>Ga0209164_1000073_pt1 | contig 309243 bp, 236 predicted proteins | sample MTBNYHSulfiMetaG_FD_187458 | JGI IMG/M metagenome (GOLD analysis project Ga0209164, IMG submission 187458) | Enrichment culture microbial communities from rom New York Harbor, USA that are MTBE-degrading - MTBE-NYH (New York Harbor Sulfidogenic)... | ecosystem: Environmental > Aquatic > Marine... | reverse complement strand
GGGCGAGCTGGTCCGCATGCACCAACTGCGCACGATCACGGTCGTGAGCACGACGACCGGCGGCGATCTCATCGTCGCGGATCCCGGCAGTCCCGGTTCGCCCACGCTCTCGACCCCCCGCCTGTTTCGGCGCGTCAATCCGACCGAGACGCAGCGCGTCTACTGGAACCCAGAGATTCTGCCTTACCCAGTCGACCTCACCTTCGGGGCCGACGGCTTCCTCTACGTCCTCAGCGGCATGGTTTCCATCGGGGGCTCGACCGTGCCCAGTCGCTTGGTCAAGCTCGACCCGCGCCAGCCGTCCTCGGCGGTGATCCTCCACGAGGGGCCGCCGCTCGAACGCGTCGCGGGCATCTGCTTGGCGCACGACGGCTCGCTGCTGATCGCCGACCCGAAGTCGCCGGCGGTGGCGCCCGGGGTCATCTACCGCTTCGATCTGGCCACCGGCCTGCTCTCCGAGTTCTTCCGGGACGAGGAGATGATCGACCCCGTGAACGTCACCACCGACACCGGGGGCGGCTATATCGTCTGCGACTATCGTTACAGCGCGACGGGACAAATGCCGGGCCGGATCTTCGTCCTCGATGGCCAGGGGCATGAGCTCCGAGTGCCCATCGGTCAGCAAAGGATCCAGGATCCGATGTGCGCCACGGTCATGGCTGACAACACGATCTACATCGCCGATGAGCGCTTGAACACGAGCCCCGACCGCGGCGCGATCGTGAAGATCGCGCGGCCCCTCGGCCCGAGTGGGATGAACGTCTTTGTCACCGAGCTGATAGGTCCGACGAACCCGCTGCTCGTCGATCCGCATGGCATCGAGGCCCTCGACCTGGATGGTGACGGCGATGAGACCGATATGCTGATCTGCGATCGCAATCCCGTGCTGGCCGGCGGCCGGCGCGCGGTGTACCAGGTGATCGAGGAGGCGGGGCTCTACGGCGGCCTGACCGCCTGGGTGCTGGAGGACAGCCTGCGCAACCCGCGGCGCGTGGCCCGGCGCGTTTTGCCCAAGGTCGAGGTGGTTGCCTTCGATCTGGAGGAAGTCGGCACGGTCAACGGGCTGATCGAGCCCGGCGACGTCTTGAGCGCCACGGTGGTCCTCCAGAACCCAACCCACACACCGGCCTTGGGGGTGACCAGCTTTCTCAGCTATCCGGCCTCGCTGACCTTGGCCAGCTATACCTACGACGAGAACCGCGGGGCCATGTACGACAACACCGCGGCTCGTTCGCTGCACTGGTCCGGTGACCTGGCCTTCATCGATCCGGTCACGATCGAAGCGCGCTTCACGGTCAACGCGACCGTCAGCCACCGCGAGATCATCAGACTAACCTATGAGATACGCGGGCTCAGCCGCCCGGTGAGCGAGGAGGTCTCGGTCCAGGCCCACGCGCCGCTGCGCGGCGGAGAGCTCGTCGTCCTCGATGCGCAGGCCGATCCGTTCGGGACGGGTCAGAAACGCGGGACGCTCTATCTGATGGATGCCGCGGCGGCGACGCTCTACCCCTACTATCCTGACGTGGCCGCCGCCGCCGCCGCCGACATCTACATGCAGGCCGCCCACGAGCTGCTCGTGGTCGACCGGACGGTCCAGTCCTACTCGGGCCGGGGGGCGGTGCTCAAGCTCAACCTGCTGACTGGGAACCGCTCAGCGTGGGTCTTCAGCGAGCTCTTCAGCGGCCCGAGCCGCATCGTCCGGCAACCGGATGGCGGCTTCGCCATCCTGGACCACCTGGCGGAACTGGGGCTGGCGCCGGCCCGGGGCGCCATCTTCCAGGTCCGCGCCGACGGCAGCAACTTCGAGGTGGCCGCCTTCTCGCGAGCGTTCCGGTGGCTGGCGGACATGACATTCGACGATCAAGGCCGGCTGTGGGTCTCCGATCAGGATGCGGACCCGTTGGGGTTGGGACGGGACACCGGCGCGATCTTCCTCTTATCTCGCGAGGGTCTATCCAGCCAGTACACCATGGTCGACACGGTCGCCGCGCCCATGCTGGTGAGGCCGCAGGGCCTGCTATGGGTGCGCAACCGCGGGCTGCTCTTCACCGATCCCGGTTGGAGAAACGCCGCCAGCGAGACCGGCGTGCTTCTGTACAACCCCGTTGCCGATTCGATTAGTGTCGTCGCGACCCACCACAAGCTGGTGACGCCGCGCCGCCTGCTGCCGCTCTCCGAGCGCGAGATCCTGATCGTCGACCAGTACGCGACCTGGCAGAGTAACGAAGACGGGGTGATCTTCAAGCTCGACCTCGGAGCCAATCCGCCCGTGATTACCAGGGCGGCCTCGCTCTTTGGGACCGACGCGCTGACCTCCGTGGTCCGCGTTCCCACCCCGCAGGCCGCGCTGGCCTTCTTCGGAGCCGACGAAGACGTTCACGGGCAATGGGTCGAGCGCGGGGACACGCTGCACTGCGAGATCCGGATCGTGAACAGCGCGGGCACGACCGAGCCGGCCGCCGAACTCACGGTCACGGCGAGCGAGCACTTGTTCCTCGAACAGGCCGGCGCGCAGGCCTCCTCGGGCACCCTGACCCTCGCGGCGGATCGCCTGGTCTGGCAGGGTGCGGTGGCAGGCTGGGACAGCGTGACGATTCGCTACGTGGCCCGCATCCTGTCCACACCCGGGTTGTCCGCGCTCGCCGATCAGCAAGCCAAGCTGACGCGGGCCGACGGCACCTTCCAGCGCTCGCGGCTGCTCCATCAGATCGCGACGCGCCTGATGTCCGGGGACTACGTGGTGGTCGACCGGACGATCGACCCGCTCGGTCTCGGAGGGTCACCGGGCGGGGTGCTGCGCGTGGAAGGGGCCACGTCCAGCTACTCGCGCCAGGTGGTGCCACTGATCGCGACGGACCAGATGGTCACGCCCGTGGATATCGCCCTCATCCCGGGCAGCCATACCAAGATGCTGATTGCGGATGCCAACGCGCCGCGGGGCACGCTCAACCGCGGCGGTGTCTTCCTGGCCGACATTCAGACCGGCGCCTACGAGCTGGTCTGCCAGGATCCAACCTTTGCCGAGCCGCGCGCGCTGGTGGTGGTGGATTCCACGCTCTGCTACCTGCTGGACGAGGGGGCCGACCCGTTCGAGCGGGTGCCGGGCCCGCACGCGCCCGGGGCGATCTACCGGATCGATCTCGTGCACGGCACGGCCGAGGTGGTCTTCTCGGACAGCATTATCGCCTCGCCGGTGGGCTTGGTGATGATCCCCTCGACCGGACAGCTCATCATGCTCAATCGTCAGGGCGGGGTGAGCGGAGACCATGCCGGCCGGGTCGTCAGCATCGATCCCCAGAGCGGCGCAGCGCAGATCATTCGCGAGGGGAGCCCCTTCCGCGAACCGCGCTCGATCGCGCTCGATCGCGATGAACGACTGCTGATCGTAGACTTCGCCACCGGGGAGCCCGCGGGCATGCTCTACTCGGTGGGACTCGACGGGAGCTACGAGGCGCTCACCCGCATCGACAGCCCGAATCTGCCGACCGGAATGTGCGTGGATCACACCGGCCGCATCCTGATCGCCGACTCGCACGCGGACCCGCTGGGCTTCGGGGTCAGCACGGGCACGATCTTCCAGACCGAGCGCATGGCTCCGGCGGCCGGGATCTTCTTCACCGGCCCACCCCTGGTCGACCCGCGCGGCATCGTGGAGCACTACGACGTCGTGCCGGTCACGCTCTCGGCGTTAGCCCTGGCGGAGACGGACGCGGGCGTGCGCCTCAGTTGGCGGGCCCCGAGCCAATTGGGCGACGCCGACTTCTACATCTACCGGCGCGCTGCGCAGCAAGTGGGCACCGATTGGGCGCTCCTCAACCCCCACGATCCGGTGCGGGGGGCGGGGGATCGCGACTATCTCGATCCCACCGTGTGCCAGGGTAGCTTCTACGAGTATCTGTTGGTGGCCGCACTGATGAGCGGCGGTGATTTGGAGTTCGGCCCGCTGGCCATCGAGGTGCGTCTGCCGGTGAACCGCTTCGAGCTGGAGCGGATCCGGCCGAACCCCGTTCAGGTGGGCTCTGGCGGCCGGGGCATGACCATCCGGTACCGTCTCCCCGCGCAGGGCGGGCGGGTGACGCTGGACCTCTACGATGTGTCCGGGCGCCGCGTGCATCGCCTGGTCGAGGGCGCCCAGCCGGGCGGTGCCCACGTGCTGCTCTGGAACGGCCGCGACGCAGCCGATGCCCCGGTGCCCAGCGGCGTCTACTTCTTGCGGCTGGCCTCAGGGGTGCGCGTGCAGGACCGGCGGTTCGTGCTCGTCCATTAGTGCGCCGGCCGCCTGGAGCCGGCGCCGGCGTCCCGCTCAGTTCACCCCAGCGTACCTCACGGTACAGGCCCGGCGATCGCGCGCGCGGCGGGGTGCCATCCCGCTCCAACGGTCCTCGCCTTCAATTGCCAATCTCTGAATATGTTGCGGTGTCGTCGGGGCTGTCGTCCAGGGCTTGGCACGGTTCTGGCAGAAGGCGAAGGGGGCGCGAAACCGGAAGGAAGCCGGGCACTCGCACCGCTGCTGGACAGCCCCAAGCGGGCATCGCTGCCGGGGCGTCTTGCGCAGGAAGGGGGTTACGAATCATGAGCAGGAACACGACGGCCAGATCACTGGGATGGGTCCTGCTGGCGGGCCTGCTGACGCTGATGGGCTGCAGCTCGGAGAAGGACCCGACGGCCGCTGTGCGGGGCGATACGCTCGATCCCAGCCAACAGACGGTCGACCTCGACGATCCGTACGGGGGCCTGTTGGCCGCGAACGAGGATCCCGCCTTCGGCGATGACGCATTGGCCGCCGCGGAGCTCGACGATTATCTGGTCGCCGATGGTTTCGCCGGGTTGGATCCCGACGGGCGGGCGCAGGCCGAGGAGATCGAGAACCATCGCCGGGTCTGGTACTCGCTGACGGTTCTGTGGGGCAACCTCGAGGCTCCCGACCCGAACGGCGCGCTGGGAAGCCACGCGGAGCCCTCCGCGCCGGTCGTATGGGACGGTTCCATGTGGGTGAAGTCGGGGGCGTTTCGCGTGCTCCGGCTGATCTCCTTCGAAGATCCTGAGGATCACCTGTCGCAGCAGCGTCGCGATCCGGCGACGGTGGCCTGGGTCTCCGTGACCCACGGCGACTTCGACGGCCTGCACGTGCTGCTGTCGTACGCGACCGGCTGGGACAACACCCAGCAAGAGGCGCCGGACGACACGCTGCACTTCCGGGCGGGACCGTGCGGCGACGTGGTGTTTCCCCTCGCGCAGCTCGAGAACCTGAGCACGATCATCGACATCCCGGACTCGCAGGAGAAGGTCTCCTTCACCGCCTTGCGGGTCGAGCCGGCGGCGCAGGCGCGCGGTTTCTGTTCGGGCACGTGGGGCTGGGCCGCGGGAGATTCGGTTGGCCGCTTCGGGGGCCGCTGGCTTTCCTATGCCGGCGAGGCCCGGGGCCACATGCGGGGCCACTACGGTGAGAACTCGCTGGGTGAACGAGTCTTCTTCGGCAAGTACATCGACCATGAGGGGCGCTTCCAGGGATTCCTGCGCGGCACCTATCAGGTGCTCCGTCAGGTGGGCAATCCGAATGATCCCGCGAGCGGCCCGGTGAACTTCGAGGTCGGGCAATTCAGCGGGCGTTGGGAGGACAAGGAAGGCGACGTGTTGGGGGACCTGCACGGCAGTTGGAGCCGCGTGGGCAGGCGGCCGGGTGTGTTCAGCGGCAGCTGGCGGGGAATGGGGATCGCCCCGTAGCCGGCACCTGCCCGCGGGGTTGTCCCTCGCACGGGTTCGCGCCATACCCCCGGGTGGCCCAAGGCGCCCCGCGGGCGATCGCCCGGGGGATGAAGAGGGAGCCGCAAGGCTCCCTCTTGTTGCATCCCGGGACCCCCATCGCCTAGGCTGACGGCCAGGGGGACCGCCATCCCGGCGGGACGCCGCCAAGCGGGGGAGTGCCCAACGGTGGGATCGAATCGCTGGCGTGCGAAGCTCTGGCTCATCGATGGGCACAACACCATCTTCGCACTGCCTGAGCTCTGCCACCTCCAGACCCGGGGCGAGCGGCAGGCAGCCCGGGCCGCCCTCGAATCCCTCCTGCGGCCTTTTGCCACCCGCCTGAAGCATCCCCTCACCATCGTGTACGACGGCAATCAGATCGAACGCAATCCCGAGGCAGGCGTGGTGCGGGGCATCCGCGTCCTGTTCAGTCAACCTCCCACTGAGGTGGCCGACGATCGGATCGTGTTCCTGGCCGCGCAGGCGGTGTCCAGGGGAGAAGCGGTCACGGTGGTGACCAACGATCAGCGCAGTCTCGCGCCACGCCTCCCAGCCGGTGTGCACGTGCTCGGCGTGGCGGAGTTCCGGGATCGCTGGCTGTCTTTTCCGCGAGTGGCCGATGAGCGGGAGGAGAAACTCATCGCCGACGATCAACGGCGACAGATCGAGCAGGCGTTTCTCGCGCGCCAAGGGGAGATCATGGAACGGGCCAGCCGCGGCGCACGCCGCACAGAGCGCGAGATGGCCGCGCGCTGGCAGGCCCGTGCCAGGCAAGTCGCTGAACCCGGGGGGCCGGATCCCGCGCTGGATTTCGACCGGCGGGCGGACCGGCCGCCGGCTCGGCCGGCGAGCGCCCCGGACGCGCATCAGTCTGCGATGCCCGCGCCCACTGGACGAGACGCGCCGGAAGCCCGGGCGGCCAGAGAGGCGCGCCGCCGGCGGGGCCAGCGCAAGCAGGCCCGGCGTCTGGAGCAGATGCGCAGGCAGAAGGGTAAGCACAAGTAGCTGCCACCCAGAGCGCGGGCGAGGGAAGCCGGACCGCTGCGAGCGGCCCGCAACCGGCGCGCAGTAGGGGGCCGAAGCAGGGGGGAATGCAAGATGCCGGCGGTGTTTCGCTGGATGCTCGTGGCCGTCATGGCCATCACGATCTGTGCAGGGCCGTCTGTGGCCCAGGTGCCCGATTCGGTGGTGGCGCAGGCCGCCCAGAACCCGGGCGATCTGAAGGCCCAGATGGATCTGGGAACGGCCTACTACGAGGCCGACTTCCTGGAAGGGGCCGCCCGGGCCTTCAGGCAGGCCCTGGCCATCGACTCATCCTCGGTGCCGGCGCTCGTGAACCTGGGTGTGACGCTCAACGATCTGGGACAGGCTCAGGAGGCGGTGATTTACCTTGAACGCGCTGTGGCGCTGCGGGCCGACGATGCGACCGCCCGCACGAACCTGGCCATCGCCTACCACAGCCTGGGGGAAACGGAGAGGTCCGTGGGTCTGCTCAGGCAGGCGCTCGAACAGGATCCGGACCATCAACTCGCGCACTTTCAGTTGGGGGTGGCGTTCGCGGAGGCGCGGCTCTTCGAGGAGGCCGTCACCGAATGGCAGGCCGTCGTCGCCGCCGGCCCACAGACTGCCGAGGGGCAACAAGCGCAGGAGAACCTTCAGCGCGTCGAGGCCATCTTCGCGGCTGAGCGCCAGCGCCAGGACGCCATTCGCAGCCGGCGATAGGCTTTGGTTTGACACCTCCGGGTGACTTTGTTAGCGTCCACCGGGTTTGGACCCGCAACGCGGGCGGGAGGGAGCGATCATGAAGTGGGGCATGTGGGGGAGAGCGGCCGCAGCGGTCGTGCTCGCTTTGATGTTGGGCGGGCAGAGCATCCTCGCGCAGGGGGGTGCGGTCTTCTCCCAGGAGGAGATCTGCAAGACGAAGTTCCAGACCGGCCAGGAGTACCTGCGCAACCAGAGGCTGCACGATGCCGCCGCGGCGTTCTCCGAGGTCAAGGAAGCCTGCCCGAAGATGCTGGATGCCTATCTGAATCTGGCCTACATCCAGACCCAGCTCGGGCAGTACGTGGAGGCGATCGCCACCTGTGAGGATGCCCTCGACCAGGATCCGGGCAATCTGGACATCAAGGAGTCCATGGCCTTTGCCTTAAGCTCGTCCGGCGAGCTCGATGAGGCCATCGAGCTGTACCTCGAGCTCCACCAGGCGCGCCCCGAGAAGCCCGAGATCATGCGCAACCTGGCGTTCGTCTACGAGAAGAAGGGGCTCGTCGCGGAGGCGATCATGCTCTACAACCGGTTGGTCGAGCTGGGTCAGTCGGATCCGGTCATGATGGCCCAGGCCGGTCGTATGGCCCTCGACCAGAAGCTCTTCTTCCCGGCGGTGACCTTCTACCGGGAGCTCTACGAATCCAATCCCGGCGACGTCGCCACGCTGGGCATCCTGGGCGGCTACTATTACAAGATCAAGTTCTACGGGGACGCAATTCCCCACTACGAGAAGATCCTGGAGCTGGCCCCCGATCACGCCCAGGCGCTGCTCTATCACAAGATCCTGATCGATTGCTACAAGCGCACCAAGCAGTTCGACCTGGCCATCCCGCACGCCGAGCACGTGATCTCGCAGGAGCCCAGCAATGCCGAGAACAACTGCAATCTGGCCACGATCTACAAAGACGCCAAGAACGCGGCCAAAGCGGTTGAGGCCATCCGCCGGGGGCTCGCGGTCGACGAGCGCGCCGACTGCCTTTGGTACACGTGGGGCATGGTCATGATGGACCTCGAAGCCACCACCCTGGGCAACATGAAGCGCTACGACGAGGCGATTGCGACCTACGAGGAGGCCAAGCGCGCCTTTGAGCGCGTCGTCGGTCTCAATGGCCGCTATGCGCCCTACGCCAAGCAGCAGATCGAGCGCCTCGATCAGCTCATCGAGCGCATGTACCTGCTCAAGGAGCGCGATGCATCGGGCGAGTGAGCTTCCGTCCGCTGCGTGACAGGCAGGGTCTCAGAGGCGGGGGAGGCCGCCGGCAGGCCGACATCCAACGCTGATGCTTGACACTTCCCCCGTGGGTGGGCTAGGCTCACCGCGCTTGGGAGAGGTGGCCGAGTGGCTGAAGGCGGCACATTGCTAATGTGTTGTGGGTGTTGAGCTCACCGGGGGTTCGAATCCCCCCCTCTCCGCGGACGATGCGCCCATAGCTCAATTGGATAGAGCGTCTGACTACGGATCAGAAGGTTGGGGGTTCAACTCCTCCTGGGCGCGCAGATTTCGGCACCCGGCGGATGCGCCTGCCGGGTGCTTCCCCATGGTTGTCCGTGACACCGGCCCGCCTGCGCGTACCATCGCACAACATGGAGGTGCATCGATGAGGGGCGTTTGGATAACCGCCTGGCTCCCGCTCGCTCTGGTAGCGTCGGGGTGTCAATCAGCCGGGGGCCCGCAGCCGAAGGCCGGCTTGGTTCAGGCCGAGTTCGATCTGGCCAGCCTCAAGGTGGTGGCGTTCATGGGTGTCGCCCCGGGCGGCACCAGCGACAAGCAGGCCATCCCGGTTTTCGAGCCGTTGCTCGAGCAGGGCCTCGCGGGAGCCGCGACGCCGTTCATTCTGCTGCCGTTCCGGGATGGTGAGGCGCGGGCCCGAAGCCAGGGTGTGCTCGAGGACTTTCGGGACATCTCGAGCTACTGGCGCGATCAGCAGAAGGTCGACAAGCTGAAGCTGCAGCGCTTCTGCAGCGCGCTGGGGATCCAGGGGATTGCCGTGGCCGGCCTGCGCGAGTGGATGCAGGTCGAGGCCAGGCCCAACGCCGACGAACCCTCCTACACAAAGATCAGCGCGCAGCTCGCTGTCTATGATGCGGCCAGCGGGCGGCGCGTGTGGCGCACGCGCTCGAGCCGGACGGTCGAAGCGGCGCAGTTCCAGGGGAACGAGGATGCGACCGCGCGAGAGAACCCCATGGGCACGGGCTTCGTCGGGGGGCTGCGGACCGGTTCGGACGCCCCCCGGGTGGAAGATGTGTCGGCCCTCGTGGTGGCAGACCTCGTTCAGGATCTGGTGAAGGGCGCGGCCCGCAACTAAAGGCCGGTCCGCTGGAGGGTACCCGAGGTTGACCGGCACCGGCTTTACGCACGACTTGGACGCCGACGAACGCTGGATGCGCCTGGCCTTGGACGAGGCCCGCATGGCGGCCGATGAGGGCGAGGTTCCAGTCGGCTCCGTCGTGGTGGCGGGCGGGCGGCTCCTGGGACGCGGTCACAATCGAGTCGAAGCCCTCCAAGACCCCACCGCCCATGCCGAGATCCTGGCCATCTCCGCGGCGGCCGGGACGCTCGGATCCTGGCGCCTGATCGGAGCGACGCTCTTCGTCACCGCCGAACCCTGCGCGATGTGCATGGGCGCCGTGGTCCAATCGCGGATCGAGCGACTGGTCTACGCCGCGGATGAGCCCAAGTTCGGGGCCTGCGGTTCGCGGCTGGACTTGACGCGCGTGGAAGGGTTGAACCATACTGTCCGGGTTGAACGAGGACTGATGGCTGGGGAGTCCTCGGCGCTGCTGCGGTCGTTCTTTCGGGACCTGCGTCGGGGCGGGGAGCGGCCGGGGCGCGGGCCATTCTAGGATCTTTGGCAGAAGAAACAGAAGACAAGGTTCTCCAGCGGAGAGATGTCCGAGTGGTTGAAGGAGCACGCCTGGAGAGCGTGTAGGCGCTAACGCGTCTCCCGGGTTCGAATCCCGGTCTCTCCGCCAGGCTTCAGGTAACCCTCGGGGTGGGTTGTTCTTGTGGGGCGCCTGTGGCGCCCCGGCGGCTTCTGGCGACCGCGTCAGGGGCCGTTCGGCATGGGGATGTAGCTCAACTGGGAGAGCGCCTCGTTCGCAACGAGGAGGTCGTCGGTTCGAGTCCGATCATCTCCACAGCCCCCGAGGGGGGGACAGCGGCTCGGGGGAACCGTGCTAGATGGGGAGTTAGCGGTGCCCTGCACCCGCAATCCGCTACAGCGGGGTCGAATTCCCTTTTGAGATCCCGATTCCCTTCCACCAATCCAGCTCGAGGACGCTGAAGGTCAGGCCCCGCGCGACGGCGGCCCACGAACCCCGTCAGGACCGGGAGGTAGCAGCGGTAAGTGGTCACCACCGGGCGCCGCGGACCTGCCTGGCCGGAGTCCGCGAGCTCTTGCGGTGGGAGAGGATAGGCGAACGAGAAAGGGTGCACGGTTCCACCGGTTTCACTCCGGGCCGCGGCCCGGAGCCGAAGGGGACTGGCGGTCCAAGGACGGCTCATGAGCTACCTGGTCCTGGCGCGCAAGTGGCGCCCGCAGCGATTCGCAGAGGTGATTGGGCAGCGGCACGTCTCCCTGACGCTGTCGAACGCGCTCAAGACCGGTCGCCTCAGCCATGCTTACCTGTTCACCGGCCCGCGGGGGGTCGGCAAGACATCGGTGGCCCGCATCCTCGCCAAGGCGCTCAACTGCGAGCAGGGCCCGACCGATGAGCCGTGCAACGCGTGCCCGGCCTGCACGGCGATCACCGAGGGCCACTGCCTCGACGTGCTGGAAATCGACGGCGCCTCGAATCGCGGCATCGATGACGTGCGCCAGCTGCGCGAAAGCGTCAAGTACGCACCGGCGAGCGTGCGCACCAAGGTCTACATCATCGACGAAGTCCACATGCTCACGACCGACGCGTTCAACGCGCTCCTGAAGACCCTTGAGGAACCGCCGAAGCACGTCTGCTTCGTGATGGCGACCACGGAGCCGCTGAAGGTCCCCGCGACGATCCTGTCGCGTTGCCAGCGCTTCGACTTCGGGCGCGTTGCGGCGGTGGATCTGCAGCGCCATCTGGAGCGCATCGCCGCGGCCGAACATCTGGCGATCGACAGCGAAGCCCTGCTGGTGTTGGCCCGCAAGGCCGAGGGCGGCGTGCGTGACGGTTTGACCCTGCTCGACCAGGTGGCCGCCAGCGGGGAGGGTCCCTTCGATGTCCCCCGGGTCCAGGACATCCTCGGATTGTCCGGCGGGGCCTTGTGCTTCGAGATCTCGGCCGCCGTCGTGGCCCGTGACCCGCGGCGCGCCCTGGCGCAACTGCAGGAGGCCTATCAGAGCGGTCTCAATCTCCAGGAAGTCGCCGAGGAACTGGTGCAGCACTTCCGCAATCTGCTCCTGATGAGCTTTGGGGAGGAACTGGCCGCAGCGGTCGAGCTGACCGCCGACGAGCGGGCGCACCTGGGCGAGCAAGTCCGGGCGCACGACCTGGCGCCGGCCGATGCCCTGCGCCTGCTGCGCATCCTCCTCGATGTGACTGGACGCATGCGCCGATCGGGACATGGGCGAGTGCACCTCGAGGTGGCGCTGGCCGAGATGGCCACGATGACGCGCGCCGTCGATCTCGGTGAGGTGCTGGCGCGGCTGAGGGCGGGAGAACCCGCGCCCGCCGGGGGAGCCTCCCGGTCGACCGGGGGCGTGAGCGGGGCGAAGCCGGGGCCCGGCCCGAAGGGCCAGGCCGCATCCGCCCCGGCGCAGGGGCCCGGCGCTGTCGCCGAGGGTGCACCCGGGCCCACCGATGGCGAATGGGGGACTGCTTGGGCCCAGGTCGTGGCCCGCATTCGAGCGGAGAAGGCCTTTCTCGGCTCGTGTCTCCACACCAGCCAGGTCGTGGGCGTATCCGATGGGCGACTCCAGATCGTCCTCAACGACGCGAACGGCTTCATGGGCGAACAGGTCGAGCAAGCGGCCAACCGGCGGGTCATCCTGCAGGCCATCGAGGCGGTCTGCGGCCGCCCGCTGGGATTTCGTGTGGTGAAGGCGCGCCCGGCCCCCGCGACCGAGCCCCCGGGGTCCGACCCGGCCCCGGCGAGCCCGGTGCCGCGACCGCCCGCCGCGCCCGCCGCTGGGCCCGATCCCGCCGCGGCCCGAGATCGCACTCGGGCCCGCCGGATCGCGAAGCTCATGGACGGCGACATCGTGGGACCAGCTTGCTAGGTCCCGGGAGGGAAAGACGATGATGAAAGACATGGGCCGGATGCTCAAGCAGCTCCAGGAAGCCCAGTCGAAGATGATGAAGACCCAGGAAGAACTGGCCGCCCGGACGATCGAGGGCTCGTCCGGCGGTGGCATGGTCAAGGTTGCGGTGAATGGTCGCAACGAGCTCATCTCGATCAAGATCGACCCCGCCGTGGTGGACCCCAACGACGTCGAGATGCTGGAAGATCTCATCGCGGCGGCCGTCATCGACGCGCAGTCGCGGGCCCAGGAGGTCGTGCGGGCGGAACTGGCCAAGGCGACCGGGGGGCTCTCGATTCCGGGTCTGATGTAACCGCAATCCCTGCGGCGCGGGCGGCCGCGACGGGGGCGCCAGGAATCGCCATGCAGTACAGCTCGCGCCATCTGGAAGATCTCGTGCGCGAGATCGCCCGCCTGCCGGGCATCGGCACGAAGACCGCCCAACGGCTCGCGTTTCACCTGCTCCGCGTGCCAGCGGACGAGGCCCTGCGCCTGGCCCGGGCGATCGAGCAGGTCCGCACCGGCGTCGGCGTGTGCAGCATCTGCGGCAACATCGCCGAGACCCAGCCCTGCCACTTGTGCGCCGATCCGAAGCGGGATGACACGCAGCTCTGCATCGTTGAGGAGCCCAGCGACGTCATCGTGCTCGAGCGCACGGGTCACTTCCGCGGCCGCTACCACGTGCTGCGCGGCGCGCTCTCGCCCGCGGACGGCGTGGGCCCCGAGCAGCTCCACCTGCGCGAGCTCATCGAGCGGGTTCGTTCCGGCGGCGTCGAGGAAGTCATCGTGGCGACCAATCCCACCACGGCGGGTGAGGCCACCGCGCATGCCATCCGGGACCTGCTGGCCACCCTGCCGGTGCGGGTGACGCGCATTGCGCGCGGCGTGCCCGTCGGCTCCGACCTCGAGCTGGCGGACCAGGTCACCCTGACGCGGGCGCTGGAGGGCCGCAAGGAGTTCGACGAGCCCGGCGGCGGCTGAACCACGTTTACGCTTGACAAGTCTCACCCGCGCCGCATGATGGCGCCATACCAGACCACCGACCGGACCAAAGGGCGGTGGGGGAGTGGCTGGCGCTTGCATCCCAGCAGAGGCTCTGGGCCGGCCCAGAGCACCCGCGGAGACTTCAAGATCGGCGCGAGCCCGAACTCTCGCACATTTCCCGATGAGTGGCGCCCGCCCTGGACCGAAGCGACACGAGCAGCGCGCGGTTGGGCCCCGAGTCGGAACGGCTGCATCACAGGAGAGAGGCCATGGTGCAGATCCGGTGGGAGGGATTTGGCGGGAACTTGGTCCATCTGCAGGCGCAGCTCGAGCATCTCCAGACGGAGAGCGGCGGTCGGGCGATCTTGCTGATGGACTCCGCGGGGAGACTGCTGACGCTGGTCGGGGACGCGCCGCAGTTCGACCTGACGACCTTCGTGTCGCTCATGGCCGCCGATTTCTGCGCGACGCGCGAGCTGGCCCGGCTGCTGGGCGAGGAATCGTTCCACACCGTCTACCACCAGGGCGAAGACACCTCGCTGTACCTGACGCAGGTGACCGAGGGAACGCTTCTGGCCGTGGTCTTCGATCGTGAGACGACGCTCGGACTGGTGCGCTACGCGGTGCGGCGCGCACTGTCATCGTTGGGCGCGTCCATCCGGCGAGGCTATGAGGAAGCGGAGGTGGACAAGGTCAGACTGGCGGAGGGTTTCAGCGGCGAGGCCGCCAGCCGCCTCGACCAGCTCTTCGACACCCCAGCGTAAAACAGCCTGGAACATCCGACCCCGAGAATGGACGATGGCTTTCGTCAATACCGCTGCCGGCGAGATCCACTGCAAGATCGTCTACTACGGCCCCGGCTACGGTGGCAAGACGACCAACCTCGAGTGGCTCTTTCGACGCCTGGCCGGCCGCGGCGGGGCCCAGATGACGCGCCTGTCCACCGAGGGTGATCGCACCCTGTACTTCGACCTCTTGCCGCTCGACTTGGGCGAGATCCTGGGCTACCGGACGAGGCTCCACCTCTACACCGTGCCGGGGCAGCCGCGCTACAACGCCAGCCGCAAGATCATCCTGGAGGGCGTGGACGGCCTCGTTTTCGTGGCCGACTCCCATCCCGAGCAGTTCTTCTGGAACCGGGTCAGCTTCGAGAACCTCCGGCGCAACGTAGCGCTCATGGCCCGCACGCTCGAATCGATTCCGCTCATCATGCAGTACAACAAGCGTGATCTGCCCGGGGCCGTGCCGTGCGAGCAGCTCGACCGCCTGCTCAATGGTGGCGCGTGGCCCACGTTCCCGGCCACCGCGATCCAGGGCGAAGGCGTGCTGGAGACGCTCAAGGCGATTCTGAACGGCGTGGTCGCCGAGCTGGTGCGCTCCCGGACGGCGGCCCGCCAGCCGCTGGCCCACCAGATCCACGGCTCGGGGGCATCCCGTCTATGAACAGCGGTGCTGCGCGAAGCAGGGGCGCCAAGATCCGCCGTCCGGTCGAGAAGCCGATCGGCGGCTTCGATCCCCGCCCGGCCACCCTGGTGGCCACGCTGGGCGGCGTGGGCTTCTTCCCGGTGGCCCCAGCCACGCTCGCCTCGGCCGTGGCGGCGGTGTTGATCGCCCTGATTCCCACCCCGCCCCTGGCGGTGCGGCTCGGGGTGTTCGCGGTTGTCACGGTGCTGGGGACCTGGGCGGCCACCCGGACGGAAGCGCGCTACGGCGAGGACGCGCGCTGCATCGTCATCGATGAGGTGGCCGGCATGCTCGCGGCGACGCTGTGCGTGCCGTGGGACCCACTGCACGCGGCCGGGGCGTTCGTGCTCTTTCGCGTGCTGGACGTCCTGAAGCCGCCGCCGGCCTACCAGGTCGAGAGCCTGCGCGGCGGCGTCGGTGTCATGGCCGACGACATCGTGGCCGGCTTCTACGCGCTCCTGCTTCTCCTGTTGGCCGGGCTTCTGCTACCCTCCCCCTGATCAGGATCCGCGGCGTGCGCTGGGACGGCCGGCGCGCGCGGGCGGTCCTTGAGAGGAGGAGGGCATGCAAGCGGAAGCGATCGCGGTGGGAAGCGAGATTCTCGCCGGCCACACCTGCGACACCAATCTCACCACGATTGCCGGCGCCTTGTCCCGCGAGGGCATTCCCCTCGTGCGCCACACCGTCGTGCCGGATGATCGTGACGCGCTGGGCGAGGTGGTGACGTCGGCCCTGGCGCGCTCGCCGCTCGTCATCATCACCGGCGGTCTGGGCGCCACGCCCGATGATGTCACCCGTCGCGTCCTGGCGACCGCGCTGGGGCGCAAGCTCATCTTCCGGGAGTCTCTGCTCGACGCGTTGCGCAAGAAGTACGCGGCCCGCGGGGTCACGATGAACCCCGCCTGTGAGGCGATGGCCCTCGTGCCGGCCGGGGCCCAGCCGATCGAGAATCGCGTTGGCATCGCGCCCGGGCTGCTCCTGCGCACGGACTCAAGCGTGCTCGTCTCGATGCCGGGTGTGCCCGGGGAGATGGAGCGCATGCTGGCCGACGAGGTGATCCCCCTGTTGCGACGCGAAGGCGTGGCGGGCCGGCTCCGGAGCGAGACGCTGCGCACGGTGGGCGTCTCGGAGACGACGCTGGCCGAGTGGGTGCGACCCCTGCTCGGCGAGGGCGTGCAGTGTGCCTACCTGCCCGGAGCGGGGCGTGTCGATCTGCGGCTGTGGGTTCGGGAGGCCGATCGCGAGGCCGGCGCGCTCAAGGCGACGGTGCAGAGCTTGACCGAACGCCTCGGGCCCGCGCTCTACGCGCGCGGGGAGGTGCCCCTGGAGAAGGCGGTCGTCGCGCTCCTGGCCCAGCGGGGCTTGAGGATCGCCCTGGCCGAATCGCTGACGGGCGGGCAGATCGGCGCCGCGCTCACGAGCGTGCCGGGCAGCTCGGCCGTCTTCATGGGCTCCGTCGTGGCCTATGCCAACGACGCGAAGCGCGACGCGCTGGGTGTCGCGGAAACGACGCTGCGCGAGCACGGGGCGGTCAGCGGGCCCGTGGCGGAGGCGATGGCCCACGGGGCGCGGGTGGCCCTCGGGGCCGACCTGGCGGTCTCGGCGACGGGGATCGCGGGCCCCTCCGGCGGCACCCCCGAGAAGCCGGTCGGGCTGGTCTACTTCGGCATGAGCGAGGCTCGCTTCGCGCGCAACCTGCGCTACCAGATGGGCGGCAGCCGTGCCATGATCCAGCAACGCTGCGTCACAGTGGCCCTCAACATGCTAAGGCTATACACGATCGAACGGCTCGATCTGCTCTGGGACTAGCGCACCCGCGATCGCCGGGCGGATCGCGGCGCCAAAGGAGAGCCATGGCAGGGGCAACGCGGACCTTCATGGCCTTGACGCTGCCCGCACCCGCCCTGGCGGGCGCCGTCGCGGTGCTCACCGAGCTGCGCGATCGGCTGGGCGATCGCGACATCCGCTGGGTGGAGCCGGCCAACTTGCACGTGACCCTGCGCTTCTTTGGCGATCTGGACGACCGGGACCTGGCCCTGGCGCGGCAGCTCGTGCAGACCCTGGATCGGGGGTTCGAGCCCCAGCCGACCCGGTGGGCGCACCTGGGGGCCTTCCCCTCGCCCCGGCGCGTGCAGGTGGTCTGGCTCGGACTCGAGGATCCCGGCGGCCGGATCGCGGCCTTGGCCGCGGACGTCGACCGGCGCACCCAGGAGGTTGGTCTCGGCCGGGCGGACAAGCCGTTCAAGAGCCACGTCACGCTGGGGCGCGTCCGCCGCGAGCGGCGCGCCTCCTTCGACCGCATGAGCGAGCGTTTGACAATCCCGGCGACCGGCTTTAGCATCGCGACCATTGTGCTCATGAAGAGCACGCTGACACCCCAGGGTCCCGTCTACACGCCGCTCGAAACCGCCACAGCCCGTCCGGTGGGCCCGCTCTAGGGGCGGGGTCCTCGGGGGCAAGGAGATTCATCATGGTGGACATGGCCAAGGACCGTGAGGGCAAGACCAAGGCGCTCGAACTGGCGGTCGCGCAGATCGAGAAGCAATTCGGCAAGGGAGCGATCTTGAAGCTCGGGGCCCAGGCCGTCGAGGTTCAGGCCGACGCCATTCCGACCGGATCGCTGGCGTTGGACCAAGCCCTGGGCGTGGGCGGAATTCCGCGCGGGCGCGTCGTCGAGATCTACGGCCCCGAGTCCTCCGGCAAGACGACGCTCACGCTCAGCATGATCGCGCAGTGTCAGCGCCAGGGCGGCACCTGCGTCTTCATCGACGCCGAGCACGCGCTGCAGCCTTCCTACGCGAAGCTGATCGGCGTGGATATCGAGAACCTGCACGTCTCGCAGCCGGGCACCGGCGAGGAGGCGCTCGAGATCGCCGACCAGCTCGTGCGCAGCGGCGCCGTCGATCTGGTGGTGATCGACTCGGTGGCCGCGCTCGTGCCCCGCGCGGAGATCGAGGGCGAGATGGGCGATGCGCACGTCGGGCTGCAGGCGCGCCTCATGTCGCAGGCGTTGCGCAAGCTGACCGGCTCGATCGCCAAGTCGCGCTGCACGGTCGCCTTCATCAACCAGATCCGGATGAAGATCGGCGTCATGTTCGGCAATCCCGAGACGACCAGCGGCGGCAATGCGCTGAAGTTCTACGCCTCCGTGCGCCTGGACATCCGTAAGATCGCCTCGATCAAGGAGCGCGAGACGGTCGTCGGCAACCGCACGAAGGTGCGCGTGGTCAAGAACAAGATGGCGCCGCCCTTCCGCGCGGCCGAGTTCGACATCATGTTCGATGAGGGTATCTCGCGGACCGGCGAGCTGATCGATCTGGGCCTCGACCAGGGCGTGCTCGCGCGCTCGGGCACCTGGCTTTCCTACGGCGATGAACGGCTCGGGCAGGGCCGCGAGAATGCCCGGCGCACGCTGCGCGAGAATCCCGCGCTCATGGCGAAGATCGAACGCGAGGTGCGCGGCAAGCTCGGCCTTTTGCCGGGCGCGGCGTCCGCGGGCAAAGGCAGCCAGGCGGCCGGCCAGCCCGAGCGCCGGCCCGCCGCTGCGGGTGACCCTGGCTCCCCCGCCGACGGCAAGGTCGCGGCGGAGGGCCGGGTGGCGTCCGCGGGCAAGGGGGCCGCGCCGGCCAAGGTGGGGAAGGCCCGCCCGTGACGGGGCCGGCTGAGCGGCTGCGTGCGGATCTGCTGCGCTACCTGGAGATCCGCGAGCGCACTTGCCGGGAGCTGATTGAGCACCTGGAGCGGCGCGGGCACGACCCGGCCGCGGTCGCGACCGAGGTCCAGGCGGCCGCCGCGGCCGGATGGGTGGACGATCGCCGATTCGCGGAGGTTTTCCTGCGCGACCGGCGGCGGCTCCATCCGATGAGCGCCGCGGCGGTGCTGCGTGAGCTGGGGCGCCGCGGCGTGCCGGCCGAGGTGGCGCGGGCGGCGCTCGAGGCGCTCGACCCGCCGTGGGACGAGCGCGAGGTGGCGCGGGCGGCGGTGGCCCGCCGGTGGGAGCGCTGGCCGGCGCAGGAGCGCCGCCGCAAGGGCGCGGGCTTCCTGCGGCGGCGGGGGTTTGCGGGCGGGGTCGTCTGGTCGGTGCTGGACGATCTCGAGCGCCAGGGGCGCGACGGCCAGGGGGACCCCGAGCGGTCCGACGTGGGCTGGTAGCGGTAGGGTGAGGGGATGAAGGCTGATCAGATTCGCCAGGTGTTCCTGGATTTCTACCGGAGCAAGGACCACCAGTTCGTCAAGAGCGCGCCGCTCGTGCCGCACGATGATGCGACCCTGCTCTTCACGTCGGCGGGCATGGTGCAGTTCAAGCGCTACTTCGCCGGCACCGTGGCGGTGCCGTTCCGCCGCGCGGTCAGCGTGCAGAAGTGCCTGCGCGTCACCGACATCGACGACGTCGGCCGCACGCCGCGGCACGACACCTTCTTCGAGATGCTCGGCCACTTCTCGTTCGGCGACTATTTCAAGCGCGAGGCGATTCACTGGAACTGGGAGCTCTTCACCCGCGTCTACGGCATCGATCCGGCGCTCTTGACCGCCTCGGTCTACGAGGCGGACGAGGAGGCGTACGGGATCTGGCGCGACGAGATCGGGCTGCCGGCCGAGAAGATCGTGCGCCTGGGCGCCAAGGACAACTTCTGGGGCCCGGCCGGGGGCACGGGCGCCTGCGGTCCCTGCTCGGAGATCTACTACGACCTGGGGCCCGAGGTGGACGCCGATCGGCCCGACGTCAAGCCCGGCGACGACTGCAACCGCTTCGTCGAGGTGGGCAACTTTGTCTTTCCGCAATTCGATCGCCAGGCCGACGGCACCGATCGGCCGCTCAAGAACCGCGGCATCGACACCGGCATCGGCCTCGAACGAACCTGCATGGTGCTGCAGGGCAAGAAGTCGATCTTTCACACCGACCTCTTCTGGCCGCTCGTCGAGGAGGCGGCGCGCGTGTGCGGCCGGCCCTACGCGGGGCACGAGGTGCCGCTCCACATCATCGCCGACCACGTGCGCGCGCTCACCTTCGCGCTCGGCGAGGGGATCCTGCCCAGCAACGAGGGGCGCGGCTACGTGATCAGGCGCCTGATCCGCCGCGCCGCCGTGCAGGGTCACACGCTCGGTGTCACGAAGCCCTTCCTGCACAAGTTCGTCGATCATGTGGTCGCCATGATGCGCGCCACCTATCCGGAGGTGGAAGAAGGTCGCCAGCGAGCGAGCTTGAACCTCAAGATTGAGGAAGAGCGCTTCCACGCCACGCTCGAGCAGAGTGTCGGCAAGCTGCAAGTGGTGATCGACCGCACCCGGCGCGACGGGCGCACCGTGATCGCGGGCGAGGATGCCTTCGTGCTGTATGACACGCATGGCTTGCCGCTGGATCTGATCCGGGACATGGCGCTGGGCCAGGGGCTTAGCGTCGACGAGGAGGGCTTCGCACGCTGCATGGCCGAGCAGAAGGAGCGCTCGCGCGCGTCGGCCAGCTTCCAGCAGGAGGCCGAGGCCGGCACGTGGACCGCGGTCAGCTCAGGTGCGGACTCCGAGTTCGTGGGCTACGAAACGACCCGCGTCGAGGGCGCCCGCGTGCGGCGCGTGGGCGACGCGGGGGAGAGCGGCCGGTCGGTCCTGGTCGTGCTCGATCGCACGCCGTGCTACGGTGAATCGGGCGGCCAAATCGGCGACACCGGGACGCTCGCCGTCGGCGACCTGGCGCTGGCGGTGACCGGCACGGTGCGGCGGGGCCCCGAGATCCGCCACCTGGTGGCCCTGCCCGCGGCGGAGGGTGAGTCGGCGCGGGCCCGGCTGACGGACCCGCAGGTGCGCTGGACGGTCCAGGTCGATGAGGAGCGCCGCAACGCCATCCGCCGCCACCACACCGCGACCCACCTCCTGCAGGCGGCGCTGCGGCGCGTGCTGGGCGATCACGTGGCCCAGGCCGGCTCGCTCGTCGCGCCCGAACGACTGCGCTTCGACTTCTCGCACATCGCCGCGTTGAGCGCCCAGGAACGCGAGGAGGTGGAGCGCTTCGTCAACGCGGCCATCCAGCGCGACATCCCCGTCGAGATCACCTACTCGACCTACGATGAGGCGGTCGCGGCCGGGGTCACGGCGCTGTTCGGCGAGAAGTACGAGACCGAGCGCGTGCGCCGCGTGCGGGTGCCGGGGGTTTCGGAGGAGCTGTGCGGGGGCACGCACGTCGGGGCGACGGGCGAAATCGGCGCCCTGCTCATCGTCGAGGAGAGCGCGGTCGCGGCCGGCACGCGGCGCATCGAGGCGGTCTGCGGGCAGCGGGCTCTGGCGGAGGCGCAGCAGATGCGCTCGCGCCTGGATGAGCTGCGCCGGGTGCTGGGCACCTCGGTCGACGCGGTGCCCGAGAAGGTCGGCGACCTCGTGCGCGAAGTGAGCGCGCTGAAGCGCGATCTGGCCAAGGCCCGCAGCGGTGAAGGCGTCTCGCGCCTGGATGAGCTGCTCCAGCGGGCCGAGCAGGTGGGACGCTTCCGCTACCTGGTGGGGAATGTCAGCGCGGCCAACGCGGGCGAGCTGCGCGCGCTGGGCGACCGCGTGCGCGCCGGCCTGGGCAGCGGGGCGGCGATCCTCCATGCGAAGATCGGCGAGAAGACGAGCTTCCTGGCGGTCGTCTCGGAGGAGTTGGCGGCCGCGGGCCGGCTGCGAGCCGACGAGCTCATTCGCGCGGTGGCGGCGGTCGCGGACGGCAGTGGCGGTGGACGCCCGCAGATGGCCCTCGGGGGCGCGGGCGATCCGGCCAAGGTGGATGCAGCGATCGCCGAGGCCGTCCGCCTCCTGCGCAACGGGCTTGAGCGGATCGCGGCGGAGGAAGGATGAGGATCCTCGTCACGGGGGCCAGTGGGCAGCTGGGGCAGGCGCTGAAAGGGGCGCTCGAGCCTCGCCACGAGGTGATCTGGACCGATCTGGAGGAGCTGGACGTCCGCGATCTGGCTGGCGTGCGCGGCTGCATCGGCGATGAGCGCCCGCAAGCGGTGCTGCACCTGGCGGCGACGACCCAGGTGGACGCCTGTGAGGCGCGCCCCGAGGCGACCTACGAGGTCAATGCCCTGGGAGCGCGGTACGTCGCGCTCGCCGCCGCCGAGGCCGGGGCGGAAATGGTTTTCATCTCGAGCGATTACGTGTTCAACGGCCGAGCGGGGCGGCCCTATCTCGAGTACGACGATTGCGATCCGCTCAACGTCTACGGATTCTCGAAGCTGTATGGGGAGCGCGCGGTCACGGCGGTCTTGCCGCGGCACTACGTGGTGCGAACCTCCGGGCTGTTCGGGCCGGGCGGCGGCAATTTCGTCGCGGCGATCTTGGCGGCTCGCGGCCGCGGCGAACGCCTGCGGGTGGTGCGCGACCAGATCTGCCGGCCGACCTATGCGGACCACCTGGCCGAAGCGATTCGGCGCCTGGTCGGCTCGGGCGCTTACGGCACGTACCATGTGGCCTCGGCGGGTGAGGCGAGCTGGTACGAGGTCGCGCGGACCGTCCTCGCGCAGGCCGGTCAGGCCGCCTACCCGGTCGAGCCGATCACCAGCGCTGAGCTGGGGCGCCCGGCGCGTCGGCCGGCCTACAGCGTGCTGGATACACGAGCTTACGAGCTCACCTTCGGCCACGCGCTGCCGAACTGGAAAGAGGGGCTGGAGGCGTACCTGGCGCACTGAGTCGGGGAGCGACGAGCCGCGGGGGCCGGCGCCGGAGCGGTGCCGGGCCGAGCGAAGAGACCCACAGGATGAGGGCCACGGCGTGCTGAAGGCCATGATCGAGGAGCTGCGCCCCAGGCAGTGGACGAAGAATGGAGTTGTGCTGGCCGGGGTCGTCTTCTCGCTCCAGGCCGGATCGATCGAGCAACTCTTGCGGGCCCTGATCGCGTTTGCCAGCTTCTGCCTGCTCTCCTCGGCCGGCTATGTCTTCAACGATCTGAAGGATCTCGAGAACGACCGTTTTCATCCGCGCAAGCGCCAGCGCCCCCTCGCCTCCGGGCGGCTCCCGCTGGGGGTGGGGCGCGGGCTGATGGTCCTGTTGATCGTCCTGGGCCTGGGGGGTGCAGCGCTGCTGGGCGGCCGGTTCGCACTCGTCGCGGGGGCTTATCTGGCGCTCAGCCTGGCCTACACGCTGCTTCTGAAGCGCATCGTCCTGCTGGACGTCATGGGGATCGCCTTCTTGTTCCTGCTGCGAGCCACTGCCGGCGTCGATGCCCTGAGGCCGCCGCCGGCGCTCTCGCCGTGGTTGCTCGTCTGCACGCTGTTCCTGGCCCTCTTCCTGGCGGTGGTGAAGCGGCGCCACGAGCGCGTCACGCTCAGTGCCGATGCCGAGAAGCACCGGTCGATCCTGACCGAGTATCCGCCTGAGCTGCTCGACCAGCTCGTGCCCGTGGTCACGGGATCGACGATCATCGCCTATGCGCTCTACACGATCTCGCCGACCAGCGTTCACCCGATTCCGTCACCCAAGATGGTGTATACGATCCCGTTCGTGATCTATGGGATCTTCCGCTACCTCTACCTCGTGTATCGCCAGGGCAAGGGCGGGGCACCGTCGGAGATCCTGCTCACCGACGGCCCACTGCTGCTGAACGTCCTGCTGTGGGGTCTGGTGATTTTCCTGATTCTCTACTTCGGGTAGCGGCCGACCCCGGGGATGAGCCACGCTCCGGCCTGACCTCGGCGACGCCGGAGCAGGGGAGGGGCGCGGCGGATGAGACGATTTCTCTCCTTCGCGAAGATCAATCTGTATCTGGCCGTGCTCGGACGCCGTCCCGACGGCTACCATGAGATCGACACGCTCATGCAGACGGTGAACCTGGCGGACCGGCTTGAGCTGACCCCGCTGGCGGCCGGCGGGATCGAGGTTGCCTGCCCGGCCGGCGGCGCGCCGGTCGGGGAAGAGAACCTCGTGTGGCGGGCGCTGGCCCACCTGAAGCAGCGCCAGCGGGTGGTCGCCGGCATGCGCGTAGTGCTGCACAAGCGGATTCCGGCCCAGGCGGGTCTGGGGGGCGGCAGCTCCAACGCGGCCTGCGCGCTGGCCGCCGGCAACCGGCTGTGGCACTTGGGGCTGAGCGACGAAGCGCTGGAAGCCCTGGCGGCCGAGATCGGTTCAGATGTGCCCTTCTTCGTGCGCGGGGGCACCCAGCGCTGCCGGGGACGGGGGGAGATCCTCGACCCCCAGCCGGCGTGCCCCGCGGCCACGTGGGTCATCGTCAAGCCCGCGTGGAGCCTGGAGACGGGGCGCGTGTACGCTAAGTGGCGAACTGGCTTGACCTACTCGCAGTCCAGGGTTAGGATCTTGTTGGAGTCATTAGCGAAGCGAGACCTCCCAACGTTGGTTGCGGATGGTTTCAATGACCTGGAGGGCCCTGCGCTAAAGCTTGAACCTGCTGCCGCCCGGCTCACAGCGTACATGCGCGAAGCGAATCTCCTTGGAGTCAGGATGACGGGTAGCGGGTCGGCCTGGATTGGAATGGCTCCCAATCCCGAAGTCGCTCGGGGCGTCGAACTGGCGGCTGCCGAGCGCGGCTGGGTCATCTATAGGGTCAGGCCAACAACAAGGGGGTGGATCGAAGAGACCGACCAGGGCCTCGGATTGAGCTCTGGAGCGAATCCTGACGGGGTTCGACGACCAGAGTGACTGCATGGTGGGTTCGGTCGGCGACCCCTGGGGCTGCCGGCTGGTCACCAACAAGGCGGTGAGTCCATGAAGATCACGGAAGTGCGAATCTCGCTCCGGGATGATGAGAAGCTGAAAGCTTTTGTGAGCATCACCCTGGACAACTGCTTCGTCATCCGTGGGCTCAAGATCATTCAGGGCACCAAGGGCATGTTCGTCGCGATGCCCTGTCGGAAGCGCCCCGACGGGAGCTTCCAGGACTTGGCCCACCCCATCAACAACGAGACCCGGCGATGGATCGAGGGAGAGATTCTGAGCCGGTATCGGGAGCAGCTCGAGAGCCAGACCCTCGTAACTTGAAGCGTAGCCAGGGGGTCAGTGATTGGAAGAGGCCGCCCGCGGGGAGTCTGCGGGCGGCCTCGTCTTAGGCGGCCTGCTTGCAGAATACCGTTGGAATCGCCCCCCGCGTCGTAATACAATATCGTGTTTGTTTGATGGGGCGTCGCCAAGTTGGTAAGGCACAGGGTTTTGGTCCCTGCATCCGCAGGTTCGAGTCCTGCCGCCCCAGCCGTATGGGCGGGTCTGGGGCCGGGGCGGGTCACCGCCGCGAGCGGAGAGAGGCACCCAAGGAGATGATCGATTCGCTGCGGGTCATTGCGGGCAACGCGAACCCGGGGCTGGCCGAGCGCATTGCCAGGAAAATCGGGGTACCGCTGGGCCGGATCGAGCTCACGCGCTTCGCGGATGGCGAGATCAACGTCCAGATCAAGGAAAACATCCGCGGCTGCGACGTGTTCATCGTCCAACCGACCCTACCGCCGGCCGACTATCTGATGGAACTGCTGATCATGATCGACGCGGCGCGGCGAGCATCGGCCGACCGGGTGACCGCCGTCATCCCCTACTTCGGCTATGCCCGGCAGGATCGCAAGGACCGGCCCCGCGCGCCCATTTCGGCCAAGCTGGTGGCGAATCTGATCACGACCGCCGGGGCCGACCGGGTCCTGACGATGGACCTGCATTCCCCCCAGATCCAGGGCTTCTTCGACATCCCCTTCGATCACCTGTATGCCAGCCCCGTGCTCGTGCGCTACTACCTGCAGAATCCGATTCCCGATCTGGTGGTGGCCTGCCCGGACGTCGGCGGGGTCAAGATGGCGCGGGCCTACGCGACGCGGATGGGCACGTCCCTGGCGGTCGTCAACAAGCGGCGCACGACAGCCGATGTCTCCGAGGCGATGGAAATCATCGGTGACGTTCAGGGCAAGAACGTGCTGCTGGTCGACGACATGATCTCCACGGCCGGGACGCTCAAGAACGCTGCCGTCGCGCTCCGCAGCCGGGGAGCGCTGAAGGTCTCGGCTTGCTGCACGCACGCGTGTTTCTCGGCGGGGACGCTCGAGAACCTCGCGGCGGCCGACTTGGAGCAGATCGTGATCACCGACACGATCCCCCAGGATCCGGCGCGGTTGGGCCAGCGGTTCAAGATTCTCTCGGTGGGTGAGCTTTTTGGGGAAGCGATCTTGAGGATTCACGAGGAGCGGTCTCTGAGCAGTCTGTTCGACTGACCAGGGGGGCCAGCGACGGAGGACAAAGATCATGGCACTGGTGGAATTGACGGCGCAGCTGCGCGAGGCGCACGGCTCGGGCGCGGCGCACCGGATTCGATTCGCGGGTGGTCTGCCCGGCGTCGTCTACGGACAGGGCACGGATAGCTTGGCAATCTCCGTGCAACAGAGCGACTTCGATGGTCTGCTGCGCCGGGCGGCCGGGGGCACGGTCGTGGTCGACTTGCAGATCGCGGGGGCGCGCGAGAAGAACCTGAAAGTGCTCATCCGGGAGGTCCAGCGTGATCCGGTCACGTCCCGGCCCATCCACCTCGACTTCCTGCGCATCTCGATGGATAAGCCGGTAGAGGTCGTTGTGCCGATCCACCTGACGGGTCTGGCCGAAGGCGTCAAGACCCAGGGCGGATTCATGGACCACGTCTTGCGTGAGGTCGAGGTCCAATGCCTACCGGATCGCATCCCCCAATTCCTCGAGGTCGACGTGACGCCGCTGGCGGTGGGGCAGTCGATTCACGTGCGCGATCTGCAGCAAGAGGGACTGCAGGTGACCACGTCCCCGGACCGCGTGATCGTGTCGGTCCACGGCAAGGCGGCAGAAGCCGCGGCCGAGGTGGCGGCAACGGCTGAGGCGGCCCCGGCGGAGGGTGCTGAAGCGGCGGCCGAGAAGACCGGCGACAAGGCGGCCGACAAGAAGGGCAAGGACAAGGACAAGGATTAGCGCTGGGGCTCGGGCGATGTTCGTCGTGGGGCTGGGCAACCCAGGACCCGACTATGAACGCACCCGCCACAACGCCGGTTTCCTCGTTCTCGAGGCGGCGCGGCGGCGGTGGCGCGGATCGGGTTGGCGCAGCCAGGCGCAATACGAGCAGAGCGAAGTGCGGCTCGGGGGCCGGCAGCATCGGCTGATCCGGCCCACGACGTACATGAACCGCAGCGGGGAGGCGGTCGATCGGATCCTCAGAAGCGGGGGCTCTCCCGACGAGCTGCTGGTGGTGCTCGACGACATCGACTTGCCCCTGGGACGGATCCGCATCCGATCCAGCGGCGGGGCGGGTGGGCACCATGGCCTCCAGTCGGTGCTCGACGCCGTCGGCCCATCGGCGCTGGCACGCATGCGAATCGGCGTCGGGCGTCCCGCGCCCGTCGCGGGCGCCGTGGATCATGTGTTGGGGGATTTTGCGCCCGAGGAATGGGCACGATTCGAGCTGGTCGTGGAGCGGGCGCTCGCGGCCCTGCAGGTGGCGCTGCGGCGCGGCGTCACACCGGCCATGAACCAGTTCAACGGGCTTCCGGCCCCGTGGGAGGAAGCCCTCTCGGAGGGGGGGCCTGAGGCCCGTGACCCGGCGCCAGAGGCCTGACCGCGCGGTGCGCCGCGCCGCTGGCCCTTGACATCCGGTGGTTAGGTGTTGCTTAATACGTAACTTTGGGCCACGTACGGCGGACTCCCCTCCAGGGGAGCAGGCGGAAACGGCGGGGAGGTTTCTCCGGTGAGCGAGTACGAGACGGTCTTCATTCTCCACCCGAAGGTGGACGACGCCGGGATCGATCGCGAAATCGAGGCGGTGAGCAAGACGATCGGCGACGGCAAGGGCGAGTTGATCGGCGTGCACAAGTGGGGCCGCCGGAAGCTGGCCTATCCGATCCGCAAGGCCAACGAGGGCTTCTACGTCATCGTGCGCTTCAAGTCGGGCGCGGAGACGTTGCCCGAACTGGACCGCAAGTTCCGGATCAATGAATCGGTCCTGCGATCGCTGACGGTCGTCAGTCCGGGCGGCGAGTGGCCGCCGGACCTGAAGAGCCGCGAACGCCGGCCCCCACGGGGCGACGGGCGGTCGCGCGACCGGCGCGGGGGGCGCGATTTCCGGCGGGGAGCGCCCGAGCCGGTGGAAGATCTGGGCGACGACGATGACGATATGCGTGGTGACCGGGCGAGGGACGACGACGTCTAGCCCGCGCGCGGACGGCACAACCCGGATGGCCGCGGTCTGAGCAGCCGATCGAATCGTCCCCGCGTGAGTGGCGACGATCCCACGGTCCGGAAGAGCTCCGGATCTCGATCAGCACGTTGAGAGGGAGGTGTGGGTACTGATGGCGGGCACCAAGAAACGGCGGGATGCCCGGGCACCGCGTAGAAAAGTCTGCAAGCTGTGCCTCGATCGCGTGGATCATGTCGACTACAAGGACGAACGAAGGCTATTCCGGGCGATCACCGACCGGGGCAAGATCGTCCCGCGGCGCATTTCGGGCAACTGCGCGCGCCACCAAGCGCAAGTCAAGCGAGCTGTCAAGCGCGCGCGGGTTCTCGCGATCATCCCGTTCGAGGGAGATCACTACTAGTCGCCGACGCGCTGGACTCGGGAGTCCGAGCGGGTTCCCGGAGGCGCCGGTGCGATGAACCCGCCGCACGCCGGTCGGCGACGGTTCCAGCGCGGTGGCGGTGGGGCACCCAGACAGTCGTTGCCAGAGCGGCGCTCGCCTTCCAGGGGGGAGGGGAGGCCGCCCGGTGAGGGGGCAATCCATGGAAATCATCCTGCTCGAGGCCGTGGAAGGACTGGGCGCACGAGGCGATCGCGTGCAGGTGGCGCGCGGTTTCGCACGCAACTACCTCGTGCCCAGAAACCTCGCGATTATGGCCACCAGTGCCGGCGCCCGCGTGTTCGAGGACCAGGAGCGTGCGCGCCGCAACCGGTCCGACAAAGAGCGACGGGCGGCCGAGGCGTTGGCCCAGAAGATGAAGGACGTGAGCGTCACGCTCCACGCGCAGGTGGGCGAGGACGAGAAGCTGTTCGGCAGCATCACGGCCAACGACATCGCCACCGTGCTGCAGGCGCAGGGTTTCACGATCGACAAGCGGCAGGTACAGCTCGAGGAACCCCTCAAAGTCCTCGGGGTGTACCGCGTTGAGGTCAAGCTGTACCAGGACGTCAGTGCGGCCATCAAGGTTTGGGTGGCCAAGCAGGAAACTGAGTGATCGCCCCGGGTGGCGCACCCAAAGGAGGTCACGTCAGGAGGTCATCGTGACGGACATGCGCGTTGGCTTCGGTCATCTCGTGGCACCGAGTCTAGCTCTGGGGGTAGGGCTGTGCTTGCTGGCGCTCGGGACCACCGGCTGCAACCACGGCGCGCAGAGCCGGGCGGGCGCCTACACGGAGGCCGACTTCTCGGCCCCGGACCTGGCCGGCGGTGACCTGGTCGTGGCGGAGGTCGGCGGCCAGCCGATCACCGCCGGGTTCCTGAAGCACAAGCTGCGCATCCAACTGCCCGACATGGCTCAAGAAGGGCCGGCCATGGCGCTGCAGGCGCGCGAGACGCTGCAGCGCGTGCTTGTCGAGGAATGCTTCAACAAGCTCGGGCGCGAGCGGGGATACGATCACGATCCCGAGTTCCAGCGCACGATGTACCTGTCGCGCTCCTTCATCCTGACCAACCTGACTACCTCGCGCGCCGTCTACGCGCGCACGAAACCGAGTGAAGAGCAGGTGCGGCGCTACTACGACGAGAATGCCGAGCGCTTCACCATCAAGGCCCAGACCTGGTATCGCCACATCCTGGTGCCGACGGAGGCCCAGGCCTGGGAGCTCTACCGGCGCATCAAGAACGGCGAGTCGTTCGAAGAGCTGGCCCGCCAGTATTCGCAAGACCAGACCACCGCGCGCAACGGCGGCGTCATGCCCCCGATGACGCCTGGCTATGCGGCGGGCCGGCTGGGCAAGGTCCCCGAGCTGGGGCAGAAGGTTCTGAGCCTGCCAGAGGGCGAGCTCGGCGAGCCGGTTCGCTCGGCGCACGGTTGGCACGTCGTGCGAATCGACGCTGTGCGGCAGGAGCGGGAACGCCCGCTGGACGAGGTCCGCGGCGAGATCGTGCAGAAGCTGAGCAGCCGTTCTCAGGCCGAGCTCTACACGGCGGTGCTCGATTCCCTCAAGACAGCCTACAACGTCCGGGTCGATGAAGAGGCGCTCAAGGAATTCTACGTTCTGCAGATGACCGACGAGGAGCTCTTCGAGGAAGCCCAGGCGGAGGCGGACAATGCACAAAAGGTCCATTTCTACCAGCGGCTGATCGACCGCTTCCCGCAGAGTCCGCGTGCGCCCGAGGCCCTCTTCATGATCGGGTATCTGCACGCGGAAGCCCTGGGCGATACCGCTAAGGCGCTCGGGGTGTTCCGCGATTTCCTGGGTCGGCATCCCGAACATGAGATGGCGCCCTCGGCCCGGATGATGGTCGAGGAGCTGAGCAAGTCCGCAGCTCGCTGAGAGCGCCCGCTGCGGCACAGGGAGGTAGAAGGGCGCGTGCTGGTCGAGGTTGTTGTCGAAACCCTGGCGATGGATCAGAAGAACCAGTCGCCGGTCGTGATCCTCAAGGATGCGATGGGGGACCGCAAGATCCCCATCTGGATCGGACACCCCGAGGCGAGCGTCATCGCCATGGAGCTGTCCGGCCGCAAGTTCCCGCGGCCGCTCACCCATGACTTGCTGGCCAATCTGCTCAAGGGCCTCAAGGTCAGGGTTCAGCGCGTCGAGATCAGCGACCTGGTGGAGAACACCTTCTTCGCCAAGATCTACCTGGAGCACCAGGGCGAGCTGCTGTGCGTCGATGCTCGTCCGAGCGATTCGATCGCCCTGGCGTTGAAGATGCGGGCCAAGATCTACGCCGATTCCAAGCTCTTCTCGAGCGAGATCGACAGCCTGCTGGCCGGCGCAGGCGGATCGGCGGAGCCGCCGAGCGAGCAGCGCGCCGACGAGCTGCGTCAGTTCATCGAGAACCTGGACCCGAAGGACTTCGGGAAGTTTCGCTTCTGAAACCGGCACAGGGAGTGGACAAAAACCGCGATGGGCCTCCCGTCACATCCAGAGCGGTTGGGCCGGCCCACCCGGCGGCCCGTCCTTGGGGGCTCGGCGTCGGCTGGGATCCGGCCGTGGCGGGCCCTCGTGGCGGGCGTCCTGGCGCCGGCGGTGCTGGCGGTGGCGCTGGCAGCGGCGGCGGGTCCGGATCTGGACGCGGCACGGCGCAGCCTGGCTCAGCAGCGCTACGCGGAGGCGCACCAGATCGCCGTCGCCCTTGTCCAAAGCCAGCAGCCGGCCGAGGCCCGCGCCGCGCGGGTGATCGCGGCCGAGGCGTTGGTCGGGCTGGGGCAAGCGGGTGCGGCCGTCGAGCTGCTCAGTCCGCTGCGAACGCAGCGCCCGCCCGGGCCGGAGGACAGCGACTGGGTGGTGGTGCTCGCCAGAGCGCTGCTCGCGCAAGGTTCGTGGGTCTCGGCGGCGGACTGGTGGCTCACCTACGCGGGCCTGGGCAGCGAGGAGCGCGACGAGAGCGAACGCTATCTGGTGCCCCTGTTCGAGGGTCGGCTGGCGCAGGCTGAGATCGCCTACCTGTTGTGGAAGTATCCGCACCAGGATGTCATCAGCCCCACCCTGGCAGCGCGGGCCGGCGATGACTTCTTCACCGTCGGCGTTCTGGCGCCCCTCAACGGACGTTTCGCCGAGTTCGGCCTGGCGCTGGCCAACGGGGTCGACGCGGCGGGCCGCCTGCACAACGCTCGGGCCCGCTTCCCGCTGCGGCTTGAGATCGCCGACACGGGTGGCACGCCCCAGGGTTGTCTGGACGCCCTGGCGCGGTTGCACGCGCGCGGCGTGCGGGTCTTCCTCGGCGAGGTTTTCAGCCTGCACACGCTCATGGCCGCGGCCTTCCTGCGCGATCGCGGCGCGGTGCTGCTCTCGCCGACCGCCACCGACTCGACCGTCGGGCTCCTCGGGCCCGGGATCTACACCTGCCGGGTGGATGCCTACGAGCAGCTCGCCGCCCTGGCAGTCTACGCCGCCGATTCGTTGGGTGTCCGGGGCGTGGCCGTCTACCGGCCCGAGACGGCCAGGGGGCGGCGCTGGGGGCAGCTCTTTCTTCGCACCGCGGCCGAGCAGGGCCTGCCCGTGGTGGGCGAGCATGTGTACCCGCCGTGGCCCGACAATTTCGATGATGCATCCGGTGCCGCTCGCGTTGCGTTCTCGCTATCCAGCAGCCGGATGCCGGCCGCCGGCGAGGCGGTGTTCTGCCCGGGAACGCTGCGGGAGCTGGCGGCGTTGCTGCGGCAATTCGCCGAGGCGGGCTTTCGCGGACCGTTCCTGGGTGCGCCCGACTTGGGCGACCCGGTCTTATGTCCGCTGGCGGCCGAGCTCGGGCTGACTTTGGTCTATCCGGGCGACAGCTTCGTGTCGGCGGATGGCCGCGATGGCGAGCCCAGCTTCGAGGAGGAGTTCCGGGAGCTCTTTGGTTCGGAACCCGACATCTTCGCCCGGCGCGGCTGGATCGGCTTCACGGTCGTGGCCGCGGCGATCGAAGCGGGCGGGTACTGCCCGGAGGCCCTCGAGTCGCTCCTGGAGGCGTCGGCTGCCCCGGCCTTGGCGCGCGGGGAAGAAAGGCGACTGACGGTGCCGCCCACGATCGCGCGAGCCGCCGTCTTCCTGCGCACCGGCACGCACTTGCGAGAGGCCGGGCGACCCACGGCCAGGGCTAACCGATCAGCTGAAAGCGAAATGGAACCACCACGCTGAACCCAACCGCGTCGCCCTGTGGCTTCAGGGGTAGGAGGCGCCAGTCTCCGAGGGACGCGATCTTCGCCACTTCACGGAGTCGATCGGACTAACGATGCGTGCCGCAAGGGGTTTGCTTGACACGGCCGAGCCGCATCGCATAATTGCCGGAAGTACAACGCTCTGTGAGGGCACCATGGCACGGGATCCTAACTTCAAAAAAATACGCAACATCGGGATCATCGCTCACATCGATGCCGGGAAAACCACGACCACGGAGCGGATTCTCTACTATACAGGTGTTGCCCACCGCCTGGGTGACGTCGATGACGGCAACACCGTGACCGACTGGATGGACCAGGAGAAGGAGCGGGGGATCACGATCACCTCGGCGGCCATCACGACCCATTGGCGCGACCACCAGATCAACATCATCGACACCCCCGGGCACATCGACTTCACCGCCGAGGTCGAGCGATCGCTGCGCGTCCTGGACGGCGTCGTGATGGTGCTCTGCGGTCGCGGCGGGGTCGAGCCGCAGTCGGAGATCGTCTGGCGCCAAGCCGACCACTATCGCGTGCCGCGGGTCATCTTCATCAACAAGATGGACCGAATCGGGGCCGACTTCGACTGGGTGCTCGATGAGATCCGCACGCTGCTCGGCGCCCGGCCCTTGCCGCTCTTCGTGCCCATCGGCGCGGAGGACCGGCTGGAGGGCGTCATCGATCTTCTGCGCATGCAGTCGATCACCTGGAATGCGCAGACCCTGGGGACGCACTACGAACGCGGGCCGATCCCCTCCGCCCATCTCGCGGCGGCCGAGCGCCGGCGGGCCGAGTTGGTGGAGATGGTGGCCGCCGAGGACGAGCAGCTCATCGAGCGCTTCTTCGAGCAAGGCGATCTGCCGCTGGAGGATCTGCTGAGCGGGATCCGCAGCGGAACGCTGCGCCGCTCGTTCGTGCCCGTCTTCAGCGGCGCCGCGCTGCGCAACATCGGGATTCAGCCGCTCCTGGACGGTGTGGTCGATTTTCTGCCCGCGCCCGACGAGGTCCCGGCCCAGCAGGGTGTCGTGCCCGCCACAGGGGCGATCGAGTCGCGCCCAACCGATGAACGCGGGCCGGTCTGCGCCTATGTCTTCAAGACCCACACCTCCTCCGCCGAGGGCGGACGGGGGCGCATCAACTACCTGCGGATCTACTCGGGCGTGCTGGCGGAGGGAGCCCACGTCTTCAACGCCCGACTGGGCGAAAGCGAGCGGGTCGCGCGTCTCTACCGGGTGCATGCCGACAAGAAGAGCAAGGTGGATCGGGCGCCGGCGGGTGACATCTGCGTGGCCACGGGGTTGAAGCTCTCGCGGACCGGGGACACGCTGACGGATCCGGATCACCCGCTCTCGCTGGAAGGTCTGACGTTTCCTGAGCCGGTGGTCATGGCCGCGCTCGAGGCCCGGGTGGCCGGTGACGAGGAGAAGATCCAGCTCGCGCTCTCGCACTTGGCGGCCGACGATCCGACCTTCCAGGTCTCGATCGACGAGAACACCGGCCAGACGATCATCAAGGGCATGGGCGAGCTGCACCTCGAGGTCCTGGGCGAACGACTGGTGCGCGAGTTCAATCTCAAGGTGCGCCTGGGACGTCCGCAGGTCACGTACCGCGAGACGATCCGGGCGGAAGCGGCGGCGGAGAACACGTACCAGCGCAGCGCCGGTGGGCGCGATCACTTCGCCCATGTGGCGCTGCGAGTCGCACCCCGTGCGCGCGGCCAGGGCAATCTGCTCACCAACGCGAGCAGCCCCGATAAGATTCCGGCGCTGTTTATGCCCACCATCGAGCAGGCGATTCGCGACGCCTGCGAGTCGGGCATTCGCTATGGTTATCCGGTCCTCGATGTGAGCGTCACCGTGACCGGCGGACGGGCGCACGAAGTTGATTCGAGCGATCTGGCCTTCCGCAATGCGGCGGTGGCCGCATTCCGGGAAGCCTGCCGCGGCGCCGATCCGGTGATGATGGAACCGATCATGCGCCTCGAGATTGTCTGTCCGAGCGAATTCGTCGGGGTGGTGCATCAGCAGCTGGCTGCCCGTCACGGTCGGGTCCTGGGCAGCGAGCGCCGCGATGAAGTGCAGATCTTGAAGGCCCAAGCCCCGCTGTCGCGCATGTTCGGCTACGCCACCGACCTGCGTAGCGCGACGCAGGGGCGGGGTTCCTACACGATGGTCTTCGACCTGTTCGATGTGGTGCCGGGCGAGGCCCAGTCATTCTGACGGGTTGGCCGCGGGGCACCCAGCGGCCGGGGGGCCACCGGCCAATTCGTCAACCGGCGTCGGCCGGGGAGGCGTTGCGCCATGGAGCCGGATCGCTCGCTGCTCAGATGCATCCCAGCGGTCGACGCATTGCTCAAGGAACCGAGCATCGAGCGCCTCGGCGGACGGCTCGCGCCGCAGACTCTGGTCGCTCTCATTCGCGAGGAGCTCGACGACCTGCGCCGCGCGGTGCTCGCGGGGGGCGTGACCGCGGCGGCGCTCGACCGGCCGGCGGTGGCCGGGCGTGTGGCGGACCGGGCCGCGCGGCTGCCCTCACCCCCGCTGCGACGGGTGATCAACGCGACTGGCATTCTCATCCACACGAACCTGGGGCGCGCGCCGCTGGCCGCCGCGGCGCAGCAGGCGGTGGCAGCCATCCAGGGTGGCTACTGCAATCTCGAGCTGGACCTGACCACCGGCAAACGCGCGTCGCGGCTGGAACGCGTGCGCGATCTGCTGCGCCGGGTGACGGGCGCCGAGGAGGCGCTGGCGGTCAACAACAACGCGGCGGCCGTCTTCCTGGCGCTGCACGTCCTGGCGGCGGGGCGCGAGGTGATCGTCTCGCGGGGCGAGCTCGTGGAGATCGGCGGGAGTTTTCGTCTGCCCGACGTGATGGCCGGCAGCGGGGCGCTGTTGCGGGAGGTGGGCACGACCAATCGCACGCGCAGCGAAGACTACCGGCGGGCCATCGGTGAGCGCACCGCGCTGGTGCTCAAGGTGCACCCCTCGAACTTCGAGATCACCGGCTACACCGAGTCGGTGGGGACATCCGCCTTGTCCAAGCTCGCGCACGACCATGGACTCCTGCTGATGGAGGACATCGGCAGCGGTGCCCTCGAGCAACACCCGCGCGAATTCCTGCGCGATGAACCGCGCGTGCAAGAGTCGTTGCGCGCCGGGGTGGACCTGGTTTCCTTCAGCGGCGACAAGTTGCTCGGCGGGCCCCAGGCCGGGATCCTGCTCGGCGCTCGTGAGCTGATCGAGCGGCTGCGCACCCACCCGCTGGCGCGCGTGGTGCGGTTGGACAAACTGCACCTGGCAGCGCTGGAAGCGACGTTGCTCGAGTATCTGGCCGGGGAACCGGGCCTGGACCGCGTGCCGCTCTATCGCCTGATGCGCCGCGAGCCTGCGGAACTGCGCCGTCTGGGTGCCGGCCTGATCGAGGCGCTCGCGCCGGGGCTGCCGGTGGGCTGGCGCCTGCATCTGGCCGACACGCGCGCGGCCGCCGGGGGCGGTTCTCTGCCCGGTGAGACGCTCGCCTCGGTGGGTCTGGTGATCGAGTCGCCGGGGCCCTCGGCGGATGCCCTCGCGCGCCATCTGCGCCAGGGCGATCCGGCAATTGTGGGGCGTATCGAGCAGGAGCGACTGATCCTGGACTTGCGCTCGCTGCTGGAGGAAGATTGGCAAACACTGTCCGCGGTGCTGGCCGACCGGTTGGGTGTCCTGACCGAGGCCGGCCGGGAGGGCTGACCCGGTGACGCCACACGTAAAGCTCGTGGACTACTTCGAGGATCAGAGCGATCTGGAAGCCAGTTTGGATCTTCCGGTGCTGGGACACTTGACCTGGGAGTCGCGCTTCCACCAGCTTCAGGATGGCCTGCAGGGCCTGGCGCCGGATCCCCGCGTGTCCGAGCGGCTGTACCAGTTCGTGCGCAGCGACGCGCCCGTCATCTGGGTGGTGGGGCTGGGAGATGGGGGTGAGGAAGTGCCCGTGGCGGTCGGCCTCGCTGAACGCGTGGCAGCGGCCGGCCGCCTCCCGGTGCTGCTCCTGGGGCCGGAGCGCGATCGCCCGCGCGGCCTGGGAGCGGCCGGACTCAGACCGATCAGTGCCGGCCCTTACGCGCCGGTGCTGGGGGCGCTTTACCCGGGAGGCTGCGGAGCGCAGGCCAGCGGCATCCAGGGCGTGCTCCGTGTCTGGCCGGGCAGCGACAGCGGGGTCCAGCCGATTGAGCCGGCGGGCGTGATCGTCGCCGGCCGCGTCGCCGGGGAGGGCCTGGTGCCGCACCCGGATCTGGTGACCGGCACGGTGCTGGTGGCTCCCTATCGTGATTGTCCGGCCCAGGTCATCTCTGAAGAGGTAACAAGACTTCGTTCGATGGGCTATCCTCTGCTCGGCTTGGTCGCCGTGAGCGCCCGCGCCGTGGAGCGGCGCGGGCAAGCAGCCCGCGGGAAGATGGCCGACCCAGCGGACAAGCAGACCGAGGTGGAGCAGGAACCCGGCCAGGGAGGGATCATGAAGGGTGCAGCCGACGACAGGGAACGGGAGGGCGGATTCTTCGCCGATGATGGCGAGACCGATGACACCTCTCGCGACCTCGAGCGGGCGGACGAAGCCCCTGAGGTCGAAGAACCAGAAGCTGTGGAACCGCAGCCGCCGATGAGCGGGGACGGCCCGTTCGCGGCGGAAGCGAGACCCCAGTCCAGCTGGGACGAGGACTTCGTCCCGGGCCGCCGGGCACACGAGTCGGCCGGGCGAGCCCGCCTGCCCTGGTGGACCTGGGTGCTGGTGCTGATCGCCCTGGGCGCGGTCGCGATCATGGCCTCGCGGCTGATCGGCATCGAGGGCGGGCGTCCCCAAGCCGGTCCGGCGCGTCCAGTGCCAAGCCGGGCCGGATCCGGCGCCATCACGCAGACGACGGAGCCCGTGGTAAGCCCGGCCGCGGTGTCCGGGAGCGAGGTAGCGACACCGATGGCCGCGCGCCAGGAGGACATCGCCTCCGGGCAACAGCCGGTCACGCCACCCCAGCCGGTCACGGCCAGTGAGCCGCTTGCCACCCAGCCCCAGCCGGTCACGGCCAGTGAGCCGCTCGCCGCCCAGCCCCAGCCGGCGGCAACCGCTGAGACGCCGGCCGCGCAACCGCCGGCCGCAGCCGCGCCGACCATGGCCCGGCGTCAGCCGCCGTTCTCGCTGATGTGCGGTTCGTTCCGCACGGCAGATCGGGCCCGCCTCGAAGCGAGTCGCCTGGCGGGGGTGGGGCTCGAGGCGCGGGTCGTCGCGGTGGAAATTCCCGGCCAAGGCCTGTGGCACCGCGTCGTGGTGGGCTCGTGGCCCGACGCCGCTCAGGCGCGCGAGGCGGGACGGCGGGCCCTGAGCGCCGGCTGGGTCAAGGACGCCATGCTCGTGGCGGGGAATGGGTACGGTTCGCCCATACCGGGCAAGCTGAATTAGCGTCCGGGAGGCCGGTACCCGGACGGCCGTGGCCAGGGCCGTCACGTCAACCTGTGGGGGTGGATCGAAGTGCTGCTCGAACGGCTGGAATTGCTGGGCTTCAAGTCTTTCGCCAAGCGCACGCACCTGCGCTTCTCGCCGGGCATCACCGCCGTGGTGGGCCCCAACGGCTGCGGCAAGAGCAACGTGGCCGACGCCATCCGCTGGGCGCTGGGCGAGCAGAACGTGCGCAATCTGCGCGGCAAGAGCCTCGAAGATGTGATCTTCAAGGGCACGCGCGAGGCCAAGCCCGCAGGTCTGGCGGAGATCACGCTGCACCTGGACAACCAGGACCAGCGACTGGCCACCGAGTTCTCCCACGTGGCCATCCAGCGGCGGGCGTTCCGCACGGGGGAGAGCGAATTCCGCATCAACACCAACCCGTGCCGCTTGAAGGACATCCGCGGGTTGTTCATGGATACCGGGCTGGGCAACGCGCAGTACGCCGTCATCGAGCGCGAGATGATCGATGAGGTGTTGGCCGACCGGGACGAGGCTCGGCGCGTGTTGCTCGACGAGACGGCTGGCATCACGCGGTACAAGGAGCGCCGCAAGGAGACGCTGCGCAAACTCGAGGCGGTCGAGCACGATCTCGAACGCATCGAGGATGCGCTCGAGATCGAGGAGCGCCAGGTGCGGTCGCTCGCCTACCAGATGGGCAAGGCGCGTCGCTACCGCCGACTCAGCGATCGCATCCGCACGCTCGACGTTGCTCTCGCGCGGCTCAAGTGGCAGGAGCTCGCGCACGCCACCGCGGGCTCCTCGGACCGCTTCCGGGCCGAGGAACGCGAGCGCGAGCAGTTTCACACCCGCGTGCGCGGGCGGGAGGCCGAGCAGGAACAGCACCGTCTCGCCCTGCTCGAGCTGGACCGTGAGCTCAGTGCCGCGCGCCAGCGGTACCAGGAAGTCGAGGAAGAGCTGGCGGCCAATCGCCAGGAGGTGCTCGTGCGCGCGGAGCGCAAGAAGGCGCTGGCGGAGCGGATCGTCGAGCTCGAGGAGCGCGTGCGCAGCGGTGAAGCGAATCTGGTCGCGGGCGAGCAAGCGGCCGCCGCGCTCGCGCCTGAGCTCGAGCGGGTGGCCGGCCAGCTCGCCGAGAAGCAGCGCGCGGCCTCTGAGGTGGAGCAGCAATGGCGGGCAGCGGACGCACAGCTGCGCGCGGCGCGCGAGCAGCTGGCGCGCCTGCAGCAGCTCCACATCGAGCAGGTGCGGCTGGCGAGCGAGGCCGAGCACCGCCTCCAGGGACTGGAGGGGCGCATCGCCGATCTCGACCTGCAACGCGAGAAGGCCCGGGCCCAGGAAGAGGCGCTCGGCGCGCGCAGCGGGGTGCTGGGCGCGGAAATCGCCCAGCTGGCCGAGCGCCGCGCGCAGCTTGACGCCCGGCGCGAAGAACTGGCCGGCCAGAACGAGGTGCTGAGCGCGCAACGCGAGGCGGGCGACGGGCGGCTGCGCGGCGTCGCCGAGGCGCAGGCGCGGCTGGGGGAGGAGGCGGCGCGGGTCGAGAGCCGCTTGGCCTTGCTCGAGGAGCAGGCCCGCACCTTCGACGGCTTCGGCGAAGCGGTGGCGCGCCTGCTGGCCGAGCGCGAGGCGTTGCCCGGCGTACTGGGGGCCGCGGCCGAGCTGTTGATCGTGGCGCCCGAGTGGTCCGCTCGGCTGGCCCCGGCGCTGCGCGAGCTGACCGAGTGGGTGGTGACGGCGGGCGAGCCCGAGGCCTGGGGGGCGATCGAGTGGCTGCGGTCGCGGGGCTTGGGGCAGGTGACCTTCGTGCCGCTCGACGGCCTACCGCGACCCGGGGGCGCCCCGGTCCTGCCGGAAAGCGCCCTGACCGCGCGTCGTGAGGAGGCCCGGCCGCTGGTGGAATACCTGCGCCACGTCATCGTGCCGGTGGCGAGCCGCCAAGAGGTCGCTCCCGCGGCGCAGCGCGAGCCGCATCGCCGGTGGGTGACGGCGGGCGGCGAAGTGCTCGCCTCCGAGGGATGGATTGGCGCCAGCGGGGGAGGGACCGTGGAGCAGCAGCTCTGGACCCGCCCCGATGAAATCGCGTCGCTGCGCGAACGCTTGGCCGCGGTGGGCGCCGAGCGTGGGCGCTGCGACGATGAGCGCGAGGCGACGCTGCAGCGCCTGGGCCACGTGCAGCGCGAGATGCAGGCGGTTGCGGAGGAGGAGCGGGCGCTGGTGACGGAGCTGGAGTGGCTGGCGCGCGAACTGCTCCAGCGGGAGGCCGAAGACCGCGTGATTCGCGAGGAGCTCGAGCGCGTCGCGGCCGAGGGTCGCCAGCTCGATGAGCGTTGCCGCGATGCGGGTACCGAGCTCGAGGCGCTGCGCCACGACCAGACCCGCGTCCAGGCGGATGAGGGCAGCAGTGATGAGGTCTTGCGCGCGGCTTACGAGCGCGTCGAGCGGTCGGGCAGCGCCAAGGACGAATGCGGCCAGCTCCTCTCGGAGCGCAAGATGGCGGTCGTGGTGAGCGAGGCGCGCCTGACCGAAGCTCGCCAGCAGATGACCCGCTTCCAGACGCAGATCGAGGAGGCCCGGGAGGCGATCGCGGCCGGTACACAGGGGCTGGAGGCCGCCCGGCGCGAGATTGCCGAGATCGAGGAGCGCACCACGGCGCTGCGGGCGGCCGACGGCGACCTCGTGCAGCTTCTCGAGCGGCGCCGCGAGGCGGTCGATCGCCTCACCCACGATCGCGGGCGGCGCGAGGAGGAGCTGGGCAGTCTCGAGCGCCAGCTGCGCGAGCTGCGCCGCGACTTGTCGGCCCTCGAGGAGAACCTGCGCCACGATGAGGTGCTGCTGGCGCGCCATGAAGCCGAGCGTGCGCGCCTGGCCGAGCGCATCCGTGAGCACTACGACGTCGATCTGGCCAGCCTGCCGCCGCTGGTGGTGCGTCCCGCGGCGCCCCGCGGCGAGGAGGCGGAGACCGAGCCCACGCCGGTGCCGGCCGCTGAAGATCCGGACCTCGTGTCGGAGGCGGTCCCTGCTGGCGCGTCACCTGGGACGCTCAGTCCGGCGGAGGCGGCCCAGGCGGCCGTGACCGCGGCGCTGGCCGCCGAGCGCCAGGGCGGCGCCGGGGCGGGCGGCAGCGCGGAGGATCCCTTCGGCGGCCAGACGCCCGCCGAGGTCGAGCGGACGCTCGAGGAACTGCGCCGTGAGCGCGAGCGGCTGGGGCCGGTCAACCAGCTGGCGATCGAGGAGTATGAGGAGAAGCGCGAGCACGTCACCTTCGTCAAGGCGCAGCGCGATGACCTGCTGCAGTCGCGCCAGTCGCTGCTGGATGCGATCGAGCGCATCAACACGGAGGCCCGGCGGCTCTTCGCCGAGACCTTCGCGCAGGTCCAGGAGAACTTCTCGACCACCTTCGCAACGCTCTTCCCCGGCGGCGAGGCCCATCTGCGTCTGAGCGGGCCGGACCCGCTGGAGGCGGACATCGAGATCATGGCCCGCCCGCGCGGCAAGCGGCTATCGAGCATCAACCTGCTGTCGAGCGGCGAGCGCGCGCTGACGGCGACGGCCCTCCTCTTCGGGCTCTACCTGGTCAAGCCATCGCCCTTCTGCGTGCTCGATGAGCTGGATGCCCCCCTGGACGATGCCAACATCGACCGCTTCCTGGCGCTGCTCAAGAGCTTCAGTGATCGCACGCAGTTCGTCGTCATCACGCACAGCAAGCGCACGATGGAGGTGGCCGACTCGCTCTACGGCGTCACGATGCAGGAACCGGGGATCTCCAAGATCGTCAGCGTCCATCTCGAGGCCGGCGAGCTCATCGCCGAGGACAGCGACGGGCAGCCGGCCGTGTTGCAGGGCACGCAGGCCACGCAGGCCGCCGAGGGATGAATCCGCTGCGCTGGCTGATCGGTTCGCGCCCGCGCACACCGGGCGCGGAGATGTCGTTCTTCGACCACCTCGAGGAGCTCCGCTCGGTTCTGCTGGCCAGCCTGGCGGCGATCCTCATCTTCGGTCTGGCCGGATGGCCCTTCTCCGCGCGGGTCATGGACGGTCTGGTGCGTCACGCCGGGCTCGAGGGCGCGCAGGCGATTCGGCCCCAGGAGATCTTCCTGACGCGCTTCAAGATCTCGGCCGCGATCGGGGTCCTGGTGGGGTTGCCCTACATCGCCACCCGCGTCTGGGGTTTTATCGTGCCGGGACTGCTGCAGCGCGAGCGGCGCGTGGTCTTCCCGCTGGTCTTCTGGTCGACCGCGCTGTTCCTGGCCGGCACTGCGTTCGCGGTCTTCATGCTGGCGCCCATCATGCTGGGGTTTCTGGCCGGCTTTGCCACCGACGTCGTCAATGTCAATCCGGCCGTGAGCCAGGTGCTGGATTTCTACCTCTTCACGGCCCTGGCGTGCGGGCTGATGTTCCAGCTGCCGCTGGTGGTCGCGATCCTATCCTTCTTCGGGATCATCTCGCCCAGATTCCTCACGCGCTACTGGCGCCACGCAGTCGTCATCATCCTGATCTTGGCCGCCATCCTCACGCCGGCCGACGTGATATCTCAGCTCGCCATGGGGGTTCCGATCATCGTGCTCTACTTCGCCAGCATCGCGGTCTCATTCGCTGCGCGGCGCGCTCGCCGTGGGGGTGCCGATGAGCCCGAGGCGCTCGAGATCGAAGGCGGCCGCGCGGCCGAGCCCGCAGCGCCGGGCCGCGATGACGCCGGTCCGGCCGAGCCCGCAGCGCCGGTGGATGACGGCGCGCAGGTGCGCCCACTGCCCGGGCCAGAGCTAGAGCCAGAGCCAGAGCCTGGGCCAGAGCCGGGGCCAGAACCCGGGTCAGAGCCTGGGCCAGGGCCAGGGCTCGAGCCCGAGCAGGTCCCAAGCGAGCGGCGCGTGCTCCACCCGCCTGATCAGGACTGGTCGATCTAGGTCCCGCAGGGGAGGAAAGGTGATGACCGCCACACCACGTGCGCCGCGCAGAGGTGCCGCGCCCGGTCGGGCTGCCCGCGCCGTTGACGCTGGGATCGTCCTGGCGATCGACATCGGCAACACGCAAACGGTCATGGGGATCTTCGTCGGTGGAGAGCTGCACGCCTTCCGGCGGCTGACCTCCGGGGTGGCGCGGACGGCCGATGAGCTCGGCGTGCTCGTCGAGGCCCTGTTCCGCGAGCACACCGCGAGCCTGCGCGTGTCGCGCCGCGTGGTCATCTGCTCGGTCGTGCCGATGCTGACCGGCGAGTTCGCCGCGATGGCCCGAGGTCTCTTTGGCGCAGAGCCGCTGATCATTTCGCACGAGACGCCCGCCGGCGTGCGCATCGAGATGCCCGATCCGTCCTCGCTGGGGGCTGACCGGATCGCCAACGCCGCGGCCGTGGCGGACGGACCGCTGCCGGCAATCGTCGTCGATCTGGGCACCGCCACGACCTTCGACGTCATCGCCCCTCAGCGGCGCTACCTCGGCGGTGCCATCGCCCCGGGTATCCGCACCTCAGCCGACGAGCTCTTTCGCCGGGCCGCGCGGCTGGCCAAGGTCTCCATTCGCAAACCGCGCCGCGCCCTGGGCCGGACGACCGAGGAGAGCATTCAGTCGGGCGTCTATTTCGGGGCGATCGGGGCGATCGACGGCGTCGTGCGCGAACTGCAACGCGAGCTGCGCCGGCCGGTCCGCGTCATCGCCACCGGCGGCCTGGCCTGCCTGGTGGCGGAAGACTCTGCCACGATCCAGGAGGTCGACGAGGCGCTCACCCTGCGCGGGTTGATCAGGATCGAGGGGCGTAGCCGCGGGCGCTGAGCCTACCGACCCGTGGCCCCCCCATCCCGGCCCGGGCCGCCTCAGTCGGCGCCGGCGTACCTCTGCTGCAGCGCGGCGCGGTAGGCGTGCTCCACGCGCGCGACAATCCGCGGCCAGGCGAACTCCTCGGCGTGGCGCAGGCCGGCGGCGCGCAGGCGGGCGCGGGCAGCCTGATGCCCCAGGAGGTCGGCGATCCCCACGGCCAGGTCCGCGGCATCCCCGGGGCGGAAGAAGCGTGCCGCGCCATCGGCGCCGAGCGTCTCGGCGTAGCCGGCGATGCGCGCGGCCACGATCGGCGTGCCCGACGCCATCGCCTCGAGCAGGTTGATGCCGAAGCTCTCACCGTCCGTAGCCGGGGCGACGAACAGGTCGGCCTGGGCATAGACAGCGGGCAGGCCGGCTCGCGAGACCGCACCCAACAGGCGCACCGGCAGGCGCCGGCGCGCAGCCTGTCGGGCGAGCCACCCGGCTTCGGGCCCCTCGCCCACCAGCCACAGCTCGGCGCGGGCGCTGCCGGGGCCGCGCAGCAGGCGCTCAAAGGCGGCCAGCAGGAGCCTGAGCCCTTTGCGCGGATCGAGGCGTCCGACGTACAGGATGACGCGACCCTCACGGCGCACGGGACGCGCGTGGGCGGCGGCGAAGCGCTCGAGGTCGACGCCGTTGGGAACCACCTCGTACTGGCCGGGGAAGTGCGCCGCCACGAAGCGGGCGGCTTCCCGCGACACCGCGATCCGGCGCGCAAGCAGGCGCGCGTAGGGGGCCAGCCAAGTGGCGAAGCCCCGGTAGCCCCAGTGGGGCCGCGAACCGCCGGTGTGAAAGGTGCCCACCTTGGCGCCGGGCAGGTGCCGCACGGCCCAGAGCGGCAGGAACGGTTCGAGCGGCGACTGCACGTGCACGAGGTCGAGACTGGCCGGCAGCCGGCGCCGCATCTGTCCGCCCAGATCGCGGCCACAAACGACACAGGCCCGGCCGCCGTGGGAGGGCACTTGCACGGTGCGCCCCAGACGAACCACGCGGACGCCGGGTGGATCGGGCTCGGGTAGCTGGCCATTGCCGCCGGCCGCGCCGGTCACGATCGAGACGCCGTGGCCGCGGCGGGCGAGTCCGTCCGCCAAGTGCCAGACATGCTCCGTGATGCCACCGTGGTAGGGCAGGTACGACTGACTGACGAGGCAGATCTGAAGGGGCCGATCCGCCACCCGGCCGCCGCCGGTGGCAGGCCCGCATCCGGGTTCGGGCGAATCGTCCCGCATGGCTCCCCCCTCAAGCGGCGCGGCCAAAACGCGCGGCGACCACTCTAGCAGCCCGGGTCATCGTCCCACAATGTGGAGAGCGCCCATGGTCTTGGACCCCGGGATTTACTCTTGCGGCCAACCTGGCTCTCCCATACCTTCAAATGCGGTGCGGACGGGGCCAAGAGCGGTCATGGATGTCATTCGGCTGAAAGAGATTACGGCATTTCCTCAGCTCGGGGTCGGCGATCTCGAAAAGAGCTGGGTCCAGAAGGTCACGCTCGACGTCGAGCTTCATCTCGACCTCTCCCGGGCTGCGCGCAGCGATCGCATCGAGGACACGGTCGACTACCAGCGCGTCTACGAGTTGGTGCGCGAGGTGAGTGTGGCCCGCAAGTATCACTTGGTCGAGGCCCTGGCGCACCAGATCGCGGTCGCGGTGCTCGACCGCTTCGCCGTCGAGCGGGTGTGTGTGCGCGTCCGCAAGCTCAGCCTGCCCTTCGATGCCGATCTGCACTGCGTCGAGGTGGAGCTGGGCGAGGGGCGGGGCAGTCCATGATCGCATCTTCGCAGGACTTGGCCGCGTTGGCCCTGGGCAGCAACCTGGGTGATCGCGGGGCGCACCTGGCTGCCGCCCGGCAGCGCATCGCAGCGCGGTGGGGGCCCCTGCTGAGCTGCTCAGCGGTGTACGAGACCGATCCCGAGGGCGCCCCGGGGCAAGGGCCCTACCTCAACCAGGTGGTGACGATCGCCTTCGCGGGCGAGCCGGAGACCTTGCTCCGCGGCGCCCTGGCGATCGAGGCCGACCTGGGCCGCCGCCGCGCGGAGCGCTGGGGACCCCGGACGATCGACATCGACCTGCTGCTGCACGGCGATCGCCTGCGGACCGGGCCCGAGCTCGAGCTACCCCATCCGCGGCTGCATCTGCGGGCCTTCGTGCTGGTACCGCTGGCGGAGGTTCTGCCGGACTGGCGCCATCCGCGCCTGCTCGTCGCTGCGCGCGCGCTGGCGGCGGGCGCGGATCGCGCGGGGGTGCGACCCTGGCGGGTCGCCCCGGCGCCAACCTCTGGCGGACAGCGGGAGCCGCCGCAACGAGGTCACCTGTGAGCGAGCGCAAGCGGACGCCGGTTCAGTTCGTGGCCATCGAGGGCGTCATCGGTGTGGGCAAGAGCACGCTCACGCGCCGCCTGGCGGATTACGTCGGCGGCTACACCCTGCTCGAGCAGGTCGAGGCCAATCCCTTCCTGGCCGACTTCTACAGCGACCGGCGCAGCTATGCCTTTCAGACGCAGATCTTCTTCCTGCTCAGTCGCTACCGGCAGCTCAAGCGGTTCCAGCAGCGCGACCTGTTCCGCGGCCCGGTGATCAGCGATTACATGTTCGAGAAGGATAAGGTGTTCGCCAACATCAATCTGGATGATCACGAGCTCGACATGTACAATCAGATCTTTGGTTTGATGGAGCGCGACCAACCGAAACCGGATCGCCTCGTCTATCTGCAGGCGTCGGTTGATGCGCTCTTGCAGCGGATCGAAAGGCGGGGGCGAGCCTTCGAGCGCGCCATGGATCCCCAGTATCTGGCAACGCTGGCGGAGGCCTACAACTACTTCTTCCTCCACTACGCGGGCGCCCCCGTGCTGGTGGTCAATACGAATGAGCTCGACTTCACCAGGGACCACGCCCTGATCGCCGAGTTGTGGGAAGTCCTCGTCGGTCACACGGGGGGCACGCGCCTGTACAAGCCGGCGAACGGCACCGCTTGATGGCCGCCGGCGGGCCAGGGGAGGAGTGATGGGCATGTTGCCGAGGGTCACCGCGGCGGACCTGGCGCGTTGGAAGAAGCGCGGGCGCCGGATCCCGGTGCTGACCTGCTACGACTTCACCATGGCGCGCATCCTGGACCAGGTCGGCGTTCCGGTGTTGCTGGTGGGCGACAGCCTCGGCCAGGTCATGCTCGGGCACGGCTCGACCCTGCCGGTCACGCTGGAGCAGATGATCCACCACACGCGGGCGGTCGCGCGGGCGCAGCCGCGGGGTCTGATCGTGGCCGATATGCCGTTCATGAGCTTCCAGGTCTCGGCCGCCCAGGCGCTCGAGGCGGCGGGGCGCCTGGTCAAGGAAGGCGCGGCCGACGCGGTCAAGCTCGAGGGCGGCGCGCGCAGCGCGGCCGCGGCGCGGCGCATCGTCTCGGCCGGGATCCCGGTGATGGGGCACCTGGGGCTGACGCCGCAGTCGATCCTCGCGCTGGGCGGCTACACCCTCCAGGGGCGTCGCAAGGGCGAGGCCGAGGTGCTGCTGGCCGATGCGCGGCGCCTGGAAGCGGCGGGGTGCTTCGCGATCGTGCTGGAGATGATCCCGGCCCCGGTGGCTCAGGAGATCACGGCCGCGTTGACGGTGCCGACGATCGGTATCGGCGCCGGTCCGAATTGCGACGGTCAGGTGTTGGTGCTGCATGACATGCTGGGGCTCTACCAGGAGTTCGAGCCGCGCTTCGTGCGTCGCTTCCTGGAGGGCGCCGAGCTGGTGAGCCGCGCGGTCCAGGAGTACATGCAGGCGGTTGAGGACGGCTCGTTCCCCGGGCCGGAGCACAGTTATGGCATGGAGGAGCGGGGGTAGGCATGCCGAGCAAGAAGAACTCCAAGAGCCGTGCCGGTACGCCCCGGAGGGGGCGTACCGGCGAGCGCCGGCCGGGGGCGCGGCAGAAGCCCGCGGCGGGGAAGAAGCCCCCGGCGAGCAGGAAGCCCAGACCGGGCCGGAAGTCCCCAGTGAGCAAGAAGCCCCCGGCGAGCCGGCTGCCGGCGGCGGCCGCCCAGGCGCAGACCGAGCCGATCCTGGAGAAGTCGGTTCCGCCGGAGGTGTCGCCCGGACCGCCCCTCGAAGAGGGCGTCGGACTGGGCATGAAGCGCTTTCAGTCGGCCGAATCGCAACGGCGCTTCTCGCGCGAGGTGCGCGAGGCGGGCAAGCGCATCGGGCTTGTGCCGACCATGGGCGCGTTTCACCGCGGCCATGTGTCGCTGATCGAGAAGGCCCGCGCGCAGAACGACGTGGTCGTGGTCAGCGTCTTCGTCAATCCGCTCCAGTTTGGGCCCGCGGAGGACTACGAGCGCTACCCGCGCGACCTGGCGCGCGACATCGACCTGTGCCGCGCGGCGGGTGTCGATGCGGTCTTCCAGCCCGAGACCGCGGAGATGTACCCGCCGGGCTTCACGACCAAGATCACGGTTGGCCCGATCGGCCAACGACTGTGCGGTGCCTATCGGCCGGGTCACTTCGACGGCGTGTGCACCGTCGTCGCCAAGCTGATCGGCATCGTGTTGCCCCATCGTCTCTACCTCGGCGAGAAGGATGCCCAACAGCTCATCATCGTGGAGCGTATGATCCGAGACCTCAACCTGGACGCCAAGGTCGTCGCGTGCGCGACGGTGCGCGAGGAAGACGGGCTCGCGATGAGCTCGCGCAACCGCTATCTGACGGCGGCCCAGCGCGCACAGGCACCCAAGATCCACGACGCGCTGCGCATCGCGCAGCGCGAGATTCTGGTGTGCCATACCCGCGATCCGCGCGCGCTGGAAGGCCTGATGCGCGAGGTGATAGAGAGGGAAACCGAGCTGCGCGTGGAATATATCCAGATGGTCGATCCCGAGACGCTGGAGCCGCGGGCGGTGCTCGAGGGCCGCACGCTCATCGCGGTGCGAGTCCAGCTGGGGGAAGCGCATCTGATCGACAATCTGCTGATCAACGTGCCCGGTGGCCGCATGGCGATGAAGTTCCAGACCCCGGGGTGCGAAGAGGGGCGGCCTGGCGGTGGGCCGGAGCTGCGCAGCCGCCCGTAGCGGCCGCGGCGCGTGGGGCTGGGCGCAGCAGGGGCTAGCGTGCGAGAACTGGTGTTGCTCATCACGGCTCCCGAGACTCCGGCCGCCGGGTCGGAGAGCGGGACGGCCGCGGGGCCGAGTGGGTTCGGCCGCGGCGCGCCGGCGCGCGCGGCGGATCTCCCCACCCTGGCCCGGGCCCTGGGGGTGGGACGCATCCTGTGCGGCTTCGGCGTGGGGGGCGAAGCGTTGCGCGCCGCGGTGCGCACGCCGGCCGCCGAGGTGGTCCCGGGCGCGACCGGCGCCGCCCAGGCGCTCTGGGGCCACGCTCAGGCCTTGAGCGGCTTTGATGGCGATCTGCTCGTGCTGCCGGCCGGCGGCGAGGTCCAGCCGGCGGCGCTGCTGGCAGCGTTGGGGGAGCTGCACGTCGCCGAGGGCAATGCCGCCACGTTGCTGACCGCCGATGTGGGTGCCGCGGGCGGGCTTGCGGTTCGGCGCGATGCTTGCGGCCGCGTGACGGGGCTGGGACCTGCCGATCCCCCGGGCGAAGACGACGAGGCCGCGGGCGAAGTCTGCAACGGGACGATGATGCTCCACTGGCCGCGGCTGCTCGCGGTGCTCCGTGCGCGGGCGGCGAGCCCGGGGGCGCCGCCCGCGGATCTCGCGCACGCCGTCACCTGGTTGCACGCGGCCGGGGCGCGCGTGGGAAGCCAGCGCGCGCGGGATCTCCTGGGTGCCTGCCCGCGCTGCCACGAGCAACCCCGGGCCAGTGAGCAGAGCGGGGTGCTGCTCGTCACGGCGCACGCTTGCCTGGCGATCGAGCGTCCGGGGTTCAACAGCGGTCAGCTGGCCTGCTATCCGCGTCGCCATGTGACTTGCGCCCTGTCGCTCGGTCGGGAAGAATGGAGCGACTTGGCGATCCTGCTGCGGGAAGGTGAGCGGCTGCTGCGGCGCGTCTACCGATTCGACGCGCTCAATGTGGGTTTGAGCTCCGGGGTCGGTTCCCACTTGACCGTGCAGCTCATCCCGCGCTGGCTGGGCGACGTGAATTTTCTGCCCCTCGTGTCCGGCTTCAAGCCGGTGCCGGAGAGTCCCCAGATGGCCTGGCGGCGCCTGCGGGAGGTGATGGCATGAGTCCACGGGCGACCGATCGGCGCCGGCGGCGCAAGCGCCCGGGCGGTGCCCTGGCGGATGCGGGCCGCTGGCTGCTGTGCGTCCTGCTGTCGGCGGTGGTGCTGCTCTTCGTGGCCTCCGTCGCGGGGCTGATGGGGCGGCGGTCAGCGGCGCCGGCGCCGAGCGCGGCGACTGACGTCTGGGCGATTCCCAGCCAGCGCCTCGACCTCGCCCCGCGGGATGGGGGCAGATCGAACGGGCTGGCGGCCAGGGTCTCGCGGTTGGCCGAGGGGGTCCGCGCAGTCGGTCGCGAGGGCGGGGAGGACGAGCGGGGCGGGGCGGATCCGGACGCGGTCGAGCCGGCCGCCGAGGTCGAGCTGCAGGCCGCGCGCGTTCTTCTGACCAATGGTACCGACGTGAACCGCCTCGCCGCGCGGTTGACACCCCCTGTGCGTGCGGGCGGCTTCGACGTCTGCGGCGTCTCCGACGCCGACCGCCGCGACTACGCCGAGACCCTGATCATCGATCGCTGCGGCGATCGGCGGCGCGCGGAGGCGGTGTGCGCCTATTTCCGTGAGCGCTGGGGCGTGGGCCGGGTCGTGCTCCAAGCGCGGGTGGCACCCGAGGCGGACGTGCTCGTCGTCTTGGGCCGCGACCTGGCGCGCCAATTCAGTCCGGGACAACCGGGACAGCCGGGACAACCTTGAACGCTGACCCCCCTGCTCGGCACCCGGGGAGTGGACCGCCCGATGCCGGCGTGGTAGGGTGCTCATCGGCGTGTGCAGCGCGGCCGCTCGGGGGACTGCTGGGGTTCCCCCTGAGGGAGGACAGAGATGGCGTGGCACTCCTTGGCGATGGCGTTGATCGGCGGGATCGGGCTCCAGGAAGTCCTGATCGTTCTGCTCATTCTCTTGATTCTGTTTGGGGGGCGCAAGATTCCCGAGCTGGCCCGGGGATTGGGACGGGGCTTCAGTGAGTTCAAGCGCGGGATCCACGACACGCAGTCCGATCAGCCGCCGTCTCCCCCGGCCGGCGGCAACCCGTCGAACGACAAGGACAACCGCTCCTGATCGGCCGCTAGGCCGCGGCCGCGGCGAGGACCTTGCGCAGCGCGCGTATCACGTCCTCGGCGTCCTCGTCGGTGAGCTTGGTCGAGAGCGGCAGCGACAGCGTCCGCTCGCCGATCCACTCCGCGGCCGGGAAGTCCCCCGGCGCGAATCCAAACCGCTCGCGATAGCACGGGTGCAGATGCACCGGGCGGTAGTGCACGCCCGTGCCGATGTTCTCGGCGTGCAGGGCGGCCATCACCTCGTCGCGGCTCAGGCGCAGGCGCTCCAGATCGAGCAGAATCACGAACAGGTGCCGGGCGTGCCGATCGCCGGCCGGTGGCTCGGGCGGCACGACGAGCGGCAGGTCGGCGAAGGCCTCGACATACCGGCGCCAGAGCTGCTCGCGCCGCGTGAGGTTCTCCTCGACCCGCGCCAGCTGATGAATCCCGAGCGCTGCCTGGATGTCGGTCATGTTGTACTTGAAGCCGGGGAAGATGACCTCGTAGTGCTTGTAGCCCTCGTCCGAGAAGCGCTTCCAGGCGTCACGACTCAAGCCGTGCAGGCCGGCGATCTTGATCCAGTCGGCCATCTCGGGATCGTCGGTGGTGACCATGCCCCCTTCGGCGGTGATCACGTTCTTGGTGACGTAGAAGCTATAGGCCGTGCAGTCGCCCAGCAGCCCCACCTTGCGGCCCTGGTGCTGCGTCTCGATGGCATGCGCCGCATCGCCCACCACGCGCAGGTCATGCTCACGCGCGATCGCGAGCAGGCGGGTCATGTCGGCGCTACGGCCGGCGAAGTGGACCGGCATCAGTGCCCGCGTGCGGGGCGTGATGCGGGCCCCCACCTGATCCGGATCGATGCACAGGGTCTCCCGATCGCAGTCGACGAAGACGGGCTTGGCCCCGAGGTGCAGGATGACGTTGGCGGTCGAGGCGAAGGTCATCGGGCAGGTGATCACCTCGTCATCGGGCCTGACCCCCACGGCGATGAGCGACAGGTGCAAGGCGGCGGTGCACGAGTTGAGGGCCATCGCGTGGCCGGCGCCGATGTAGCGGCGAAAGGCCTCCTCGAAGCTGGCCACGCGCGGGCCGGTGCCGAGCCAGCCCGAGCGTAGCGTGGCCTCGACTTCGCGAATCTCCGCTTCGCGCACGTCCGGGCTGCCGTAGACGAGGTAGCTGGATCGCACGGGCTGCCCGCCGTGGATGGCCAGGCGGGTCGGGTCGGATGCTGTCATGTCGATCTCCTGCTGCGCGGGCGGCGCGCCGTGCTCAGGCGCGCCGCGAGGCGGTGGGCGAGCCCGTGCTTTTCCCAGCGCGGGAAGCGCGTGCGCACGCCGCCGAACGATTCCTTGAATTCCTCCACGCTGGCGATGCCGGCGCTGGGCAGCATGTCGTAGAGGCGTGCGCCCGCTGCGATCGCATCGCGAATGATCCGCTCCTGCACGAGGACGTTCGGCCGCAGGTTGGCGGCGTCGTGATCGAAGTACCCCGCCTGGTAGTGCCAGATCCCATTCCACCGGCAGACGAAGGTGCCCCCGATCAGACGCCCCTCGTAGCGGGCCACGTAGAGCTCGGTGGCCTCGCCGCCGAGCGCCAGCTCCTGTTGGTAGAGCGCCAGGGGGTAGATGAGTCCCGGGCGCTGCTGCCAGGTGGCCATGCGCTTTAAGTAGAGCGCGTAGACGCCCCGGATGTCCTCATCGCTGCGCGAGGTCGCGACGACGACGCCCTTGCGGGTCAGGCGCCGGATGTCATTGCGCTTGCGCCTATCGAGCACCTCGTCCCAGTAGCGCTCGACCGTCGCGGGCAGCGCGAGCACGTGGGTCGCATCCCAGCCCGCGGCCTGGCCGCCCAGCGCGGGCGGATCCTCGCCGGGCCCGGACGGCGCGGGCGCGAAGGGGTTACCGATCAACACGGCCGACCCCGGGCGGTGGGCGAGCAGGTCGAGAGCGGCCCGCCAGGCGGCCGGTGAGCTGGGCACCGGCCCGCCATACAGAAAGGGAAAGCCGCTGTGGTGGGTGACGAGCAGGCCCCCCAGCCGGCGCCAGCCGAAGAGCGGGAGGGCGGACTCGGCGCCATCCGCGCGCAGAATCTGCGCTGCGTCGGTCACGGGGGGAAAGGCGGCCTTGAGGATCCGAGCCCAGCGGCGCGTGTGGAAGAAGGTCGCCTCCGGGGCGCCCGCGAGCAGGCGTTCGTAGTGTGTCTCTTCCAGTCGCGGCATGATCACACCTCGGGCGGCGGCGGAACCGGGGGACCGGCGGGCGGCCCACCCCGCTGATCACCATCACTCACGCGGGCGCCGCCGGCCCGCAAGCGGCGGATGAGCCCGCGGTACGGTTCGAGGTCCTCGGGGCGCGGCAGCAGGAGTCGGCCGGGGCTCACGCCGGTCACCCGCCAGAAGTAGATGACGCCCAGCAGCGCCTGGAGACTGTAAGCAACGGTCGACGCCCAGGCGGCGCCGACGATGCCCAGCCGCCGCGTCCAAGCATAGTTGAGCGCGATGTTCACCGCCAAGGACACCCCCGTGAAGAGCGTCGGGACGAAGCGCCGATTGCGCCCGGAGAGGTCCGTGGTGAGCAACTTGCTCAGCGTGAGAGCGACGATGCCGGGCAACAGGATGCGCATGGGCGCGATGCAGCCGGCGGCCTTGTCGCTGTAGAATGTTCGCAGCAGGGGACTGGACAGGGCCATGAGCGCCGCCGCACTCACGCCGACCCACAGCAGCGTGTGGCGACAGACGCGCGGCGTGAGCCGGTCCGCTTCCGCGGGCGAAGCGGCCGACACGTGCGGGAAGAGCACCGCCTGCACGCTGGCGGTGATGTGGGTGAGCTTCTCCGCCAGGAAGACCGCGACGAAGTACTGCCCCTGCGCCGCGGTGCCGAGCCAGCGCAGCACCAGCACGGTGTCGAAGCGGTAGACGAAGGTCGTGAGCACGGTGGCCAGGAACCCGCGCAGACCGTAGCTGAGCGACGCCCCGAGCAAGGGCCGTGAGGCGCGCGGGGTGCCCTGGCCGCGCACCTCCCGGACGTAGGCCCAGCGGCCGGCCACCAGGACCATCACCGCCTGGCTGATGAAGAAGGCCCACAGCGCCCAGGTCGCTCCACCGCGAAAACCAAAGAAGCCGGCCAGCAGCAGGCCCAGCAGGAGCAGATCGCAGCCGGCATAGATCAGGTTGAAGGCCTCGTTGCGCCGGCGGGCCATGAAGACCGACAGGAGCAGATAGCGGGCCGCGAGGACGGGGATCATGGCCATGCCGATGCCCAGGTAGGCATGCACGGCGTTGCCTTGCCCGCGGGTCGCGAAGGCGATCAGCAGTGGGAACAGCGGGATCAGGATGAGCGAGGAGCCCGCGAGCACCGCGATCGAGTTGCCCGCGACTTGCGGGCCGCGCGCGCGTCCGCTGGCCAGATAGTAGGTGTGCGCCGCGTCGATCCCCAGCAGGCCGATCACCACGAACGACGTGGCGTAGCTGGTGACGGACGAGTAGATCGACTGGCCGTCGGCTCCCAAGTGGCGGAACACGAGGATGGAAATGGGGAGATTGACCAGGACGAGCAATATCCGCGAACCGAACGTGAGCAAGCTCTCTCGGAGGAAGCTCGACACCCGTGCCTCACGCCTCGCCGCTTGGGCCCCAGTCACCTCCCCCGCGACCTGGGTATGACCTAAAAGATTCCGCCCCCGGTTCCAGGCCGCCTACATCGATGTCACCGCGGGACGGTAGTCCTCGATTCGGGCGCTACTGCGCAGCTCTTCGATCCACTCGTTCAGCACGCGATTGCGCTTCTCGCGCATCAACGTCTGCATCAGGCTCACGCGTTGCCCGGCAAAGAGCGAGTCGGGCGGGGCCGACCGGCCCGTGACCTCCAGGATGCACGCCCCCTGGGCCCCCATCACCACGTAGGGCACGAGCCCGGCGCCCTGCGTGAAAGCGGCGCCGGTCAGGGCCGGATCGCTGCCGATCCCCCGGACAAAGCCCAGGCGGGTGACATCGGTGGCGGTGCCGTACGTCGCCAGCGCATGGCCGGCGGCGGCCGCTTCGAGGGAGAGGTCCTGCTGGCGGCTGGTCAGGATGCCCTCGGCTTCCGCGCGGGCCGCGGCCTTGCGCTTCTCGAGGAGCATCGCGTTGCGCACGCGCGGGCGCACCTCCTCCAGCGTGGCCGGCTCGGGGGGGCGCACCTCGGTCACGTGGAGCAAATACCAAGCGTCGCTGACCTCGATCGGCCGGCTGGTCTCGTTCAGCTTCGCCCGCATGGCGAAGTCCTTGGCGGCGGCCACGCGGCTCAAGCCCGGGATGAATCCCGTGCGCTCGAAGAGGCCCGTGTTGCGCAGCTGGTAGCCCTGGCCGGTGACCACGGCGGAGAAGGACCCTTCCAGCGAATCGGCCAGATCCATCAGCTGGTCGCGGATCGTCATGTTCGTCTCCATCGACATCTTCAGCGGGATAAAGATCTCGGCGATCTTGACCTGCTCCACGCCCTCCTCGGTCCGGCGGTCTTCAACCCGCAGGGCGTGGTAGCCCTCGGCCGACTGCAGCACGCCGCTGACCTCGCCGACCGGGAGGGTGAAGGCGACCTCGGCCACGTTGGGCTGGGTGATCTGACCACGCGTGAGCCAGGCGGCCGTCTCGCCGCCCGAGCGCTCGGGCGAAGCCTGCGTGTACTCCTTGACCAGCAAGCCGAAGTCATCGCCCCGCTGGTAGTCGGCGTAGGCCTCTTCGATCTCGGCGCGGGCATCGGCGCTGTCTTCGGCCGAGACGATCTTGTCGACGCGAATGTAGTCGAGGGCGATCCGGGCGGGGTGGGCATATTCCGCGGCGTGGTCGCGCAAGTAGGCGGTCAGCTCATCGTCGGTGACCTCGAGGTCGGTCAGGAGCTTGTGATAGGGGACCATGGCGTAGGCGAGGTCGATCTTGTCGTTGTCCAGCAGCCACTGCTCGCGCAGCTCGCCCTCGGAGATCTTGACGCCCGCGAACATGAGCATGCGGATCTTGTCCGCCGCGACCAGCTCGCGGTGCTGCGCCTCGAGCAGGCGTGTGTCGGGGACGGAGGCCAGATACTGGCGGTACTTGTTGATGTCGAACTCGCCGTTGGTCTGGAACGCCTCGGCCGCCATGAACTCGGGCGGCGGGTTGTTCATCAGGGCGACCGCCACCTCGCGATCGGTGACGGTGATGCCCACCCGGCGCGCCTCCTGGCGGATCAGGACGCGGTCGACGAGGTTGGTCCAGGTATTCGCCTGTAGCATCAGGTCGACGGCCTCGTCGGGCTGCTGGCCGGTCTGCGCCTCGTAGTTGATCCGCGCCTGGGTCAGCTGGTCCACGTACTCACTGTAGTGGATCCGCTCACCGTTGATCTTGGCCAGGACCCCGGCTTCACCCCTCCGGCTGCTCCCCTGGGTCGCAAAGTCCGCTCCCCAGGCCAAAAAGATGAGCCCTACAAAGGCCGCAACGGTGATCCACAGGATGACCTTCGTGTTTTCCCGCATGGTCTCGAAAAGGGCCATTGCTTAGCTCTCCCAGCCAAGGGTACCTAGGATTGCAGCCCGGGGGCATGGGGAGGTCGGGACCCGATCCCGCCCGCGCCGTTCGCCAAACCAACGTCGGAACATTCTAGGGTACCCGATCGGTTGGCCGCAACACTTCTGAAGCCCGCCTTCCCAACCCCGCCAGCCGCCTGATCTTGACCCACGTCCGGGGGGTTCCTAGACTGCAGCTGCACCCGTCCGCCGGACGGGGCGGGATCACGCACGGGGGAGACCGGTGGCCGCTACGCTGTTCCTGGTCATGTTGGGGTTGCTGCTGCTCTCGGCGTTCTTCTCCGGCTCCGAGACGGCGCTCTTTTCCCTCACCCGCCTGCAACGGCGCTCGTTGCGCGAGCGACGCGACCATGCCTCGCGGTGCATCCACGACCTGCTGCGGGATTCGAACCGCACCTTGGCGGCTCTCCTGGTGGGCAACAATCTGGTCAACATCGCGCTTTCGTCGATCGCCACGCTCTTCTTCATCCAGGCCCTGGGCGAGGCCGACCGCGACCGGGCGGTGCGCTACTCGACCGCCGTGGTGACCCTGGCGATCCTGCTCTTCGGGGAGACGATGCCCAAGATCCTGGCAGTGGGGGCCGCGCTGCGCATCGCGCGGGTCATCGCGACGGCGCTCAGCCTGGTTATCCGCCTGCTCACGCCGCTCACCCGGCTCTTCTACGGGAGCGCCACGGCGCTGCTCCGGCTGCTGCGCGTGGAGGAAGGCGGTCCGGCGTCGGCCGCGCTCATCTCGCGCACCGAGCTCCACGCGGTGCTGGAGGCGGTCGATGACGACGCCAGCGTGATCACCCGCAACGAAAGCCGGCTGGTCCAGAACATCCTCGACTTCTCGCGCCGCAAGGCGGGCCAGATCATGACCCCCCGGGTTGACATCGACGATCTCGACATCGCGGCGACACCCGACGAGATCATGGCGGTCATGCGCGAGGCGCGGCACTCGCGCTATCCGGTCTACCAGGGCGACCCTGACCACATCGTCGGCTTCGTGAAGGGCAAGGACTACCTGCTCAACCCCGATCGCGAGCTGAGGGAGCTGGTTCGGCCGGTGCTCTTCTTTCCCGAGGCGGCCAGCGTCGACCGCATCTTCGGGGCCATGCAAGATGCGCAGGCCGGCATGGTGATCGTGGTCAACGAGTACGGCGAGACCGCGGGACTGATCACCCGCGAAGACCTGATCGAGGAGATCGTGGGGGACATCTACGATGAGTTCGATCTCGAGGAGGCGCCCATCCGTGAGCGGGGCGAGGGCAAGTACATCCTGCCCGGTCGCGCCGACCTGGTCGACCTCAATGAGGAGCTCGAGCTCGCGCTGCCGGACGAATCGGCCGTGACCCTCAACGGCTTTCTGTGCGAGGTGCACGGACGCATCCCCCGCCCGGGCACGATCATTGAGTGGGAGGGGCTGCGCTTCCATGTTCTGGAGGTCGCCCGCCACCAGATTCGCCGGGTCCTGCTCGAGATCCCCGCCCGCCCGGGGGGTGACCCATGAGCCCCTGGGCCCTCCTGATGCAGCTGGTGCTCGTCGCCGCCGCCTTCGCCGGCAGCACCTTCTTCTCAGCGGCCGAGATGGCGCTCATCTCGACCAGCCGCATCCGCTTGCGGCAGCGCGCCCAGGCGGGCGCCTCGGCCGCGACGCGCGCGCTGCGCCTGCTCCGGCGCCGCGAGCACCTGCTGATCCTCTTCCTGATCGGTCAGGCCGGCCTCAACGTGCTCATCGCCGCTGTCACCACCGGGCTGGTGGACAGGGTGGTCACGCGCGGCTGGCTCGCGGCCCTGATCACCACCGCGGGGGTGACCTACGTCGTGGTGGTGGCCGCCGAGATCGTGCCCAAGGTGATCGGGCGGCGCGAGGGCGAGCGCTTCCTGATGCGCCATTCCCGCCTGCTGGAGTTCACGCACTACCTGATGCTGCCGCTCAGCCAATTGCTGCACCTCTACATTCTGCTGCTGGCGCGCCTCGAGGGCCGCCACCGCGAAGCGCCCTTCGTGACGCGGGAGGAGCTCAAGGTCCTGGTGAGCGAATCCGAGGCCAAGGATGAACGGGGCCACCGCGAAAAGCGCATGCTCGAGTCGATTCTCGACTTCCGCGAGACGGTGGCCCGCGAGATCATGATCCCGATGAACCAGGTGATCACCCTGGAGCAGGGCACCCCCTGCGACCAGTGGCGGGCCACGGTGCGCCGCCACGGCTACACGCGTATCCCGGTCCACGAGCAGCAGCGCACCGATCGCGTGGTCGGGATCGTGAACATCTTCGACCTGCTCAATGATGCCGAACCCAAGGAAACGGTCGACGCCTATCTGCGTGAGGCCTTCATCGTGCCCGACACGAAGCGCATCGATCACCTGATGCTCGAGCTGCAGAAGACGCGCAATCCGATGGCGGTCGTGATCGATGAGTTCGGGGCCTGCGCGGGGGTGGTGACGGTCGAGGACATCGTGGAGGAGATCGTCGGCGAGATGGCCGACGAACACGAGCGGTCGGTGCGCAAGATCCGGCGGCTGGGGTCGGGCAGCTACATCGTCGAGGGCTTGACCGACATCGATGATCTCAACCAAGAGCTGCAGGTCAGTCTGCCCAAGGGGCGATTCGACACCGTCGGAGGTTTGGTGCTCAACCGGGCGGGACGCGTGCCGCGCCAGGGGGAGCGCTTCACGATCCACAACATCACCTTCCAGATCCTGGACGCGGATGCGTATGGGATCCACACGCTCAAGCTGACCCTGCCGAAGGAGGACCGATCATGAAGGGCGCAAGATGGCTCATCGGGAGCGCGCTGGGGTGGGCGGCGCTTGGTCTGGCGGTGCCATGGCCGGCCGCGGCGGAAACGGCTGACCTGTGGGCCGTGGCCGGCGATGCCGCAGGGGCCGTCACGGTGGGAACCGGCGGCCGGGTGCTCTTCGCGGGCCCCGGGCACGCGACCTTCCTGCCCGCGCAGACGCCGGCGATCGCGGACAACCTGCGGGGCTGTGCGTGCTTCGAGGCCAGTGTCTACTTCGTCGTGGGCGACGGGGGGACGATCCTCAAGTCGACGGGCCCGACGGGAGCCGCCTTCATCAGCGAGGTCTCCGGGGTGACGGCTGACCTCCTGGCCGTCGCGCCGCTGGCGACGCGCCTCGTGGCGGTGGGCGCGGGCGGCGCGATCGTGCGCAGCGTGGCGCTCAGTGGCGGCGGGTGGACCCCGGTCGATTCGCCTGTGGAGGCGACCCTGCGCGGCGTCGCCGGGCAGGCCACCTCCGCCGTGGCCGTGGGCGATGAGGGCACTGTGGTGCGCGCCGATCCGTATGGCTCGGAATGGGCCGAGGTGGTTGGCGTGCCAGCTGAAGGGGCCGCGTTGTATGCGGTGGCCACGCTCACCGACAACCGCTTCGTCGCGGTCGGCAGCGGGGGCACGGTGCTGCGCGGCCTGGCCGACGGCCAGACCTGGTCGCGGATGGGCTCCGCGGGCACGGGCGAGCTCTATGGGGTCACGGTCCGTCCCGGGGCAGGCGAGCTGGTCGTGGCGGTCGGGGCCGACGGCATGATCTACACCTCGAGCGACGCCGCGCAGAGCTGGCAGGCCGTCGACTCGAGCGTCTCCCGCACGCTGCGGAGCGTCACGTGGACAGGTGCGGATTTCCTGGCCTGCGGCGATCACGGCACCCTGCTGCGATCGCTCGACGGCAGCCAGTGGTCCGACCAGACGCCCATCGAGCGCGCCACCTGGGGGGCGATCAAGGCGCTCTCGCGCTGAGTGCGGCGCCCCCGCGCCCCGCGCCACCCGGCCGGTAGGGCGCTACTGCAGCAGCCCCTTGGCCCGGTAGGCGATGAGCACGTCCTCTTCGGCGGACAGCAGAAGATCGATCTCGCCGCGGTCGAAGCAGGCCGCGCCACAGGTTTCACAACGCTCGACCTTGATGCTGTCGAACTCGTGCTCGCTCAAGCGTTCCCCACAGCGCGGGCAGACCATCCACCAGGCCTCGTCCCCCAGCTCGAGCTCCCGGTCAGCTCGCTCGCGGTCGAGTTCGCGGCGTCGCTCGGCCAGGCCGGCCGTGGGGGTGAGGAAGTTCTCCTCGTCGTTGAAATCTTCCTGGTCGAGGTCGGGCTCATAGGTGTCGGTCTCGGCCGGTTCCTCACCGGTGAGCGCGCTGTCGATCGGCGGGTGGGGCCGCTCCGACGCCTCGGCGAGCGTTCCCAGGCTCAGGTCGTCCTCGAGCGCATCCAGGAGCGCGATCTCGGCCACGGGCTCATCATCGCTCGCCGGCGTGCCGTGGCGCAGGGCCTCATCCCGGGACCGTTGGGCCTCCGCCAGCGATGCGCGCAGGGCGGCCACCTCGCGCTCCAGCAGAGCGATCCGCTCCTGCGCGCCCGATGGGACGGGGGTGGCGCGGCGCGTGCGGGGGCGCCCCGATGCGGCCGGGCGCGGTGTCGGGGCGCCACCCGCCCGGGGCGACGGGCGGCGGCGATGACGAGCAGGCTGATGAGCAGGGGGATGTGGCTGGCGAACGGGCTTGTGGGCCGCGCCCCTCTTCGTGCCCCTGGCTCGCTGACCCTCTTGCCCGCGTCCGGACGCGGGTCCGCCGCCACGTCCGCCCGCCCGTCCACCGCTGGCCGGCCGCCGGCCGCGGTGCGGTCCGGGACGCGTGCCGGAACGCCTGCCTGCTGCACCACGCGGTCCCTTGCGCGAACCTGTCATGGGGTCACCTCCCGCGATGGTTCCTTGCTCCTCGGAGACCTACGCACAGAGATCCTCGCCGGGCCTCGCAGGGCTTCGTGATAGACTCGCCCGGCGCGCCGTCCCGTGCGCCGCTGGCGATCGTCGCCGGCTCAGCCGCAGCGGCGATCACCCCGCCATTCTGAGACGCCCGCGATCGAGTGTCAACGCGATCGCCCGGGGAAGATCGCACGCGAGTGTCCGGCCTGCGCTCGGGCCGTTGCTGCGCGGGGGGGCAGGGAAGAAAATGTAACCTGCTCTCTGTCAATGAATTGAAGGCGCAGTTTGCCGTGCAGCACGAAGGCGGTAAGATGACGGGGCGGACGCCAGGGGGGCCAATCTCCCACGGCGAGTCCGGCCAGTGGCAGGTTTGCTTTCTGGCGGGCCAGGCAGCATGATCGCCGTGGCACGGGGGCCCCGGGACAACGGGGGAGCCCCGCCGGCGCGGCGGGACGCGCGCACACTGTTGGGTGAGCCCAGGGAGGGCCTGGTGGCAGGGCCGAGCTTCGTGCACCTGCACGTGCACTCGCAATACAGCCTGCTCGACGGGGCCTGCCGCATCGCGGATCTGGCGTCGGCGGCCAAGGCGGCCGGTATGCCCGCCCTGGCGATCACCGATCACGGCAACCTGTTCGGCGCCGTGCCCTTCTATCGAGCGATGCGGGGGGCGGGCGTCAAGCCCATCATCGGGATGGAAGCCTACGTCGCGCCCGATTCGCGCCACGACCGCACCAAGCAGGGCGGCACGGCCGCGCACCACTTGGTGCTCCTGGCGCGCGACGAGGCCGGCTACCGCAACCTGGCGCGCCTCTCTTCGATCGGCTACCTGGAAGGCTTCTACTACAAGCCGCGGATCGACCTCGAGGCGCTCGCCCGCCACAGCCAGGGTCTCATCGGCATGTCGGGCTGCCTGCAGGGCGAGGTGAGCCGCCTTTTGCGGGCCGGGCGTCTGGAGGATGCCGAACGCGCCGCACGCCGCTACGGCGAGATCTTCGCTGGGGCCTTCTACCTCGAGCTGCAGGACCATGGACTCGAGCCGGAGCACCTGGCCAACACGCGCCTGCTCGAGCTCGCCCGGCGCACGGGGCTGCCCCTGGTCGCCACCAACGACGCGCATTACCTCGAGCGCGCCCACGCGCGGGCGCACGAGGTGCTCGTCTGCATCCAGACGAACCACACGATCAACGATCCCAAACGCATGCGCTTCGAAACCGATCAGCTCTATCTGCGGAGTCCCGCGGAGATGGAGGAGCTCTTCGGCCATGTGCCCGAGGCGCTTGAGAACACGCTGCGCATCGCGGAGGCGTGCAACTTCGAATTCACCTTCGGCAATCTGCAACTGCCGAGCTTTCCATTGCCGGAGCCCTTCGATTCGCCCGACGCGTACCTCGAGCACCTGGCCTGGGAAGGCCTGCGGCGGCGCTACGGCGAGGCGGACAGCGCGGTGCGCGAGCGGCTGGCCTATGAGCTGGGAATCATCCGCCGCATGGGTTACGCGGGGTACTTCCTGATCGTGCGCGACTTCATCGAGTTTGCCCGCAGTCGCCGGATCCCGGTCGGGCCGGGCCGCGGTTCAGCGGCCGGGAGCCTGGTTTCCTACGCGGTCGGCATCACCAACATCGACCCGATCAAGTACAACCTGCTTTTCGAGCGCTTCCTCAACCCCGAACGCATCAGCATGCCTGACATCGACGTCGACATCTCCGACCGCGGTCGCGGCGAGGTGATCCGCTACGTGGTCGATCGCTACGGTCAGGAGAACGTCTGCCAGATCATCACCTTCGGCACCATGGCCGCGCGGGCGGTGGTGCGCGACGTGGGGCGCGTGCTCGGACTGCCCTACGCCGAGGTCGACCGGATCGCCAAGCTCGTGCCGGCCGAGCTCAAGATGACGCTCCAGAAGGCGCTCCAGCAGTCCCCCGAGCTCAAGGAACTGGCGGACAATACCCCGCAGGTGCGGGAGTTGCTCGACATCGCCCAGGTGCTCGAGGGTCTGACCCGCCACGCCTCGACCCATGCGGCCGGGGTGGTCATCACGCCCACGGCGCTGACCGAACACGTCCCCCTCTTCCGCGGGAAGGACGGGGAAGTCACGACGCAGTACGACATGAATGCCTGTGAGGCGACCGGCCTGCTGAAGATGGACCTGCTCGGGTTGCGCACGCTCACCGTCGTCGAGGACACGATCGCGTTCCTGGGGGGGCGCGGGATCGAGGTCGACAGCGATGCGATTCCGCTCGATGACCCGGCGGTCTACCAGCTCATGACGCACGGGGAGACGGTGGGCGTCTTCCAGTTCGAGAGCTCGGGCATGGTCGAGTACCTGAAGAAGCTCAAGCCCACCAATCTCGAGGACCTGGTGGCGATGAACGCGCTCTACCGGCCGGGGCCGCTCGGCGCCGGGATGGTTGATGCGTTCATCGCGCGCAAGCACGAGCAGGAGGAGATCGCCTACGAGCACCCGCTGCTCGAACCGATCTTGAAAAGCACCTATGGCACGATGGTCTACCAGGAGCAGGTGCTGCAGATCGCCTCGGGGTTGGCCGGCTACAGCCTCGGTGAGGCCGACCTCCTGCGACGGGCGATGGGCAAGAAGAAGCAGGAGGTGATGGCCGAACAGCGGCGCGTTTTTGTCGAGCGGGCGGTCGCCCGCTCGATCGAGAAGAGGAAGGCCGAGCGCGTCTTCGATCAGATGGCCTATTTCGCCGGCTACGGCTTCAATCGCTCGCACAGCGCCGGCTACGCTGTCCTGGCCTACCAGACGGCCTACCTGAAGGCCCACTACCCGGTCGAATTCATGGCGGCCACGCTCTCCTCGGAGCTGAGCGACTCGGACCGCATCATGGTGCTCTTGTCCGAGTGCCGTCGCATGGGGATCGCCGTGCGCCCGCCGGACGTCAACGCCAGCGTGGATGGCTTCAGCGTTGAAGAGGGGTGCATCCGCTTCGGCCTGGGTGCCATCAAGGGCCTCGGGCATGCGGCCGCGGAGGCGATCGTCGCCGCGCGGCGGGAGGTGGGCCGCTTCCGCAGCCTCTTCGAGCTGTGCGAAGCGAGCGAGTGCCACGCGCTCAACCGCAAGGCACTCGAGGCGCTCATCCAGGCCGGTGCGCTCGATTCGCTGCCGGGTACCCGGGCGCAGCTGCTGGCCGCGTTGCCGCGCGCCCTCGAAGCGGCCGCCGCGGCCCGGCGCGACCGGCAGAGCGGCCAGTCGTCGCTGTTCGGCGGTGGCGCCGAGCTCCTGCGCGAGCCGGCGCTGCCCGAGACGGAGGCCTGGGACCTGGGCGAGATGCTACGGCGCGAGAAGGAGGCGCTGGGGTTCTACCTGAGCCACCATCCGCTCGACCACTACCGCGCGCTGTGCCGCCACCTCCTCGTGACCCACTTGCCGCAGGTCCCCGTTCTGCCCGACCGCGCGGCGGTCAAGGTGGCCGGGGTCGTCACCCGCGTCCGTCTGGGCACGAGCGCGCGCGGGCGACCGCTGGCGTCCTTCACGCTGGAAGACCTCCATGGCCGGGGGGAGATTCTGCTCGTGGGCGACGGGGTGGCCCGCTACCGCGATCTGATCGCGATCGACGCCGCGCTGCTGGTCGAGGGCACGGTCAGCGCGCGGGCGGGGCAGAACCCGGTGGTGTTCGCCGATCGGCTCCTGACGCTGGACGCGTTGCGCGGCGGGCAGGGGGTCTGCCTGCACCTGGCCGTTCCGGGGGACCTCGGCGACCAGCATCTGGAGGCGATGCGGCGGCTGCTCGGCGCCCACAACGACGGTCCGGTGCCGGTCTACTTGCACATCGATCCCGGCCAGCCCGGGGGCGCACTGGTCGCCTTGCGCGACGCGCGCATCACCCCTGGGGACGCGCTGCTGGAATCGCTGGCCGAGCTCCTGGGTCCCACGGCCGTGCGCTTGTCCTGTGGTCGCGGGGCGGAAGCGATCAGCTCGCGGGAGCTCTTCCGGTCCGAGCGCCGGACCGCCGCGGGGTTCGCCGCCGCCGAGGGGGCCTAGTGGCCGGAGCCGATCTGCACCTGCACTCGACCGTCTCCGACGGCCGCTTCACGCCGCGCGAGGTGATGCGCCGCGCCTTCGGCTGCGACTTATCCGTGGTGGCGCTGACCGACCACGACACCGTGGCGGGGCTGGCGGAGGCCCAGCGCGAGGCGCGCCGGCTGGGGCTCGAGCTCTTGCCGGGCTGCGAGCTGAGCGTGATGGCCGGGGGGATCGACGTCCACGTCCTCGCCTACGGCATCGATGCGGCCCACCCCGGGCTGCATCGCCTTCTGGCCGCGCTGCGGGCCGGGCGCGAGGAGCGCGTCCGCACCATGGTGGTGCGCCTCGCCGACCTGGGGGTGAAGCTGCGCCTCGACGAGGTGCTGGCCGAGGCGCGCGGGTCGCATGCGCTCGGGCGGGGGCACGTCGCCCGGGCGCTGTGCCGGCGCGGGTGGGTCGCCTCACCCCGCGCGGCCTTCCAGGCGTACATCGGTGACGGCCGGCCCGCCTGCGTGCCCAAGCGCACGCCCGCGCCCGCGGAGGTCCTGCGCGTAGTCCGGGCCGCGGGCGGCGCGCCGGTGATCGCCCATCCGTTGCTGTATGGGCTCGCGGATCCGGAAGCGTTCTTCGCGGATTGGGACATCGCCGGGGTCGAGGTCGATCACCCCGCGCATCCCCGGCTGGCGCACGCCGACCTGGCGGGCTGGGTGGCGCGGCGCCGGCTGATCGCCACGGCCGGATCGGATTGGCACGGCGAGGAAGAACCGGACGCCTACATCGGCTGCCGGCGCTGCGATCCTAGCGTCGGTGCGCGGCTGCGCGCAGCAGGCGGCGAAGGAGGCGCAGCGCGCGGCGGTACGGGTGGATGACGCCACCTTGCGCGGCCGACGGCTCCGCGGCGGCCCGGCGTCGTTCGGCGGCGATCGCTGCGTGGAGACTGGGCGCCGGGTCGGCGAGAGCCAACCGCTCGCGGCCCAATTCCTCCATCGCCCGACGATCGATAAGGGTCAGCGCGGCGCCGCGATGGATGTTGTTGTAGAGGTTGACGAGCTGCTGGAGCAGGACGCGCGAGAGGGGCAGGTGGCCGGAGTGGGTTTGCACATACCAGGCTTCCTGCTGCTCATCGAAATGGACGGTGTAAAGATGCTCAGACTTATTTGGTTCCATCGACCTGCCCACCGCCCGTGGCAAGGAAACCGCGACTGATGCGCCCCGTGCCCAGGGACCGTGCGAGTTCGAGGTGCCGCGCGCTGGCGGCGGTCGGCCTGTGGCTGTGGCTTCAGCCCGCAGCACCGTTGTCCATGCCCGCCGCCCGGATCGATGCGCCTTGTGAGCCCCGGATGCTGCCGCAGAGGGTGCCCGACGGGGACCCGCTCCCCGCGATCATCTATCGGCCTGAGGACGGGGCATCCCAAGGCGCCATCCTGATTCGGGACCGGTCCCGCGCCAGCTCCCAGCGCGGGGCGATGAGCGACTCGTCGGCCGATGCCGAGTGCTGGGGCGGACTCCCTGAAGAGCTCTGCCGGGGAGGGTGGCAGATCATCGTGCCGGATCGGGTCGAATGGGATCCGGCAAGCGGCGCCGTGATCGGCCCCGAGCTCTCCCCAGCGATGCGAGCAGCGCTATCGGATGCGCCCACGGCGAACGAGGCGGTGACCGCCGCTTTCGACGAGGCGACCGAGACGTTGGCGCTGATCTGCCTGGGTGCGGCGGGGCGCTGGGCGCCGCGGATGGCGGCGTCCGATCCGCGCGTGACCGCGATGGTCTGGATCCTGCCCGAGGGTGAGGAGAGCTGGATGGCGCGGTGGGAGCTTCCGGCCGATCGGCCGATGCGGTTGCTGTTGGTCGCATCCGAGATGCGCCAGGAAAGCTTGGCTCTTGCGAGTGACCTCTTCTCAAGGTTCAATAGGGTCTGCGAGTTGTGGCTGCTCGATTGGGGCGAGAGCGGCTGTGCGGTGCTGGCCGCGGCCCGCGAACGGCGGGCGCTCGCGGCCTGGTTGGCAGCCGCGGGGAAGGAGCCTGGAACATGAGAGTTCCTCCGCCGCTCGTGGCGATCGGCTGTGCGCTCGCCGGGGCGAGCGCGGCTTTCCCTGGCGCGGCCGCCCAGATCCCGACCGAGGCCGAGGCGGCCCAGCGCGAGATCTGGTCCGATCTGGGGGAGGAGGTCCTTTCCGCGCTCGACCTGGACGACGCTGAGCGAGCGCGCGCCGCGGTGGCGGCGATGGAGCAGATCGATCCTCATCACCCGGTGACGCGGTATGTGCAGGCGCGCATCGCGGAACTGTCGGGCGACTTCGAGGCCGCCCTGCATCACTACGGGTCGATCCTGACCGCACCGGAGACAAGCCGGCAATCGCGGTGGGCGCGCCTGTGTGCGGGGAGCTGGGTGCGCGCGCGCGCTGTTCATACCCAGGAGCGGGTGCGCGGTGCGCTGGAGCGGCCCCAGGCCCTGCCGAAGAAGGGACGCTGCCTGGTGCTCCCGCTCGAGCCCATCCTTCTCGGCGAGACCGAGGCGCGCGACGCCGAGCGCTTGCGCGCCCTGGGCGTCGCGATCGGTGCGTCGCTAATCGACGCCCTGGCGGTCCTGCCCGGGGCGGAGCCCATCGACCTGCCCGTCGTGCACCTCCTGCGCCGGGCGCTGGCGGGCAGCGTGCAGTTCCCGCCCGTGGCAGGTCAGGCGGCCGAACGCGAGGGCGGCCAGCTGCCCCCCGTTACAACGGTCCTGGGGGTGGCGACGCGCCTGGCGGCGCTGCGGCCCACCGGCCCGCCGCCGGGAAGGGAGGGCGGCCAGGTGCCGGCGCACTACCTGACGACGCCCCCCGCCGGGGAGTGGACCGATGATATCGCCTCCGCCCTGGCGTACTTCCAGATCGAGCACGGCCTGCCGGCGACTGGAATCGCGGATCCCGAGACGCGCACCGCGCTGGAGCGCGCCTCGCGACGCGAGCGCGGGGCGGTGGCGCGGCCCGCGCTGCCGGCCGATGTCACCGATCCCGGCCGGGCCATGGCCCGGCTCTTGGGCGCGGAGGCGATGCTCAGCGGCACCCTTGAGGCTGATGGGGCGGGCGACTTGCGCTGGCAACTCGCCTGGGTCTCGGCCGCGGATGGGTCGCTGCTGGGCAAGCCGGAGAGCGGCGTGCTGCCGCGGGCCCGGTTTGAGGAGGCGTATGCGCGCATGGTGCGCCTCGTTCTGGCCAGCTCACCCTACAGTCTGCCCGCGGGGCGCATCGAGAGACTCGAGCTGCCCGCCGCACCCACGCTGTCAGGCGCCACGGCCTACGGAGAAGCGCTGCTGCTGGTGGAAGAGGGACAGCAGCAGGACGCGGCCTATGCCTTCGCCGCCGCGGCGCGCGAGGGGGCTGGCGAGCAAGCCGCCTGGTTCGCGATGGCCTGGTCGGCCTCCGACGACGAGCTGCGCTCGCTCGCCCAGGCGTTGCTCGACGAAGGTATCCACGGTCCAGTGGCGCTTGCTCCCGGGCTTCTGGCTCGCGAGGGCGGCCGTCTGGCGGCCGGCTTGACCCGTTCGCCGGGGACCACCGCCGCCCTGGGCGGATGGAGTTGCGGCCTCACGTTCTTCCCCGAAACGGGTTGGCTCCGGGTGCACGGCAGCGTGGAGGCTCCATGAGCGGTCGGCAACATCCCGGGTGGCTGGCGATCCTGTTCATCGTCATGCTCACCGCCTGGACCCCGGCCCGGGGGGCGACCGGGGTGTCGGCCGTGGGGGCGCACTTCACGCGGGCCGCCTGGGATGTGGGAACGACGTGCGGGGGCAAGGCAGCCGACCCGCGGCAGACGGTGGCGGGTGTGTGGGTCGATCTGGGGCTGGGCGGTGGCCTGTCCGCACGCCTCGAGTCGAGCGGTGCGGCGGCCAGGAGCGCGGGCACCGAGCTCGAGCTGGGCGACAACCTCTCGGGGGCGGTCGTGCTGGGCTATGAGCCGCCCACGGGGCCATGGCGTTTGCAGGCCGGGGTTGGCACGCCCTCAGGCGGTGAGCTGACCCGCGAGGAGCGCGGCCTCCTGCGCATGCTGGCGGAACCGGGCTTATGCTTCCCGGTGGAGGCGCCGGCCCGCGGCTGGCAGATCCACGTGAGCGTTCTGGGCGGCGTCGCCCTGCAGCGCGGTCTGGGCCTGTACGGCGGCGCCGCGATCGACTGGCCGGCGGCGTACGAAGTGACGTCGGGCGAGAAGCTTCGACCGGGTGCCCGCCTCCTGGCGCTGGCGGGCCTCGAGGCCGGTGACGAACGCCGGGGAGCCGGGCTGCAGCTCAGTTTGGCCTTTGACGGGCGCCAGCGGCTGGACGGCCGGGAGGTGTGCGGCCCCCGGACCGTGTGGGGAGCGGGTGCCTCCGGACGGACCATCTGGCGCGCGCTGCGCGGCGAGGCCGGCGTGCAGATGACAGCCAGCGAGGGCCTGCGCTGGCCTTCGGACACCGAGTTGATGTTGGATGTGCGTTCGGATCCGGCCCACCGCTGGGACTTCTCGGTGGTTCTGGGTCTGGATCACGGTTTCGAGGTGGTTCCCGGGTGGCGCCTGAGGCCGCTCGTGCGCGCGACGTACCGGCGTTTTCTTCCCGCGGGCCTGCCCTACGGCGATGGGTGGACGGACAGGATCATGCCCGGCCTCGAGCTGAGTGCCGGCCGGCTTCAGATTGAGGCCAGCGCGGGTTGGGGGCGTGGCGGCTGGCGGGCGGCCTGCGGGGAGGCTCGCGGCCCGCGCCAGGAGATCGAGGGCTCTGTGATCCAACTCGGGGTGCAGTGGCTGGCGATGCCCGCGCCGGCCCGATCTGGGCGAGCCCCGTCGCGTTGAGGCGGGCCGGCAGGCACGTACCTGGGAATCCGAGTGGAGGCACCGATGCACGTAAGACTCGTCGGGCGAATCGCGGGGGCGCTCGTGCTCCTGGCGATCTTCGCGCTCGGGCTCTGGCAGTGCGCCCAGGACGAGATTACGGGGAGCTCCACCTCCGGCCTGCAGCTCGCGTTGCGCCTCGCGACGCCCACGACGCTCGAGGTCGATTCCGTGGAGATCGAGCTCATCCGGGCCGGTGTGATCACCGCTGAGGACAAGGTCGCTGTTTCAGGTGGTCGCTTCAACGCCACCCTGGTCGGCACCGTAGGCGACGGCTACGCGGTGCGCGTCTACGGCAAGGGTGCGGGCGCCGGACTCGAACCGGGAGCCACCGCCCGCGGCGTGGTGGCGTTCGGGTCCGAGCAGGGCATCGTCTTGCGCCCGGGCCGCGTCCAGGATGTCGCGGTGGACGTGGGCCCGGCGCAGTCGCGGGTGCTCCACGTGCAGGGAGCGGCGGGCTTCGACACGCTGCGCGTGATCTGGACCGCCGTGGCCGGCGCTTCCCATTACACCCTCGCCTGGTATACCGGCGAGCCGGGCACGGCGGGGAGCCGCCCGGGCGGGGCCGACACGGTCCTCACGTTGACCTGGCAGGACACCGGGCTCGACACGCCGGGGCCGGGGACGACCGACAGCGTCTACTTCCGAGTGCGCCCGGAGTTCGCCGCGCGCGCGGGCGTCTTCGGGTCCGACCATCGGGTGGACCTCTCGGTCTGGATCGATCTTCCCACCCTGGTCGGGATCTTTCCCGGCACCGGACTCACGGTCGAGCACGATACCGCCAGCGTGTGGCTCGCCTTCGACCGGCCCATGGACCTGGCCTCGCTGGCCGCCGGCGTGATCTGGAACGACCTGAGCCAGGGCGGCGCCGTGGCCTTCGAGATCGAGCCGCTGGAGCCCGGCGGCGCTCGCTACCGGCTCGTGCCAGCGGCGGGCGCGTTGACCTACGCTGCGCACTACGAGGTGGTCGTCCTGACCACGGTGACCGACACGCTCGGTCGCCGGTTCGATGCGTCCCGCACGCTGCCGGGGCTGCAGGCGGCCGGCGTGCAATGGTCGACCGCGCCGTACCATCCCCTGCGGGTCGTGGCGGTCATCCCCGCCGCGGGCACCGCGGGCGTCGATCCCACTGCGCCCGTGCGGTTGATCCTCAATCGCCCGGTCGACGCCACAACATTGAGCGATACGACGTGTTACCTGACCGATCTGCAGGGCGCCCTGATGCCCGGTGAGCCGGACACGGCGGCGGCGGCCGATACGATCCTCTGGCGGCCGGACGAGCAGCTCTGGTTCGAAACCGATTACACGATCCACGTCACCACGGCGTTGAAGGACCGGCGCGGGCGCCCCCTCGATGACAACCCGGAGACTTACCCCGCGCTCGAACCCTTCACGTCGTTCTTCACGACCGCCGTGCAGCCGCCGGGCCCGATCGTGGTCAGCGTTGTGCCCGCCGATGGGCAGCGGGCGGTGGCCACGACCGCCCCCGTACGGCTTACGTTCAGCGAGCCGATGGATCCCACGACCGTGCGCGTCCCGCAGACGCTCAAGATCCTGCAGAACGGCATCGCCGCGCGGCAGGGCACGCTGTCGATCGACGCCACCCAGCGGGTTTTCACGTTCACGCCCAACGCGCCCTTCGACCTCTCGACCCGCTACGTCGTGCAGGCCGCCTCGGCGATCACGAGCTCATCCGGCGTGCGGCTGGATCAGGACCGCGATCGTCCGGGCTACAACGACTTCGTCTCTCAGTTCTACACGGAAGGGCCGTTGAGTGTGGCTGTGAGCGTTCCGGTCCAGGAAGCCGCAGGGGTCGCTGTCGCCGCGCCGATTCAGCTCACCTTCTCCAGCCAGGTCGATCCGCTGTCAATTGATGCCGGCACCGTCACGTTACGGCGGGGCACGGAGGCGGTGGCCTGCGCCCGCGCGCTCGCGCCCGACAGCCTCGTGCTCACGGTCACGCCCGCCAGCGCCTTGGCGTACCTGACCGCCTACCGGCTCACCGCCGACACCCTGGTGACGGCCGCGGACGGCAGCCGCCTGGATCAGTCCCCGGGCACGCCCGGCAAGCAGCCCTTCGTGCTCACCTTCACGACGGCGCCCGAGAGCATCAACCCGCACGTGACGCTGGTGGCACCCGCGGACAGCGCCACGGAGGTCGAGCTCACGGTGCAGCCCCAGGTCACCTTCTCGGAGCCGATCGATCCCGGCAGCGTGCGACTCAACACCCTCTACCTGTCGCGCATCGTCACCGCGCAGCAGAAGGAGGCGGTGCCGGGAGCGGTGAGCGTCGCGAGCGATTCGCTCTCTGCCAGGTTCGTGCCGCAAGCAGCGCTGCAGAACGGGACCGTCTATGAGTTGCGGGCGACGAGCCTGATCACCAGCCGGCACGGGTTCCGCCTCGATCAGGATCCCGCGGCGACCGGCTACCAGGACTTCGTGAGCACCTTCACAACCGTGCCCGAACGCATCGCGCCCCGCGTGGTCGATTCCAGTCCGCGCAACAACACGACCAACAACTCGACAACCCAGCCGGTGCAAGTGCTCTTCTCCGAGCCGATGGCCCCAAGCAGCCTGACGAGCGCCTTCTCGCTGGCGACCGGCGGCGTGGCGGTGGCGGGGACGGGCAGCCTCGACGAGGATGGCGAGCTGTGGACCTTCACCCTGGCGGAGACATTGGCGTGGAACACCGCCTACACCATCCAGGTCGATACGACGGCGACGGACCTGGCCGGCAATCTGCTCGATCAGAATGGCGTCATGCCCCACCGGCAGGCCTTCACAGCCACGTTCACGACCGCGGCCGACTCGGTGGCCCCGCGCGTGACCGCGATGGACCCGGCGAACGGCTCGACCCAGGTGCCCGTCGATCCCGCGCAGGCCGTGCGGGTCACCTTCTCCGAGGCGCTCGCAGCGACGTCGGTGAGCGCCGCGAGTTTCCGCGTCACGCCAGCGGGCGGTGGGACGGTGAGCGGGCAAGCGGTCCTCACGGAGAACGGGCGGGTCATCTCCTGGACCCCGGCCGACTCGCTCGCGTTCGGGACGACCTACACAGTGACGGCGGACACGCTGTTGACAGACCTCGCGGGTAACCGGCTGGACCAGACGGCGGAGACACCGGGCCTACAGCCGTTCACCGGAACGTTCACCACGGAGCAGGAGACGATCGCTCCCCGGGTGCGCGCTTCCGACCCCGCCGCGGGGGCGACGGGTGTCCCGGTCGGCAGCGCGATCGCGGTTCGTTTCTCTGAGCCGATGGAAGGCGGCTCAGTGACGGAGGCCTTCCATCTCACCCAGGGCGGCGCGCCCGTGACGGGCACCGGGTCGCTCGCCGCGGGGGATACGGTCTACACCTTTGTCCCAGCGCAGGTGCTCGCTTATAGCACGACCTATGCGTTCGAGGTCGATTCCGCCGCCACGGACCTGGCCGGCAACCCTCTCGATCAGGATCCGCTGGCGCCGCACCACCAGGTTTTTGGGGCCGACTTCACCACCGAGGAGGACACCTATGCCCCGGTCGTGGTGAGCATGGACCCCGACAGCGGAAGCACGGGCGTCGGTGTCATCGACACGCTGCGGGTGACCTTCAGTGAAGTCATCGCGGCTGCGTCGGTCGATACGCTCTCTTGCCGCGTGGCGCTGGCCGCCGGCGGCACCGTGGCGGGCACCGCCTGGCTGGAGAACGGGGGCTGGACCGTGGCGTGGGCGCCGGCCGATTCCCTGGCGTTCGAGACGGACTACGTGCTGGTGGCCGACACGCTGCTCACCGACGTGGCCGGCAACGGTCTCGATCAGGACCCCTCCGCCGCTGGTCGCCAGCCTTTTGAAGGCCCCTTCCGGACGCGCATCGAGAACATCCCGCCGCGCGTCACCACGGTCGTGCCCCCGGACGGCGCGGCGGGGGTCGGCATCGACGCAACGGTGACGATCGAGTTCTCGGAGCCGATGCTCGAGGCGAGCGTGCGGGAGGGCTTCAGCCTGCAAGCCGATGGGTTAGCGGTTGCCGGCGCTGGCGAGCTCGGCGCCGGCGGGCAGGTTTGGACCTTTACACCCTCCGACTCTCTGGAGCGCAGCACCGTCTACATGGTCTCGGTCGACACGACTGCGACCGACCTGGCCGGCAATGCCCTGGATCAGGACCCGCTCACCGCCGAGCGGCAACCCTTCCACAGCAGCTTCACCACCGTGCTCGATCTGACGCCGCCGCGGGTCGCCGCGACGGTGCCCGCCGACGGCGCGCTCGACGTGGACGTCAATCTGGGCACCGTGCGGCTCGAGTTCACCGAACGTCTGGCGGCCGCTTCCGTCGCCGCGGGGGCGGTCACCGTCGCTCCTGAGGGTGGGCCGGCGCTCGGTGGCGAGCTGACCTTGGCGGAGAACGACACCGTGATCGTGTGGAGCTCGCCGATTGTGCTCGATTTCTCGACCCGCTACGAGATCACGGCCGACACCACGCTGACCGATCGGGCCGGAAATCGCCTGGATCAGGATCCGCTCACCGCGGGACGGCAGCGCTACGTGGGGCTCTTCACGACCATGTCCGAGACTATCCCCCCGGTGGTCACCGGCGTTGAGCCGGCGAGCCCATGGCCCCTCGACGTGCACCCGACCGTGTTCTTCTCCGAGCCGATGGATTCGCTGTCGCTCAAGGCGGCCGACGCGGTGCAGCTCAGGACGAGCGGTGGGATGGCTTTGCCCTTCGATCTCACCATCGCGCCCACCGCCGACGAGATCACGCTCGTGCCCGACGCGCCGCTATTGCCGGCCAGCTCGTACATGCTCTGGGTGACCAGTGCCGCGACCGACACGCTGGGCAACGGGCTCGACCAGAACCCGAGCGCTCCGGGTGCCCAGTGGTACATGGGAGACTTCTGGACGACGGAGTGACGCGCTACGCCTGCAGGTCAACGACCGGCACGTCCTGCGCTTGCCAGTCGCGACTCCCCAGCCCTTGTTCCTCGGCCAGCGCGATCTGGGGCAGATCCTCGGGCGCCAAACCGAGCAGCGTGCCGCCGAAGGCCTCGATCGCCACCGGATCGGTGCCGGCCATCACGACCCGCGGGTGAGATACGTCGGCGAGATCCCCGCCCTGCGGGCCGTTGCGCAGCAGGACGCGTGTGGCGTCGAGCACCGTCAGGTGCGGCTTGAAGAAGACGGCCAACTCGGCGCTAGCGCGGGCGACATCCTGGTGGAGCTGATTGCGGCGGCCGTCGATCGCGCCGAACCAGTTCTTCATGCCGAGCGTGGCCCGTGACAGGCCGTGGTGCTTGGCCACCGGAGCGTTGATGAGCACGTCCGCGGCCAACACCTCGCGGAAGACGGGCCACGTCGGAAGCAGCTGCCCGCCGATGGGGGTCTCGACACCGCGACCCGGGCGCAGGTGGAGCACCTTGGCGCCCGCGGCCTCGGCCGCGGCGGCGATGCCGCTACGCACGTAGCAGCGCCGAGCGTCATTGCAGGTGTTGTCCATGACCTGCACTTCCTTGGCGCCGGCAGCCAGGGCCAGGGCGACCAGCGTGCCCACCACCTCGGGGTGCGTGCAGGCCCCTTGCTCCGGGGTCTTGTCCCAGCCGATGTTGGGTTTGACCACGACGCTCTGTCCGGCCCGCACGAAGCGGCCCATGCCGCCCAGGGCCTCGAGGGCGGCGCGGGTGAGCGCGCCCGGGTCGCCATTCTTGACCAGGGCACACCGCGCGGGGGCACTGGCCTGCGCGCGGATGTCCGGCGCCAGGGCTGCCGCGGCGACCGCCCCGGCGCCCAGGCACTTCAGCATCGTGCGGCGCGAGATCATGGTCATGCGTTGGGCTCCTCGAGTTGCGCCGCGCGCCCTCGCGCTCGGTCGCTCAGAACGTGATCGGCACAAGGTAATCATCGCCGTCGATGAGTTCGAAGAAGTCATGGTCGGCCGACCCCAGGGGCAACAACAGCGGCGCCTGGGTCACCAGTCCTTCGGTGACACTACCCGGCCAGGGATCGAAGACGATGGTGCGGTCCTCTTCGGTCACCAGTGCCCGCAACAGCACGCGGTCGAACTGCGCCGGGTGGGGGACCGACGGATCGAAGCCCGCCAGGCTGTCCCGGGCGAGGAAGACCTCGGCGTGCACCTTGGCCGCCGCGGCGAGCGCTGCCGCCAGCATGGCCCACTCGAGCCGGTCCGCCGCCCCGAGGCGGTAGCAGACCTGGGCGTTGCGGGGGTAGTAGGTCGAGGCGGTCAAGGGACGCGCCACGCGCCGCACGTTCTGGTTGAGGTGATCGAGCACGGCCTGCAGGCGCGGGCGGGCCGATGGGTGGGCGAGCGCCAACGAGTCGCCGACGGCGCGCAAGACCTGTTCACCGTTGACCACAAAGACTGCGCCGTGGCGCTCGAACACCCGGCGCACCGGCGCCCAACCCACGTTCGACGTGAAGAGCAGGCGCGGTGCAGCGAGCCCGGTGGGCTCAGCCGGGCCGCGCGGCAAATTGCCCGTGAGCAGCTCGTACACCGGTGGGTGAGTTCCCAGGTGCTCGATGAGCCGGGCATCCGACTGCAGCACCGCCAGCTCGACCGACAGCGCCGCGTTGTGGGTCAGCTTGATGTGACGCTCCACGGTGGGGGCATCCGGGTCGCTGAGCGGCACGAGCGCCCAATCGGATGGAAAGAGCCCCGGCGACCAGTAGTTCCTCACCCCGTAGGCCAACTCGATCACATCGCCGTGGCGCAGCGGCGGCAACTCGGCCGAGATCTCGCGAAAGGGGTCCGCGCTCTGCGGGGGCCAACCCAGCGGCTCCGCCTCCTGCCAGTGTCCCTCTTCGACGCGCAAGGTGTCGTCGCCGCGGTAGATTCGGCACCGGCGCAGGCCGAAACTCTCCATCGTGCGGTCGACGAGCACGCGCAGCACCTGGACCCGCCGGCAGGTGGTATCGGCCGGATCGCTCACGTACCAGATCCAGTGCTCCTCGGTGGCCCGGGCGCCATTGCCCTGCATCTCGAGGGCGGTGTGATGCGCCAGGAGCACCAGCGGTGCGCCCAGCGTGTCGGCATTCTCCCGACTGAACAGGATCGCCCGCACCTCGTTGTCATCATAGAAGGCCCCGGCCGGGCTGATCGCGCCAGCCAGCGCGACGACCAGGCCGATCGCTGCCCACCGCGCCACCATCCCGCGGGCGCGCCCCCCGTGCCCAGCGCCACAATGCCCAGGTCTCACGCGTCCTCCCCCGTGATCGTCGCCCGGCGGCCCTGACCCCTCATGCCCGCCCCGGCCAGGGCAACTTTGCCTCCTCCTACCCTGCCCAGGGCAAGGAATTCCATTCTACGGAGGTTCTCGCGCGGATCGCAAGCTCAGTGCTTTTTTTGTTTGACAGCCCGGACCCCCCCTCCGTTAAATCGCGGATGCTCCGTTCGGGACCGGGCCGACGAACCGATTTCCCGAGCGGCAGGGTACGGAGATCGACACGGGCGAGCCAGCCAGGAGGATCAAAGCAATGTGGGCTCAACCGGACGAGTGGATCAGCCCCCGGGAAGACGACGAGTACGAGGACTACGCTGACGACGAGCTCGGCGAAGAGGACGAGGACGAAGAGGACGACGAGGATCTGGACGACGACGACGACATCGAATTCGAAGAGGAAGAGGACGACGACGAGCTGGACGATGATCTGCTCGAAGATGATGAACTGGACGACGACCTCGATGACGAGGACTTCGAGGATTTTGACGATGAGGATGAAGATCCCGACGATGACGACCTCGATGACGAGGATGACGACGAAGAAGATCTGGATGACCTCGAAGATGACGAGGAGTACCTGGACGACCTCGAAGACGATGATCTAGACCGCTAGGTCCGGACACGGACCCAACGAAAGGCTGGTCGGCGGCGCAATGGGTTGCAGCCTCGCCTGGGCGATGATGTGTGATCGGGGCACCCTTCGTCCTGAGAACCAAGATGCGACGCTGATGTGGGCCTCCGGACCAGCGGTCGCGTTGCCATCTGCCGACGCCGCCCCCGTTGCGGAGAGCGGGTCGGCAGTGCTGTCAGGCGTGGGCGAGTGCGGTTCGTCGCGCCCAGTCCTGGCGGTGGTGGCTGATGGCATGGGCGGCCCCCCGGGTGGCGCCCAAGCCAGCCAGGTGATCATTCAGACGATCCTGACGCACTTGCCCGCGGGCCCCGTGCCCGATCCGCCGGGCTTCCTGAGCGAGCTGCTCGAACTCACCAACGGTGCGGTCTACGAGCAAGCCCACCGGCAGGGGCTGGTGGGCATGGGGAGCACCTGCACCCTCCTGATGCTGCAGGACGGGCAGGCCCATCTGTGTCATGTGGGGGACTCGCGCTGTTACCGCATCCGCCCGCGCGACGGCCGCGTTGAGCAATGGAGCCGCGACCAGAACGTGGCGGCCGAGCTGGTCGAGCAGGGTGTGCTCACCGCGGACGAAGCTCGCCACCACCGGGCCAGCCACACGCTCACCCAGGCGGTGGGGCTGGGCAAGCCGCTCGAGCCGCAGTGCGCATCGGTGACGCTCGCCACCGACGAGGCGGAGCTGTTTCTGCTCTGTTCCGATGGTCTCCTGCGGGTTTTCAGCGACGAGGAGATCCGGCGCATCCTGCGGGAGCGAATTGCGGCGGGTGAACGATCAGCACCGGAAGAGCCGGCGGCCGAGGTGCAGGTGGTGGGGGCGGTGCGGGATCTGGTGACCCTCGGCAATCGGCGAGGCAGTCCCGACAACATCAGTGTTGTTCTGCTGCACTTGCGGCCCTGAAGCGCTGGCGCAGGATCTCGAAGAGCACCACGCCGACGCTCGTCGCTACATTGAGCGAGTTCTTGCGACCGAACATCGGGATCTCCACGACCTGATCGGAACGCTCCAGGACGGGGACCGCCACCCCCGCGACCTCGTGACCGAAGACCAGGGCCGTGTCGATCGGGTAGTCCACTTGGGTGTAGGGCACGCTGCGGTCGGTCAGCTCCACCGCGATGATGACGAACCCCTGCGCGCGCAGTTCCTCGATGAGCTCGATCGTCGAGAGGCGATGGCTCCAGGGCACCGCATCCTGGGCGCCCAAGGCGGTCTTGAGCAGCTGGGGGTTGGGGGGCAAGGCGGTGATGCCCGCCAGGTAGAGATGGCGTACGGCGGCGGCATCACAGGTCCGGAAGATCGAACCCACGTTGAGGGCGCTGCGGATATTGTCGAGCACGACGACGGGCCCATGCTCGGCCTGGGCCCGCGGCGCCTCGCGCCGATCGAGGCGGCGCACGTTCCAACTTCCGCCCGTCATGCCTTCACGAGGGCACCCTTGACCGTCTCGGCCACGTAGCCGACCTGCTCCAGCGTCATCTCGGGGTAGATCGGCAGGGACACGCAGCGCTCGGCCAGGGCCTCGGTGACCGGGAAGGCACCCGGTCGCAGTCCCATGTAGGCGTAGGCCGGCTGCAGGTGCAGCGGGATGGGGTAGTGGAGCTGGGCCATCACGCCGTGGTCGCGCAGATACTGCACGACGCCGTCGCGGTCGGGCGTCTGGATCACGTAGAGGTGATAGACGTGCTCGTAGCCGGGTGCCGTGCGCGGGATGACGATCTCGTCGACCTCGCGCAAGAGCTCGTCGTAGCGGGCCGCGATCTGCCGCCGCCGTTCGTTCCAGGCATCGAGGTGCCGCAGCTTGACCTGCAGAATGGCGGCCTGCAGGGTGTCCAGGCGGTAGTTGAAACCCTCCATTTCATACTTGTAGTGCAGCGAGCGCCCGTGGTTGCCCAGTGAGGCGATCCGCTGGGCGGTGGCCGCGTCGGCCAGCGTGAGGGCACCGGCATCGCCGTACGCGCCCAGGTTCTTCCCGGGGTAGAAACTGAAGGTGGCAATTGGCGCGATGCCGCCGACGCGCCGGCCGCGGCAGCGCGCCCCGTGCGACTGCGCGGCGTCCTCGATGACCGCCAGGCCGCGTGCCGCAGCGATCCGCAGGATCTCGTCCATGGGGGCCGGGTGTCCGTACAGGTGCACCGGGATGACCACCCGCGTGCGCGGGCCGATGGCCGCCTCGAGCGCGGCGGGGTCCATGCAGTAGGTGACCGGATCGATCTCGACGAAGCGCACGGTGGCGCCGCACAGCTTGGCCACTTCGGCCGTGGCGATGAACGTATAGGAGACCGTGAGCACCTCGTCGCCCGGCTGGATGTCCGCGGCGCACAGGCCCAGGTGCAGCGCCGCCGTTCCGGACGCGGCGCCCACGCAGTGGCGCGCCCCGCAGTAAGCCGCGAAGGCCGCTTCGAAGTCGGCCAGTGGCTGGCCGCCGATGAAGCTCGTGTTGTCGATGATGCCCTGGATGGCCCGGTCGATCTCGGTCTTGATGGTCTGATACTGGGCCTTCAAGTCGATGAGCGGGATGACCATACAATCTCCTCAGCTGCTTCCCCGGTGCCGGCGCGCACGCCCCCGGCCCAACCGGATGGTGACGCAACCCCCTGGCGCGGCCCCGCACCAGCGGGGCGCGCTCAACTGAATCAAGCAGTATAGGCGCTCTTCTGCCCCCGGTACAACCATGGGCTGCCACGCGTGGGCCAGGGGCCGGACTGCCAGGTGCCTTGACTTCGCGGTCCTCTGTTGGTCTCATGCGCGCGGCCGCCCTGCGCAGGGGAGCGCGCCCGCCGGCCTTCCGGCGCTGGCCGCGGGGAGCGCTCCTGGGGCGCAAGCGCGCCGAAGCACGCACAACCCAGTGGCCAGGGCGACGACAGGAGGGTGGGATGAACGTCTTCGCGGGCAAGTGGGCGCATGCCATCGCGGTGGCAATCCTCCTAATCCTGCCCCTGGTCTTCTTCTGGGACATGATCGGCGGCGGCGAGGAGCCGCTGGCGCCCGACACCCAGGCGTGGCGTCCCCTGGGCGTCTGGCGGGACCAGGCGCAGGCGACGCTGGGCGAGTTGCCGCTGTGGTGCCCGGCGATCTTCTCGGGCATGCCGGCCCAGGGCAGTTTCATTGTGACGCCCTCCGCACCGCTCGACCTGATGCGTTGGCTGCGCGAAGCGCTCGGCAACCGGATGGGGGTCACCTTCTACCTGCACCTCGTCGTGGGCAGTCTGGCGCTCTACCTATGGCTGGTGCGCAGGGGTCGCTCGCCGCTGGCCGCCATGGGGGGGACGCTCATCTTCACCCTGACGCCCTACATGCTCGGGCTGATTGCCGCCGGCCACAACACCAAGATCCGCGCGCTGTACATGGCGCCGCTCGTGTTCCTCGCGCTCGAGACGTTGCTGAGCCGCCGCACGCTGGCGGCCGCGGTCTTCCTGGGCCTGGCCCTGGCCTATCAGCTCTGGTGCAACCACCCCCAGATCACCTACTACACCGTGCTGCTGGCCGGGCTGTACTTCATCGGCGTGCTCCTCGTGGAGCGGCCCGCGGCCTGGCGCGGTCGCGGCCTGGCCTGGGGGCTGGCGGCGGGACTGCTGGCGCTCGTGCTCGCGGGGACCCTGGTCCTGGAACCGTACGCGTCGGTGCTGGAGTACTCGCCCCATTCGATTCGCGGCGCAACGAGCGCGCTAAGCGAGACCGCCGACGCCGCCGGCGGAGCGGGCTGGGACTACGCGACGGCCTGGTCGTATCCGCTCGGCGAGCTGGTTTGTTTTGTGTTCCCCGCTTGGTTCGGTCTCGAGGGGCAGACCTACTGGGGTTCGCTCACGTTCACGCAATCGACCCACTACATCGGGGTGCTGACCCTGCTCCTCGCGCTGCTGGGGGCCGCGCTGGCCCAGGGGCGCCGCCGGTGGCTCCTGCTGGCGTTGAGCGCGGTCATCCTCTTGATCGGCTTTGGCCGCAACCTGCCGGTGCTCTACCGCCCGATGTACTGGCTCTTGCCGATGTTCAAGAGCTTCCGGGTGCCGTCGATGATCTATGCCCTCTTGCCGCTGCCCGCCGCGCTGCTCGCGGCGCGGGGCCTGGATGCCGTGCTGCAGGAGGACGCCTGGGGTCGCGCGCCGGCCGCCGGGCGCAAGGGTGAGCGGCGGGGGGCGCCCGCGCGCCCCGCCCGCGGCCTGCTGGCACGCTGGGGGATCGTGACGCTGATCCTATCGGGCCTGCTCGTGCTCTGGCTGGCCGGCGGCAGCGCCATCGTCGAGGGTTTGCGCCGCTCTGGCGCGTTCGTGCGGGCCGAGGAGGTGGCCGGGCTGAGCCCGCAGCAGATCGAACAGCTGCGAGGCGTGCCGGCCGCCGAGCTGCGTGCGGGTGGGGCGGGCATCATCGTCGATCGGATGGGGATGCTGCGGGCGTCGGTCACGACGGGCCTGCTGCTGTTGACGCTGGGCGCCTTGGCGATCGAGGCGCGGCGGCGGCGCTGGCTGCCCGCCAGCGCCGCAGTGGCCTGCCTGTGCGGTCTGCTGGTGGCCGACCTGTGGATGATCGACCGAAAGTTCTACGTGCTGCAGCCTGTTTCACGGAGTGAGACGCTCCTGCAAGCCGATGAGCTGATCCGCTTCCTGCAGCAGCAATCGCCACCCTTCCGGGTCGCGCCCATGCGCCGCAGCGGTGCGATCGCGGCGCACGAATTCGGGTCCAACCGCTATGCCGCCTTCGGGCTCGAGACGGTGGGCGGCTATCAGGCCGCCAAGCTTCAGATCTACGACGACCTGATTCGCTCCGGGGCGATCGACCGGCTGCCCGTGCTCTCGATGTTGAACGCAGCGTTCCTCATCAGCGACCAGGAGCTCGACGCCGAGCGCTTCCCGCTGGCCACCCGCGCCCGGGTGCTCGGCGGCCAGCAGCTCTACGTGCACCACAATCCCCACGGCGGCCGGCGCGCCTGGTTCGCCGGGCAGGTGCAGGTGCTGCCCGACGGTCGCGCCGTGCTCGAGAAGCTGCAGCAGCCCGACTTCGATCCGGCCGCCGTCGCGCTCGTCGAAGCCGGTGACGCCGGGGGATTGCCCGCCGGTTTCTCGGCCGGTGAGGTGCTCGACCTGGCGCTCGATCCACGCTGGATCGAGGCCCGGGTGCGCGTCAGCGGCCCGCAGCCCGGCTTGCTGGTGCTCAGCGAGGTCTTCTACGCGCCCGGTTGGCAGCTCATGATCGACGATCGCGCCGAAGTCGTGCACCGGGTCAATCACGTGCTGCGGGCCGCGGTCGTGCCGGCCGGAGAACATCGGGTGCGTCTGGAGGCTGTGTCGAAGGCGCTCGAGGCCGGCCGGTGGGTGAGCCGCCTGGCGAGCTTATCGGCGCTGGGGCTCTTGGCGCTGGCGTGGGCCCGCGGCCGCGTTCCCGGTGCTCGCCTGCGCCTGCCTGGGCGCCGCCAGGGCGCCTAGAGGGGGAGCGACGTCGCCGCGCCTCAGGGCTCGCGGGGGCTAGCAGCGCCATCGGCGAAGGCCTCGAGCACCGCGACGATCCGCTCCGCGGCGTGCCCATCCCAGAGCGGCGGCCGGTGCGGCTGAGGCGCGGCACGATCCGCCAGGCGTCGCTGTGCGGCCTCGATCGCGCCCCGGGCGTCGAGGGGTACGAGCTCGTTCGTTCCGGCGGTGATCGTCACCGGTCGCTCGGTGTTGGGGCGCAGGGTGAGGCACGGCACGCCTAAGATCGTCGTTTCCTCCTGGACCCCGCCCGAATCGGTCAGCACCAGGCGAGCGGTGCGCAGCAGGTCGACGAATTCCAGATAGCGCATCGGCTCGACCACGTGCAGTCCCGGGCAGTCCCGCAGGACGGCATCGAGGCCCAGCTCCTGCGCCCGGCGCGCCGTGCGCGGGTGCACGGGAAAGACGACCGGCAAGCGGCCGGCCAGAGCGCGCAGGATCGTCACGACCCGCTCCAGCCCCGCCGGTTCGTCGACATTGGTGGGCCGGTGAATCGTGACCGCGGCGTAGCCGCCCGGCACGAGGCCCAAACGCTCGGCGGTGCGCCGCTCGGCCGCCAGCGGCAGCGACGCGAGCAGCGTATCGATCATGACGTTGCCCACAAAGTGGATCTTCTGCTGGGCGACACCCTCGCGCCGCAGGTTCTCGTCGGCATCGGTGCACGTGGTGAAGAGCAGGTCGGCCAGCGCATCGGTGACGATGCGGTTGATCTCCTCGGGCATGGTGCGGTCGAAACTGCGCAGCCCCGCCTCGACGTGGCCGATCGGCACGCCGGCCTTGGCGGCCACCAGCGCGCAGGCCAGAGTCGAGTTCACGTCGCCAACGACGAGCACCAGACCCGGTTGCTCCTCGGCCAGAACCGGCTCGTAAGTCTCCATGATGCGCGCCGTCTGCACGGCGTGCGTCCCCGAACGCACATCGAGGTGGCGGTCGGGTTCGGGTAGGTTCAGGTCTTCGAAGAAGTGGCGACTCATCTGGGCGTCATAGTGCTGACCGGTGTGGATCAGACGCGTGCGCAGGCGGCGCGAGGTCGCCGCGGCGCGCACGATCGGCCCGATCTTCACGAAATTGGGACGCGCCCCGACGATGCAGTGCACGAGCATGTTCGCTTCCTTCCGGTCGCCCGCGATCTGTGCGGCCGGGCCCATCATGAGGCCCGTGGCCCATCGCGCGGGGGTGGCTGCTCCGGCGCAGGCCCGCCGCCCGCCGCGGACAGCTCCTCCAACGCCGCCCGCAGCCGTTGCCAGGTCGTGGCCATCGCCTCCGGCGCCTCGAGCGATGCGCCGCAGCGCTCCCAGAGCGGACTCTCCGGGCGAGCGACGATGTGGAGATGGACGTGCTCGGGCACACCGGCGCCGGCGGCGGCGCCCAGGTTCGCGCCGATGTGCACCGAGCGGCACCCGTAGCAGCGCCGCAACAAGCGCTCGGCCAGCTGGGACAGCTCCAGCAGTTCGAGCAACTCCTCCTGGGGTAGTTCGCCCAGAGCGGAGGCATGCCGGTGGGGAACCGCCATCATGTGGCCGGGCGTGTACGGATAGGCGTTGAGCATCAGGCTCGAGCGAGGCGCACGCCGGAGAATCCAGCGGCCCGCGTTGGGACCAGGCTCGGACAGCAGGCTGCAGAAGAGGCAACCCTGATGATCGCGCGCACTCAGCACGTAGGCGCGTCGCCAGGGCGTGTGCAAGATCTCCATGCGGCTCCGGTCCTTCCCCGGTCTCTCCACGAGAGCGCGACTCCCCCAGAGGCTCGTGACCCAGGACGCAGCGTAGAGGATCGGCTGGGTACCTGCAAGCCACAGCCACCGACTGGCGACACTGGCGCGCGGCGCCGCAGTCCTTTGCCGGTTGCGACGGGTGGTGAGAGGGCGTAGAGAAGAAGCGTTCCCTTCAGCGATGCTCCGGCGTGGCGGCCCCGAGCGCGCTGCGTGACGTAGGATGCGACGAGGCAGAGGTCGAATGGCTGGCGGCACGATTAGCGGTGGCCGGGCAAGGGGGACGGTGGTGATGCGCCGAACCTGGGCCGGGCTCATGGCGGCGCCGCTGATCATGTGCGGGGCCGCGGCGGCTCAACCGAGTGTCGTGCTGCCGGCGCCGACCGCTCCGGATCTGCCGCCCGTGGTGGCGCCACGTTCTCACGAGTTGCTCGCCGTGCCCGGTGCCGAGGATTGGCCGCGCCCGGAGCTGGTGCGCTCCCTGACCCTCTGCGACCACCTGCTCCCCTGGCGCGAGCGCGAGTCGCTCTGGCGCGCGCACAACCTGATGGTGGCGGGAGAGGCCGAGGCGGGTGAGGCGCTGCTGCGCGCCCTGGGCGAGCACGCCGCGCAGCCCGAGCTGCGCGCGCGCGCCTGGTTCGAGCTGGCCGCCGCGCTGGCGGATGCCGATCGCGACAGCGCGGCGCTGGCCGCCATCGATCGAGCGCTCGCGGCGCGGGACTGGGGCACGCAGACCTGGCGCTGGCGGGCCTGGCGGGCCTGGCTGCTCGTCAACATGGGGCAGATCGAATCCGGGGCCCGGGAGCTCGTCGCGGCGGCGGGCCTGGCGCCGGCCGGACTGCGGATGCGAGCGGACCTGCTCCACTGGGCGGGCTGGCTCCATGCGGACCGGGGTGACTTCGACGCGGCGCGCCAGGCTTGGCGGCAGGCGTTGCAGGACGCGTCGGCGCATCTGACCCTGGCGGACACGCTCCACCTGGCGCTGGCGCAGACCTTGGTCGTCGAGGGCCGATGGAGCGAAGCCTTGCCGGACTTGCGCGTCGTGGCGGCGCAGCCGCAGGCGCCGCCCTTGAGCCGCTTCCTGCTGGGCCGCGCGCTGTACGAGTCGGGGCGCGGCGACAGCGCCGAGGTCGTGCTCGGCAGCCTGCTCAAGGAGCATCCGGATGCGCCCGTCGAATGGCTCAATGAGGCGCGTGTTCTTCTGGGTTCACAAGCCTTGGCGCGGGGGGAGACGCAGCGGGCGCTCGACCTGTATGGCGCGGTCAGCGGCCAGCAGCTCGAAGACCAGTTGCCATCGCGCTACGGCACCGCCCTGGCCCTGGTCGCCGAGGGTCGCAGCGCGCAGGCCGAATCCCTCCTGGCGCCCGGCGCGCCCGTCGACCGTCAACACCCGCTCTACTATCCCTGGGTCTATGCCCTGGCCTACGCGCGCTTTCAGCTCGAGCGCTACCCCGCGGCGATCGCCACGCTCGATGAGTTCCACGGGCGCGCTGAGGCGGACAGCTTGAGTGGCGGGGCCTGGTCGCTGCGCGGTGACTGCCTCTACCGGCTCGGCCAGACCGAGGAAGCCTTGGCGGCCTACTCGCAGGCTAGCTCGTTCTACGTGGACATTCCCGAAGTCTTGCTGCGCCGGCAGGCGCTGGCGGTGTTGTCCCTGCAGGACTGGGGCGCGGCCACGCGGCTGCTGGGCGAGCTGATCGTTCGGTTCCCCGGCACAAGCCACGGGGCGGAGTACAACTTCTGGCGGGCCGAGGCCTACTACCAGCTCGGTCGTCGCGACGATGCCCGCCGCCATTACCGCCGCGCGCTCGCCCTCGGCGCCGACCCGGCCGCCTGCACCTATGCGCTCGGTTGGTGCGACTACGAGGAGCATCGCTACGCCCAGGCCTTGGTCCATTTCGACCGCGCCCTGGCCCTGTGTCGTGGCTGTCCCTTTGCGGCCGATCTGCTGCTGCGGCGGGGCAATTGCCTGTTCAACCTGGGCCGGATCGAAGAAGCCGAGCGGTCCTTCGCGCAGGCGGCGTCCCAGGCGCGCGGCGGCTCGCTCGCGGGCCTGGGCGGCGAGGCGACATTCCAGCGCGGCTGGGCCCTGCTGCGCTTGGAGGACTTCGCCGAGGCGCGGGCTGCTTTTGCGCGCATTCGAGCAGAGCAGGGTGACACCGCGATGGGCGCGGAGGCGCTCTACTGGGAGGCGGTCGCGTTCTTCCGGCAAGAGCTCTACGATCAGGCGGCCGAGCGATTCCGGGCTGTGCAGTCCATGCGCGGGGTTCCTGATTCGCTGCGCGTGCGCGCCCAACTCGGTCTGGGTGACTGCCATTTCAACTCGGGTGATTTTCGCGGCGCGGTGGAGTGGTACCGCAGCATCCTGGCGGCCCCCGGAGCGGCGGACCCGCTGGTGCAGACGGCGCACGAGTCGGTCTTCGAGTGCCGCGTGGCCTTGAACGAATGGGACCTGGCGGACTCGGCGCTCGCCACGCTCGCGGCGCGATTCCCCCACGCGCAGGGTTTGGTCGACCGTTACCTGCAGGTGGCCGAGGGCTACTTCCGGGAGAAGCGCTACCGGTCGGCCATCGATGCCTTCGGCAGCTTCCTCGAGCGCGCTCCCACGCAGGACCCGCGGTTGCTCAACGTGCGGTTCCAGATCGCGCGCTCGCGGGAAGCCTTGGGCGAGCGCGAGGTGGCAGCGGCGGCCTATGAGGCCCTGGGTGAGCGCGAGGATTTCCGCGATCGATCGGAGGCACTCCTGCGGGCTGGCATGCTCCGCCTCGACGGCGGGCAACCGCGCGAGGCCCTCCGGCCGCTCGAGAAACGCCTGGCGCTCGAGCTCGATCCGGCCCAGACGGCGCTCACGCGGGCCTATCTGGCCGACGGCTACCAGAAGCTGGGCGAGCGCCAGGCCGCGCGCGGGGAATGGGAGAAGGTGGCGGCACCGGGGGGCGGAGCCTCCGACTCCCTGCGGGCGGTGGCGAACCTGCGCCTGGGTCGCATGGCGTTCGAACAGCGCGAGTGGCAGGGCGCCTTCCTGCACTTCGCGGCGGCTGACAGCCTCGGCGCCGCGGCCGCCGTCTACCGCCCGCGCTACTGGGCCGGCGAGGCGGCGCTGCGGGGAGCCGACACGACGCGCGCGATCCGGTGGCTGGAAGCCTTCCTCGCGCAACCCGAGGAAGAGACGCTGTGGGAAGCGACGGCGCGCCTGCGGCTGGGCGCCTGTTACGTCGGGCGCGGCCGGATGCGCGATGCGCGCGAGCAGTATGAGACGGTGCTGCGGCTGCCGTTGCGCGAGGAGGCGCTGCTCGACGAGGCGCGTCAACGGCTGCGGCAGCTGGGCGACCATCCGCGCAACCGCGAGCGGTGAGGCAGGAGGTTCTCGGGGATGCAAACGCTGGGGCGCAGGCTGGCGAAGCGCGCGATCCTGGGGACGATCGCCGTGGGCCTGAGCGCGGGGGCAGGCGCACAGCGGGCGGGCGCCCAGGCCAATCCACCGGTGGGGTCCACGGCGGCCCGCGCGGCCGCTGCGCCCGCGGCCGAGGCTGACAGCGCCCGCGGCGCGCCGGCGGTGCGACGTCCATCGTTCATGCTGCCCGACGTCGTGGTTCAGGGGGAGGATCTCGCCCGTTTCACCGGCGGCGTGCGCCAGCTCGAGATCGGCGTGCCTGGTGTGGTTCCGCAGCAGCGTCCCGTGCAGGTCGACCCGGCGCCCAGTGCCTATTTCCCGAGTTGGGAAACCCCTTTCAACGTGCTCGGCCCGCAGCGCCGCGAGAGGCGGGCGGTCCGCGGACTGACCCGCGTGATGGCGGCGAGCGCCAGTGGCGGGCAGGCCGGTTTCGCCCTGCTGCCCGATCCCCGCGGGCCGATCATGCTGTGGGGCGATCTGGAGGGCTGGGACGATGCCTGGCCCGGCGTGCAGCGCTGGGCGGGGCGCGCCGGCCTCATCGCCGCGCATCCGTCCCTACACCCGCGGCAGCGGCTCGGCGTGGGGCTGGGAACCAGCGGTGTCGCCTGGGCGTCGCAGCGCGCCACACTCGGTCGCGGAGCGGTCGCGGGCGGGCGGCAGCAGTGGGCGGGTGGGCACGGCCTGTGGCAGCGGCAGGCGAGGCTCCTGGGCTTGCCGGGCGTGATGGCGCTGCGGGGGCGCATTGGGCAGCTCCACACCGCTTGGGACCAGCCGGCGGGCGACGTTCATCGCACCGGCCGTTGGGTGGTGGGCGAGCTCGCCTACACGACGCCGGGCGCCAGTGGACAGCCGCCCAACCTCTGCGGGCAGACCCTGGTGCCGTTCGGCAGTGCCAGCCGCGGCGCGCAGGGCACCCATCCCGTGGTGGAGGTGCGCGGCGGGCTCGCGCATCTGAGATCTCCCGCGCGCCGGGCCGAAACCGGCGCGCGGGGGGCTGCACGGCTTGGCCTGAGCCACGGACTGTCCGTGGGCCGCATCTCGGCGGGCGCAGCGCTGGCGGGCGACGAGGATGACCATGTGGTCGCGCCGTGGCTCGCCCTCGCGACGTGCGGGGAGCGGGGCACGCCGGTCGTGCGCATCGAGGTGGCGCCGCGGGTCGTCTATGCGGATGAGGTCCTGCTCGGTCGGGAAGCGCTCATGCCAGGCGGCGCCGACTTCCCCACGCACCTGACGGGCCGGCTCGAGACGCTGGCGGTGGACGGTCTTGACCTGGATCGCGTCGACCGGCCGGGGGCGGCCCGGGCCGGCGGCGGCGCGCGCCTGCCCCGCGGTGCGCTGGCGGAGATGCGGCTGCGTGCTCAGACGGCTTGGCCGCGCGTGCTCGGCGAGCTGCTGCTGCGCGGCGGCGCGGGGTATCTGCGCCTGACCGCTGCCCTGGCCGAGCTCGAGTGCCCCCTGGCGTGGATTCCGGTGGATTCCGTGGCGCTGGCGGCCGGCGCGGTCGCGGGCGCCGGGGCGTATCGTTTGGCCGAGTTCCCGGACCGCCGCGTCTTCGACTTCCTGGCCGAGAGCGGCTGGCGTTTGACGCGGGGTCTGGAGCTGCGCGCGCGCTATGCCTGGACGCACGACGAGAAGCACGACACGCCGCAGGCGCTCCCCTTCGTGGCCGAGCAAGAGGGTTTCGTTGCGCTGGGTGGAAGTCTCGGGCGCTGGTCGTGGGAAGGTGCCGCTCACCTGCGGGGTGCTGCACCAGCGGGCGCGGGCCGGCCGCGTCTTGAGTCGTTCGCGAACGTGTCGGCCAGCTTGGGTTGGTCATTCGGTTCGGCGCGCTTGCTCCTCAGAGCGGAGAATCTCCGCGATGAACCCATCGAGCTGCGACCGGGCCTCGGGGCGCGCTCACCCTGGGTCGAGATCGCCTGGGAGCACGTGCTCACCCGTGGTGTTCCTTGACACGGCCAGCGGAATGACAGAAAAGGGAAGAGCGCATTGCGTGCTGCGATGTACCGGGTGCTCGCGGTAGATCCAAGGCTGAGAGGTCGCCATGTCGTTCGTGTCGATCTTGGTCAAAGGCGGGATCCTGATGATCCCGATTCTGATCTGTTCGATCGTGGCGGTGGCCATCATCATCGAGCGGTTTGTGGCGATTCGGCGGTCGCGCCGCGAGAACGAGCGCTTCGTGCTCGCCATTCGCGGGCGGATTCGCAAGGGGAACCTGGACGAGGCGGTGCGCATCTGCGAGGAATTCGAGTCGGCGCCGCTGGCGGCGATCTTCCACGCGGCGCTGCTGAGCGTGCCCCTGGGAGCGAAGCGCACCCGCGAGGCGATTCACGAGCAGGGCGAGCGGCAGGCGGAGGATCTGGAACGTAACGTCGGCGGCCTGGCCACGATCGCGGGGGGCGCGCCGTTGTTGGGGTTCCTGGGGACGGTCACCGGCATGATCGAGGCCTTCCAGCGCATCGAGACCCTGGGCGGCAACGTGGACGCCAGCGTGCTGGCCGGGGGTATCTGGGAGGCGCTCTTGACCACGGCGGCGGGGCTGATCGTGGCGGTGCCGACCTTCTTCGCTCACAACTACATCCTGAGCCGGGTCCATGCGGAAATCCTCGCCATGGAGGATCGGTCCAACGATCTGATGGCGCTGCTCGAGACCGGCGAGGATCGGATCGGCGACTGACGCGGGGCCGGCGGGGAGCGGTGCATGCGTTTTTCGAAGCGCAGTCGAGCGAGTAGCGCGCTCCAGTCCACCGCGATGGCGGACATCATCTTCTTGCTGCTGATCTTCTTCCTGCTCTCCTCGTCGTTCATCATCCAGACCGGCATCCGGGTCCAGGTGCCGCAAGTCAGCCGCATCGACCGGCAGAGCAAAGGCGACATCGAGGTCACGATCACGGCGGACGAGGAGCTGTACCTCGATGGCGTCAAGGTGCCTTGGACGAATTTCCGGGGGGCGCTGGCCGAGCGCCTCGAGAGCGCCACGTCCAAGATCGTGATCATCAAGGGCGATGAGAGTGTCCGCCTGGGCCGCACGGTGCAGGTCATGGACATCGCCCGTCAACTCGGAGCCGAGCAGCTGGCCATTGCCGCGCGGCCGCTGCTGGAGGGCGAGAGGCACTAGGGGCGTGCACGGTGAGAACCGCCGGAGATTCGCTGCGGCTTCCCGCGCGAGGCCGGCGCGACCGTGGAGAACACGGGCCGCGCCTGTGGGCGTTCGCCTGTTCGCTGGCCCTGCATGCGGCGCTGCTCTACCTGGCGAGCGATTGGGTCGCGCGCCAGGCCCTGCGGACGCCGCCGCGCGCCTTTGTGGTGAATCTGGTGATGCCGGTGCCCGAGGCGGCGCAGACCGAGGCCCCCGACCGGCCGCGGCCGGCGCCGGCCGAGTCGCCGGCCCGCCGCAGTCCCACCGAACCGATCCCGCCGGGTCGGCCGGGGCGGGGCGTGACGGAGGCGCCGCGGCTGCAGCCCACACCAGAGCCGCCGGCGGCGCTGGAGCTCCCGGTGCCGGCGCGCGGGGAGAGCACGCGGGCGCCCGAAGCGATCGCCGCGCCGCGCGAGCTCGATGCGGCCGAGTCGATGGCGGAGCGACTGCTGGAAGAGATGGAGATGGCCGCCGTGCCGCGCTCGCTGGGGGAGGCGGAGCGCAGCGAGGTCACCCGCCGGGAGCCGGCGCGGCGGTTGGGGAGCGCGGCCGGCATCACGGGAGAACTGGGGCAGCGGGGCCTGCTCTACATGGAGCAGCCGCCCTATGCCGAATGGGGCCGCCGCATGGGCGTGGAGGCCGACGTGCGCTTTCGTTTCTGGGTATCCGCTGAGGGCCATGTCGTGCGGATCCTGGCGGTCAAGAAGAGCGCCTATCCGGAGTTCGAGTCCCTGGCCCGCGTGGCGCTGGCACGGTGGCGTTTCGAGCCCTTGCCGCGCGGTCAAGGGCACGAGGAATGGGGCGAGGTGCCTTTCCGGTACGAGCTGCACAGCTCGGATGCGAGATAGAGGGGTTCACTGCCGGCTGCCGGCGCCAGGAAAGCAATCAAGGCGCGGCCTCATGTCGCGCCGCGACCAGGCGGACAAGGATGAGCAAAACGGCCACGGTTTCGGGCCTGGATGCGGAAGTAGCCCAGCAGTGCTTGACGGGGTTGGACGTCGGCCTGCTGCTCGTGGGGCACGGTGGCGAGGTGCGTTACATCAACCCGCGCGCCGTTCAGATTCTCGAGATCAGCCCCGAGGATGCCCGGGAAGAGCCTGCCCACCGGCTGTTGGGGCTCTCCGACGATGGGCCGCTCGGTCCCCAGGCTCAAGTGTGGGAAAGCTTCTCGCTGCCGCCGACGCAGATCTTCGCGCAACGGGGCGACAAGGAGCTCACCCTGGAATGCCGCGTGCTGCCGCTCGGTCGCGACGCCCGCGATTCGGGGCTGATCTTGCTCGAGGACGTGTCGGAGTCCGCCGAGGAGCGGGAGTTCCAGCGCAACATCGACCGCTTCAGCTCGATCGGCAACATCTCGGCGGTCATGGCGCACGAGATCCGCAATCCGCTCACCGGGATCCGCACCACGATCCAGTTCGTTCAAACCAAGCTGCCGCCCGACTCGCCCTTGACCGAGGACCTGGCCGACGCGATCAAGGAGCTGGACCGCATCGAGCAGTTCACCAGCGACCTGCTCCAATTCGCGCGGCCCAAGATCTCGGAGCTGCGTCCCACCAACATCAACGATGTCATCGAGAAGGTCCTCGACCATGTCGAGTACCGCTGCACGGAAGGGGGCATCAAGGTCAAGCGCGAGCTCGGATGCGACCTGCCGGCGATTCCGCTCGATGGGGATGCCGTCCGGCAGGCGCTGCTCAACATCGTCCTGAACGCGCTCGACGCCATGCCCGCGGGCGGCGGCCTGCGCGTGACCTCTTCGTCGCGACGCTACCGCAGCCGCCGGGCGCTCGAGGTGGCGATCGCCGACACGGGCACGGGCATACCGGCGGACATCGTGGAGAAGATCTTCGACCCCTTCTTCACCACCCGCAGCGGCGGAACCGGACTGGGGCTCTCGATCACGCTGCAGATCGTCAAGGAGCACGGCGGCCGGATCTATGTGCGCCACCGGTCCCAAGGGGGGGCGATCTTCCGGCTGTCGTTCCCCGTTCCCGATGACAGCGGGGAGTAGCGTTGCCGGTGGACCGGCAGGGAGGCCAGGGTGAAATCCACCAAAGTCCTCGTGATCGACGATGAGCGTCTCGTGCGCAACAGCATGGGGCGGGCTCTGCGCGACGAGGGCTACGAGGTCGCCGCCGCGGCGTCCGTGGCGGAGGGTTTCGCGCGCTTCGAGGCCTTCCGGCCGCAGGTGGTGGTGCTGGACATCCGACTGCCGGACGGATCGGGCCTCGACCTCTTGCCGCGGCTGCGCAAGATCGATCCGTCGGCTCAGGTGGTGGTCGTCACCGCGTTCGGTGAGGAGCAGACCGCCGCGCGGGCGATGAAGCTCGGAGCGGCCGATTTCCTGAAGAAACCCTACGATCTGGGCGAGCTGCGCCACGCGGTCGATAGCGCCGCCCGCAGCCTGGCCCGCGAGACGCAGCTCAAGGTCTACCGCCGGCGCGAGCGGGCGCACTACGCCCGCTCCCGGCTCGTCGGCAGCAGCGCTGCCATGCAGGCGGTCAAGCAGCTCATCGGCAAGGTCGCGCGTTCGGGGACGACCAAGGTCCTGATCACGGGGGAGACGGGAACGGGCAAGGATCTGGTGGCCGGCGCGATTCACTTTGAGTCGGCGCGGCGCGGCGGTCCCCTGATCAGCATCAACTGCTCCAATTTCCAGGAGAATCTGCTGGAGAGCGAGCTGTTCGGACACGAGAGTGGCGCGTTCACGGGGGCCAGCCACCTGAAGCGCGGGTTGGTCGAGCTGAGCGACGGCGGCACGCTGATGCTCGATGAGGTGGCTGAGATGCCCTTGAGCATCCAAGCCAAGCTGCTGCGCTTCCTGGACCACGGCATCTTCCGGCGCGTCGGCGGCAATGTCGACTTCGGTGTCGATTTGCAGGTCATCGCGGCCACCAATGCCGATCTCGAACGGCGCATTCAAGAAGGGCGGTTTCGCGATGACCTCTACTTTCGGTTGAAGGTCGTTTCGATCCACTTGCCCCCGCTACGCGATCGCGGCGGGGACGTCATCGAGCTGGCCCGTCACTTCCTGGCATCCTTCAGCCGGAAATTCGGCAAGGACTTCCGGGAGATCAGCGCGAGCGCATCCGACCTGCTGTTGCGCTACGATTGGCCGGGCAACGTACGGGAGCTCGAAAACCTGCTCGAACGTGCCGTGCTGCTGGAAGACGGGCCCGAGCTCCTGCCGCGCCATCTTCCGGACGATTTGCGGCGCGGCAGACGAGGACTTGCGCTCGCGGAACCGGCCGGCGCAGCGGACGGCGCCCCCTCGTGGGCCGCGCGCTTCGCGCGGGCGCTCTCGACGCAGGGTCACGGCGGGACGCCCACGCTCGTGGACCTCGGCGATGCCTACGTGCGCTTCGTGCTGCAAGAGTGCGGCGGCAATCGTAGCCGCGCCGCGCGCGAGCTGGGCATGTCGCGCCAAGGTCTGCGCGAGCGCCTCAGGCGCATGGAAGAACGTGAGGGCGTTGAGGCCGGGCTGCGTCTGTGTTCCCCCCTGTGAACGAGCTGCGACCCATGGGTGACAAGAAACCGTGCATGGCAAGTGTGTGGTCAGTTCCAGTAACTGCTTTGAAATAAAGTCGTTGCATGGTAGCGAGGCCCTATCTGCTCACTATGTTTGCAGTTGCGCTACCGATACGCCGCAGGGAAGCGTTGATTCGAACGCCGTAACATATAATCCCCAAATGAATTACGCTGCAGTATTCTCCCATGGCACGATCATTGCCGAAAGTTTCCCCGGAGGTAGAGGGGTGAAGCAGCGCGTGCTCATTGTCGAGGACGAGGCGCTCTTGGCGCGGACCCTGGCCCAGGCCTTTCGGGAGCAGGGGTACGAGGTGTGCCAGGCGCGGTCGGCGGAGGATGCGCGGGGGATTCTCAGCGACGGCGCTGTCTTCGATTTGATGCTCCTCGACAATCGGTTGCCCGGCCAGTCGGGCCTGGACTTCCTGGCGGAGATCGGAAAGCCGTCAGGGATGCGCGTGGTGCTGATGACCGCCTACGGCACCGAAGAGACGCGCCGACGCAGCCATGAGCTGGGAGCGGACATTTACCTGCGCAAGCCGTTCGATCTCGATACGGTCATGCGCCAGGCGGCTCAACTGGTAGAGAAGGGGGCCCAGGCGGAGGCCTGCGGTCCGGTTGTGGACCCTAATGGAGGGGGGTAGATCACAATGGTGATGAAGAAGAAGGCGAAGAAGAAGGGCAAGAAGAAGGCGACCAAGAAGAAGACCGCCAAGAAGAAGGTCGTCCGCAGGAAGAAGAAGGTTGCGAAGAAGAAGGTCGCCAAGAAGCGGGTTGCCAAGAAAAGGACCGCCAAGAAGAAGACCGCCAAGAAGAAGGCTCGCAGAAAGGTAGCGCGCAAGCCCAAGCCCAAGATCATTCTTCCGCCAATGTAGGCGTCCTCGGGGACCGTGGGGAGCGGTCCGCGTGGCCACCCCCCCTACAAGGTTCTCCGATACCGGGGCTCATCAGCCGGTGGCGGTGCTCCGGGGGTGAGGATCAGGCAGGTCTTCCCCCCGGGGCATCAGGACTATGTGACTTGTGCGCGGCGCTGGCCGGTGGCGATGTCGGTTGGCGCACATCACGGGAGGCACCGCTCGGGTCGCCATGACCGGGGAGGTGTCTTTCTTTGTCCCCGCGCCTGATCTAGAATCGAAACTGCAAGCTGCGTGGAAGTTCCTCAGCCGCAAGCACGGGAGGCCACGGTGAAGATCCTCGTGTCCGGGGGCGCCGGCTACATCGGCAGCATCACCGCCGAGCTGCTCCTGCAGCAGGGCCACGGCGTCACGGTCGTGGACAATCTCAGCCGCGGGCACCGCTCGGCGGTGCCCGCCAAAGCGCGGTTCATCGAGGAAGACATCCGCAACCTCGAGCGGATGAAGGGCATCCTGGAGGAATTCGCGATCGAGTGCGTCATGCACTTCTCCGCCGCCAGTTTGGTGGGCGAGTCGATGCGGGACCCGGGCGAGTACTTCGGCAACAACGTGGTGGGGGTCATCCGGCTCTTGGAGGCGATGGCGCGGACGCAGGCGCGGCGGTTCATCTTCTCGTCGACGGCGGCGACCTACGGGGAGCCCGCGCGCGTCCCGATCACCGAGGATGAGCCGGTGCGGCCGACCAATCCGTACGGCGAGAGCAAGGCGATGTGTGAGCGGGTACTGGCGTGGTATGAAGCGATCCACGGGATTCGCTATGCGGCCCTGCGCTACTTCAACGCGGCCGGCGCCTCGCCGGCGCACGGCGAGGACCATGATCCGGAGACGCACCTGATTCCGCTGGCTCTGGCGGCGGCGGCGGGGAAGCGGCGGGAGCTGGCGATCTTCGGCCGCGACTACCCCACGCCCGACGGCACATGCATCCGCGACTACATCCACGTGCTGGACCTGGCGGCGGCGCACGCGCTGGCGCTCGAGAAGCTGGGGGGCGTGGGGGAGCGCGTTTTCAACCTGGGCAATGGGAACGGCTACTCGGTGCTGGAGGTCGTGCGGTCGGTGGAGCGGGTGACGGGCCGCGCGGTGCCCACGCGCGATGAGCCCCGCCGGCCGGGCGATCCGGCGCGCCTGGTCGCCTCGGCGGCCCGCGCCCGTGCGGTGCTTGGTTGGGAGCCGCGCCACGGCGAGCTCGACAGCATCATCCGCGACGCCTGGCTCTGGCAACAGCGCTACCCCAATGGCTATGGCGACTGACGGCGCCGACCTGTTCGCCACCCCGGGCGCCGAGCCGCCGCGGGCCCCGCTGGCCGATCGCATGCGTCCTTGCAGCCTGGCCGAAGTCGTCGGCCAGGAACACCTGACCGGACCGGGCGCGGTGCTGCGGCGCGCGATGGATTCGGGCGATCTGCCCTCGCTGATCTTCTGGGGTCCGCCGGGCTCGGGCAAGACGACGCTGGCGCGTCTCCTGGGACAGGTGCCCGGGTATCGGGCCGTGCACTTCAGCGCCGTGCTGGCTGGGGTCAAAGACGTGCGCCGGGTGGCGCAGGAGGCGGCCGTATCGCGGCGCTCGCACGGTCAGCGCACGCTGCTCTTCATCGATGAGGTCCATCGCTTCAACAAGGCGCAGCAAGACGCCCTCCTGCCGCATGTGGAGAGCGGTACCATCGTGCTGGTGGGGGCGACGACCGAGAATCCGTCGTTTGAGGTCAACAGCGCCCTGCTGTCGCGCTGCCACGTCTTTGCGCTCGGTCGGCTCGCGGCCGAACATCTGCGCCTGCTGGCCCACCGGGCCCTGGAGGATGCGCAGCGTGGCCTGGGCGCCAGCGGCTTGCAGGTGGAACCCGCCGCGCTCGAGGCGCTCGTCGAGGTGTCCGACGGCGATGCGCGCCAGCTCTATAACGCCCTGGAAACCCTGGCCAGCGTGGTCGAGCCCGATGCGCAGGGCCGGCGGGTGGTCGACCGCGCGGGGCTGCGCAAGCTCAAAGGCCGCGTGGCGCTCGCGACCGATCGGGCCGGCGAAGAGCACTTCAATCTGATCTCGGCCTTGCACAAGAGCGTGCGCGGCAGTGATCCCGACGCGGCCCTCTACTGGCTCGCGCGCATGCTGGAGGGTGGGCAGGACCCGCTCTACGTGGCGCGGCGCATGGTCCGCATGGCCAGCGAGGACATCGGCCTGGCCGACCCGGCCGCGCTCACCTTCGCCCTGTCGGCCAAGGACGCCGTGCACTTCCTGGGCTTGCCCGAGGGCGCCCTGGCCTTGGCCCAGGCGGCGGTCTACCTGGCGCTCGCGCCCAAGAGCAACAGCGTCGAGGTGGCCTACAACCGGGTGCGCGAGTGCGTCGGCCGGACCGGGAGTCGCCCCGTGCCCCTCCACCTGCGCAATGCGCCCACCGACCTGATGAAGGATCTGGGCTACGGAAGGGCTTACCGCTATCCCCACGACTTTCCGGGGCGCTGGGTGGCGGAGAACTACCTCCCCGATGGCTTGGGATCACCTCGCTTCTACGAGCCCTCCGATCAGGGTCGTGAGGCGCGCCTCTGGGCGCAGCACGTGGAACGTATCCGCCTGGCACGCCGACTACAGCAAGGGGTTGACGCGCAGGGCGGCGGGGAGTAGCGTTACCAAGTTATCCGTCCCCGTCGTCTAGCCCGGCCTAGGACACCGCCCTTTCACGGCGGCAACACGGGTTCGAATCCCGTCGGGGACGCCAAGACTCGCCCGGCCCTCAAGCCACCCGGCGCTGCGATCCCGCCGGCAGCGCCGCCACCCGGTTGCAGCCATCCAGCTTGGCATGCAGCAGCGCTTCCTCGGCCCGGGCCACCAGATCCTCCCCGGGTTCTCCAGGCCGGTACTGGGTCACGCCGGCGGAAATCGTGAGCGTCACGTTGCCCGCCCGGGTCTGGATCGGCTGGCGCGCCAGGTTTTCGCACAGGCCCTCTGCCGCGCGACGCGCCACGTCGATCTGCTCCTGCGTGAGAAGCACGCCGAACTCGTCGCCGCCGCGGCGGGCGATGAAATCGGTCTGGCGGAAGAACTCGCGGATGATGCGCCGCGACAAGCCCACGAGCGCCTCATCGACCGTCTCGGTTCCGTAGGTGTCGTTGGCGAGCTGCAGGTGGTCGACATCGATGAGCACGATGCTGAGCGGGCGCCTCAGACGGTTGGCCAGGCTCACCTCGGTGCGGACCTGCTTGTCAAAGGCCTCGCGGCTGTAGAGTGTGGTCAGCGGGTCGGTGTGGGAGGCCTGCGGCGTGATCTCGACCTTGTGGCTCAAGACCTCGACCTGTTCCTCCAGGCTGTGGACGCGGTCTTGCTCGCGCTGCTGCTTGCCCTCGATCTCGCGCGTCGCCAGCTTCAAGTGCGCGCGGATGCGCTCGCGCACCTCGCGCAGATCGTCGATCTCCACCGCGCGACCCAGATCGGCTAGGGCTGCCTGCATCTGAGCGGCGAAGTCCCGGGTATCCGTGGCCGCGCCCTGCACCTCCTGGCCGATCAAGGCGATGATGGCCTGCAGTTCGCGCTCGCGCCCGCTGATGTACTCCGACTCCTGCGTGCGCTGACCGCCGATGAGCCGGATGCACTGGCGCCGCAACACGCCCTCGTCGCGCGCCGAGAGCGGTCCCGCGTAGCGCGCGGCGATCTTGCGCAGCTCTTCGCGGAAGCTGCCCGGCTGGAGCGATGGGACGTTCATGGCCTGGTCCTGGGCCAGCGTGATCAGCCCCGTGACCGTGTCGGCCAGCGACTTCATGAGCTGGGCCGCGGCGTTGCGATGGGCGTTTTCGATGCGCCCCGAGGATGGGTCCAGGGGCGTGCCGGCCTGCCCGTAGAGCAACCAGGTGAGCACGTTACGCAAGGTGATGACCCCCCCATGATGAGGAACGGACGATGATCCTCGGGCTTCTCCCGGCCCATCTCTTTGATCGGCGGGTGAGCCGCGCACCTCAAGGATCGGGCTCCTGGGCCACCCCCCGGGCCGATGCGGGCGAGGGCGGGTTTCGACCAGGGGCGACCGCGCTAATGCATTACCCAATAATGGTTTGAGTTGTGATTCCCAGGCCACGCTGACGACTTGGGTTGACCGGACGTCTAGCGGCGTGCGATGCTTAACACAGGTGTTCCCGCAGCTCCTAACCGCCCGCCTGGCCCTTGTGGGTCGCCCGGCCGCCCGGTTCCAGCCGGCCGCCCGCGGGCAATGCATGGAGGCAACGACATGCGCTGGATCAGCTTTGTGCCTCTGTTTTTCCTGGTCGCCTCGCTCTGGGCAACTTCGGCCTGGGCGGCGCCCGAAGACCCTCTGCGGCGGGTTCTGCTGACGGCGGACAACGCCCCGCAGCTCGCGCTGGCGTTGGAGGATCAGGGCTACGACGTCCTGCCCGGCACCGTGACGACCACCTCCCTGGAGTTGATCGTTTCGCGCGAGGAGTTCGATCAATTGGCCGCCGAAGGTCGGGCCCTGGCTGTGCTGGAGGAGGGGCGTCCGCTGGCGGAGATCCTCGCCGAGCGGAGCCGTCTCGATCCGGAGTCGATTCCCGCTGGCTACGCGGACCTCGAGGGCATCATCAGCCAGATGAGCGCGGCCGCCGCCGATTATCCAGCCATCTGCCAGCTCGTCGACTTGAGCGCGATCTATGACGTGCCGTTGACGCACGAGAACCGCCATCTCTACGCGCTCAAGATCTCGGACAACGTCGAGCTCGAAGAAGATGAACCCGCCTTCATGCTGGTGGGGTGCCACCACGCCCGCGAGATCGTCACGCCGGTGCTCGTGCTGACGGCGATGGAGAAGCTCCTGACGCAGTATGGGTCGGACCCCACGGTCACCCAGGTCGTCGACAGCCACGAGATCTGGATTGCGCCCGTGTGGAATCCCGACGGCTACCACCACGTCTACTACGTGGACAACTGGTGGCGGAAGAACCGCCGGCCCGTCACCGGCGGCATTGGGATCGACCAGAACCGCAACTACCCGTTCGGCTGGTACAACGCCTGTTCGGGCAGCAGCATCCCCTCCTCGGAGACCTACAAGGGGCCGAGTCCGGCCTCGGAGGCTGAGACCCAGACGATGATGGCCTGGAGCGAGGACCAGCGCTTCGCCAAGATCATCGATTACCACTCCTACGGCCGCGAGGTGCTGCACGGCTACGACTGCTGGAGCCATCCGTTCGACGCCTACTGGGAGAACGAGGCGACCGCCCTGTCGCAGGCGGTGGGCTACGGTGGCCATCATCGCGGGCCGAGCGGCGACGGCGAGCACTATCAGTGGCAGGTGGCCATGATGAGCGGCTACGCGTTCTTGATCGAAACCCACACCGACTTCCAGCCCTCGTTTGCCAGCGCGCAGCAGGAGGCCGAGCTCGTGTGGCCCGGGACGCTGTGGGCGCTCCAGCGCCCCATGCCCCTCTGGGGCCACGTCACCGACGCGGCCACGGGGGCGCCCCTGTCGGCCCTGGTCACGCTGGTGAGTGTCGGCTTCCAGCAGGGCGAGGAGATTCGCAGCGGCGGATCCCACGGTCGCTATCAGGCCTTCATACCGGCCGGAACCTACACGGTGCGCTTCGAGGCGCCCGGTTACGACACCCAGACGTTCAGCGGCGTGGTGGTGACCGCGGGGGGCGCGACGCTCCTGGATGCCGCGCTCACAAACCCCGCGGCGGTATCCGGGCCGCCGGCCGTTGAGCTGTATCTCGATCTCACCGCGCAGGTGCCGTTCCGCGCGCCGGGGGCCCTGCGCTGGGCGCTGCCGGCGGCGGGCCCGGCCGCGCTGCGGCTCTACGACGCGCGCGGAGCGCTCGTCCGCACGCTCGTCGAAGGCGACCTGGGCGCGGGTGACCACCAGGCCCTCTGGGATGGCACCGACGACCGCGGCCGTCCGGTGCCCGCGGGTGCCTATTTCTCGCGCCTCCTGGCCGGGGAGCGCTCCGCGACGCGCCGGTTGCTCCTGCTGCGGTAAAGAGCCCGGACACGGGGCGACACGCGGCCACCTCCCGGGGACGGGGGGTGGCCGCGCGCGCTCAGGGCCTGGCGCTTTTCCGCCACGCCGGGCCCACCGGGGAGCGAAAGGCTGCCGCCCGCCAGGCTGGGTGGCCCTACAGTCGCCCGGACTCTGTGCCGTTCATTGGGTGAAGATCACGGGCGCTGCCACCAGGGCGGGCGAACATGTACACACTCGGGAACTACGAGATCCAGGACAAGATCGGCCAGGGCGGGATGTGCACCGTCTACCGTGGTCGCCAGCTCTCGCTGGACCGTCTGGTAGCGATCAAGATCCTCAACGAGAAGCTCACCGACGTCGAGGACGTGCTCGCGCGCTTCAACCGCGAATCGCTCATCATCGCCCGGCTCAACCATCCGAATGTGATTCACGTGATCGACCGGGGCGTGACGGATGACGGGATGCCCTACTTCGTCATGGAGTACGTCGAGGGCATCGATCTCGCCCAGGCGATCAAGGAGAACCTGCTCGACGCGAACCGCAAGCTGGACCTCGCCATCCAGGTCTGCCGGGCGCTCTCCTACGCCCACAAGAACGGGGTCATCCATCGCGATGTCAAGCCGGGCAACATTCTGATCGACCACGAGGGCAACGTCCGCGTCCTCGACTTCGGCATCGCCAAGTTCTACGACGAGGGCGCTGCCAGCCGCCCATTGACCCGGGCCGACCTGGTGATGGGCACGCTGGCCTACATGTCGCCCGAGCAGCAGGACGGGCTGGATCACGTCACCCAAGCCAGCGATCTCTACTCGCTGGGCGTCATCCTCTACGAAATGTTCACCGGCGAGAAGCCAGCGGGCCACTTCCGGCCGCCATCGCACTTCAGCCCCGAGGTGTCCCCGGAGCTCGAGCAGGTCATCCTCAAGTGTCTGGAGCCGGATCCCGCGCGGCGGTTCTCCTCGGCGGACGAGATCAAGGATCGGCTCCTGACCTTGCTCCAGGGTGCGCACTTGCAGACGGCGCAGCGCGAGCGGGCCCGCCGGGTCTTCGCCAATGTTCAGGACAAGTTTGCGCTGCTCGATGTCATCGAAGAGAACGCCCATGGCGCGGTCTACCTCTATCAAGACCGACTCGAGCACCGCCTGTTGGTGATCAAGAAGATCGAAGGCTCGGCCGCGGGTCTCAGCGAGGCCCGGCTCCTGACCGCCCTGAAGCACCAGCATATCGTCGACATCCTGGGCGCCTCGGGTGATCAGCACCGCTTCATCACCGTCATGGAATACCTGAGTGGCGGAAGCCTCAAGGACCGGCTGCTGCAGCCCATCCCGTGGGGCGCGGCGCTGCGCACGGCCCGGGGGATCTGCGATGCGCTGCTCTTTGCGCACAATAACCGGATCGTGCACGGCAATCTGCGCCCCAGCAATGTGCTCTTCACCGACCGCGACGTACCCAAGGTGACCGACTTCGGCTTCGACGAGCGCGAACCAGTCGCCGGCGAGCGCTCCGACCGATACAACCTGTGGGGCGAGACCAAGTCCCCCGCGGCGGATGTCTTCGCGGCCGGGACGATCCTGCACCAGATGCTGACCGGGGCGCTGCCTGATTGGGAAGGATTCACGCTCAAGCCGGAAGCGTACCTCCGGCACCTGCCCGAGCGGCTCCGGGAGCTGGTCAGACGCATGCTGGCTCACGATCCGCGCGAGCGCCCGGTGGGCTTTGCGCCGGTGCTGGCTGAAATCGACGCCCTGCTCGCGGCGTGCGCCGCCGACCCGCGCCTGCCGGGGGCGACCGAGGTCATCTCGCTCGCGGGGCATGGGGAGGCGCGCTCCACGGTGGCGCAGCTCTGGACCCGGATGTCCGGAGGCTTGACCCAGATCCTGCGCCGCGGCGCGGAGGGGTCGGGGCACCTGGAGCGGTCGGAGCAACCGGAGCGCCCGGAGCGGCGGGAAGCCGCCTAGAAGATGGCCGCCCCGATGGCCAGGCCGATCAGCAGGGCTCCCACCATGGCCATGATCCAGGGCATCACCGCGGTGGTGGCGGCGCGCTGCGGTTCCGCGGATGGCGAGCCCGTGACGAGGCCCAGCGCGGGCTGCCGCTCGCGTTGCTGCTCAAACTGCTGTTCACGCTGCTGCTCGGACGCCGGGTGCAGGACCCGCGCCAGCTGGTCGGAGGTCAGCACCATCGTCCCGTCCATGGGCGTCGCGCTCGCCGCCGCGGCCTGCCCCTGGGCGCGGGCGGTGGTGCCGGCGGCGGCGGGGAGACTTACCAGCAGGCTGAACTTGCCGATGTTGATGACGTCACGGTCGGCGAGCCGCTGCTGATGAGTGCGGTCGCCGTTGAGAAACGTGCCGTTCGCGCTGCCCTCGTCCCGCAGGAAGTAGGTCCCGTTGACCCACTCGATGCTGGCGTGATGGCGCGACACCCCCATGTTGTCGAGGACGACGTCCGCTTCGGGGTCGCGACCGATGGTGACGTTCTGCTTGGCGAAGGTGTAGGTCTTGAGCGAGCGGCCCTTGAGCGCCAGCTCGATCCGAAGCGCCCGTGGGTTCGGCATGGTGATCCCTCCCAGGAATGCTGCCGGCATCTGCGTGGCCCCACCGCCAGCCGACTTCTCCGCAGCGGGGCGATCCCCCCGCCGCTCCTTGATATCGGCCACGGGCCCGGGGCTCTGCAGATCGGGATGCAGATCGTGATTCTTCCCCGCGCCGGGCAAATCCGCTAAGGTTGTCAGGACTTGCGGATGGGCCCGCTGGATACGCGACCGCCCGGTGGCCCACCCGCGTGAACTCCGGGAGGGAGAGCCGATGGTGGCGGGTGGGGCGCGAGCAGCGGGCGAGGCCTTGGTGGCCCAGCGGGAGCTGGGTTGGAACATGGGGGGCACGGCCGGCACGATTCTCATGTATGCGCTGGCCGTGGTGGCGCTGGTGATCTTCGTCGTCGGGTTGCGCCAGCGGATCCGCTTCTGGCGGCGCGGCAAACCGGAGGCCGAAGGCTGGCGCGATTGGGGCCGGCGCGGCTGGATCCTCATTCGCGAGACGCTGCTGCAACAGCAAACCCGACGCCGCTTCCTCCCGGGGCTCTTTCACTCGCTCATCTTCTACAGCTTCGTCTGGCTCTTCATCACCACGCTGATCGTGATGGTGGACATGGACTTCGGGCTGCGCATCTTCCACGGCCGGTTCTACCTGTTCGTGTCGCTGCTGGCCGACATCGCCGGGGCGTGCCTGTTCCTCGGCGTGGCGATCGCCGCCGTGCGGCGCTACCTGCAGAAGCCCGACTTCCTGCCCGCGACCAAGCCGGTCGACACGCTCGTCCTGGCGATCTTGGCGTTCCTGGCGTTCACCGGGCTGCTGGCGGAAGGGGCGCGTATTCGCTTCCATCCCGATGGTGATCCGTGGCACGCCTGGACGCCGGTCGGCACGCTGTTCGCCGGGCTGCTCGCGGGCGCATCGCCCGCCACGGGTCGGGCGATTCACTTCGCCACCTGGTGGATCCACGCCCTGGGCACCTTCGTGATGATCGCGCTCATCCCCTATACAAAGTTCGTGCACATGCTGGCCATACCGACCAACCAGCTGCTGTCGAAGCTGGCCGCCAAGGGCAGCTTGCAGCGGGTGGACATCGAGGCGCTCTTCGCCTCTGATGACGCCAGCGAGGACTTCACGATCGGGGTGGCCGACGGCCAGCACCTCACGCGCAAGCAAAGGCTCGATCTCATCGCCTGCATCGAGTGCGGGCGGTGCGACGCGGTCTGCCCGGCGCGCGCGGTCGAACAACCCTTGAGCCCGCGGCGCCTGGTGAGCGATCTGAAGGCGATGCTGGAGCGGGCCGGGGGCGCCGCCGGCGGCGAGGGCGACGGGGCGGTGCCGATCGCGGGGGCCGAGGGCACCGTCTTCGCGGATGAGCAGTTCATCTGGCACTGCCGCACCTGCCACGCCTGCCAGAGCATCTGTCCGGCGGCGATCGCCCACGTCGACCTCTTCGTGGAGCTCCGGCGCGCCCAGGTCATGATGGAGGGCCGCCCGCCGGTCGAAGCGGGCAAGGCCCTGAAGACGATGGAAGCGCAGGGCAATCCCTTCGGGAGCCAGGCCGAGCGCCTGGACCTGGTCAAGAAGCTCGAGATCCCCGTGCTGGCGGAGGGTGAAGAGACCGACGTGCTCTTCTGGATCGGCTGCGTGACGACCTTCGATCCGCAGAAGCACGCGCTGGCCGCGGACATGGTGGCGCTGATGAAGCGGGCCGGGGTGCGGTATGCGCACTTGGGCCGTGACGAGACCTGCTGCGGCGATCCGGCCCGCGTGATCGGCGACGAGAACCTGTTCCAGACGACCGCCAAGCAGGTGGTGGCGGCGCTCCAGGCGCGCACCTTCAAGTGGCTGCTCGTCATGTGCCCCCACGGCTACAACGTCTTCAAGCACGAGTATCCGCAATTCGGCGGCCACCTCCCGGTCGTCCACCACACCGAGCTCCTGGCGCAGTGGATCCGCGACGGTCTGCTCGTGCCGCGGGCCGCGGTGCCCGAGAAGGTCACCTACCATGATCCCTGCTACCTGGGGCGGTATCAGGACATCCTGGAGGCCCCGCGCCAGGTGCTGCGGGCGATTCCCGGGCTCGATCTGCGCGAGATGAAGGACCACGGCCGCGAGAGCTTCTGCTGCGGGGCCGGCGGCGGACACATGTGGATGGACATCGACCAGGGCGAGCGACGGACCTACACGCACCGGGTGGATCAGGCGACCGCCGCCGGGGCCGACACGATCGCGGTCGCCTGCGCCTTCTGCTATCAGATGCTGACCGACGGCCTGAAGGCGCGCAACCTGGATGAGCGGATGAAGGTCGTGGATGTGGTGAATCTCCTCCGGCGCAGCGTCGAGCCGTAGGGCGCCATGAAGAAGGTCCTCGTGATCACGTACTACTGGCCTCCGGCGGGGGGGCCGGGCGTGCAGCGAGTGCTGAAGTTCGTGAAGCATCTGCCGGAGTACGGCTGGCAGCCCTGCGTGCTCACCGTGCGCGACGGCGAGTACCCGAGCCGCGATCCCTCGCTGGTGCAGGAAGTGCCGGCCGACTGCGCGGTCTATCGCACGGCCGCCCTTGAGCCGGGGCCGCTCTACCGGCGCCTGGTGGGCATGCGCGCCAGCGAGCCGATTCCCGTGGCGACGCTCGCGCGAACGGGGGGCGGCTGGCGCCGGCGGATGTCCGATTGGATCCGGCTGAATCTCTTCGTCCCCGACGCCAAGATCGGTTGGCTGCCCTACGGCGTGCGCGCCGGGCGGCGGGTGATCGCGCGCGAGCAGCCGGACGTGCTCTTGAGCTCGTCGCCGCCGGCGACGGTGCACCTGATCGCCCGGCGACTGGCGCAGGCCAGCGGGCTGCCGTGGGTGGCCGACTACCGCGACCCGTGGACGCGGATCTTCCACTACGCCGCGGCGCAGCGCACGCGCTGGGCCGCCGCTCGCGATCGGCGGCTCGAGCGGCGCACCCTCGCGGCGGCCGACACCCGCGTCACGATCAATCCGCTGGTGGCCGACCAGCTGGCGGGCGAGGCGTCGGCCGGCTGGTTCCGGCTGGTGCCCAACGGCTTCGATGAAGACGACTTTCCCGACGATCCTGAGCTGACGCCCGCTGAACGCTTCACGCTGTGCTATGCGGGCAACCTGACCACCCAGCAGAATCCGGCGCGGCTGTGGCGGGCGATCGCGAACCTGGCCGCCCGCGATCAGACCTTCGCCGACACCTTCCGCTTCGTCCATCTGGGCGTCATGGAGCCCGCGATCCGGCGCGAGATCGAAGCGGCCGGGGTGTTGCGCTTCTGTGAACTGCGCGGCTATGTTCCGCACGCGGAGGCGATCGTGGCGCTGCGCCGGGCGCATGTCCTGCTGCTAGTCATTCCCGATGCACCTGGCAACGAAGCGATCGCGACCGGCAAGATCTTCGAGTACCTGGCAACGGGCAACTTCGTGCTGGGCGTCGGGCCCCTGCAGGGCGCGGCCGCGCGGCTCCTGGAGGAGTGCTCCGCGGGGGTCATGCGGCCGCACGCCACGAGCCTCGAGGAGATTCTGCGCGAGCGCTATCTGAGCTGGCGGCGCGGTGAGCGTTGGGAGGTGGACAAAGCCGCGGTGAGCCGTTATACCCGGCGCAGGTTGACGGGCGAGCTGGCCGCCATTCTGGCAGAGACTTGCAGCCGGCGGGGCGGCCGCCCGGCCCCCGAGGCGGGGGACGAAGGAGCCACGACATGAGCAACTTCGCGATCATCGGTGTGGGGGGCTACGTGGCGCCGCGCCATCTGCAGGCCATCCGGGAAACCGGGCACGATCTCATCGCCGCGCTCGACCGCCACGATTCGGTCGGGATCCTCGACACATACTTCAGCGATGTGCAGTTCTTCACCGAGTTCGAGCGCTTCGATCGCCACGCCGCCAAGCTGCAACGCCTGGGCGAGGAGCAGCGCATCCACTATGTGACGGTCTGCTCGCCCAACTACCTGCACGATGCCCACATCCGTTTTGCGCTGCGGATCGGGGCGCACTGCATCTGTGAGAAGCCGCTCGTGATCAACCCGTGGAATCTCGACCCGCTGGCCGAGCTCGAACGCGAGTCGGGCGGCCGAGTGCGCACGATCCTGCAGCTCCGCAAGCACCCCGTCCTCCTGGCGCTGCGCGAGTGCATCGCCCAGGAACGGCCGGGGACCCGGCATGAGGTCGAGCTCACCTACATCACCACCCGCGGGCGCTGGTACTTCGTCTCCTGGAAGGGCAGCGACGAGAAGTCGGGCGGCGTGGCGACCAACATCGGGATCCACTTCTTCGACCTCTTGCTCTGGATCTTCGGACGCCCCGAGCACTGCGAGGTGCACCTCGCCGACAGCCGCCGCATGGCGGGCTATCTCGAGCTCGAGCGCGCGCGGGTGCGCTGGTTCTTGTCGGTCGACCGGGAGGATCTACCCGCAGCCGCGGTTGCCCGCGGGCAACGGACCTGCCGCGCGATCGTCGTCGATGGGCAGGAGGTGGAGTTCTCGGAGGGCTTCACCGAGCTGCACACGGCGGTTTACCGGGACATCCTGGCGGGCGGGGGCTGCGGCATCGCGGATTCGCGGGCTTCGATCGAGCTCGTGCACCAGATCCGGACGCACCCGGTCGCGCTGGTGCGCGACCACGCGCATCGCTGGGTGCTCGGGCTGCCTTGAGGGATTCGCGAGGAGCGCCATGGAAACGTTCGTGCACGAGACGGCGGTCGTCGATGAAGGCGCCGTGATCGGTCGGGGCACCCGCATCTGGCACTTCGCCCACGTGCTGCGCGGGAGCGTGATCGGCGAGAACTGTGTGCTGGGCCAGAACGTCGTGGTGGGCCCCGATGTCCAGGTGGGGAACAACTGCAAGATCCAGAACAACGTCTCGGTCTACAAGGGCGTGACGCTCGCGGACGACGTCTTCTGTGGTCCGTCGATGGTCTTCACGAATGTGATCAACCCGCGGGCCTTCATCGAGCGCAAGCACGAATTCAAGCCGACCCGCGTCGGGCGGGGGGCGACGATCGGCGCCAACGCGACCGTCGTGTGCGGCGTGACGATTGGCGCCTATGCCCTGGTGGGTGCGGGGGCGGTCGTCACCCGCGACGTGCCGGCCCATGGGCTCGTGGCCGGCGTGCCGGCGCGCCGGCGCGGGTGGGTCTGTTGGTGCGGTGGAACATTGCGCCGTGATCCGCGCGCAGATTCGGTCTGGGCCTGCGCCTGCGGGCGCACCTACGAGGAGGGCCCCGAGGGGCTCGTCGCCCGCGACGAGCGCCGCTAAAGCCCCCGGTTGATCACCACCCGGCCGCCTCATGAGAACGGCCACCCCCCATTCCCGGGAGGTGGCCGTCCAGGGTCCTGGTCGGTACCATCTTGGCCAGCGGCGCGCGCGACGCCCGCGCCTCGGCGCAGGCCGCTAACGGGTCAGGATCAGCTTGGTCGTCGCCTCGGCCGGACCGGCCTGCAGCCGCGACAGGTAGACGCCGGTCGGGGCCAGCCAGCCGTCCGCGCTGCGGCCATCCCACGGGACCTGGTGCCGGCCCGCCTCTTGCTGCGCGTCGATGAGCGTCCGCACGAGTCGGCCGCCGAGATCGAAGACCTGCAGCAGGACCGGGGCGCTGGTCGGGAGCTCGTAAGCGAGCATCGTCGACGCGGTGAAAGGATTGCCGGCGATGCTGCGCAGCAGCACCGGCCCGCCCGCGTCCGACGCCGCTACCGCGCTCATGTTGATCTCGAAGCCGTCGATCACAACGTCGTCGATGTGCCAGCCCTCGCGCGTGGTGGCGCCGTCGCTGCCGAAGCGGAAGCGCAGGCGCGCCATGCCGTTGTAGGCGGACAAATCGAAGTGCACCTCGTGCCAATCGACCGTGCCGGAGAAGAACTCCGTCCCCGCCGGGAAGGGTCCGGGCGTGCTGCCCGTGCGCACCAGATGGGTGTAGCCGCCCACCGGGAAGATCTGCGTCCAGGGACCGCCGTCGCGGCTGATCTCGACCAGACCGCCGTCGTAGGCGTAGCCGGGATAGGCGCTGCTCACCTCGGCCTCGATCCACTGCCAGTAGTGCAGCGCAGAGTCCTCGGTCAGCTCGATCTCCGGCGTGACCAGCCCGGCGTCGAGCAGGTCGGCGTAAGTGCCGGTGCCCGCGTCGCCGCACTTCCAGCTACTCGTGCCGCCGGTCGTGTGATTACGTTCCATCGACAGATGCCACTGATCGCTGAAGCCGCCGGTGATCGCGCCGTGCGTCCAGTCCCCGGCGCCACCCTCGAACTCGTCGCTGAAGAGCGCGACGATCGGCGCCACCCAGAAGTCGTAGACGGTGGCCGGCGCATCGGGCGGGTCGGTGGCCACATTGGAGGCTGCGTCGCTGGCGACGATGTAGTACTCGATGTGCGACGTCTGCGGCTGGCCCGGAATCCCGGCGCGATAGACGTCGTTGCCTTGCGGGGTCATGGCCAGCGACTCGAGCTGGCCGCCGTTCACCCGATAGGCCAGGGTGACCGCGTCCAGGGCCGAGTAGTCGGTTACCGTGGACGAGACCTCGTACGGCCCCACGGTGTCCTCGGTCGAGCGCAGCTGGGTGGTGTTGGCGATGGTCGGTCCCGCGATGTCGATGAGCGCGAAGTTGAGCGTGGTCGTGAGGTCCTCGGTGATGACGACATCGTGAACCGTCTGGGGTGAGAAGCTCGGATGGGTCACCGCAACGGTATAGGTCCCGGCCGGCACGCTCATCGTGTAGCCCCCGTCGGCGTTGCTCAGCGCGGTCCGGTCGATCTCGACCACCTCGATGCTGGCGCCGGCAACGGGGGTGCCGCCGTTCGAGATATTGCTGATCGTCCCGGCCAGCGTCCCGTAGCCCTGCATGACCGCCAGAACGGCTTCATAGGCATCGACGACGCCCCAGCCGAAGGTGTTGTCTTCGCCGCTGGTGCCGTGATCCATCGCCGTCTGCATGATGATTTCCTTGATCGTATCGACGTCGAGGTCGGGATTGGCTTCGCGCATCAAGGCGACCACGCCGGCCACGTGCGGGCCGGCCATCGAGGTGCCGTTCCAGTTGTTCTGGGCATAGCCGCCCCCCGGCACGGACGAGTAGACCGTGACGCCGGGCGCGCAGACCTCCGGCTTGATCTTGTGATCGGTCGGGACGTTGCAGCCGGTGGGACCGCGGCTCGAGAAGCTCGCGATCGGCCAGGGATAGGTGTAGTTGGTCGCGTCGATCGCCCCCACCGAGAAGGCGTTGGTGAGGGTGGTGGCGCGGTCGGCGGGGGAGCCCATCGTCTGCGAACCGGGTCCCTCGTTGCCAGCCGACCAGGTCGTGACGACCCCCACGGCCTCGCAGTTGTCGATCACCGCCCACCAGCGCGAGTCGCAGTCGGTGTAGCCGGAGCCGAAGCCCTCATTGATGCGCCAGGAGTTCTGCACCACGTCGGGAACATCGTCCATCGTGTTGGGATTGCCGTCCGGGTCGGCGAACCACTGATAGGCGGTGATGATGTCATTGTCGAACTCGGAGCCGACGCCCTGGTTGATCGGGTCGGTCGCGATCCACAGTGCCCCCCAGGCGACGCCGATGGTGTCCTCGGTCGCGGCGCCCAGCCCGGTCATCGTGCCCATGACGTGCGTGCCGTGGCCGTAGCCGTCGTAGGGGAAGCTGGGATGGCCGCCGATCAGATTGAGCCAGCACTCGCTGGCCGGGTGGCCGTGGGCCCCGCGCCAGCGGTCGGCCAGGGCCGGGTGCGTGCCGTCCACGCCCGTGTCGCAGTTGGCGACCAGCACGCCGGTGCCGTTGATGCCCAGCTCGTACCAGACCCGGTCGGCGTTGATCGCCCGCAGGCCCGGCGTGACACCGATGCCGCGGCCCTGAGCGTCGGGCGTGGCATAAGTCTCGTAGTTGCCCACGGGCTCAATGAGCGCGACCGTGAAGTTGGGCTCGATGTAGGCGATGTCATCGCGCTCGGCGAGCTCGAAGAGCATCGACTTCGTCACGCGCGCCACGACGAGATTCGCGATCCAGTAGCTGGTGAAACCCTCCACGTCCCCGCGGCTCTGCCCGGCCGCCAGGGTGGTGAGCAGATCGGCCTGGGAGCGACTGGCCGCGTGCAGCTCACGGAGCACCGCCACGTGCCGCTCAGGCAGCGGGGCCTGCCGGGCCTTGAGCTCCGCGTTGAGCTGCGCGGTCGGCGCCTGCTCGCTCATGAAGAGGATGACCGAGATCGGGTCGTTGTCCTGCAGGGAGCTGAGCTGAATCTCGAAGTCGGGCTGGATCTGGGCGCCCTGCGCCGAGTCAGGTGCCACGACGCCGAGCGCGAGGAATACGAAGAAGGTCGCCAGGGCTGGCGGAAGAAGGAACCTCATGCTGCACCACCTTTCCATCCGAGACGAAGAGTCCTTGTCCGGCCGCACTTCGCCCACACGCCTCCCGGGGAGCGATCGCCGACCAGGAGTGGGGATCGAAGGAAGGCGACACCGCAGCTCGGGAACCGCCAAATGCCGCAGTGTTGCTAACCGCTTTCGCTGTCATTATATGGGTCGGCGGCCCGTGGTGTCAAATCGGACCTGCCCGCGCGGCGGCCCTATCCGGCGGCGACGTCAACGCACCAGGACGATCCGCTGACTGCAGCGGGCGCCGCTGTGGGAGAGCACCGCCAGATAGCTCCCGGTCGCCACCGAGTGGCCGGACGTGGAGCGACCGTCCCAGAGGATGGGGTGAACACCGGCGGGCAAGTGACCATCCAGCACCGTCGCGACCAGACGCCCCTGGGTGTCGAAGAGCTGCAGCCGCACGCGAGCGGCCACCGGCAGCTCCAGGCGCATTGCCGCGGCCGCGCCGACCGGGCTGGCGGCGCGCAGCATCCGGGGCGCCGCGCCGGCGGGGTGCGCGGGATCAACTTCCGGAGCGCTCGCGCCCGAGACGAAGAGCTCCCGCACGATCGTTTCGACGTTGGTCGCGAGATCCCCCGCGGCCCAGCGATAGGGGCGACCGCTCAGGAAGGCGAACCGTCCCCCGTAGGGGTTGTGGCTGCCGCCGCCCGCGGGCACGCGCAGGACACCGGCCCCCTGATCGGGCGTGTAGGACGGGTCCACGTAGAGCAGCGTGCTGGTCGGCTGGGTGAGGGTGGTCGCGAAGAGCTGGCAGCTATTCTGCGTGCCGGTGCAGGCGATGTCGGTCAACAGCGGATGGACCGCGCGGCACTGGTTGACAATGCGATCGCTGGTCCACTGGATCCCCAGATAGTCGCGCAGCTCCTCACCGAGGAAGTGCGGCCCTTCGCGCGCCAGCAGCAACAGGTTGCCGCCCGCTTGCAGATAGGGCAGCACCGCGGTATTGCGCCAGCAGTCGAGGTCACCGTTGTACTCGTTGCCCAGCCAGATCACGTTGCCGTAGCGGCCGAGCACGGTGGAGGGGACGCGCCCGTGACCGCGGGGCGCGGGCAGCGCCGCGGGGTAACCGCCCGCGGGCTCCGCGAAGCAGTCCCAGAAGTCGATCGCGAGGTTGCCCCAGAAGGCATGCTGTTGATACAAGTCGATCAGCGTCTGGCCGTAGGTGGCCCAATCGAGTCCGTTGACCAGCAGGGTGCCCTGATCGAGCCCGGGCGCTTCGACGGGCTCGCGGATCTGGCGCAGGATCCAGCGGTCCGGGTCGATCTCGACGTAATCGACCGGCGCGGGCACCGCGAGCTCGTAGGTTTCGTGCGCGGCGGCGTTGTCGACCACGAAGTCGATCGCGGTGCCGGTCGCCAGATGTACACGCACGTCGATCGGCATGTGGAAGAGCCCGGTGTTGGTCTGCACCTGATCGATCGTGAGGAGCAGCGTGAGCTCTCGTTCGAGATCCACCGTCTCCCAGCGGTAGCTGTAGACAGGGAAGTACTCGCCGTAGATCCACTGCTGGAAGAAGTCGTCCAGCTCGAGGCCGCTCGTCGATTCGGCCAGGTCGCGCAGGTCCTCGGTCGTCGCGACGCCGCCGGCAAAGGCTGCGCGATAGGCGTGCAAGCAGGGCACGAAGAGGTCCTCGCCGAGCACGTGGCGCAGCATGTGCACGACCCAGGCGGCCTTGTGATAGCTCAGGTTCACGTCGAAGATGCGCGCCCAGCTTCCCAGATCGGGCACGTAGATCGTGCCCGAACCGTAGAAGCGGTTGGCCTCCATCTTGTTCCAGTAGGCCTGGGGTCCGCTCGCATGTGCGAGCCAGAGCGCCTCGGCGTAGGTGGCGAACCCCTCGTTGAGCCAGATGTGGTGGAAGTCGGCGCAGGTGACGAGGTCGCCCCACCATTGGTGGGCAAGCTCGTGCGCGATGATCTCCTCGGTGTAGATGCCGATGCTCGTGCAGGTCTGGTGTTCGATCGCGCCCACGCTCGCGATCTCGGCGTGGCCGTACTTCTCTCCGGCGAAGGGGTATGGGCCGAAGAGCGTGGTGAAGTGATCGAGCATGGCGGGCACGCGGGCATTGAGCCCGGCGTGCGCGGCGGCGTGATCGGGGAAGTCGTAGAAGACGAGCGGCAGCGTGTCACCGGGGGCGGGGACGTAGGCGCTCGTGGAGAGCGCGTAGGGGTAGACCGCTACCGAGACCAGGTAGGTTGCGATCGGGTAGCCGACCTGCCAGTGGAAGGTGTCCTGAACGGCCCCAGAGGCGACCGCCCGCAAGCGGCCATTTGAGGCGACGAGCGTGCCATGCGGCACGGCCACGCGGAGGTCAACCGAGTCCGCCTTGTCCGCGGGCCAGTCATCGCAGGGCCACCAGGAGCGCGCCCCGAAGGGCTCACTGAAAGAGTAGGCGTGGTCGAGGCCGTTGTGCTGCGTGAAGACGAAGGCGCCGTACGTCGTTGGCGGCGTCCCGGCGTAGACCACCCGGGCCGCCAGTACCTCACCCTGGAGGTAAGGGCGCGCCAGCATGATCATGAGCCGGTCATCCGCGTGCAGCCACGCCGCCGCCGATCCATCCACCCACACCCCGCTCACGGCCAGGTCCTCGGCCAGGTCGAGCTCCACCACCGCGGCCTCGCCGGCGCTCACCCGAAAGCGCCCGGTGACGTCGCCGGTGACCCGTTGCTGGGCGAAGTCGAGGGCGATGTTCAGGTCGTAGCTCACGGCATCGAGGGCGAGCTGGGCCGGGGTCGGTTCCTGGTGCCAGCGCAGCGATCGCTCGCCGGCGGCGATGCGGGCGGCCGACTCCAGGGCGGCCGGATCGGGGCTGGCCGCGACCGCGTCGGTCGGATCCAGCGGCGCGGCGACGGCGCGGACCGTCCACGCCAACGCGAGCCAGACGAGGTGAGCCAGGCGGGCGCGCCGGGCGGGCCGTGGGTTGGGCCTGATGGACACGATCGACATGATCACCCTTCCGTCGCGCCGTGGCCCGGGGAGGGCGCGGATCGGGCCGCACCCTCCCCGGCAGAAGGAATCATCGCATCACTTCTCATCGAATCAAGAGCAGCGGCCGGCTGAGCGCCTCCTCTGCGGCCTGCAGCCGCACGTAGTAGATGCCCGCGGGTGCCGCCGCACCCCGATCGGTGCGCCCGTTCCACGCGAGCCTGTGCTCGCCGGCCGGCCACTGGGCATCAGTGAGCACGCTGAGCCGCCGGCCCTGGCTGTCAAAGACAGCCAGCTGGACGCTGGTCGCCCTGGGCAGGCGGAAGGCGACCTGCGCGGCGCCGAGGGCCGGGCTGGGCAGGCGCAGGGCGAGATGCGCGCGACCCGCGCTCTGCTCGCCACCGAGGCCGGCCCCGCCGCCCATCAGCGATGTGACGATCGTCTCCACATTGGCGGCCAGGTCAGCATGATTCCAGCGATAGGGCCGCCCGCTGAGGAAGGCGAAACGCCCGCCGAACGGGTTGTGCGTGCCGCCCTCGGTCGGCGCCCGCAAAACGCCGATGCCGAGGTTCGGGGTGTACCCCTGGTCGGCCACGTAGAGCAGGGTGCTGGTCGGTAGGACCAGCTCGGGTGCGAACGTGATGTTGTAGCTCTGCGTGCCGAGGCGGGCGATGTTGGTGAGCTCGGTGTGCATCGAGATGCAGTCGTAGAACGTCCGGCCTGGGGTGACACCGGTGATGCCCAGGTAGGTCTGCAGGGGCGGCTCCAGGAACGACTCGCCGTTGCGGGTCATCAGGAGCACGTTGCCGCCCGCTTCGAGGTAGGCCAGGATCGAGGTGTTGAGCCAGCAGGCGAGGTCGCCATTGTAGTTGTTGCCGACCCAGATGACGTTGGCGAAGCGGCCGAGCTGATCCGCCGGCACGCGGCCGCGACCCAGCGGCTCGGGCAGCGTCGCGGGATAGCCACCCGCCGGCTCCGCGAAGCAGTCCCAGAACGAGATCTCCAAGTTGCCCCAGAAGGCGCGATCCTGGTAGGCGCTGGTGAGCTCGGTGCCGTAGCTGGCCCAGTCGATCCCGTTGACGAGCAGGGTGCCCTCCGCGAAGGTCGGATTCACAATCGGCTCCTGCACGCGCTTCAGGATCCAGTCCTCGGGATCGAGCTGCAAGCCGGCGACGGGTCCGGGCACCGCGATCACGTATTGCTGGCTCGCTTGCCAGTTGTCGACCGTGAAGTCGAGCGTGCCGCCGCCGGCGAGCTCGGCGCGCATGCGGATCGGCATGTGGAATAGCCCGGTCAGCGTTTGGATCTGGTCGATCGTGAGGTTGAGCTCGTAGGCGCCGCCCTGCTCGACGACCTCCCAGGTGTAGCCGTAGGTGGGATAGTACTCACCGTAGATCCACTGCTGGAAGAAGTCGGTCAGATCGAGCCCACTGACGCTTTCAGCCACCGCCTGGAGCCCTGCGGTCGTCGTGGCGCCATACGCGTAGGCCGCGCGGTAGGCCAGCAGGAAGTCGAAGAAGCCCTCGTCGCCCAACACGCCGCGCAGCATGTGGACCACCCAGGCCGCCTTGTTGTAGGAGAGGTTACCGTCGAAGATGCGGTTCCAATCGGAGAGATCGGGGACATAGATCGTGCCCCCGCCGTAGTAACGGATCGCGTTCATGCGGCCCCAGTAGCCCTCGGGGCCGTAGACGTGGTCGAACCACAGCGCCTCGGAGTAGCGCGCAAACCCTTCGTTCAGCCAGATGTCGTGAAACGTGGCGCAGGTCACCATGTCGCCCCACCACTGGTGCGAAAGCTCGTGGGCGACGATCGACTCGTAGTAGGCGCCCAGGCTCGTGCAGGTCTGATGCTCCATGCCGCCGCCCCAGTTGAACTCGGCGTGCCCGTACTTCTCGCCCAGGTAGGGGTACTCGCCGTAGATCGTGGCAAAGTGGGCGATCATGTCCTTGACCATCATGTTAACCGCGTGGTTGCCGGCGGCGTGGTCGGGAAAGTCGTAGAAGACGATGTCCATCGAGTCGGTCGGGCTGTACGCGTAATAGTCGGTCGTGACCGTGTAAGGGTGGATCGCCAGCGACACCAGGTAGGTGGCGATCGGGTGCTCCTCATGCCACCAGTAGGTGTCGGTCGCGCCGTTGTGGGTGACGCCACGCAGCTTGCCGTTGGAAGCCACGATCAGGCCGGCCGGCACGGTGATATGCAGGTCCACCGAGTCGGCCTTGTCGTCAGACCAGTCCTCGCAGGGCCACCACGAGCGCGCCCCGAAGGGCTCGCTCAAGGTCCAGATCATCGGCTGGCCGCCGTGGCTGTCGAAACCAAAGGCGTCGTAGGAGGCGTCGGGTGTGCCGCTGTAGCTGAGGCCGATCTGAATCGTCTCACCCTGGAGGTACGTGCGATCGAGGATGATCGAGAGGACATCGTTGGCGTGCGTAAAGGTGACGGGCGTGGCGCCCACGGTGACGTTGCTGACGCTGAGCGTGACCGCCAGATCGAGATCGACCTGGGTCGCCTGGGGGCCGTTGACCTCGAACCGGGCGCCCAGGGTCCCCGCGACCATGTGCGCCACCGGGTCGAGCGCGAGCGCGAGATCGTAGTAGCGCGCATCGACCAGGGTCTGATGGACCGTGGGTTCCTGGGACCAGCGTTCCAGGTGCGTGAGCCGCTCGTAGAAGGCCGCCTTGCGCGCCGCCTCCTCGGGAACGATGTCGAGCTCCCAGGGTCGGGGATCGATCGACTCGAGGGGCTCGGCCACGGCCGCCGCCGCGGTAAGCCAGCCGATGAAGAGCACTGCTGCCAGAGCCTGCCAGAATCTCATGGTCTCCATTCCTCCTGTGATCCTGATTTGCCTACCCAGCGCGAGATCGGGGATAGCCGAAACCACGGTCCGCGGCCCGGCTGCCTCGAGGGGGGATGCGCTCGAAACATCCAAGTGTATAGTTTAGCACAACCTAGGACACTTCGCCAGGCCAGCCCGGTGGCCCGGGGCAGCTTCTTCGTTGCCCGTTTGGGGTTGGCCGGATATGGTTCGCATCAGCCATTGACCTGTCTATGCCTGTCACACAAGGAGGACCAGGGATGTTCCGGGGCCTGTGGGTGGCGCTGGTGACCCCCTTCAAGGAGGACGGCAGCCTCAACGAGGAGAAGCTGCGCGAGCTGGTGGGCTTCCACAGCGAGGCTGGGACCCACGGTCTGGTGGTCTGTGGAACGACCGGGGAGAACCCGGCCATGCGCGACTGGGACGAGCATTTCCGGGTGATCGAGATCGTGGCCCAGGAGGCGCGCGGGCGCCTGCGGGTCGTGGCCGGCGTCGGCACCAACTCGACGGCCAGGACGGTGACCAACGTCAAGCGGCTGGGCGCCATGGGGGTTGAGGGCGCGCTCATCGTCACGCCCTACTACAACAAGCCCACGCAGGAGGGACTGCTGGCCCATTACCGGGCGGTGGCGGCGGCGAGTCCGGTGCCGATCGTGATGTACAACGTGCCGAGCCGCACGGGGGTCAATCTGCTGCCCGAGACGGTCGCGCGGCTGGCCGAGGAGCAGAACATCGTCGCGCTCAAGGAGGCGGCGGGCAACGTCGAGCAGGCTTCCTGGATCGTGCGCGTCTGCGGCGATCGCCTGGCCCTCCTCTCGGGCGACGATGGACTCACGTTCCCGCTCCTGTGCGTGGGGGCCACGGGTGTCATCTCGACGCTTGGCAATGTCGTGCCGAAGGACATCGTCGCGATGATCGAGGCGTTTGAGCGCGGCGACTGGGCGGCCGCGCGCGCCTGGCATCTGCGACTGCTGCCCCTGGCGCAGGCGATGTTCCTCGAAACCAATCCCGCGCCGGTCAAGGAGGCGCTCAACATCCTGGGCTTCGACGTCGGCCAGGTGCGCCTGCCGCTCGTGCACATGCGGCCCGAGAACATCGCCCGGCTCACCCAGGCCCTGGCCGACTACTCCCTGCTGCGCGGCCGCACGGCGCAGCGGCCCGTAGCCGGGAGTCCCGTGCCGCGGCCATGACGGCGCGGCGGAGCGGAGGTGCCAACGATGATCCGGGTGGCCTTGTGCGGCGCGTCCGGGCGGATGGGCGCCGAGGTCGCGCGCGCCATCGCGGCGGCGGCTGATCTCGAGCTGGCGGCGGCGATTGAAGCGCCGGACCACGCGACCCAGGGCGCGACCTGCCACGGGGTGACGATCAGCGCGGACCTCGCGGCGCACGTGGCGGCCTGCGATGTGGTCGTCGATTTCACGAGCGCCCGGGCCAGCGCGGTTCACCTCGAGACCGCCCGGGCCGCGGGGGTGGCCTTCCTGACCGGCACGACCGGTTTCTCCGCGGGTGAGGAAGCGGCCCTGGCCGCCGCCGCCGGCACGATTCCCGTGCTGCGTGCGAGCAACATGTCGCTCGGCATCACGGTGGCCGATGAGCTGCTGCGCACCGCCACGCGGCGGCTCGCCGGGTACGACGTCGAGATCGTCGAGCTGCACCACCGCCGTAAGCGCGACGCGCCGAGCGGCACCGCCCTGCGCCTGGCCGAGCTCATCCGTCAAGAACGCGCCGGATCGAAGCTCGTGCACGGGCGGGTGGGTGAGACGGGGGAGCGCTCGCCCGATGAGATCGGGGTCCACGCGCTGCGCGGGGGCGACGTGGTCGGCGAACACCGCGTGATCTTCGCCGGTCCCGGCGAACGGCTCGAGATCCGCCACGTGGCCGACCATCGCGGTTGCCTCGTGGCCGGCGCGCTGGCGGCCGTGCGGTTCCTGCCGGGTCGGCCGCCGGGCCTCTACGGCATGGAGGATGTCCTGGCCGCCCGCGGCTAGCTTGGCCGTGATGGGCTACAGCTGCTCGAGGAAGCGGTGCTCGACGCCCAGGTGCTGCAGGAAGTCGCGCCGCTCCGCCTTCATCTTCGCCACCCAGCCCCGGTACTGGTCCATCCGGCCGTGGCGCTCGAAGTAGAGCACCGGATTGAGGATCTCATCGGGCACCCGCTCGCGCAGGGCGCGGTTCTCCGGGGCCTGCAGATCCACGATCTCGTAGCCGAAGTCGGGGTCGCGCTTCCACACGATGCGATCCCCGAGCAGCGCCTCGAGCATCGCCGATGAATGGCGGATCTTCACCTTGAGCGCCTCCCCAGCCTCGACCCCCCGCTGATCGCCGCCGATGAAGCCGGTGTTCATCAGCCAGAGCTGCAGCGCGGGCATCTCGGCAGCCAGCTGCTCGAACCGGCGCGCTTGCAGGTGCGGGGCGCGCGGGAAGAAGGGCTGCGTGAAGGGTGAGCGCGTCTTGCCCCGCTCCTTGCCGGCCGCGGAAGTCTTGGTCGTCTCGCCGACCATGAAGTAGGTGGCCGCCTGCTCGGGGGACACGAAGCGCACCACGCCCGGGGTGGCCGCCTCCGGGCCCTCATCGCGATTGAGGATTCCCAGGGACTCGATGGGCGGGATCTCGTCCATGCTGACCGCGTTCTCGATGGCGGCCATGGGGATGATCGAGCGGCCGTTCTGCGTCCACTGGATGAAGTCCCAGCCGTCCTTGGGCACGCCGTGGGCGTCGAGCACGTCAGCGAGCTGGACCTCGTCCTTGATGTAGGCCTCGAGGTTGTCCAGCGGGGCGCCGGTGTAGAGCAGCGCCACGCGCCAGTCGTTGACTTCCTTGGGGGTGAGCGTGTTCTTGGAGAAGTCGTAGGCCATGCCGCGGTCCAGGTCGAGGTAGCAGTTCTCGACCCACGCATCGGGATGCATCGTCCCGCGGTAGATGACCGGTTCGGATTCTTCCGTCAGGCCGTAGGTCTTCGCGAAGCAGCCGTTCTCGGTCACGGTGCAGCGACCGCCCGGCCACAGCACGATCATGTCGTCCTGGATGGGCTCCGTCTTCTCGCCCTGCCGGCTGAAGGTGGTCGTGGTCTTGCCGGTGCCGCTCAGGCCCATCACCGCCATCATGATCCGGCGGCCGTTCAGCGTCACCGCCTTGGCGCCCGCGTGCAGCACGAGACCCCCGCGGCGGTAGACGTAGTCGTTGAGCATGCGCAGCATGCCCTTCTTGCTCTCGCCGAAGTAGTCGGACCCGAGGACGTAGGTGGTCCAATTCTCGAGGTCGACGATGACAGCCACGCCGCCGGGGGTGTCGGGTGACAGGCAGCCGGGCGTCATGATCAGACGGAAGCGGGGCTGGAAAGGCTGGGCCTGCTGTTCGGGCGTTTCCTCCGACCGGCGCGGGAAACAGAGGACCTGCTGCATGCCGGCGAGGTTCGCCCCCTCGGGCGTGTACAGCCACTGCACGGGGGGAGCCAGGGGCCCGTGCCCTTGGTAGCCGTCGATCTTGATCAGGATGCCCCCGCGCTCGATGTACTCGCGCTGCATCCGGATCAGGCGCTGGGCGCGCTCAGGCAGCATGACCTTCGAGGAGAACAGGCCCTGCTCCGACGGTTCGGCAATCACGTAGGTCGACTGCGCCATGCGCGCCTTGCAGCGCGTGATGCGGTTGAGGTTGCCCACGTCGGAGCGGTAGGCGTGGGGCACATGGTAGCGCGACAGCTCGCGCAGCTCCTGCTGGGTGGGGTTGTCGATGATGCGCACGTTGTAAGGGATCTGCGGGCTGTGCCGGGAGTCTTCCCCTGCGCCGGTCCGGGCCGCCGTGTCTGCCATGTCCGCCTCCTGGTCTGGGGGTACCGCGCCCCGCCGCTCGCGGGGGGCGCGCAAAACGAACCAAGCATGATACGACCTGAGGGGGGCACGTACAACTGGAATGCGCGGCGAAGTGCGCCGGAGGCCGCGGCGAAGCGCGGCAAGGGCTGCGGCCGGGGGGGCGCCGCGGTTACCGCAAGACCGTCAGGGCCCGTGCGGTGCGGTCGGGGCCCGCGACGACCTGCGCCCAGTAGCGCCCGGCGGGGACGGGACGCCCCCGGTCGTCACGGCCGTTCCAGGGGAGCTGATGCGTGCCGGCGGGCAGCTCGCCCTGCCACAGCGTGCGCACGAGGCGCCCGGTGGCGTCGAGCAGCTCGGCCCGCACGTCGCGCCCAGCGGCCAGGGTGAGCACCAGCTCGGTCTGCCCGCGGCTGGGGTTGGCGCCGGTGGCCAGGGCCAGGGCACCGTTGCGGGTGGCAGGGTGGGTCGGCGGGTAGACCTCGCCCTCGGGCGGCGCCGGGGCGAGCAGGCGCACGTCGTCGACGGCCGCCTCGATCAGCGTGTCGGTGTAAGGGTCGCGGGCCAGGAACCGGATGCGCACGTTGTCGCTCAGGGGCAGGTGCGCATGCAGGGGGATGGCGACGAACTGCCACGCGGGCTGTCCGTCGCGCGTCTCGTGGATGGCGGTCCAGGATTGCCCCCCATCGCTGCTGGCCTCGATCAGGAAGGTGTCCTCGAACGGCCGCGGGCCCACCTGGTTCATGAACCAGAACCAGACCTCGAGCACCGCCTTTTCGTATCCGGCCAGATCGAACGCGGGACTGATGAGGGTGGTCGTGCCGCCATCGACATCGCTGTCGCCCGCGGGGCCGGCCGCCGCCCCGGTCACGAAGCAGCGCTCGCCGGTGGCCGTGTGATCGCCGTCGGGCTGCACCTGCAGGCCCCCGTCGGCTAAGATGATCTCGGGCCGCCCCAGTTCCCAGAAGCCGCTCGTGGCGTCGTCGCCGGGCGCGCCCGCGATCCAGCCGGCGGCCTCTGGGTCCGTCTCGAAGGTCGTGGCGTACACCGGTCGCAGGACGTGGAAGACCAGCGGTTCGCGCAGGGCGTCCTCGGGATAGCGGCCGATGTTGCCGCGGCTGTCGGCGGCCTCGAAGTAGTAGCGCACCCGCGTTCCCGGGGGCAGGGCGGGCAGGGTCGCCCGGAAGACGCCGGCGGCGGCATCGAGCGTGAGCGGCTCGAGGACCTGGCTCTCCTCGCCGGCGCCCTGGTCGAGGATCAAGCGCACCGAGCCGGGTTCGAGCGCAGCGCTCATGGCGGCGACCACCACGCGCAGCTCGAGCGGCTGGCCGTCGGCGCAGAAGTCGGTCACCGGCGTATGGTGGAGGCGCAGGTCGCGCTGCGCCTCAATCTGCAATCGGTGCGGATAGCTGCCCAGACGGCAGGTGCCATAGGCGACGTAGGCGTAGCCGCCCTCGCCCCACCCCGGGCCCCAGCTGTTCTTGAGAATCCACGCGCCGAGCTCGTCGTCCCAGCCGACCAGCAGGACGGCGTGGTTGATCTCCTCGCTGCCGTCATGCTCGTACACCCCGCCCTGGTAGTGCTGGAAATCCGGATAGACGTGCATGCCGACCGCCAGGGGCCCGACGAGCAGAGCATGCTTGAGGGCAACCTGCGTGGTCGGCACCGCCGTCCAGCCCGTGGCCTGCGCGGCCGCGTCGATGGGCTCGGTGGGGCAGGGACCGCCGTCCTCGGCCCGGTAGGGCAGGGCGGTCTCAGCGAGTGCCCCAACATCGCGCCACAGCCGGTAGGCGGCCGTCATCCAGCCCCCGGTGCAGCCGTAGCCGGCCGTGTTGCAGTCGAGGACCTGCTGCTCGGAGAGGTCGGTGCTGCGGTCGTCGTAGATGCGCAGGAGGCTCTCGAAAGCCCCGACCGCCGCGAAGGCCCAGCAGCCGCCGCAACCCCCTTGATGCCGCGCCGGGGTCACGCCCTCCAGATCGCGCCAGTCCCACCGGCTTGGCAGGTACTGACTACCGCCGCCGGCGGCCAGCGGCACGGGGGCCGACAGCATCGCGCCGGCCTGGGCGCCGGAAGCCGCATCGCCGGCGGTGGCGGCGGCGTCCCACTCACTGGGGTCGGGCGGGATGGCACCCAGCAGGGCGGCGAAGTCAGCCGGCGGAAGGTGGGAGATGCCGGTGGGCCCGGCTTGCCAGCGCATGCCATCGACGCGGATGCGCTGCTGAATGGCCTCGATGCGGGCCAGAGCCGCCCCATCCGGCGCCGGGGGAGCCGGGTGCCATCCGAGGTCGGGGTCCTTGAGGGGGATCGCCGTGAGGAGCAGCACGGCCAGGGTGGCCAGGAGGGCGAACAAAGGCCCCAAGCCGGGGCGCCGGCGCCGGAGGTGCGCGCGCAAGCCGTCGGCCAAGCGGGTGATCTGTCGCCCATCGAGTCTCATCGGTGCCCTCCAAAGGTCTTGAGGGCCCCAGCCCGCTCGCACCCCACCTGCCCGCCCAGGGGCCACAGGAGATTCATGTGAAGGTTAAGTATACCACGCCCGGACCGCCAGCCGCCCTGCGAAACAGGTTCGGAGTTGCAATACGTTCTATTGATGTGGGTTACGGGATGGGACCTCCCCGCGCTCCGGAACCGGGAGCTAGCGGCAGCCAGGCCGCCTCATGGCGTGGAAGGCGGATTCCAGCCTTTCCAGACCCTTGCAGGCGTCCGTGGACCCCCTTGAGGGGCAGGCCCCCGCTCCCTATAATCCACCCACTTCTGGACCGTTCCCGAAGTGCCCGGCAGGGAGCCGCGGCGCCCGCCCTGGCCACGCCGCTTGCGGGGCAGGGAGTCATGGGAGAGGAGGAGAGGATGGTCGGTTTCGAGCTCGAGGAAGAACAGCGGATGATCCGCGATCTGGCCAGGGAGTTTGCCCAGAACGAGATCGCGCCCAAGGCGAAGTATCACGACGAGACCGGGGAGTTTCCCCGCGAGATCTGCCAGAAGGCCTTCGAGATCGGCCTGTTCAATCCTGGCATCCCCGAAGAGCTCGGCGGCGGAGGCATGTCCTGCTTGATGGAGTGCGTCATCGCCGAGGAGCTGGCCGCCGCCTGCAGCGGCATCAGCACGGCCATGATGGTCAACACCCTGGCGACGGCGCCCATTCTGGTGGGGGCGACCGACGAGCAGAAGAAGAAGTGGATCGTTCCCATGACCCGGGAACTTACCTTCGCCGCCTACGGGGTGACCGAACCGGGCGCCGGCAGCGATGTCCAGGGCATCAAGACGACCGCGGTCAAGAAGGGCAACGACTACGTCATCAACGGACAGAAGATGTGGATCAGCGGCGCGGGCGTCGCCGACTGGTTCTTCCTGCTGGCCTATACCAACAAGGAGGCGGGCATCCGCGGCATGACCGGATTCATCGTGCCCGCGAACTTGCCGGGCGTGACGGTGGGGAAGAAGGAAGACAACATGGGCCAGCGGGCCTCCGACACGCGCGCGATCACCTTCGAGGATGTGGTCGTTCCCGAGGCGAACCGACTGGGCGCGGAGGGGAAGGGTTGGCTACTGGCCATGGCCGCCTTCGATCACACTCGGCCGCCGGTCGCTTCGGGCGCCGTGGGCGTCGGCCGCGCAGCCATGGAGCACGCCGTCCGGTATGCCAAGGAGCGCCACGCCTTCGGGGTCGCCATCCAGCGCCACCAGGCGATCGCCTTCATGATCGCCGACATGGCCAAGGACCTCGATGCGGCCCGGCTCCTGGTCTGGCGCGCCGCCGACCTGTATGACCGCGGCCAGAAGAACAGCTACGAGGCGGCCTGCGCCAAGGCCTTCGCGGCCGACACCGCCATGCGGGTTTGCGTGGATGCGGTCCAGGTGTTCGGTGGCTACGGCTTCAACCGCGAGTATCCGGTCGAGAAGCTGATGCGGGATGCCAAGATCTTCCAGATCTATGAAGGCACGAGCCAGATCCAGCGGTTGATCATCTCCAAGGGCATCATCGCTAAAGTCAAGTGACCCGGATGGCCGGGATGGCCGGTGAGACGAAACACCCGCCGGGCGCCGACGTGGCCCTGGCGGGTGTGGTCGTTCATCAGGAAGCGACTCGCACCTGGGGGGGCGGATAAGGCCGGCTAGGAGGCCTTGGCGACGCGCGAGGCCCTCAGCTTGCGCACTTCGTGGGCGAACCGCCGGCGTTTACGCTCGTAGAAGTTCGCCCGCTCTTCACTCTTCTGGCGACGAAAGCCATCAACCAAGCGCTCGCACTTGCGCACGATCTCCTGCGCGACCTGGAAGCGCTGTTCGGACGTGAGGTGACCGCTCTGAAAGGCCTTCTCGAGCGCGTAGACGCGGAAGCGATCCCAGCTCCAGGCGCGCGAGGAGCCATCCGGGCGTGTGGAGCGGCGGGTCACCACCGGGCCCTCGACGAAGTGGACCGGATAGCGTGAGGTCATCCGGACCCACAGGTCGTATTCATCGCAGGCCGGCAGGTTCTCGTCAAACGCACCGCACTCGCTGAAGCACAGGCGGCGGACCATGACCGCCGACGGCGACATCGGGCTGGCCTCCAGAGCCGTCTCGAAGATCCAGCCGGAATTGGCCGCCGGGCGGCGCGGCGAACGCAGCTTGCCGTCTCGGACGGTGCGTTCCGCCGCGCGGCAGACCTGCGCCTCCGGATTTCCCCCGAGAAATGCCGCCAGCGTCTCCAGATGCGAGGGTTCCCACAGGTCATCGGCCTCGAGAAAGGCGACAAACTCGCCCCGTGCCATCCGAATGCCCCGGTTGCGCGCCGTGCTCAGGCCGCGGCTGATGCCGTAATGGTACTGAATCGGAACACTGCTGCTGGCGAACCGGTGGCTGAAGGGTTTTAGGTTGGCGGGGCCCAGGCGGTTCAGATAGTCGATGACCTCCCGCTCCGCACCGAGGGTCTCGAAGATCAATGCCGGGGTACCGTCCGTGGAGCCATCGTCGGTGACGACGATCTCGAATTCCCGAAAGGTCTGGGCCATGATTGAGTCGAGCGCTTCCGTGACGCTCTCCCGGCGATTGTGCGTCGGGACGATGACGCTCACGCGGGCCATGACCAATCCTCCCTCCTTGAAGGACTCGAACTCCCCCTGCGTATCCCTTACAGGGCCGCCACGAATCTGCGGCGGAGACCTGAGGCCCGCCCCTTAGGAAGTACGAACTGGCAATGGTGACGGCTCGGGCCGGCATGCTGACTTCGCTGCTTCACCACGCTGCACATGCCGCATCAACTGGTCGCCATCTTACGCGAGGCCCATTTACGCGTCAAGCAAAAAGCCGCATGAACAGCGGTTTTCATGCCATCGTGCGCGCACAGCGGCGCCGCGCGTCGAGCTTCGCCTGAGCATGCCTGAGACCGCAGTGGCCCGGGCGTGGTTGACACTGTGGAGGGCCGCACGTATCGTGGGGGCCGGGCGGGAAGGCGGAATGTGCACGATACGAGCTTCTTTCCAAAGAGCCGTGAAGGAGGATGGATCATGGTGAGCACAAAGAGAAACCGGCGACCGGCCTGGTGGTGGGCTTGCTGCTCGATTGGGCTGACGCTCTCGATCGTTGCGTTGTCCGGTTGCGGGGGCAAGCAGGTTTCGCGCGTGGGCACCGACACCACCATCGATCTCTCCGGCCGCTGGAACGACACCGACTCTCGTCTGGTGGCGGAGGAGATGATCGCCGACTGCCTGTCGCACACCTGGATCACCCAGCATCTCCAGCAGAGTGGCGGCAACCTGCCGATCATGATCGTGGGCGGCGTGCGCAATCGGAGCACCGAGCACATCCCCGTGGGCACCTTCCTGAAGGACCTGGAACGCGCGGCCATCAATTCGAACCGGGTGCAGGTCGTGGCCGATCCGAGCGAGCGGGGTGAGTTGCGGCTCGAGCGGGCCGACCAGTGGGAGAATGCCAGCCCGGAGACGGTCAAGCAGCTCGGACAAGAGCTCGGTGCCGACTACATGCTCACGGGCGCGATCGAGACCATCACGGACCAGGAGGGCGGCGAGAAGGTCGTCTTCTACCAGGTGGATCTCAATCTGAGCAGCATCGAGACGAATCTCAAAGTCTGGGCCGGGCAGCACAAGATCAAGAAGTACATCGGGCAAAGCAAGTACAAGCCCTAGGATTCTGAAACACAATCTGAAACACAAAGGGCCGGGGGTGTATCCCCCAGCCCTTGATGTTTGCGAGATTGCAGTCGTGGACCGCTAGGCCCAGCGACCCGTTGCTAGAACAGGTCCTTGATCTGACCCCAAGTGGCCGCCTCGACGGGCGAAGGGCCGCCCGCTTCGAAGTAGACACCGAAGCCCAAGCTCTGGCAGGAGCCCCAAACGATGGCAGGATTCTGCCAGCCGGTCGGGTAGCCGCTGCCCGGGGCGCAGTTCGTCCAGGGGTAGCCACCGAAGCCGTCCAGATCGGCGCCAATGTACCAGGCGCAGACCGACGCGGAAGCGTCCAGCCAGTAACCCACCGTGAAGTCATCCTCGACGCGGAAGCCGACTTCGAAGTCGTTCTGCGTGAGGGTGGGCCAGTAGCCGATGCTGGTGAACGCCTGACCGGTCGCCATCCACAGCACATCACCGGGAACGCCGGAGACGCCGCCGTCCCAGACGTAGAGGTCGCAGGTCTGGCCGAAGTAGTTACCAACCTGGGTAGCCCAGATCGCGATGCACTCGACGCAGCCCGCTCCCAAACCACCGAAGGCCTCACCGAAGGCGCCGTAGTAGGGCGCCGTAATCCCGCCGTACTGCCAGCAGAAGCCGTTCTCGAAGCTGCCGTCGTGGCCGACATACAGCGTCTGGACGCACTGATCCGTACCAGAGTGGAGGACGGTCGTCTCCACGCCACCGGCCATGTTGTCAAAATTCGCAGCGCCGGCAGCAGCGGCGATCGCGAAGACCGCGAGCAAAGTTGCCAACTTCTTCATTGTCTGGTTCCTTTCCTAGTTCCTTGCAGCCTGTCCCCGTCGTTCATCTCTGGATGAACAACATGTTGCCATTCACCCCACCCCACAACCCGAAAAGTCAATTGTAGGTATTCACCCCTTTCCGGTAATCCTCAGTTGGACCGGAAGCATCCGATCCAAGGGAATGATCCCAGATCGGGGGGCATGCTGTCAAGCCTTTTCAGGGCAGGCAACTCGTCGCGGTATAGGACGTTGGGGCCCCGGGATCGGAGGCTGGCCGGTCCGCGAGCGGGTCTGGGCGGTCGAGATAGCGGCGCGATCCCACCGTTCTGCTCGGGGGGCGCGACTCCAAGGCGTAAGACCCATCAGCTCCGGGTGCGAGAACGAGATGCGCTGCTGCGCGGCGAGGGCTGAGCCGAATTCGATCCCCGGGAGGGTGCCGGCCCCGGAGCGGAGCTACGCGATCGCGCCGGCGGCGCGACTTCAGGAGTCGGCCTGGGCGTTGACGGCGCGGGCGCGGGCTGTCCGCGGCGCACGTCGCTGCGGCCGGGCTCGGTGCTTCTCCGGGGCGCGGGGCTTCTGCGCGGCTCGGCGGCCGGCGACCGGCTGCTCCCTGACTCGGGCCGGCGATAGGTGGACCGACTGCTGCGCGAACGTTCCGGCGGGGCCGGGCTGATCCGGGGGGAGACGGTCCGATCCGGGGCCGCATCCCGCCGATAGAGGGTGCGGTCCGTCACCCGCGGAGGTTGCTCGGTGGTCCGCAGGGCCCGAGAACCGGACACGGAGCGGGCCGCCGGCGCCTGCCGAATCACCGCGGTGGTGGAGCGCACCCGCATGTCGGGCGCCAGCTCCAGTCCCGCGCGCTGGTGCACCTGAGCCTGGCGGTCCATGCGGCGCGTGGCGGCGCCGCGGCCATGGGGCTCGTAGGTTCGCCGCGCGGTCATGCGGGTGTGGCTGGGACCAAAGTGGCGATGGTAGCCCCAATTCCAATCGCAGTACCAGGTGCAGGGCCCCCACGGGTCCCACCAGTCCCGGCACCAGTGGCCGGCATAGTAGAAGCCGGCATGACTCCACCAGAAGGGCGACCAGTAGAAGTACGCCCGCGGCCATGGGTACCAGTAGTAGGCAAAGGGATCATAGTAGTGACGCACGAAGACCGTCTCATAGTCGTCGTCGTAGAGCGAGTAGTCGTAGACATCGAGCTCATAGGCGTCGGTGCGATAGTCGCGCTGATCGCTGCTCACGTCGGCGCCGGGGCCGAATCGCTCCGGCGTGTCGAGCAGCGCGTGGATGAGGTCGTCGCTGCAGCCGGCCGCCTTGAGATCCAGGATGTCATCGACGCTCAGGCGCAGGACCGCGCGCGCATCCTCGACGACGCGCAGGATGGTCTCCTCGGTGACGCCCGCCCGCTTGAGCTGCAGGATGTCATCGACATCCAGCGCCAGTGCCAGGGGGGCCATCAGCAGCAGGCCCAGCAAGGGCACCACGAATGATGCGATCGCCAACCTACGGGGGCGCTTCATGGAGTTCACCCGCCTTTCTGGCTGCGGGCCGCTTCTCAGGGGATCCGCCCCGGCTGGGCAGGAAAGCAGCCCCGGCGACGCCCTGCCCACTAGGGGGGCCGTCGCCAGCGAGAGCCGGATCATCAATCCTTACTATACCAGAAGTTGGCCTCCGGTTCCCCCAAGACCGCCGCGCTGCCGGGCAGGCCTAGCGCGGCGACGGCAGCAGCCGCCACTTGTCCGTTTCCATCTCGTAGAACCAGACCTGGCCCGAGTGGGTCAGGATGAATCCGAAGGTCTCCATGTCCTGGATTTCCGTGGCCGGCACGGGCAGGGGCAGAATGTGCGTCGTGCGGCCCTCTTCACGAAAGGCCTCGTCGATCGTCAGCCAGCGGTCCAGGTCCGGACGATACTGCCACAGCTTGCCGTCGGCCGTGAGGATGCCGCCCAGGCTGTAGGCCAGAAGCACTGGCCCGCGGGCGTCGCCGGGCGACTGGGCCTGCGCGGAGCCGCCCCCGGTGCTGGCCGTCAAGACCGGGCCCAGGCTCCACAGTCCGGCGGCGAGCAGGACCCCGATCGCAGAGATCACCCTGACGCCGGCCTTGGGTCTTCTGGTTCTCACAGCTCCACCCTCCTCGGCAGGCCGCTTGCCATCCGGTCCCCGGCGCAGCGGCCCCGCGCAGGGAACGCCAGGGAATACCTGGGAACAGCTCCACCACTCCCGGCCCACACCTTCCAGCAGGTTATAAAGCACCGCAAGGGCCTTTGTTCCGCGCAAACTCCGGTCCCGGAGTCCCGGCGCCAGGCAAGACCTCTCCTTAGCCAAGCGTCGGCACGCGCCGGGTCCTACCTGACGATGAGCAGGCTCCGAACAGCCTCCCCGCGCGAGCTGCCCAATCTGGCGTAGTAAACGCCCGCCGCGGCCGGCGTGCCGGCCTGGGTGCGACCGTTCCAGGGAATCAGATGCGTGCCCGAGCCCAACTCCCCGCGCGCGACCAGACGGCGCACGAGGCGGCCGGCGACGTCGTGGATCCTCAGGTCCCAATCGCAGCCCTCCGGCGCCCGCACCCGCAGGGCGGTGGCGTTGCGGAGCGGATTGGGGCGCGCGGCCTCGAGCACGAGCGCCTCTGCGGCGGGCGGCCCGTAGCGCGGATGCGCCGGGGGCGCGAAGGCGAGCGTATCGCCGCTGGCCCTTACGCCCGCCAGCCGGTAGTAGTAGCGGCGCCCGCTCGCCACGGAGCGGTCCAGGAGTTGATAGTGGATCCCATCCGGTGCCTGGATCAGGCCGCCACCCACGGGCACAGCCCGGTCCTCCTCGTCGAGCGTCCCTTCCCAGCGCGCGAGCAGGAACCCGACGAACGCCGCGGGGTCGGCCGGGGCCCAGGCCAGGCGCAGGCCCGCCGGCTCGGAGGTCGCCGACCAGGCGGCGAGTCCCTCGGCCGGCAGGTTGCTCAGAGCCACCACGACCGGTATCGCGCGCCGCGAGGCGCCGGGGTCATTGCTGGCGATCCAGATTTGGGCCTCGTACTCGTCTTCGCTCAGGCCGGTGAAGTCGAAGGCGAGCGGCAGGCCCCATGGCGCGCCGGGTCGGACGACGGCGTGGGGTGCAGCGCACGCCAGCCACGGGGGGGCGAGCGGGCCGGGGAGCACGTCCTGGAGCGCGCCCGGGGACAGAACCCGCGCGGCCGGCGGGGAACCGCCGGCATGCAGCCAACTGGGGTCGGGGAGGAGTCCCTCGCTGCCCAGGGCGATCCCGATGCCCACCCGGTCCGGGGCGCCGATCATGGCCAACGGCACCGCGACCTCGATCGAGTCCAGCCCCGCTTGCAGGATGAGGTGGCTCGGCCGGCCGAGCACTCGCCCCTGACCATCGATGACCACGTCGACTTGACCTAGCCGCCGGTAGGCATCCTGGCCCAGGACCACGACGATCTCGCCGCCGCAGTTGGGGCCGGGGATTCCGGTCGCGCGCTTCAGATCCGTGTCCAGGAACACGGCCAGCGTGAAGGCCGACCGGGGATCGGGCAGCGGGCCCCCGCAGCCGATGCGCAGTTGGAGGTGATCGCCCGTGGATCGACAGGCCAGACGCAGCAGATCAGGTTCCGCGGCATCGCCCGCCGGATCGCGCGCCACGGTGCGGAACGTGCTCGACGGGGTGAGATCGAACTGCGGCCGAGCTTCTTCCCAGGTGTGGGCCGCGCTGGTCGCGAAGAGCTCCAGACTGAGCTCGCCGGTGCCGGCGTTGGCGATCCACAGCGTGTCGCGTCCGGTCGCGCTCCCCTGGAGCTGCGCGAACACGCCCTCACCGGCTGCGTCGCCGCCCAGCACGGCCCGGTAGGGATACCCGACCGCCTCGCGCGACGGGGCGCTCTCCCCGGCATCGAAGACCGACGTCACGGCGTAGTAGTAGGACGCACCGTTTTCGAGGTGGGCATCATACCACCAGTGAGCGCGGTGGGGCGTCGCGTTGAGCGGCGATGCGGCGTAGTCGCCGGAGCTGGTGCCGCGGTAGATGTTGTAACCGGCGAATCCGGCGGCGGCCTCATCGATGCCGGCGGGGGCCACCCAGCGCAGGGCGACCCGCTCGTCCTCGCCGCTGGTCGCCACGAGGCTCGTGGGCGGAATCAGCGCCTGGGAGGCGAGCACTTTCAGGTCGTCGACGTACCAGCCCGCCGCCTCGAAGAGCTCGTCGCTGTCGAAGACCAGGCGCAGGCGCACGGTGCTGCCCACGAGGGCATCGAGGGGCACGAGCACGCGCTGCCATGCGCCCGAGTCTCCGGTGAAAGCGGCGATCTCGGTCTCAGCGCCCCCGATGCCGTCGGCGTCATAGGGGATGATCCCCGGGTAGCCGCCGGCAGGGATGAGTGGGTGCCAGACCTGGCCTCCGTTGGTGCTCGCCTCGATCCAACCGCCGTCATAGCCCTCCTCGGTGCGATACCAGCTCGCGAACTCCAGCCAGCCGTGCGACCAGTCGCTCAGGTTGAGCTCGGGCAGCACCGCATAGGAGCGCGTGTCAGCGGTGTAGCGCCCGGCCGGCTGGGTGGCCAGCAGCCCGGTGCCGGAGGCGGCGTGCACCGGATCCCCGGCCACATCGCCCCGCGCCCAGTCCCCGCTGAGGACGAAGCCCGGCGGCGCATCTTCCAGATCCCAGTAGGTTCCAGACAGCGCGCGCAGCAGGATCTCCTGCTGCGCTGGAAAGCGGGACGCGTTGGGCACGCGGGCCTGATCGAGCGCCTCGATGTGGTAGCGCAGCGTGTCGCCCGCGGCGAGGGCGCCGGTCGCGAGGAAGCCGGTGTACAAGCTGTCCTCGGGGGAGCGGGGGACCAACGCGGTCGCAACCGATTGCGAGCCGGTGGGCGTGCCCAGGGTTCCCTGCACGCTCACCGATGCGACCGGGCCGCTGTTGTCGCGGACCGTGGCAGCCACCCATACACCGGTCTGGCCGGCGGCGGGCGGGCTCGGCTGCTCGTGGGTGATTGTCGGGGCGACGAGGTCGGGGCCGATCATGACCGCGAGCTGCGCTTCGGGGGCCCCGGCCGGGACGGTCGTGTGGCCACCGTGGATGTCCTCGGCGGTGATGTAGTAGCGCAAGGTCGTGCCCGCGGGCTGAGGCGGCAGCTCCCAGCGGTAGACGCGGTCCGACCCCGGCACCAGCGTCATCGCACAGGTGCGCTCCAGGTCGCCCAAAGCGTAGTGGATGCGCACGCCGCCCGGGGCGGGCGGGTAGATCGAGCGAATGGCGACGTCGATCGGCGTCGTCGCCGTCGTATCTTCAATGTCGGGCGGCACCGTATGGAGCGCATGGACCGAGAAGTCGCCGATGTTGTGGCGCGCGAAAGCGGCGGCGATCGTCTCGAGGTGCGGCGTGCCGTTGCTCAGGTCCAGGTCGTCGTCATCCTGCAGGATGAGCTGCACGAGGCACGCATCGAAGTCCTGGGGCTTGGCGGCGCGCATGAAGTGAAACAGGCTGTCGGCCCGGCCGACCGCCCGCGCCGTGTCGCCCAGGGAGGTGATGAGCCCCGTCCGCAGGTCCCACAGTGCGCTCCCCAGCAGGAGCCCCAGGCAGTGCGGGCTCGCGGCGCAGGGCTCGGACACCGGCCAGGCGAGGTCGTTGTCGAGGTTGCGCAGGGGCGGCGCGCCGGGGCCGAACAGGTGCCACCCGATCGCGCTCGTGTCGGCGATCGTCGCGGCGAAGTAGTCGGAGAAGGCCTCGTGCAGCGGCGCGGGCGCATCCTCAGGGTAGTAGGCATAGGCGGTGGCGAGGTGGCCATACTCGTGGTAGACGACGTCGGCCAGGCGAGCGGTGTTGGCGCACTGCAGGTGGCCGACGAAGAAGCGCAGCCACGGGTCCTGCGGGTCGATGTAGGCATAGGCGTTACAGCTCGCGGAGGCGTCGTCGACCACGACCGGCACCGGCCGGTCGAGCCAGGTGAAGCCCGGGTCGATGCGGACCAGCCGGTTGTGCGCCGTCTGCAGATGCACGTACGCGGCCAGCGCGGCGGGCGACGCGGCGAGCGAGTCCCACTCGACGGTCAGGCCATGCTGCGCGGGCAGAAGCTCGAGCGCCGGCACGGTTCCCTGACGGTCTCCGATGTGCACGCGCGCGTACCGACCGGCGAGCAGCAGGCGGAGCGTGCGCTGATATCCAGGGTCGGCCTCAAACCTGAAATCCCCGTTGGCGTCCGTGTACTGCTGCTCCAGAAGCGAGGAGCCTGACAGCAGAGCCACGAGCTCGTCGGCCAGCGCCACCCGGCGATACGCGCTCCAGGGGGTGGGGGTGTGGAGCCAGCCGGTGACGTTCCCCGTGAATCCGCCCGCGGCCGGGGCCTGCCTCCCATCCACGCTGTGCACCAGGGGACGTCGCTCGAGGATCTCGCCGCTGCGCGCATCCACGAGGATGCGCCAGCCCAGGGGGTCGGGACCGGTCACGGCCGACAGGCGCCAGACCACCCGGTCGCCCGCCAGCCCGGAGAAGACCGCCGGCAGCACGGCCAGCTCGCCGGCATGCCACGCGACAGCTTCCGGGGGCGCGAGACCCGCGCAGGCTCGCGACTCGGCCTGGGCGCGCGAAAGCCTCGGCTCGCCGACCAGCCCCAGCTCACCCGGCAAGCGCGTGTCCATGTGCAGCAGGCTGCCGTCGGCGCCAAAGGTCAAGGCCAAGCGCGATCCGATCACCGGCAGCCCCGCGTGCGTCTGCTCGTAGAACTCATGGGTGAGGTGTCCGGCTCGGCGCACGTCGCGCCGCGCGACGTCGGCTCCGCGCACGCCCAGCTCCGCGGCGGGCCCATCGAGCCAGCGGCTGACAAAGCGGTCACGCTCGCCGCGCACCGGCAGGCGGCCCCACAGCGCGACGCGTCCCGCCAGCGCGTCCCGCGTGCCCGCCAGGCCAGCCACCTGAAGCCCGGTGCGGGCCGGCTGCGCCGCCGCTGGGACGGCTGCTGCGCTTGCAGGCGTCCCCGGCGATTCCGGTGCGGCCGCGGTGCCCAGAGCTGCCCATGCAGCCCAGAGGGGCCAGGCTCCCGCCGCCGCTCGGATCGCTCGGCGGACTGGGCTAGGGTTGTCTGCGCTGCACAACGGTCTCGTCACGCGGAGGTTTCCTTCCCGGGGCACCTGCGGGGCCCCAGCGTTGATGTGATCCCGCGGCCCAGCCGCGCGCTGCCGCACCCAGTGTAGGATGGCCGCCGCGAGTGGGCAATGCGGCTGCCCTTCTGTGAGACGGCCGTGCGGCGGCCCTTCCCCTGGGTCCCGAAACAGGCTACTATGCCCTCGCCTGCCCGCCGGGACCGCAAGGCTTCCTGGCTCAGACTCATCCTGCGACGCTGGGACCGCGGCGGGCGACAGGAGGCTTGGCCATGTCCGCGCTAGGACGCGCCGGCGCGATCCTGGGGGTTGCCGGCTGCCTGACAATGCTCGGCGGGGCGCTCTGCCCCGGGACCGCCCGCGGCGAGGACGACAGCCTGGGGGCGACCGGTGCGGCCCCGCGCGTTGCCCTGCTCCGCCTCGACGATGCGATTCACCCGGCGACCGCCGACTTTGTCGGGCGCTCCTTGGGCTGGGCGGCGCGCGAGGGGCTTGCGGCGGTGGTCATCGAGCTCGATACGCCCGGTGGGCTCGACACCTCGATGCGCAAGATCATCAAGGCCATCCTCGCCTCACCGGTGCCCGTGATCACCTACGTGTCCCCGGCGGGTTCACGCGCGGCGTCGGCCGGCGTGTTCATCCTCCTGGCCTCCCAGGTGGCGGCGATGGCGCCCGGCACGAACCTGGGCGCGGCGCACCCGGTCGCGATCGGCGGCGGGATGATGGGCGGCCAGCAGGTCGACAGCACGATGATCTCCAAGGTCACCAACGACGCGGTGGCCTATGCGCGTTCGCTGGCCGAGCAGCGTGGACGCAATGCCGACTGGGCCGAACGAGCCGTGCGCGAGAGCGCGTCGGTGCCCGCGGGCGAGGCCCTCGAGCTGGGCGTGATCGACCTGGTGGCCGACACCACGGCCGAGTTGCTGGCGGCGGTGGACGGGCGCGAGGTGGCCACTGCCGCCGGAATGCTCCGCCTGCGGACCGCGGGCGCGCTGGTCATCGAACGACAGCCCACCTGGCGCGATCAGATCCTGAGTGTCATCGCGAATCCCAACATCGCCTACCTGCTGCTGCTCTTGGGCGGGTTGGGGATCTTCTTTGAGCTCTCGCATCCCGGGTCGCTCTTCCCGGGGATCGTGGGCGCGCTCTGCCTGTTCTTGGCCTTCTTCGCGCTGCAGCTCCTGCCAGTGAGGGCCGCGGGCGTGGCCCTGATCGCGCTGGCGATCGTCCTGTTCCTGCTCGAGATCAAGGTGACGAGCTACGGCGCCCTCACGATGGGCGCTGTGGCGTCGCTCTTCTTTGGTTCACTGATGCTGTTCGACACGGGGGCTACGGGCGTGCGAGTTGCATGGGGTGTGCTGTTGCCGAGCGTGATCATTGTCGCCGGTCTTTTCATCCTGGCCATCTGGCTGGCGGTGCGAGCCCAGAGGCGGCGCACCGTGACGGGCCAGGAGGGTCTGGTCGGTGAAACGGGTGAGGCGCGCAGCGACCTGGCGCCAGGGGGGACCGTCTTCGTGCATGGCGAGATCTGGCACGCGGTCAGCACCGCGCCGGTGTCGCGCGGGCAGCCGGTCAGGGTTGTGAAAGTCGAGGGTCTGCGATTGCTGGTCGAGCCGGTAGCCACCGAGGCGCGCCGCAGCTAGCGGGCCGGGCGAACCGATGGTCGCCGCGGTCAGCGCGTCGCGGGCAAGGAGTCCTATCCCACAGGGAGGTTGATCGTCATGGGTCTTACTGCTCTAGCCGTCATTCTGGTCCTGGGCATCATGATCCTGAGCAACGCATTGCGCGTGCTGCGCGAGTACGAGCGCGGGGTGATCTTCCGCCTCGGGCGGATGGTCGGCGTCAAGGGACCGGGGCTCATCATCCTGATTCCGGTGATCGATCGCATGGTCAAGATCAGCCTGCGCACCGTCGTCATGGACGTCCCGCCGCAGGACGTGATCACGCGCGACAACGTCTCGGTGAAGGTGAACGCGGTGGTCTACTTCCGGGTGATGGACCCGGGCAAGGCGGTGCTCGAGGTCGAGAACTTCCTCTACGCGACCTCGCAGCTCTCGCAAACCACGCTGCGCAGCATCCTCGGGCAGGCTGAGCTGGATGATCTGCTCTCCGAGCGCGAGAAGATCAACAGCGAGCTGCAGCTGATCATCGACGCTCACACGGATCCGTGGGGGATCAAGGTGGCATCGGTGGAAGTCAAGGACGTGGACTTGCCGCTCGAGATGAAGCGCGCCATGGCGCGCCAGGCGGAGGCCGAGCGCGAGCGGCGCGCCAAGGTCATCGCGGCCGAGGGTGAGTTCCAAGCGTCCCAGAAGCTGGCGGATGCCGCCGGCGTGATCGAGAACCACCCTGTGGCCCTGCAGCTGCGCTACCTGCAGACGCTGGTCGAGATCTCCGCGGAAAACAACTCGACCACCGTCTTCCCGGTGCCGATCGACCTCTTCGAGCCCTTCAAGAAGATGGTGCAGGGAGGCCTGGGCGCCGGATCGCCCGCCAAATAGCGGGCCTGGCCCGCTCACGGGCGGCCCAGCGACGGGCCCAGCCGGTCAAGCCAGGTCTGCAGGTTCGTATGGCCGATTTGGCTGTCGGGGCAGAGCTCGAGACAGCGGCGGCCCAGTTTGGCAATCAGCGTCTTGACGCCCTCGGATTTCTGCACGGCGGATGAGGGGTGGCAGCGGATGAGCACGCCACCCCTCTCGTTCTTCAGGAGCAGGAAGAAGCTCTGGCGCAGGTAACCCTCGACCACCAGGGCGTCGAGCAGGAGACGCTCGCCGTCGGCGCTCAGGTAGGTGTCCTGGATCTTCGCCACGAACGGCGGCTGCTGCTCCGCGAACATCCCGAGGGGGGCAGCCAAGTCGCGCACCCGGCAGGGGCCGACGATCTTGACGTGCGGCATCCTCAGCCTTCCCTCCCTTGGCTGGGCTTGAGGCGCATCTCGCGCTCTGCTTCAATGCGACCTTCTCGTGGGGTGGGCATCGAGGTTCAGGCTAGGGGGCGGCGGCCGCCGCTGTCAACTCGGGCGACCACCCCGCGCCTGACTTCTGCGCGGGGGCAGGTGCCGAGCGCGATGCTTGCGCTGGGGGGGGCGGGATCCGCGCCAGGCGGTGCGAGGGCGCACCAGGGGAGGGAACGTGCCGGCATCGGCCGACATGGATTGGCGTACCTGGGTGCCGGCGCCCGCGGGTGAGCCGTTCGTGCTCTGCAGCGCTCCGCCCGGCCCGCCCGGGCTCTGGGACCTGGAGCGCGAACCCGAGGTGGCGCGCCACTGGGTCGCCATCCTGCGGGAGAATCTCGACTACCTGCTGCAGATTCTCGCGCGCGACGGCGACCCCGAGCGCCTGCGCGCCGGGCAGCGGGTGGCGGCGGTGCTGGCGACCCTCTTCGACGACCTGGAGCGCGGCGCCGCCGGAGTGGCCATGCGCACGGTCCACGACATCACGCAGGTCCGCGAGCACCTGCTGCGATGCCACGGCATTGCCGATCCCTACCGGGCCATCAAGGCGGGCGAGAACGAGCGCTGTTTGCCGGCAGCCCGGCAGCAGATGGCCGCGGCCTGGGCTGCGGGCGCCGGCGCGGTGGATGCCGAGGTTGCGCTCAGCAACATTCTGGCGTCGATGCTGGCGGGCAACCTGTTCGACCTCGGGTCGCGCGCGACCCAAGAGGCGTATCGGCGCGGTCAACTGGATGCCGCGTCGGGGGCCCGGTTTCGCGCTCCGGCGCGCCGCTGGCTGGCACAGCTCGCTCCCCCGGCGCGCGAGCGGCTGCTGGGGGCAGCGCCGGCGGGCGGGCCCGACGGCGTCCTCATCTTCGCGGACAATGCCGGCCCCGACTTTCTCCTAGGCATCTTGCCGGCCGCGCTCTTCTGGGCGCGCCGCTGGCGCGTCCGCATCGTGGTCAACTCCGAGCCGGCCTCGAGCGACATCACCTTGGCCGAGGCGCATGACCTGCTCGAGCACCTGGCCGGCGAGCCGCACAGCCCGGTGCGCGCGGCGCTGGACGCCTCCCGGCTGTCCCTGGTGCCGAGCGGCACCGGCTCTCCCGGCATCGATCTGCGTCATGTGGGTCCGGCCTTGAACGCGGCGGCCCGCGACGTGGCGTGGCTCGTCATCGACGGACAGGGCCGGGGGATCGAGACCAACTGGACCACGCGCTTGCGCTGCCCCGTGCTGCGGGTGGCGGTCGTGAAAGACCCGCTCGTCGCCGGGGTGATCGGCCTGGCGCCCGGGTCGCCGCTCTTGCGCTGGAGCGAAGCGAGTTGCTCCTAGGTGCGCACGTCGGATGGCGATCACGGTGGGCACGATGTCCGGGGGACGTCGCCAGGGGCACAAGGCCCGGGGCGCGTTGTGGCGGCCGTTCCATTTTGCTAAGGTCGCGAGCGCGCGGTGGCCCGATGGAGGCACGCGGCGCGCACGTTCGAAACGGGGGGTGAAGATGCGCATGCGACGGACCGGTCTGGGATTTGCGGGGGCGGCGCTGGCGGCCCTGATCGTGATGGCGGTCGGCGGCTGCAGCTCGGATCCGACCGGCGGGCTGCCGGAGCCCGGGCCCGTGCCCGCGCCGAGCATCGAGCTGGGCGATTCATCGCGCCCCTGGAACCTGCTGCTGATCACCTTGGACACGACCCGCCGGGACCGGTTGGGCTGTTACGGCTACGACTTGCCGGTGACCCCACACCTCGACAGCCTCGCGCGCGCCGGTGTCCGCTTCGAGCGCGCCATCACCCCGGTGCCGGTGACGCTCCCCGCGCACGCGACCATCTTGACCGGCTTGAACCCGAACGAGCATGGGGTGCGCAACAATGGGACCTTCGTGCTTGACTCATCTCAGGTGAGCATCGCGGAGGTCCTGGCGAAGCACGGGTATGCCACCGGCGCCACGGCGGGGGCGTTTCCCGTGGCGGCGCGTTTTGGCTTGAACCAGGGGTTCGAGCACTACGACGACGCGTTCCCGACCGTGAGCCGGGTGCGTCCCTGGGAGACGTCGGAACGTAGAGCGGCCGAGGTTACCGATCGCGCGCTGGCGTGGATGGCCGAACTGGGCCCGCGACCCTTCTTTCACTGGGCGCACTATTTCGATCCGCACACCGCCTACGTGCCGCCGGAACCCTTCCGCGGTCAGTTCACCCATCCGTATGATGGCGAAATCGCTTACATGGACGCACAGATCGGGCGCCTGATTCACGGCCTCGACGCGCTGAATCTGCTGGCGGCGACCTGGATCGTGCTCGTGGGCGATCACGGGGAGGCCTTGGGGGAGCATCAGGAGCCCACCCACTCGTTCTTCATCTACGGCGCTACGCAGGAGGTGCCCTGCATCGTCGTCCCACCGCGGGATTGGCGCGGCGGCTCGGGCAAGGCCTGGCGCGGCGGGCGCGTGGCGGGTGTCGTGGGGCTGCGCGACCTTGCGCCGACGATGCTCCACGCGCTGGGCATCAGTACGGCGGAGCTGCCGGCCTCGGGGGCGAGCCTCCTGGCCGCGATCGGCGGGCGCTGGCGCGGGCCGCAGGTTGTCTACATGGAGACGCTCGTGCCGGCGCTCGAGTACGGCTGGAGCGACCTGCGCGGCGTGCGGACCGATCGGTGGGCCTACATCCGGGCTCCGGAGCCGGAGCTCTACGATCTGAAGGCGGATCCCGGCGAGACGGACAACCTCGTGCTCAAGCAGCCCGAGGTCGCCCGACGGCTGGCGGCGTGGTGCGATTATCTGGCGGGCGAGGGCCTGGGCGCGCAGTCGGCGGCGGCGCTCGACCAGGAGACGGTCGAGCAACTGCGCAGCCTGGGCTATGTGGCCGCGGCCATGCCGGCCGAGCTACCCGCGGGCGGCCAGGATCCCAAGGAAGGCCTGCCCATCTATCTGAAGATCCACCTGGCCCGCACCGCTCTGGCCGGCAAGCAGATCGATCAGGCGCGCCGGCTGCTCGAGGAGTCCTTGGCGCTGGACCCAGGGAACCCGGCGGCCACGCGCCTGCTGGGCAGCGTGTTCCTCAATCTGGGTCAGACCTCCGAGGCGGTGGCGGTCTTCGATGCGCTGCTGGCGCGCGCACCGGACGACGTCGAGGCGCACCTGAGCCGAGCCCACGCTCTGATGGCGGGCGGCCGCTTGCAGGAAGCCGAGGAAGCGCTGAGCGCCCTGCGCCAGGCCGTGCCCGCCGATCGGGCCGCGCGCACCCTTTACTTCCTGGTGCTGGCGCGCAACGGCAAGGCGGAGTTGGCCCGGCGCCTGCTGGGCGAAGAAGTCGCCGCTGCCCCGCGGGATGCGCAGCTCCTCGTCACGTGGGCCCGGATTGAGTGGGGCGAGGGGCGCGTCGCCGTGGCCGAGACCTTGGCGCGCCGGGCGCTGGCGCTCGCGCCCACGGACGCCGGCGCCTTGGCCATGCTCGGCGAGGCGCAGTGGCACGCGTGGAACGTGCAGGGCGCGCCCGACGAGAGCCGCGGGGGAGCGCCGCAGCTCGAGCGCATCCGCACCGCCATGGAAGAGGCCCTCGCCAACGACCCGCTGGAGCCGATGGCGGCCTTCCGCCTGGCGTGGCTCGAGCGGCGGGCGGGCAATCTGCCCAGGGCGATGGAGCTCTATGAGCGCGTGATTGCAATTCAGCCCGACATGGCGCAGGCGCACGTGAACCTGGCCAACATTCTGCGCGAGCGCGGGGCGCTCCAGATGGCCATCCAGCACTACGAAGCGGCCAAAGCGCTGGGCGGCGCCAACGCCGAAACCCTCTGCAACTATGGCATCGCCCTGGTGACGCTTGGCCGGGGCGCCGAGGCGGAGCGCGCGTGGGAGGAGGCCCTCACGCTGCGTCCCGAACCATCGCTGGCGGCGGGTCTGCGCAGCAACTTGGCACGCTTGCGAGGTGGGGCGGCGCGGCCCTAAGGAAGTTCGCCGGCGCCCGCGCGGGCGTCCTGCTCCAGAGCGCGCAGCGTGGCCCGCACCGCTTCGGTTTCGGCGCGCAGGCGGGCGAGCTCACGGTGGGCTTCAGGATCCCCGCGCGAGAGGGCGCCGCGCAGAAGCTCGAGGTCGCGGCGCGAAATGAAGATCCCCACATCGGGCAGCTCGGCGTCGGCGAGCGGCTCCTCGAGGCGCAGGCGCAGCGTGCGCCGCTTGCCGCGGCGGACGATGCGCACCTCGTGCCGCCCGGAGCCGAAGTCGGTGAGCGCCTGGCGCAGGTCCGCGGGGCTCCGCACCTTACAACCGGCGTAGGACCGGATCACATCGCCCGCCTGGAGCCCGCCCCGCTCGGCCGGCCCGTTGGGCTCGACGTGGGTGACGAGCACGCCCTCCCGGGGCTTGGTCCGGAAATACGGCGCCAGCCCCGCGGACAGTTCGATCACCTGAACGCCCAGGTAGGGTCGCGGCTCATGGCCGGTCGGCGGCTCCCAGACGGTCCAGGCCACCAGGGCGAGCGGCGCCAGGAGCGGGCCGGCGGCGACGCCCAGGTGCAGGCCGACCGGCAGCGAGCGGTCACCGCGCTGGATCGTGAGGCTGACCGTCTCGCCCGGGCGGCGCGCCCCGATCGCGTCCAGAACGTTCTCGGGGACTGCCACCGGCTCGCCATCGAGCTGGACGATGAGATCTCCCGGCCACAGCCCCGCGCGATCGGCGGGTGACAGCGGCAGCGTGCCCACGACGCGCGTGCCGGTCCCGGCCAGCGCCTGTGTGGCGCGGGGCGCCGGCCCGAGATTGGCGCTGATGCCCGGGGCGGGCGCGGGGACGGCTTCGGTTGCCTGCAGCCGAAGTCCCGCCCACCCGGCCGCGAACGATGGCCGCTCCCCCGCGACGTGACCCGGCGGCCGGGCGGCGGCCCCGTGCTCGAGGCCGGGCAACGGCAGCGCCAGGAGCAAGCCCGCGAGGGCTAGCCGACGACGGTGCGCTGGGAAGCGGGACAATGATGGCCTGACGATCATGCTCCCACCTGTACCGCCCCGACGGGGATAAGCGCAAGCTCCGGCACAGGGCCGGCTGCGGCGCGCCCGGGCGTGAACTGGGGCACGCGCTCGCACCCGCTCACACCCGCTCACATCCGCTCCAGGAGCAGCACCGACTCCAGGTGCGGCGTTTGCGGGAACAGGTCGAAGACCCGCAGGCGCCGCGCGACATAGCCGCCCGCTGCAATCAGCATGCCCGCGTCGCGCGCGAGCGTCGCCGGGTTGCACGAGACATAGACGATGCGCGGCGCAGCCAGGCGCTGGATCTTCTCGAGGGCGCGGGGATGCAGGCCGGCGCGCGGTGGATCGACCACAACCGCATCCCACGGGCTGCTCGCGCTGTCACCCAGCGGCGTCTCCCAGCCCTGGCTCTCACGCGCCTCGACCGGAGCGGCCATGAAGGTGGCATTGCGGATGCCATTGGCCGCGGCGTTGGCGCGCGCCTCCTGGGCAGCCTCGGCGGCCACCTCGACGCCCAGCACCGCGCGAGCGCGCCGGGCGATCGGCAAGCTGAACGCGCCGATCCCGCAGTAGAGATCGAGCACGCGCTGGCTGGGTGAGAAGCCGCCCATCGCCAGCACCTCGGCCACCAGGGCCTCGCCGCCGAGCGTCTGCGTCTGGAAGAAGGAGGAGGGGCCGATACGGAAATCGATCTGCGCCACGCGTTCGCGCCAGCACGGCTCGCCCAGGAGCAGCACGTCATAGTCGCCCTGCGCCACCGTGGCGCGCCGCAGGTTGATGCTCGCGACGATGCCGGTCACCTCGGGACACGCCGCCGCGATCCCGGCCGCCAGCTCACCTAAGCGCGGATCCGCGGATCGCGCGACGACGATGACGAGCAGGTCGCGGGTCGTGGCCGCCTGGCGCACGACCAGATGGCGCAGCACGCCCTGGTCGCTGTGCGAATCGTAGGCGCTCAGCTCGAGCTGGCGGGCAGCTTCCCGGGTCGCCCGAACGATCCGGTTGGAGAGCGGGGATTGGAGGCGGCAATCCTCGACGTCGAACACACCCTGATACTGACCGCGAGGGTGCAGGCCCAGGGCGGGCCCGGGCGCGAAGGGGCGTCCGGCGCCCAGCTCCTCGCGGCTCAGCCACGCCCGCGCGCCGAAGGTGAACTCCATCTTGTTCCGGTAGCCGTAGGCGTTGGGACTGCTCCACGGCTCAGCCACCGTCTCGGGTTCCACGCGGCCGATGCGACGCAGCAGCTCGACCGCCTGCCGGGACTTGTGCCGGGTCTGAGCCGCCGGCTCCAGACCCTGCAGGGCGCAGCCGCCGCAGACGGCCAGGTGCGGGCAGCAGGGCGCCACGCGCTGTGGGCTGGGCTCGGTGACGGCGATCAGGTCGGCCTCCAAGAGGCCCTTGCGCTGGCGGCGCACGCGCGCCTGGACGCGGTCTTGCGGAAACGCGCCCCGGACCATCACCACCCAGCCGTCCTGGCGCAGGACGCCCGCGCCACCGTAGGCGAGGTCCGTCACGATGCCCGCGATGATCTCGCCGGGTCGCGGCCGCCGCCGGCCTTCTCGGGTGGTCGAATCGCCCGCTCCCTCAGCCAAACCGCGTGTTCCTCCCTCATAAGCCGTGGCGACCTTACGGCTCAGAACTCTAGCTTCTTCGTAGGGTAGAAGCCAGCATCGCCCACGGGGCTGCAGCCGCCGCTGGACGAAGCGCCGGTGGGGGCTATAATCCGCCCAACCTGTCCTCGATCGGCGGGGACATGCTCGGGGGGGGGATCGATGAACGGCAGGGGCATGATCGCGTCGCTGGCGGCGGTGCTCGCCGGGGCGCTACTGATGGGTGGCTGCGGCGGCGAGCGCGGCGCGTCGGGCGGCAAGCTGCAGGACACCGGCACGGAGATCCTGGGCGATCCCGACGCGGTGGTCGCGGTCGTCGACGGGGAGAGGATCACCCTGGCCGAGGTCGATCTCGTGGAGGGTTTCTGGGTCAGCGTGCGCTCGCCCGAGCTGCAGGGGGTGCGTTCGCGCAAGGAAGCGCAGCAGCGGGCGCTCGACAACATCATTGACCAGCATCTGATCAGCCGCGAGGCGCAGCACCAGGGCCTGACCGTGCCCGACTCGGCCGTCGCGGCGATGATGGCGTCGTGGGAGTCGCGCTTCGCGGGAGCGGAGGAGCGCGACCAGAAGCTGGCGGCTTACCGCCTGACGATCGAGGAGGTGCGCAGGAGCTTCGAGCGCGATCTGCTGGTTCAGGCGCTCGTCAATCGGACCATCCGCGACACCGTCGTCGTGTCCCTCGCGGCGGTGCGCGAGTACTACGCGGCGAATCCGCAGTACTTCGACACGACCCAGGTCCGGGCGCGCCACATCTTGGTCTTGGTGCCGGCCGACGCGACGCCCGACACGGTGGCATCCGCGCGCGCGCGGGCCGAGGCACTGCTCGGGCGCATCCGCGCGGGCGAGGACTTCGCGACCCTGGCGGGTCGCTACTCCGGGGACCAGGCCAGCGCGGCCCGGGGCGGCGATCTGGGGTTCACCCCGCGCGGGCGCTTCATCAAGCCGTTCGAAGACGCCGTCTTCGCCCTGCAGCCGGGCGAGGTGAGTGACGTCGTGACGACGCCCTTCGGGTTCCACATCGTCCAGGCCATCGAGCGGCGCGAGGGTCATCTCGCCTTCGACGAGGCGCTGGCGGAACGCATTCGGGCGGTGATGGTGCAAGGCCGGGTGCAGCCGTTGGTCGATGCGCTGGCAGGTAGACTCCGCGCCGCCGCCAAGATTGAGGTGCTCATCTAGCGGGCGGCCGCGGGACGGGGCGCGCGGCCGCCCGCGGGCGGGGGAGCAAGCACAGGGGGTTCAGCAGACACCGTGGGCGCGCAGATGCAGGATGTCGATCGCCTCTTCGAGGCCACGCTGGCGGAGGTGCTCAGCCACCGCCCAGGGACGGACATCTCCGGCCTCGAACGCGCCTACCGGCTGGCGAACGAGGCCCATCTGGGGCAGACGCGCCACACGGGCGAGCCCTATCTGCTGCACCCCGTCGAGGTCACCCGCATCCTGCTCGACCTGCTGCGCCGCCGCTCGGACCTGACCATCCTGCAAGCCGCCCTGCTGCACGACACCGTTGAGGACAACCAGGCGGTGACGCTGAACGACCTGGCCGCCGAGTTCGGGCCCGAGGTGGCCGCGCTGGTCGACGGGGTCACCAAGATCAGCGACTTGCCCTTCCGCACGGCCGAGGGAGCGCAGTCGGAGAACTACCGCAAGATGCTGCTCTCGATGGCCAAGGATATCCGGGTCATCCTGATCAAGCTCGCCGACCGGCTCCACAACATGCGCACGCTCGATGCGCTGTCGGCCGACAAGCGGCTGCGGATCGCCCGCGAGACGAGGGAGATCTACGGACCGATCGCCCACCGGTTGGGGATCGCGCGGTTTAAGTGGGAGCTGGAGGACCTGGCCTTCAAATACCTCGAACCGGAGGCCTACCGGGAGGTGGTCAGGGCGATCGCCGAGAAACGCACCGAGCGGGAGGCGGCCATCGAGATGGTCAAGGAGCCCATCCGCACGCGCTTGGAGCGAGAAGGGATCCGGGCCGAGGTGACCGGGCGGGCCAAGCACCTCTTCAGCATCAAGCAGAAGATGGAACGGCTGGGCGCACCTTTCGAGGAGATCTTCGACCTGTTGGGCGTGCGCATCTTGACCGAGACCCGCGATGACTGCTACCGCGTCCTGGGAGTCGTGCACGACATGTACACGCCGGTGGCGGATCGGCTGCGCGACTACATCGCCACGCCCAAAAGCAACATGTACCAGTCGCTGCACACCACCGTCACGGTGCCGACCGGTGCGGGCGATGAGCGGCGCATGGTCGAGATCCAGATCCGCACGCGTGACATGCACCGCATCTCCGAGATCGGGATTGCCGCTCACTACCGGTACAAAGAGGGCCAGCGCGAGCCCGAGAAGGAACTCACCGACAAGCTCGGCGACTTCATCGTCCAGGGCACCACCGAATGGCAAGAGGATGCGCGCGACCCCGACACGTTCATGGACTTCCTGCGCACCTCGCTCTATCAGGACGAGGTGTTCGTCTTCACGCCGCGCGGCGGCTTGAAGCGCTTGCCGCGCGGCGCCACCCCGATCGACTTCGCCTACGCCATCCACACCGATGTCGGCAACCACTGCGTGGGCGCCAAGGTCAACGGCCAGATCGTTCCGCTGCGCTACCAACTCAAGAGCGGCGAGGTGGTCGAGGTCATGACCCAACCGCAGGGCCAGCCGAGCGAAGACTGGCTGCAGTTCGTGGCCAGCAGCCGCGCCAAGTCGAAGATCCGCCGGTGGCTCATGGAGGCGCGCCTGGAGGTCTCGGTGCGCCTGGGGCGCGACATGCTGATGCGCGATCTAAAGAAGCACCGCCTGAAGGTCCCCTCCGAGAAGGACCTCGAGGACACCTCGCAGAGCTTCGGCCTGCCGGACTCATCGATGTTCTTCGCCAAGATCGGCCAGGGTGACCTCTCGGTGCAAAGCGTGGTGGAACGTCTCTACCCGGAGACGCGCAAGTCCGAGCAGCCCGGCCGGGGGGATTCGGCGCTGCAGAAGATCCGCCGGTTGGCGCAGCGCCCGGTCCAGGGCTTGCACATCGGCGACATCGACGGTCTGATGATCCGGGTGGCGCAGTGCTGCCAGCCCATTCCCGGCGACAAGGTGATCGGCATCATCACCCGCGGGCGTGGAATCTCGGTGCACCGCGTCGACTGTCCCAACACCTTCCCCGACCGCGTTGAGCCGGAGCGGCGGATCGAGGTGCAGTGGGACGTGGAGCGCGATCAGCGCTTCCTGGTGCGCTTCACCATCGCCTGCGACGATCGTTCGAACATGCTGGTCGACCTGGCCACGGTGATCGCGCGCGAGGGGGTCGAGATGCGCCACACGACCTTGACCTCCACGGGTGACGGCGAGGCGCGCGGCGAGTTCGTGCTGGAGGTGAAGAACGTGGGGCACCTTTCCAGGGTGCTGGACAAGATCCGCAAGGTGCGGGGCGTGCGGGTGGTCGAGCGGGCGGGAACGGTGGTGGAGACGGGCCCACGCCCCATGGAGGAGTGAGTCCGGGTCGCCCACCGGGTGGGGCGGCTCGATCCGGCGGTGCTCCCGGCCCAGGGGCACAGGACGCGACGAAGCAAAGACGGGAGGGGCCATGCCGAAGATGTCCGCCGAGCGGGCGCCGCGCGGGCGGCGGGCGGCCAGATGGGGGCTGGGATCGCTGGCCGCCTTGCTCCTGTTGGCCGGTTGGACGGCGAGCTGCCGGGCGGAGCTGAGCGTCGGCCTGCGTTTCGGCTGGACGAACGTCTCCGATGAGGTGTTCAGCGGCAGCGGGAAGCTGGGCGGCACCAACCTGATCGGCGCGCACCTGGCGTTCGGTCTGGGGCCGCGGCTCGAGCTGGAGGTGGCCGGCGAGCACTTCAGCAAGGAGTTCGACTTCTCCGCGGGGTTGATCGGCGGCCTGGAGGCGGTCGGCGACGGGGAGTGGGAGGACCTGGCGCTCTATGGTTCGGGGCGCGTGCGCCTGATCGGGTTCGCCTTCCTCCCGCTGGACGTGTATGGGGGGGGTGGGCTCAACGTCCATTGGATCGACCTGGCCTTGGAGCATGTCACCCGATCGGGGGCGGACGCCGGCGCTGGTGATCTCGACGACGCAATCGAGGAACTCGCCGGCGAGCGCAGTGAGCTGGGCTGGCACGTGCTCGGTGGCGTGCGGCTCGCCCTGAGTGGGTCGGCGCTGTCGGTTTTCGCCGAGGCGCGCCACATGAGGGGCTTCGACACCGATCGAATCCCCGCGAGCAGCTCGATCTATCTGGGCGCCGCGCTCAGGTTCTAGCGGACAGCGAGGGATCCGCATGATTGCCGTTGTGCAGCGCGTGCAGCGCGCCGAGGTCCGCATCGCCGGGCGCGAGCCGGCTTCGATCGGCGCCGGGCTGCTCATCTTGCTCGGCGTGGCGCGCGGGGACACGGCGAGCGATGCGCAGTGGCTGGCGCAGAAGTGCACCAGCCTGCGGATCTTCAACGACGCTGAACACAAGATGAACCTCGCCCTGGCGGACGTCGGCGGCGAGATCATGGTCGTCTCGCAGTTCACGCTCCTGGGCGACTGCGTCAAGGGGCGGCGGCCGAGCTGGAGCCACGCGGCCGATCCCGGCGAGGCCGAGCAGCTCTACGAGCAGTTCGTCGCCGAGCTGAGGCACGGGGCCCACCGCGTGGCCACCGGTGTCTTTCAGGCGATGATGGCGGTCGAGAGCGTGAACGACGGACCGGTGACGCTGCTCATCGACACGCGCGATTGGAGCGGCCGTCAGGGGGGAGCGGAGCAAGCGCGGGGGGCCGAGAAGCTGCTCGGCCTGCGTCACGGGCCGCTCTACCTGGCCTCGCGCTCGCCGCGCCGGGCGCGACTGCTGGAGATGCTGGGCGTGCGCTTCGACGTTGAGCAGCCCGACGAGGACGGTGGGGCCTGGTCGCCGGGCGGTGACCCGGCGCAATACGCGGTGCGCCAGGCGGAGATCAAGGCGCTGTCGGTCGCGCGCCGGGTGAAGAGCGGCATCGTGCTGGGCGCCGACACGGTCGTCTACCTGGACGGCCAGGTGTTGGAGAAGCCCGCCGGCAGCGAGCAGGCGCGGGCCTACCTGGCGCATCTCGCGGGCCGCCAGCACGAGGTCTACACCGGTCTGTGCCTCGCGTGCGGCGGCGGCCAGACGCGCCTCGGAGGCGTCGAGTGCAGCCGCGTGGGCATGAGCCCGCTCGATGAGGAGACCATTCGCGCCTATGTCGCCACGGGCGAGCCGCTGGACAAGGCGGGCGCCTACGGCATTCAGGGCGTGGGCGGCATGCTGGTCGCGTCGATCGAGGGCTGCTATTTCAATGTCATGGGGTTGCCGCTGGCGCGCCTGCGCGCGCTGATGCATGAGTTCGAGCGCCTCAGGAGCGATTCATGATTCCGACCGTTGCCTGGCACGGCGATGCGGTGCGCATCATCGATCAGACCCGCTTGCCCGAGGAGGAGATCTACCTCGACCTGGCCAGCCTGGACGAGCTGTGCGAGGCGATCCTGAGCTTGCGGGTGCGGGGCGCCCCCGCGATCGGAATCTGCGCCGCGTACGGTCTGGCCATGGTGGCGCGGCAGGCCGCCCAGGCGCCGGCGGTGCTGCGCGCGGCGGCGGTGCTGCGCGGGGTGCGGCCGACGGCGGTCAACCTGACCTGGGCGGTCGAGCATGTGCTGCGTGCCTACGAGGCGGCCCTGGCGAGTGGCGCGGACGCCGCTGAGGCCGCCGCAGCCGCGCTGGCGCAAGCACGGGCGATCCATGAGGAGGACCTGGCCGCGTCGCGGGCCATGGGGCGCTGCGGAGCAGCGCTCGTGGGGCCCGGTGCCCGCATTCTCACGCACTGCAACACGGGGGGGCTGGCCACGGGGGGGCTGGGCACCGCGCTGGCGGTGGTCTGTGAGGCCGCCCAGGCGGGCAAGCGCCCGCATGTGTTCGCGGCCGAAACCCGCCCGCTCTTGCAGGGGGCGCGCCTGACGGCGTGGGAGCTGCACCGCGCGGGCATCGAGGTGACGGTGCTAATCGACGGTGCGCGCGCGTGGCTCATGGCGACCGCCGGCATCGATCTCGTGCTGGTGGGCGCGGACCGCGTGGCGGCAAACGGCGATACGGCCAACAAGATCGGTACGCTGTCCGGGGCGATCGCGGCGCGCCGCTATGGCGTGCCGTTCTACGTGGTCGCGCCGTCTTCGAGCTTCGATCTCGCGTTGGCCGACGGCGCCGCCATCCCGGTCGAATGGCGCGGCGCGCATGAGGTCTGCGAGCTCGCCGGCGTGAGAACCGCGCCGCGGGGCGTGGAGGGGTGGAATCCCGCGTTCGACGTGACACCGGGTGAGCTGATCACCGGCTGGATCACCGAGCACGGCGTGCTGCAGCCGCCGTTCACGGCGCTGGATTCGGCTCGGGCTCCGAGAGGATGATCAGCTTGCTCTGAGGCGGGAGCGAGGCATAGAGCGTGGCCGCTTGCTCACGATCCAGACGAACTCGAATGCGGGCGGCATCGCATTCCTCGGGCCGCCGGATCATGGTCCAGGCGCGCGTCAAGGCGGCCGCCCAGCGAGCGGGGAGCGAAGGGCCCCGGACGCTCTGCGAATCGGGTGCGGCGGCGCTGTAGCGGACCTCGAGCGCCAGACCTCCGTCATAGCGGATCCGATAGGACCCCGTCGGGGGCAGCGGGGGCGGGCCCAAGGCGATGGGCGGCACCTCCGGTGCGGGCGCGCTGCCGTCGGAAGCCGCCACCAACTCGATGCGCTCGCGCTCCGGGGACGGGTCGATCTGCCCGTTGGGCCAGGTGATCACCTGCCAGTCGCCGGGCGCGGGGCGCTTGCGCCACAGAACCCGCGGCACCGCCAACTCCGCTGCCTGCACCTCGAATTCCTGGAGCGTCACACCGCCTAGCATGAGCCGCAAGGTGCTGCGCCCGACATCCAGCACGAGGTAGAACTCCGGGTTCGAGGCTGCGTCCAGCAAGCGCTGCAACTCGGAGTTCTTGCGCCGCAGGGGGTCGGCAGCGACCGGCGCGTCGGCACCCGCCGCCGCCGGCAGGGGGGTCGCCCATGCGGCGATCGCCATCAGCCAGAGGACGGCCGGTCGGCCTAGGCTAGTAGATGTAGATCGGCGTCCCAAGCGGACACTCCCGATAGACGCGCCTCAGATCATCGCGCCCCAGACGAATGCAACCATGCGTGACGTTGCGGCCGAGCAGGTTCTCATAGAGCGTCCCGTGGATCATGTAGCCGTTGCCGAAGTAGAGGGCATACTCGCCCAGCATGCCGTATTCGATGCGCTCCCCGGCACTCCGGGGCAGCGGCTTACCCTCCTCGAGGAAGGCCCAGTCCGGTTTCTTCCAGATCGGGTCGTGGACCTTGTTGAGCACCTTGAAGGTGCCGCGCGGAGTGTCGAAGACCCACCGGCGCCCGCGGCCGCCCTGTTCGGACAACACCAAGCCGGAACCCGCCGAGCAGACCGCCTCCAGCAGGATCTCATCCTTGTGTTTCAGGTAGATGCGGTTGTGCGTCTGATCGATGACCAGGTAGTTGCCATTGGGCACCTTGCGGGCGAGAGCGCGCGACAGCTTGCGGTTCTCCGCGGCGAGCTTCTTGATCGTGGCCGCGTCGGCGGGATGGGACTCGTAGAGCGCCGCCGCGTCGCTCAGCGCATCGGCCAGCGGCCGGGCCGAATAGCCGGTGCCCGCCAGTAGCAGGGCGGCCAGCGCGGGCAGCCCGATGAGCGGCGCCAGCAGCCAGGTGCGCAGGACGCGGGCCCGCCAGGGCCGGGAACGCGCTGTCGGGGCGGCGCGCAGGCGGGCATAGTCCTGCACCATCGTCATGGCCGTTCCTCGGTCTTCTGGTTGTTGAGCTTGCGCACGATGTCGGAGTAGGAGCCGTTGGCGCCGTCCCCGCCCACGATGACCACCGGCGTACCGACCCCCACGCGGCGGAAGAGGTCGTCCATGTCGGCGTTGGCGAGGGCCACGCACCCGCGCGTCCAGTTGAGCCCCTTGCCGCCCTCGCCGTGGATCTCGATCAGGGCGCCGATCGTCGCGCCGGCCGGCAGCTCGCCGCGCCGCTTGGCCCGCGCGAAGCGCTCACGATCCTGCTCGTTCGGGTAGTCGAGCAACAGAGCGCGGTGGTAGCGGGAGCGGCCGACGTCCTTCTTCTGCGTGATCTTGTAGTGGCCTTCAGGCGTGGCGTGGTCATTGGCCCGCAGCTTGGGGTGCAGGTTGTTGCGACCCATGTCGGCCCGGTAGGTGCGCACCTCGGACCCCTGGTCGTAGAGCGCCAGCAGGTTCTTCTCCTTGTAGATGATGATGGCCGGCTGCCCGTGGCTGCGCGACCATGCGATCGTATCCTTGACCCACGCCCGCCAGGTGGCGATCAGGGCTTGATCGGTGAACCGGGAGGCCACGGGCAGGGCCAGGCGCCAAGCTTCTTGCGCCCGCAGCAAGCTGACCTGCGCCAGAGATTCCGCGGGGGCGAACTCCTGCGCGGCGCGCAAGACGCGCGCTTCCTCGAGCGCCAGGTGGGCGTCCTGCAGGCGCATGCGCGCCAAGCGGGGCATCATCATGCCGCGGGCGACGTCGTCGGCGGTTTCCAGCTCTGCGGCCGCCATGCTCAAGGTGGAGTCGGTTGCCGCCATCGCGCGCGCGCGCCGGTCGAGAGCGAGCTGCTGCGCCCGCTGTGCCAACGCGGCCGCGGAGTCATAGGCGGCGGCCACACGGTGGAAGTTCTGAAACGGAAGCAGCAGCGCGGCCTGCTGCGCCTGCTCCCGCACCGCCGCCTCGTACGATGTTTCCGCGCGCGCCAGCTCCGCGGACGCCCAGCGCTCGGTCTCGGCCCGCCGCGCCGTCGCCAGGGCGTTCAGAGCGAGGTCGCGTTGAAAGACGGGCATGATGGTCCGGCCCTGCAGGACCGCGACGAGACTGCCAACGCCGAAAGCCGCCGCGGGGATGAACACGAACAACGCCAGGCACCAGGCCAGCAGACGCCGGCGGCGCCGGCGGCGCGGCTTCCAGGATGGCGGTGGAGATCCGACCTCGAGCAGCCGCAGTCTGTTGTTTGGCGATCGGCTCATTGCGTGACGCATGAGAGGGTGTTCGCCTGCAGGCTGTGTCCGCCTGGTCCGTTGTTGTGGGTGCGAAGAAGCTGGGCGCAGCCCTATTGAGGGCCACGCCCAGCCTGCAGCTTGCACGTGATGCGACCTACTTCCGGCGCCCTCTGGCCTGGTTGTAGGCATCGATAGCAGCCTGGATGACGGACTTCGTCCGCTCGGTGTCCATCCGGGCTGCCGAGGCCTTCGCCTTGGCCTGCAGGTAGCGCTCCTGAGCGAACAGCGCCTCGGCCTCCGCGATGACCGCCTCGACACCCGCGAGGTCCGACTCCAGGGCCGCAATGTCGGTCGACGAACCCTTGCCGCGCGGTGCGCTCGCGAGCAGCGTGCGGGTCTCAGCGACACCCGCCTTGGCCTGCTCGATCAGCGCCGTGGCCTCATTGCGTGTGCGCGCCTTGGCGGCCGCGCCATCCGTGACAGCCTTCTGGGCAGCCGTCAGGGCAGCGGCCGCGAGCTGCTTGGACTGCTCATACTTGCGGAACAGGGCGAACTTGCCCTTCTGGGCCGCCAGCTCAGCGTCCAGGGCCTTGAAGGCCTCCTTCGCTGCGGCCAACGCCTGGGGCGCGTACTCCGTGACTTCAGGCGTTTCCGCCTGAGCCAAGGCTTGCCGCGCGTTCTCGATTTCGACTGCCGGCTCTTTGGCACAGCCGCTGAGCAGCATCGATCCCGCGATCAGAACGACTCCGAGAAGAAGCAGGTTTCTCATCTCACTCCTCCCAGCTACTAGGCCTCCGACCTGCGCGGAAGGTACGCACGTCTGTTAACGCGAGGCATTCTACTCCCCCCGCCGCGCGCGGGCAGCAGAAAAAGGGCCCATACAAAAACCCCACCCCTCACTGCTACTGGGCGGCTTAGTGCAACGATCGTGCCGAAAGGGCCCACTGCGATTCTGCCTCACGTAATTAATAATTATGTAATTCCTTATAGGATTCAGCCCTGAGATTCCTAGGGTCTGGGACACAGGATGAATCGGGTGTTAGGACTCCGACGACTCACTTGATCGGGTCTCCGGCATCCGGTTGTTGTCAGCCAGTTGGACTCCCGATTTGAAGGTCTCTTTCCTCAGCCCGTGCTTCTGCATGAGGTCATACAGCGTCCGCGGGTTGATGCCCGCCCGCCGTGCGGTGGCGCCGATGCGCCCGCCGTGCTCGATCAGCAATTGGTGGAGATAGGCGCGCTCGAATGCGTCCACGCACGCCCGGCGCGCTTCGCCGAGCGGTCGCTGTGCCCAGCGCGCCAGCTGGGCAAAACCCCCGGGGCCCGATCCTTCGTCCGCGGCCTTGCCCGCCGCGTCAGACGGGGTGCTCGTGATCGCCCGCGGCAGATCGGCCAGCGTGACGCGTTCGCCGGGACAGATGAGCACGGAACGTTCGATCACGTTGATCAACTCGCGCACGTTGCCCGGCCAGTCATAGCGGACCAAGGCCGCCAGAGCGTCCTCGGTGATCCCCCGCACCGGCCGGCCGAATTGACGGTGGAACTGCTCGAGGTAGCCGCGCGCGAGCAGGGGAATGTCCTCGCGCCGTTCCCGCAGCGGGGGAATCGCCAGATTGACCACCGCCAGGCGGTAGTAGAGGTCGGGGCGAAAGCGCCCGGCGCGCATCTCGCCGTCGATGTCGCGATTGGCCGCCGCCATGACGCGCACGTCGATCTCGATCGGGCGCTCGGCGCCGACGCGCAGCACCTGCCGATCTTCCAAGACGCGCAGCAGCTTGGCCTGCAAGTGCAGGGGGAGTTCCCCGATCTCGTCCAGAAAGAGCGTGCCGCGGTGGGCGAGCTCGAAGTAGCCGCGGCGCATGCGGGTGGCGCCGGTGAACGAGCCTTCCTCGTGGCCGAAGAGCTCGCTCTCGAGCAAGTGCTCGGGCAACGCGGCGCAGTTGACGGCGATGAACGGCCCGCCGTGGCGAGGGCTCTCGGCGGTGATGGCGCGCGCCAGTCGTTCCTTGCCGACGCCCGTTTCGCCGAGGATCAGCAGGGCGCTGTCGGTGGCCACCACGCGGCGCACGATATCGATGAAGCGCTGCATCGAAGGGCTGGCCGAGGCAAAATCGGCGAGCCGGTAAGGCTTGTCCGCGCGGGTGGCACGCAGGCGCTGAAGAATCTGCTCGCGCCGGCGCTGAAACAGGGTGTGCAGGGCCTCCTGAAGCTGCGCATCGTCCAGCCGCAACGAAAGCACCGCCAGGCACCCCGCCGCGACCAGGCGCGCTCGCTCCTCATGGGTCTCATGGTCGGCCAGCACCACCGTCTCAGGACGGCTGGGCTGCTGCTGGATTCGCTCCAGCAGGGTCACCGGTTGTTCCGGCAGCAGCCGGCGGCGCACCAGCACGATATCGGCGTCTTCGTGGGGCAGCCGATCGTTGAGCGTCTTGAGGTCGGCAGCCAGACCGATGTCCACATCGTGACCGCGCAGCAGACGCGTCAAGCGCGTGCGCACCTCGCGATCTTTATCGGCGATCAAGACCCGGAGCAGCATTCTGGGGTCAGCTCCTTTCACCGGGATTGTCCCCAGTGGCTCACCGGTAGTCAACTCGACTCGGGCGCATCCCCGCTGCCGGGCCGCGTTCGCGCGGACCCCGGCGGGTGTGCCGCGGTGGCGCATCGGTGGTAGAGTCGAGCCTGCGCGCGATGGAACGTGTTGAGGACCGAGCCAATGACCCGCAAGGCGGATGATCGCTACGAGGCCCAGCAGACGCTGGCCGAGCGCGATGGGCGGCGCACCTGGCTGGCGCGTGACCGGCTGGGCGGACGCCCGGTCGTGCTCAAGACCGATGAGACGTGGTGTGGCGTGCGCGAGCTGCGCAACCTCTTGGCGCTCCCGCCGGCGGTGGGCCCGCGGGTGCTCGACGCCGCTTATGACCCGCGGGGGCGGCTGTGCTTCGCCCAGGAAGCGTTGCCGGGCCGCACGCTCCGGGAAGTGGCGGCGACCGCGGAGCGCTGCGACCGGGTGGCGCTGCTGCGCGATGCCTGCGATGCCCTGCTGCGCCTGCACCGGGCGGGTTTCGTGCACGGCGACCTCAAGCCCGCCAACATCTTCGTGCTCGATCAGGCCCGGGAGGGTGGCCGCGTGCGATTGCTGGACTTCGGCTCCGCCACTTCCCGATCGAGCGCCCAATTGAGCGCCCCGTCGAGTGAGGCGTCGAGCGGGGTGCCGAGCGCGCCCCTGCGCGCCGCGCCGACTGGCGGCACGCCGCCCTTCGTGGCGCCCGAGGTCGCGCGGGGGTGGAACATCGACGGGCGGGCCGACCAATTCTCCTTGGCGGTGAGCTTCCTGACGCTGTTTCCCGATCTCGAGCGCGATGCGTCCTGGGGGCCCATGCTGCGCCGCGCGTGCGATCCGGTGCCGGCGCGGCGCCACGTGCACGCCGGCGCCCTGCGCGCCGCGCTCGACCGCGCCCTCGGGTCGGCCGGTGCGCCGGGCGAGCCGCCGCTATTCGGCGGTGGACCGCTGCGCGGGCGCGAGGGTGCGCTCAAGGCCCTGACCGCCGCGGTCGAGCGCGGGCGACCGGCGCGCGTGCTCGTGCAGGCGCGGCCGGGGCTCGGGCTGTCGCGCTTCCTCCTCGAGGCGGTGGCCGAGCTGGCCGCGCGGGGCGGGCCGCCCGCGCGCATGCTCGATCTGCCGCTCTTGGGTTCGGGCGCCGGTGGGGGGGCGATCCTGACCTGGATGGAGGCCGTCCTCGAATCTGGAGCAGCCCTACTGGCCGGCGTCGACGATCCGTCACCCCGTTTGACCTGGCGGCCGGGACGCTGTGACGAGCGTCTGCGGCGGCACTGGGAGGATGGGTCCTGGGAGCGGCTGGCGCTCGAGCCCCTGAGCGCGGCGGTCATCGGCGAGATCGCCGCCGACAGCCTCGGCTCAGGCGGCGAGGTGGTCGACCGCTGGGCGGAGCTGGCCGCCCTGTGGGCGGACGGTGACCTGCGCGCCGCGGCGGGCGATTTCGCCGCCTTCGCGGGCCGGGCAGCAGGGCGAGGGGGGGACGTCTGGACGATCGACGGCGGGCTACTCGTGAAGGGCGAAGATCTTGCGCCGGCGGGCGGCCTGTCCCCGGGGCCGGGTCTGGAGGTGGCCTCGGAGCGCGGCGGCGCTGCCCTGGCCGCCTGCGCTCGGGCCGGGCAGGAAGCGCCCCGTGAGCTGCTCGAGGCCCTGCTGGGGTGGCTGGGTCTGGAGGCGAAGGTCGAGGAGCTCCTGGGCGAGGGGCTCCTCGAGCCTGGCGGCGACGGGCGCCTGCGCTTTGCCTCCCGGCGGTTGTGGCAAGACGCGGCCGCGACCGTGGCTGCCCGAGACTCCGAGATCGAGGCCTGGCTCAACCAACACCAGCAGCCCGACGCGAGCCGGGTCGAGGAGATTCTCGTTGCCTGCCGGCGGGCCCGGCGGCTGGCCGACCGCGAGCGCGAGTCTCGCTGGTTAGGGCAAGCCCTCCAGGCCGCCTACGCGGCTCAGGCATGGGCGGATGTGCGGCGACTGTGCGCTTATCCCCGGCCTGAGCTGCCGGCCACGTTCTGTGCCGACGAGGCGCTCGTGCGGGTCGAGGAGCTGGACGATCTGCTCGGCCCGGAATGGGAGCCGGGAGGCGTGTTGCTCGCGCTCGGCGCGGCCCTGCGGCCCGTGGACCAGGTGCTCGGCACGGCGCTCCTGCGCCGGGTGGCCGAAGATGATCGCTCGGAGCATTCCGTTCCGGCGTTGCTGCTTCTGGCCGACCACGCCCGCGGGCCGGGGGACACGGCCGAGTTCGAGCGTCTGGCGGCGCTGCTGCGCGCCCGCCAAGAGGCGGGCCGGCACGTGCCGGCGGGGGTGATGGACTCCTTTCGCGCGCACTTGGCGTGGCGCGCCGGGCGGGTGGATGAGGCCGGGACGTTGGCCCAGGAGGCCGCCGCCGCGCTCGCGGGCAGCGGTCTGGTGTACGAGAGCTACAATCTGCAGATGCTGGCCATCCTGCGCTTCGCGCGCGCCCCGGCCGCGGCGATCCAGGCGCTGGAGGAAGCCTGCGCGCGCGCGCCCGATCGGGAGCTTCTGGCCCAGATCACCCACAATCTGGCCATGATGTACACGCGGGTGGGCCGTCATTGCGAGGCGATCGAGCGCATCGGCCGGGCCTGCGAGCGCCTGCGCGCGCGGGTGCGCCCGAGCTCGCTCGCCGCGCTGCGGCTGCAGCGGGCGTGGGCCTGGGCCGACCTAGATCAGATCGACCCGGCTTGGCGCGAGGCGCACGATCTGCTCAATCTCTCGTCCGTGCGACAAGTGCGCGGCCACCACGTCGCAACGCGTCTGCTCATCGGCTTCTGCCACCTGCACCGGGACTCGTCGCGGCGGGCACTGGCCGAAGCTGCCTGGGCGTGGGGAGAGGTGCGCAGCGCGCGCTACGTCGCCCTGCGCACCGGGACGCTGCGGGCGCTGCTCGATGCGCTCCTCGATCTGGGCGCATGGGATTTCGTGCGCGAGCGCGCGGCCGAGCTGGAGCTGGGAGGGGAGAGCACCCAGCCCCTCGACGTTACCTGCGCCGCGCGGGCGCGGGCACTGGTGGCGCAGGCCTGCGGCCGCCCGGACGAGGCCGCGACGCTATTGGCAGGCGGTCTGGCCGCGGCGCGCGGACTGACCGAGAGAGAGGCGGCCGCGCGCTATCTGCACCAACTCGGCTCGACCTACCTGGCGCTGGGTCAGCCGAGTGAGGCCGTGGAGGCCCTGGCCGAGGGGCTCGGGGCCCTTCAGAATGCCCCGGGACGCGGCTACCTGCGCGCGCGGGTTCTCCTCGATCTGGCCGCAGCCCAGCGGCGTCTTGGCCGCCAGGGGGAAACGGCGGCCGCTCTCGACACCGCGGTTGCCCTGGCGCGGCGCATTCAGAGTCGGGGCGTGCTCGCCCAGGCGCTGCAGGCGCGCGCCCGCTTGACGTCCGGACAGGCCTGAGATTAGCGCGGGGCCCGGCCGGATCGCACGTCGCCTGGGTCGGTCGAGGACGGGAGTTTTCGTGCAGCCGGTTCTGGCAGGTGCTAGACTGTAGGCAGTCTGGAACCACCCAGGCTCGAATGGCCTGCGTCTCACGACGGATCGGGCGGGGACCGGCCGTGCCGGAGCCCCGCGTGGAGGTAGAGCCATGACGGTGCGCCCTGTCCCCCGGCACCCCAGGCCGCGACGCTGGCTGCCGGCTGCCACAGCTCTGGTGTTTCTGCTCGCGGTGCTGCCCGTCCCGGCCCCGGCCGCGGTCCCTGGCGCCTGGGTCGAGATGGAGGCCGAGCTGAGGGCCGGTCCCGGGCCGGCTGAGATCCTGGGTTTCGGACTGGTGGCGCTGGGCCCCAGGTGGAGTCTCTGCGTGGCCGGGATCTCGGGAGCCTCCGAGCCTGTTGCGGGCGCAACGGCGCTGGCCGGTCCCCCAGAGGCGGTGACCGTGCTCGGGAATCAGGGCTGGCACGCCCTGGAGATGGAGTGGAACGTGTCGGGCAATCCCGACCCGCCGCCCGAGGGGCTCGATCCAGAGTAGCCGGCCGCTCACCCTCAGGAAGCCCGCGCCGGCCGCCGATCCGCTGCTGGGATGTCGGGTCTTTCCAGGAACTTGACATCCCAACCGGTGGACGGTAGAATCCGATCTTTGCGAAATTCTTGGCAGGTTTGTCGAGAAGGACCTTCCGCCTTGAGGAGTTCTTCCATGGAGACGTATGCGACGAAGGCCAGCGAGATTCGGCGCCGCTGGTATGTGATCGACGCCGAAGGGCAGGTGATGGGGAGGCTGGCCAGCGAGGTCGCCGCCCTGTTGCGGGGCAAGTGGAAGCCGAACTTCACACCCCATCTGGACGTGGGCGACCACGTCGTGGTGCTCAATGCCGCCAAGGTGCGGCTGACCGGCACCAAGCTGCTCAAGAAGACCTACTTCCGGCACAGCGGTTACCTGGGCAGCGAGCGCTATACCGGTATGCGCGAGCGTCTCGAGCACGAGCCCGACGAGCTTCTGCGGGGTGCCGTGCGCGGCATGCTGCCGCGCAACCGTCTGGGCCGCCAGATGATTCGCAAGCTCAAGGTCTACTCGGGGACGGAGCACCCGCACAACGCCCAGCGGCCCATCCCGTACAAGCTCGGCCTGCACGGCAAGGGCTTCCCCGCCCAGGCGGACGCCGGCGGGACCAAGGAGGCATAACCCATGGCAACGACCCCGATCAAGCCGATGACCGGCCGGCGCAAGACCTCCGTGGCGCGGGTCCGTCTCGTCGCGGGCACGGGCCAGATCAAGGTCAACGGCCGCGAGTTCGAGGACTACTTCCCGCGGGAAACGATGCGCCGCGTCGCCGTGCGCCCGCTCACCGTCACCGAGCGGATGGGCAAATACGATGTGCAGGCGACCGTCATGGGCGGGGGCCTGAGCGGCCAGGCCGGCGCGCTGAGCCTTGGCATTGCGCGTGCCCTGAAGGCGCTTGAGCCCGAGACCAAAGCGGAGCTCGGCAAGCAGGGCTTGCTCACCCGGGACCCGCGCGCCGTCGAGCGCAAGAAGTACGGACAGCCGGGAGCGCGCAAGCGCTTCCAGTTCTCGAAGCGGTAGCAGCGGGGGCCGCGGCCCGCGGCCGGCGGGGGCGCATTCGCCTGGCGCCGGATGCGGTCCGATCGGCCCCTAACGACGCACATCCCCGTTGGGAGTTCTCCCCGCCCTGGGGGAGTAGGGGATGGAGGCCAAACTTCCAAACCGGGAGGAACCCATGCAGCAGATCACCGTTCAGGATCTCCTCGACGCTGGGGTCCACTTCGGGCACCAGACCCGCCGCTGGAATCCCAAGATGAAGCCGTACATCTTCATGGAGCGCGGCGGCATCTACATCATCGATCTCGAGAAGACGATGGAATCCCTCGCGGCGGTGCGCGAGGCGATCCACCGCATCGTGCGCGAGGGGGGCACGGTGCTGTTCGTGGCCACCAAGAAGCAAGCCAAGAGCGTCATCATCGAGGAATCCAAGCGTTGCGGCATGCACTTCGTCACCGAGCGGTGGCTGGGAGGCATGCTGACCAACTTCCAGACCATTCGGCAGAGCATCCGCTACCTGCGCAACCTCGAGCGCATGGAAGAAGACGGCACGATGGCCAAGCTCTCCAAGAAGGAAGCCTCGCGCAAGACGAAGGAAAAGGCGAAGCTCGACAACACCTTCTCGGGCATCAAAGAGATGAGCCGCCTGCCGGGGCTGGTCTTCATCCTGGACACCAAGCGCGAGCACATCGCGGTGCGCGAGGCGATGCGCCTGGCTATTCCGACGATCGGTATCGTCGACACCAACGCCGATCCCGAGGAAGTGACCTACCCGATTCCCGGCAACGACGACGCCATGCGGGCGATCAAGCTGTACGCGCGCTACATCAGCGACGCCGTGCTCGAAGCGCGGGCGAGCGCGCCGCCGATGCCCGAGCCGTCGCCCACGGCCACGGTGACCGCCGCTGAGATGAGCGGCGGGCGCGGACGCGGGGCCTGGTCGTCGGAGGCGCCTCCGCGCTGAGCGGGCCCCCGGCGGGCGCCTGAAGGACGGGATTGATCAAGGGTGGACGTGTGCCCCAAGACGGCGGCCCGCCGCTGTCCTTGGGCCGCCTGGGACCTGACTGCAGGTGAGGAGAAGACCATGGCGATCGACTCGAAAATCGTGAAGGAACTGCGCGAACGCACCGGTGCAGGCATGATGGACTGCAAGAAAGCCCTGGCGGAAACCGGTGGGGACATGGAGAAGGCCATCGAGTACCTGCGCAAGTCCGGCATGGCCTCGGCCGCCAAGCGCGCGCATCGCGAGGCCGCCCAGGGGCGCATCGAGGCCTACATCCATCCAGGCAACCAGATCGGCGTCCTGCTCGAGGTCAACGCCGAGACCGATTTCGTGGCCAAAACCGACGAATTCATCAGCTTCTGCCATGAGGTGGCGATGCACATCGCTGCCGCCCGGCCGCAGTCGGTCGGGCGCGAAGACCTGGACGCCGCGCTGATCGCCAAGGAGCAGGAGATCCTGCGCGATCAGGTGGCGGCCTCCGGCAAGCCCGAGAACGTGTGGGACAAGATCGTCGAGGGGCGCATGAGCAAGTTCTACGAGGAGTCCTGTCTGATGGAGCAGCCGTGGGTCCGCGATCCGAAGGTCAAGATTGAGGACCTGCGCAAGCAGCTTTCGGGCAAGATGGGGGAGAATGTCATCATTCGCCGCTTCGCAGTCTTTCAGGTAGGTCAGAAGGGCTGAGCGATGAACGCCGAGCCGCGGCAGCGGTTGCTGCTGAAGCTGAGCGGCGAGTTGCTGGCGGGTTCCGGTGGGGAACCGCTGGATGTCGAGGGGCTGAGCCTCGCGGCCGATCAGATCGAGGCCGCGCGCTCGGCGGGCGCGCAGGTCGGCGTCGTGGCGGGGGGGGGCAACATCCTGCGCGGCGGGCGCGGCGGCCTGGCCCGGCGCTTTGACCGCGCCGCCGCGGACGCGATCGGCATGGTCGCGACGCTCGTCAATGTCTTGGCGATCCAGGCTGAGCTGGAGCGCCGCGGCGTGCGCGCGCACGTGCTGAGCGCCTTCGCCGTGCCCCGCGTGGCCGATCTCCACACCCCGCGCCGTGCGCGCGACCTGCTCGACCGGGGCGATGTGGTCCTCTTCGGGGGCGGCACAGGAAACCCCTATCTCACGACCGACACCACCGCGGCGCTGCGCGCCCTGGAGTCGGGTTGCACCGTCCTGATCAAGGCGACCAAGGTCGACGGCGTCTACAGCGCCGATCCCGAGCGGGATCCGGCGGCGGTGCGCTTTGCGAGCTTGACCTACGAGGAGGTCCTCGAGCGCAAGCTGGGCGTGATGGACCTGACGGCCATTACCCTTTGTATGGAAAACCGCCTGCGGGTTGTGGTATTGAATGCGCGGCAGAAGGCGTCGGTGCGGCGCTATCTCGCGGGGGAACAGGTAGGTACGGTGATCCATCCAACGGGGACGAGCGGCTAGTGTCGGGGGGCGCTTCCGTGCCCGAGCGAAGCTGGCCAAAAAGCCCGGCGGGCGGAGGTGAAGCAGGATGCAGAAGATCATCAAGGAGAGTGAAGCGCGGATGCAGAAGAGCTTGGAGAAGTTCCGCTCCGACCTCCTGAGCGTCCGCACCGGCAAGGCCTCGCCGGCGATCCTGGAGAGTGTGAGTGTCGAGTACTACGGATCGCAGCTGCCGCTCTCGCAGGTGGCCTCGGTCTCGGCCCCCGAGCCACGCCTGCTGGTCGTCCAGGCCTGGGACAAGGCCGCCGTCAAAGCGATCGTCAAGGGTATCCAGGCGGCCGATCTGGGTCTCAACCCTTCCGAGGACGGCGAGATCGTGCGCGTGCTCATCCCCACGCTGACCGAGGAACGCCGGCAGGAGATCGCCAAGCGCGTGCGCAAGATGGGCGAGGACGTCAAGGTCTCGGTGCGCAACGTGCGCCGCGATGCCAACGAGGCGCTCGCCAAGGCGGAGAAGAAAAAGGAAATCTCCGAGGACGAGCTGCACCGCGGCGAGAAGGACGTGCAGAAACTCACCGATGACATGATCGCGAAGATCGAGCAGGCGGCCCGGGCCAAGGAGAAGGAAGTCCTCGAGGTCTAGGAGTGTCGTGCGGAATCTGATCTGGCGAGTTGGGGCCGGGGTGGTGTTCCTCCCGGTCCTTTACGTTCTCATCCAGACCGGTGGGTGGGCCTACGCCGCGTTGGTGTTCCTGATCGTCGTCGCCGGGGCTTGGGAGTGGTGGCGCCTGACCGGTGCGGACGCTGGGTGGGCCGAGCTGGTGCTGCTGCTCGCCGGCGCGCTCGGCGCCCTGCAGGGCGGATCCGATCCGCGCCCCGAACGGCTGGCCATCTTCCTCGCCCTGTGGCTCACGATCGCCCTGCTCATCGAGCTGCGCCAGGCCGACGGCCATGCGCTGCGGCGCGCGGGCCAGCTCGCCTTGGGCGCGCTCTACCTGGGACTCCTCCCGTCCTTCCTGCTGCGCATCCGCGCGCTGCCGGACGGGCGCGAAGCACTGCTGCTCACCTACGCCACCGTTTTCGCCTGCGACACCGCCGCCTATGGAATGGGCAGCTTATTGGGGCGCCATCGCCTCTGGCCGCGCATCAGCCCCGGCAAGACCTGGGAAGGGGCCGCGGGGGGCTTGATCGGGGCGATCGTCGCGGCCCTGGTCGGTCGGGTCTGGTTCGCCGATTTCTTCAGCCCGGCTGGCGCGCTCGGTTTCGCTCTGATCGCGGGCACGCTGGGGCAGGCCGGCGATCTGGTCGAATCGCTCTGGAAGCGCGAGGCGGGCCGCAAGGACACCTCGGCGTTGATCCCCGGGCACGGTGGGGTCCTCGATCGCTTCGACAGCCTGCACTTCGTGGCCCCCGCCCTCTACGTCTACCTGACGCTGTGGCTGTGATCGGATCCGGCGGACCTGCGTCACGCCTGCCGCTGCCGGGGTGCTCCTTGTAGATCACCAGGTCAGGGCGTACGTTCCATGCGGCCGGGTGCGCGGGGCCCGGGGCAAGTGGTGCGTGACGGAGGGGGTCCATGCCTGATCGCGCGGCCCAGCCGATCGGATTGGTGGTGCTGGGCTCGACCGGGACCATCGGTCGCCAGACGTTGGATGTGGCGGCTCGGTATCCCGATCGAATCCGGGTGCTGGGATTGCTGGCGGGGCGCAACGGAGGGCGGCTCGCTGAGCAGGTCGCCGCGCACCGCCCCGCCGCTGCGGCGGTGGTCGCCGCGGACGGCGTAGAGGAGCTGCGCCGCGCCGTGCCTGCAGACTGGCGCGGCGAGCTGCTGACGGGGCCGGGCGCGCTGACCGATCTGGCGGCCTGGCCGGGTGCCACGGTGATCGTGAACGCCGTGGTCGGCGCCTCCGGGCTGGGGGCCAGCCTGACGGCCCTCGAGCACGGGCGGCGGCTGGCGCTCGCCAACAAGGAGTCGCTGGTCATGGCGGGCCACCTGTTGCGCCGCGCGATTCGCGCGCGCGGTGGTGAGCTGCTGCCGGTCGACAGCGAACACAGCGCGCTCTTTCAGTGTCTGTCGGGCTTGCGCTGCCAGGCGGTGCGGCGCGTCGTGCTCACCGCTTCCGGCGGTCCGTTCCGCACGTGGGACGCCTCCCGGATGGCGCGCGCCACGGCGCAGGATGCCCTGCGCCACCCGACCTGGCGCATGGGCCCGCGCATCACGATCGACTCGGCCACGCTGTTCAACAAGGGCATGGAGGTGATCGAAGCGCGCTGGCTGTTCGATCTCGATCTCGATCAGATCGACGTGTGGATTCACCCGGAGTCGATCGTGCACGGGCTGGTGGAGACCTGCGACGGGTCGCTCCTGGCGCAGCTCTCGGTGCCCGACATGCGCCTGCCGATCCAGCTGGCGATCTCCTATCCGGAGCGCTGGGAGCCGGCGACGGCGCGCTGCGACCTGGCCGCCCTGGGTGCCCTCAACTTCGGCCGCGCGGATGAGTCCCGCTTTCCCTGCCTGGGGCTGGCCCGGCGGGCGGCGCGGGCCGGGGGCGTTGCCCCCGCCGCCGCGAACGCGGCCGATGAAGTGCTGGTGGCCGCATTCCTGGAGGGCCGCATTCCCCTGCCGGCCATCGCCGCCGGCATCGCGTCCGTGCTGGATGCCTGCCCCACGGTCGCCGATCCGGATCTCGACGCGATCCTGGCCGCCGATCGGTGGGCCCGGGGCGAGGCGGGCCGCCTCGCCGGCCGGCCGGGGTCGCCGCAGCCCGGGGGAGAGCACGCATGAAATGCGCGGCCGCCGGCGGTCGCGGCCGGGGAGCGCCGCTGCGGCGCGCGCGCGGCCGCCCGGGCGTTCTGGGCCTGGCGCTGACCTGGGGCGCGCTCATGTTCAGCGCCAGCCCCGCGGAGGCGCAAGCGCCGCCGGCGCCCCCGGGCGAAGTGACGAGCGAGGACGCCGAGGCGCCTCCCCGGGTGCGCTCCGTCACGCTGGTGGGGCTCGCAGAAGCCGAGCGCGGTCGCGTGCAGGGGGTCATGCGGCTGGCGGGACGCTCCTGGTGGCATCCGCTGCGCAAGAACTACTTCTACGGTCTCGACTACCTCGACATGGACCTGCAGCGGATCCTGGACTACCTGCGCGGTGAGGGTTTCCTGCTCGCGCGGATCGTGGATGCCACGGTGGACTACCCAACGCGGGAATGGGTCGATCTGACGATTCGTGTGCAGGAAGGGCCGCGGTTCCACGTGCGATCCTTGCGCCTCGAGGGCGTGGCGGACCCCCTGCACGAACGCCTGGCGAGCAGGGCCGAGGTGCGGGTGGGCGATCCGGTGCGCGCCGCGACGCTCCAGGGCGATGTGCTGCGCATCGCGGAGGCCTGTGCCAATCGGGGCTACGCGCTCGCGCGGGTTCAGCGCGAACTGCGCCTGGCGGCCGACTCATCCGACGTCGTCTACGGCGTCGATCTCGGACCCTTGGTGCGGGTGGGCCGCTTGACCGCCAGCGGCCAGGTGCGCACCGCCCCCGATGTGATCCTGCGGGAGGTCGTCGTCCGCGAGGGGGATCTGCTGCGGCTGGGGCGCGTCGAGCGCAGTCAGGACCGGCTGTTCGACCTGGGGGTCTTTCGCAGTGTGCAGCTCGTGCCCCGTTACGAGAGCGTGAAGCCCGAGAGCACGCGGGCCGGTGAAGTGACGGCTGATCTGAACGTTGAGGTTCAGGAAAGACCCCCGGGGTGGTTTGGCGCGGGCTTCGGTTACACCTCGGGCGACAAGCTGCGCCTGTCGGCCGAGTGGGGCTATCGCAACCTGAGCGGCCGGGCGCGTCGCGTGCAGGCCGCGGGTGAGATCGCCTACTCGCTGCGCGAGGACCCCGAGCAGCGCTTCAAACGTCCCAAGGAGTGGCAGATCGAGCTGAGCTACGACGCGCCGTGGATGTTGGGCACCCCGACGCGCTGGCAGCTGCGTCCCTACGTGCGTCAGAAGCGCTGGTTGGAGCAAACGGCCGCCAACCGGGAAGACGTCATCGGCATCGCGCTGCAAGGCCGGTGGGATCTCACGCGCTTTCGGTGGCTCATGGGGTCGCTGGAGAACAAGTGGACCACCCAGGACAGCACCTTCGTGACGCGCTTCATCACGCTCTCCGTGGCGGAAGACCGGCGGGATTTCATTCTCGATCCCGGCCGCGGCCACCTGATCCAGGCCGGGGCCGAGCACGCCGGTGGTATCCTGGGCGGGCAGACTGAGTTCACGCGTTGGACCCTGGGCGGGTCTGCCTATGCGCCGATGAGCGGCGGCATCGTCTGGGCGCGGCGAGTACGGATCGGGTACATTCACACGTACCGCGTTCAGCGCGGTCAGAGCGCGCTCGCCAGCGTGCCGCTGGGCGAGCGCTTCTTCGCCGGGGGGGGATCGTCGGTGCGCGGGTATGAGGATGAGAGTCTCGGACCGCGCCAGGACGGGCAGTCGCAGGGCGGCTTATTCCAGCTCCTGCTCAGCACGGAGCTGCGCTTCCCGCTGGTGTGGAGGATCGGAGGCGTGGCCTTCGTCGACGCGGGCAACGTGTGGGCCGATTACCGCGAGCTCTCCTGGTCGCGGTTCACGCACTCCTGGACCGAGGCGCGCTTCTCGGAGCGCGACGTGGCCTACGGCGTCGGGGCGGGGCTGCGCCTGGGCACGCCGGTGGGGCCGCTGCGGCTGGACTATGCCGTCAAGATCGGTCGGGGGTACCGCTCCGTCTCGGATCAAGACGCGGAGTGGCACTTGAATCTCGGCCAGGCCTTCTGAGGTGGCTATGAACCAAGATGAGCGCACCGACTCACGGCCGCCGCGCGCCAGCCGCCCGCGGCGGGGACGGTGGGTGCTGTGGGTCCTGCCGGCGGTTCCGCTGGTGGCGCTCATCCTGGCGGTGCTCTTTGGTCCCTACTTGGCGCTGCGCATCGCCGCGGTCCGCGAGGGGGCGCTCGACAGCGCGGTGGTGCGCCGGGCGCTGGGAGAGCGGCTGCGGGTGCGGATCGCCACGGTGAACCGGCTCGAGCTGCGGGGGGCCGACCTGGGGGGCGTGCAGGTCGAAGCGCGCGACAGCACCGGCGTCTGGCACGCCGTGGGCGAGATCGGCCGCCTGAAGGTGCGCTGGTCACCGCTGCGGCAGCTCTCGGGTGAGACGCTGATCCACACGCTCGAGGCCGGTCCGATCACGCTGCGACGCGAGGCGCTGCCGCTTCTCTTCGGCGGCCCGCGCCAACCGGGCGCCCAGGATCGAGCCGGGCCGTTCGATCTGCGCTTCGATGCGCTGCTACCGCCCGGTCTGCCCCGGATTCTGGTGCGCCATATCATGCTCGGGCCCATTGAGGTGCACGAGGGAGATCAGATCGTCCTGCGCGCGGGGCTCGAACGCGGCGAGCTGACCACGGACGCCACGGCGTTGAGCGTCCGGCCGCAGGATGCCTGGGTGGAGTTGCCGCTCCGCGGGCTGCAGGTGCGCGTCTCGGACGCGCAGATACGCGTGACCCGCGATGAGGCCCAGGTCGAGCGACTCGCCTTCTGCGGCACCACGGCCGAGGGAGAGTTGTCGGCCCAGTATGATCCGCGGGCGGGCGGCTCGCCGCTGCGCGGTGACCTTACTCTGGTGCGGCTCGATCCCGGGATCCTGACCCGTTGGTTCATCCCGGCGCTGACGCCCCGGCCCACCGACACGGTGAGCGGGGTCGTGGGCTTTCGCCTGGGCGAGGGCCCCGCCGAAATCGAGTTCGCCCTGCAGGGGGTACTGCTGGGTGAAGGCTGCAGCGAGTGCTCGGGGCTCGTGCGGATCGCGGGTCAAGAGGTGGCGTTCGAGGGGGTCGAGCTGCAGGCGGCAGCCTGCGAGCTCTCGGCGCAGGGGCGCTGGGACGGCGACGCTCGCCGGCTCACGTTCGATGCGCGCTGGTCACGGTTTGACCGCACGAGCGCCTGGCTGCCCTGGATCCGCGAGTTGCCGTTGGAGGGGTCCTTCCCCGGCCAGGCGCAGCTTGAGATTGAGGTGCCGGCGCAGGGCGCGGTCGTCATCGCGGGAAGCGCCGATCTGCGCTACGCCCGGCCGCTGGGGATCCGCCTCGATCGGGTGCGCTGGACCGGCCGCGTGGCGGTGGACGATGTCGTGACGGCCGACGAATTGCTGGTGGATCTGGGCACAGGGCGCGTCAGGGCCGCTGGCCGGTATCCGTGGCGATCCGGGGAGGTCGAAGGATCGGTGACGGTCGATTCGGTGGCCTTATCGGCGCTGCCCTCCGAGTGGACGCAGGGCGCCGCGGGGCGCCTGTGGGGGCAGGTGCAGGTCTCGGGGTTGCCCAACGATCCGCTGCTCGAGGGCTCGCTGCGCCTGGCCGACCTGCGCTACGACGCCTGGTCGGCCCAGCAGGCGTCGGTTGCCTCGCTGCTGCTCTGGCCCAGGGACCTGCGGGGTTCCGGCACGGTGGACCTGCGCGGGGTCCGGCGGGGCGAGGGCCCGCCGGCGGATCTGGATGGCGGCTTTTCGCGCTGGCAGGAGTGGATCTCGCTGTGGGCGAACCTGCGCCGGGCCGACGTCGATCTGCACGTCGAGGGGCGGGTCGATCCGGGCGGGCAAGCTCAAATCGAGGCCGGCAGCGCCACGCTGCTCCGGCTCGGGCGCTGGGAATTGGCCGCACCGTGTGGGGTGACGTGGGGCGGGGGCGTCGTGGCGGTCGATTCGCTGCGCCTGACCTCGGCCGGCACGGACCTGGTGGCCGCGGGTCGTTGGGTGCCTGGCCGGCAGGACTTGGCGCTGGGGGCGCGGCTGGAGGCCTTCGGTCTCGAGCGGCTGCGCGAAATCCTGGCTGTGCCGGGCTTCGATCTGAGCGGCAGCGCCAGGGTGCGTCTCGACGCGGCCGGTCGCTGGCCCGATCCGCGCCTCGAGTTCGAAGTGCGGGCCGAGGACCTGGCGGCGGGGGGCCTCGCCCTGGGGCAGGCGGAGCTGCTGGGCGTGTGGTCAGACAGCGCGCTCGCGCTGAGTCGCGGCCGGGTGGCGGGCCCGACACTCCAGGCGCAGCTCACCACGCTGAAGGCGCGCCCGGGGGCGCCGCTGATGGGCCTGCTGGGTTCCGATGAGGCGGACCCGCTGGGTCTCCTGCGGCGGACCGCATGGGAGTCGCACGTCGAGGTCGAGCACCTCGACTTGGCGGCCTGGGCACCGCTGCTCGGGATGCCGCGCGGCCAGGCGGCCGACGCAACCCGGGGAAGCGCGATCCTGCGGACCATAGGCGGCCGGGCGGTGCCGGTTCATGTGAACGCGCCGTGGGAAGCGGCGCCGGTGGCGGCCCAGGTCGGTGGCCTGGGCGGAGGTTGGCAGGGCACCCTGGAGCTGAGCGGCACGCTGGCCCAGCCGCGAGTGCACCTGGCGGGTGCCTCCGAGGATCTCGCCTGGGGCGGCGTGCCGATGGGGACGCTGGCGATCGACACGCGCTACGAGAACTCCCTGGTGTCGGTGGATGACCTGGTTCTGCGGGATGGCGACAAGGTCAGCCGGATCAGCGGCTACTATCCCCTGCACATCGAGTTGCTGCCCTTCCAGGCGGTGCGCACCGACTGGCCCGCGCACATCCAGGCAACACTCGCCAATCTGAACATCGGCCTCGTCTCGGGCCTGATCCCTTATGTGGCCGACGTGCACGGAGAGCTGAGCGGCGCCCTGGCGGTAGGCGGCACCGGCACCGAGCCCGAATTGGCCGGCTCGCTCTACCTGCGCGGCGGAGGGTTTCGCATTCCCGGGCGCAGCGAGCGCATCTTCGATGTCGCGGCGGAGATGCAGCTCGAAACGGGGGGCCTGCGGGTCGTCTCGCTGGCCGGCCGTTCGGGGCCGCGCGGCACGATGCACGCCGAGGGCCTGATCCGGGGTCTGGATGAATTCGACCTCCTGGCGCGGGCCGAGCAGGTGCGCGTCTTCGAACAGGGGATCTACAGCTTCGAGGCGCGGGCCGAGTCACTGCGCGTCTACTCGCGGCGCGACGAGAAGCCCGCGCCGATTCCACGAATCCGGGGACACGTGACCGTGCTGAGCGGCTACCTGCGCCCGCAGATCGAAGCCGGCGCCGGCGCCGCCGCCGCCGGCCGCGGAGAGCCGATACCCTGGGAGATTGCGATCGATGTCGCCGTGCCGGGGGCAGTGCAGGTCAGCCAGTCGACGATCCGGGCCGATGTGGGCGAGGGCGATCTGCGGCTCACCTTCCGCTGGCCCTACTGGAGCGCGAGCGGCAGCCTGAGGATCCTGGACGGCAGCTATCGGCTGCTCAACAACAACTTCGCGGTTCTCGACGGAACGCTCGATCTGCGCGACACCGGCGCCGGGTTGGACGCGCGGGTGGACGTGACCGGCGAGACCTACGTGGCGGTGGCGGACGCCGAGACGCAGGGCGAGCCCGTGCGCGTCGAGGTCCACGTGAGCGGCCGGCCCGAGGAGCTGCGGATCGACCTCACCTCGGAGCCGGCCTACTCCGAGGAGCAGATTGCCGAGCTGCTCACGTATCGCCGCCTGACCGGCACGGGCCGCCTGGGCGCCGAGACGCAGGGTGTGCTGGTCAACGAGATGGTGGCGCGCCTCGAAGCCAGCCTCGCGGAGCAGATGCCCCCGTCGACGACCGTGAACATCGAGACCAGCGGCGCGCCGGGAGAGGCGTGGCGTCCCAGGCGGGTGAGGTTGCAGCAGATGATCACACCCGAGCTGACCGGCGACTACACGCAGGAGTTCTACCAGGGCACCGACTGGGAGTTCTACGTCCAGTACCGCTTGAGCCGGCGCCTCAGTCTGCGCACCGGCATGGCGCGCGAGCGCGACGCCACCCTCGGTTCGATCGAGGAATACAGCGCCGACTTGAAGTGGTGGTTCGAGTACGAGTGAGTCGCCCGCTGAACGGTCCGTGACCGCTTCGCTGAGAGGATGGTGATGATTCAGGATTCGCAGCACGAGCAAGGCACCGGCAGCGACGCCGTCACCGCGGGCCTCAATGCGGTGCAGCGCCAGGCGGTCGAACATCCCGGCGGGCCGCTCCTCATCCTGGCCGGCGCGGGCAGCGGCAAGACCCGCGTGCTCACGCGGCGGGTCGCCCACCTCGTGCGGGCACGCGGCGTTGCGCCCGAGCGCATCCTGGCGCTCACCTTCACGAACAAGGCCGCCGGCGAGATGGCCGCGCGCATCGAAGCGCTGCTGGCGCAGCCGGCGCGCGGGCTGTGGGTGGGCACCTTCCACGCGATCTGCCTGCGCTGGCTGCGCCAGCACGCGGCCGCAGCGGGCTACCGGCCGGGATTGAGCGTCTTCGACGCCGACGATCAGCGCGCGCTCGTGCGCCGGCTGCTCAAGGACGAAGGCTTCAGCGAGACGCCCCGCGCCGCGCGGGACGCCCTGGGGGTCATCAGCCGCGCCAAGTGCCGGGCCGAGACGCCCGAAGAGGTCAGCGCGGCCGCCCGCACGCCGGCCCAGATGCTGGCCGCCCGCGTCTACAGCGCCTACCAGCGGGCGCTGCGCGAGCAGAACGCGGCCGATTTCGATGATCTTCTGTTGGGCGTGCTGCGCCTCTTCGAGACTCAGGCGGAAATCGCCGATGCCTACGCCCGGCAATTCGTGCACGTGCTGGTGGACGAGTACCAGGACACCAACCACGTGCAGTTCCGCCTCGTACAGCGCCTGGCCCAGACCCACCGCAACATCTTCGTCGTGGGCGATGACGATCAGTCGATCTACGGCTGGCGGGGCGCGGACGTCTCGAACATCATCGACTTCCGCGAGCACTTCCCCGAGGCGACCGTGCTGCGCCTCGAGCAGAACTACCGCTCGACCGCGCCGGTGCTGGCGCTGGCCAACGCGGTTATTACCCACAACACCTCGCGCTGGGAGAAGAGCCTGTGGACCGAGCGGCAGGGCGGGGGCAAGCCGGAGCTGTTCCTCGCGAGCGACGAGGACGAGGAGGCCCAGGAGGTCGCCCGCCGAGTCGCCGCGGCGGTTTCGGCGGGCAAGAGCCGCTACGGGGAGGTGGCCGTCTTCTACCGCACCCACGCCCAATCGCGCCCCTTCGAGGACGCCTTCCTGCGCAGCCAGATTCCCTACGTGCTCGTCGGCGGCGTCTACTTCTACCAGCGTCGCGAGGTCAAGGACCTGCTGAGCTATCTGCGCGTCCTGGTCAACCCGGACGATGAGGTGAGCCTCGCGCGCGCGCTCAGCGCTCCGCGGCGCGGCATCGGGGAACAATCGCTGGCGGCGCTCTTGGCCGCCGCCCGCGCCCGAGGGGGCGACGCGCTGGCGGTGGCAGCCGGGGGAGAGATCGCCGGTGTGCGCGGCAAGGCGCGCGAGGCGCTGGCCGAATTCGCGCGCGCCATGCTGGCCTGGCGGGCGCGGCTGGATGAGCCGCCCGAGTTGATCCTGAGCGAGATCATCACCGGCGTGGACTATCGGGGCCATCTCGAGCAGCAGGGGGGTGATTGGGAGGAGCGCGCGGCCAACGTCGAGGAGCTCCTGGCCGGCGCGCGGCTCTATTCGAGCACCCGCGGCGGTGGTGTGGCCGGTTACCTCGACCAGGTCAGCCTGCTCACCGATCTGGACAATCTCAAGGAGAACAATGATCACGTGACGTTGATGACGGCGCACAACGCCAAGGGGCTCGAATTCCCCCGGGTCTTTGTCACCGGCTTGGAGGAGGGGCTCTTTCCCCACATCTCGGCCTTCGACGATCGCGCGGAAATGGAAGAGGAGCGGCGCCTCTTCTACGTTGCCTGTACGCGGGCGATGGATGAGCTCACGCTCTCGGCCTGCCTGATGCGCCGGCGCTTCAATGCCGCCGCGGGCGGCGTGTCGCGCTTCGTGGGGGAGATCACGCCGGGGCTCTACGAGGAAACCGAGCTCGGGTCGGTCGCGTGGTCCACGCCGCGACGTTCCCATGCGCGCGTCGAGGCCCCGGTGGATCGGCCCGCCGCGCGGCCGAGGAGCGCCACGGGGCGCCGCGCGGCGCCGGCGCGCGCGGGCGGGGCCCCGGGCGCTCGCGAGGTTGCTGAAAGCGACGACCTCGACCACCCGATGGTGGGCCGGCGTGTCTTTCACGCGGCCTTCGGGCCGGGTATTGTCGTGGCCGCCGAGGGACGCGGTGAGCGCGCGCGCGTCACGGTGCGATTCCACTCTGGCAGCACGCGCAAGGTGGTGAGCGGCTACCTCGAGTGGGAACCCTAGGGGGTAGGCCAGGCGCCACGGATGGGGTGCTTGCGCGCGAAGAGGGGTTGCACGCGGCCGCGCGGCGGGGGAGATTGCAGCGGAGCCGGATCGGGTCGCTGCCGCGGTGTCGGGGGTACACGATGAACATCCTGATCATTGGTTCAGGCGGCCGCGAGCACGCGCTGGCCTGGGCGCTGGCCAAGGCGCCGGGGCGCCCGCGCATCTTCAGCCTGCCGGGCAATCCGGGCCTGGCCGAGGTGGGCGCCGTTCTGCCGGGCAACCCGCTCGATGCGGATGTCGTGCTGGCGGCGGTGCGCGAGCGGCGGATCGATCTGGTCGTCATCGGGCCTGAGATTCCGCTCGTGGCGGGCCTGGCGGACGCGCTGACCGCGGCGGGCGTGCGGGTCTTCGGCCCGACCGCGAAGGCGGCCGCGCTCGAGGGGAGCAAGATCTTCGCCAAGGACCTGATGCTCCGACACGGAATCCCGACCGCCGGCTTCGAGATCGTGACCAAGGTCGAGCGCGCCCGCGAGATGATCAAGCAGATCTCCTATCCGCACGTGATCAAGGCGGACGGGCTGGCGGCCGGCAAGGGCGCCCTGATCGTGCGGAATCGCGAGGAAGCCGCCCGCGCGATCGAGGAGCTGATGGTCGCTAAGACCTTCGGCGCGGCGGGCGAGCGCGTGATCTTCGAGGAGTACCTCGAGGGTGAAGAGATGAGCGTCTTCGCCGTCGCGTCGGGCGAGCGCTACACGCTGCTCACGACCTCGCAGGACTACAAGCGGGCCTTGGATGGCGATCGCGGACTCAACACGGGGGGCATGGGCGCCTACGCCCCGGTGGTGACGTGGAATGAGGAGCTCGCGCAGCGCGTCTGCGCGGAGGTGATCGAACCCACCCTGCAGGCGCTCAGCCGTGCGGGGCGCCCCTTCGTGGGGTTGCTGTACGCGGGTCTGATGGTGCTCGAGAATCGGCCCCAGGTGATCGAGTTCAACTGCCGCTTTGGCGATCCGGAGACCCAGGCGGTGCTGCCGGTGCTGGCCGGAGACCTGAGCGAGCTCCTCTGGCAGGCGGCCGATCCCACCCCGGGCAGCGCCCCGCTGCCGGAGGTGGGCCAGGACGGTCGCACCGCCGTCTGCGTGGTGATCGCCTCGGCCGGCTACCCGGGGGATGTGCGCAAGGGTTTCCCGATTCGCGGCCTCGAGAAGGCCCGCGCCCTGCCCGGGGCGCTGGTCTTCCACGCGGGGACAGCCACCAAGGAAGGGCGCCTGGTCACGGGTGGGGGGCGGGTGCTCAACGTCGTCGGCGTCGGGGACGATCTGCCCGCGGCGCTGCGGCGCGTCTACGAGGCAGCTTCGGTGATCGAGTTCGAGGGAGCATTCCACCGGCGCGACATCGCCTGGCGCGGCATGCGGGCGATCGGCCGGCGGACGGACGCTTGAGAGGAGGGGACGCGCAAGATGCCAAGGGCTTCGAAGGCGGATGCCAAGCCGGGGCGGACGGCGAGGAAGGACGCGGGGTACACGGGCGGAGCGCGGCGCCGCAAGCCGCTCGTGGGCATTGCCTACGCCAGCACGACGGATGAGCCGGTCATGAAGGAATGTGCCCGCGTGCTCGAGGAGTTCGGCATCGGCTACGAACTCAAGATGTTCTCGGCCCACCGGCAGCCGGAATTCACCACCGAGTACGCCCGCTCGGCCCGCAAGCGCGGCCTGCGGGTCCTGATCGCGGGGGCGGGCATGGCCGCGCACCTGCCGGGTGTGCTGGCCTCGCTGACGACGCTGCCCGTTATCGGCGTGCCGCTGTGCGGCTCGGCGTTCGAGGGCAACGACGCGCTGCTGTCGATGGTTCAGATGCCCTCGGGCGTGCCGGTGGCCACCGTGGCGGTGGGCAAGGCAGGCGCCAAGAACGCGGCCGTGCTGGCGGCGCAGATCCTCGGCCTGGCGGATCCGGGCATCGCCCGCGCCCTCGATGATCTGAAGCGCCGCATGGAGGCGGGCGCGAAGCTCTGAGCGCACCGCCCGCGGCCGCCCATGTCTGCCTCGAGGTGGCGGCAGGTTGTGGAGGGCTCGCCGCGAGTTCCCGCAGCGCGCGTGCCCCCCGGTGGGGCACGCGCGCGAGGACTGTCTGAGCGCCGAGCCCTCCACAACCTGCCGCCACCGGCGAAGGATGATGAAGAGGCTACGGGCGTGGCGGGCGCTGCAGCCGGGTCTGCTCGGCGAGCGATTTGACGGTGGCCTGCAGGTGGTCCTGGCGCAAGTCGTCGAGCAGATCCGCCCGGCGGACAACCAGGCGCTTGAGGGGACGGGGGGGCGTGCGGTCGACGATGAAGGCCACCAGCAGCGGCACGGCGATGCTCAGATCGGTGGAGATGGTGCAGTCGCAGCGGCCCGGGACGCAGAGGGTTCGATCGTCTTCCTCGGCGGGCTGCGTTGCGCATGGCGCGAGCGGCTCGATGGGGGCGGAGGGCAGCGCGTGCGCGCGACCGGCCATCCGCAACCGCACCGCGTAGTCGGCCCGATCGGTGCTCCCGAGGATGCGCGCGCGATGGGCGGGTGTGCCCAGCATGAAACCCGACGCGGTGCCCCGGCCCAGGCACCAGACGCCACACTCGGCGCCGGTCGTGTGCGCGGCATTGAAGATCGCGGCCGCCTGGTTCAGATCCCGGCTCGCATCGAGCGACAGCCGGTTGCCCTCCTCGGCCAGTCCGGCAATGATGGATCCCAGCGGGCTGTCGGCCGGCGACGGGTTGTAGACGGGGATGCCGTACTCGCGGGCGGTCGAGAGCAGGCTCGGGTACTCGATCCCGAGGTCCTTCTCGCGCGGGCGCAGATGGCCTCCCAGCAGGTGGTACATCGCCGCGGAGCCCATGGAGCGCTGGAAGTCGGGTCCCGAGAGGATCTCGCGCAGCGCCCCATCCGCCTTCTCGCGGTCGGCGCGGCGCACCAGCACGCCGCCGCCGCAGTTTTCGATCGGTTCGTCCCCGGTGGGCACGCTGCGCAACAAGGGCGTGCCCAGCGCGAAGAGGGCGTCGTAGTAGAGGTTCGTGCCCGAGATGGCCAGCCAGTCGACGTAACCCCCGGCCATGAGGGGCACGAGCGACGAAACCGCCGTGCCGCCCGGCGTGAGATTGGCGTCGAGCGCCAACCCCACCAGCGTGTCGGGTTTGGCCAGGACGCGCTCGACCATCAATCGCCCGGCGTCGGCCAGCCGCCCGGAAGCGGCGCCGAGGAAGGCGGTCTCGAAAAGGGCCGAAACGCTCATCCCAACTTCGATGGGACGCGGGCGGATCTCGGCCGGCGGCTCACGTCCGGGAGGGACGTGCCCAGATTGCTCGGTCATCGCGGGACTCCTCGCTGGAGGTTGCCGGGCGCGGCGATTGCTGCCGACGCAGGCGACGCCGGTTGCCCATGCCCTGGCGGCACTCTAGGCCAGGCCACAGCAGGGGGCAAGCCATGGGAGCGCTGATCCTTCTCGATCTGGCCGATGAGACCGCCGTCGCTGCCGCGGCTGAACGAGCGGCGATGGGCCTGGCAGCCGGCGGCGTGGCGGTGTTGCCGGCGGAGGGGCTTTACGGCCTGCATGCGTGTGCCTCTGTGCCCACGGGGGTGGCGCGCCTGCGGGCGCTCAAGGGCGACGATCGGGGGCGGCCCTACATTCTCCTCGTCCCGGACAGCGCGGCGGCCCGGGCTCTGATCGACGCGGCGGCGCAGTCCGCCGCTGCCGCGGAGCAGTGGTGGCGCAAGGCCTGGCCGGGACCGGCGACCTTCGTCGTGCCCGCCGGGCCGCGGGTGCCGGCCGACCTGGTGCGCGGTGGGTGCGTGGCGCTGCGGTGCCCGGGGAGCGAACTGCTGCGCGCGGTGGCTGCGCGGCTGCCGGGCCCACTGCTGTCGACGAGCGCCAACGTTAGCGGCGGGCGCGCCCCAGCGCGGGTGGCGGAGATTGAGCCCCAATTGCTGGCCGCCTGCGATCTCGTCGTGGATGGCGGGCCGCTCTGTGGACAGGGATCCACGATTGTCCGGGTGGAGGACGACGGCAGGCTCACCACGCTGCGGCCGGGAGTCTGGGCCGGCTAGTTGGGCGGCATCGCTCCCATGTAGGTTCCGTCCTCGCCGTGATTGCGGCACGGGGTGTTGGGGCCCAGGACGAACTGCTCTCTGCGCGTGCGGTTGTAGGGCGGCTTGGTGATCGCCGGGAAGGCAGGATCCTCGGTGATGTTCGTGCCCAGCTGCTGCTCCGGGTCCGTGATGAAGATCTCATCGGGATAGACGCTCGAGGGGCAACCGCAATGCTCCCCGAACTGGGCGGTCTGATTCTGGAAGGCGCAGTTGTAGCGAATTTCGGGCGTCACGTCATCGCCGTAGCGGACGCAGCCGCCGAGTTGATTCTGGACGAAGAGATTGTTCTTGATCACGAGGTGATCGGCCTGGGAGCGATGCAGATAGACCCCCGACCGGTCCGAAGCGTAGATCGTGCAGTGCGTCACCTGCCCGTACGGCGGTTCCCAGTTTCCGATCGAGACGAAGTCGACGGCGCCACCCCAGGCGTAGGGGTGACCAGGCTGGGAGGCGTTGATCACGATGCAGTGGTCGATGTGGAACCGGATCGTCGCGGGCCACGGCACCGCCATGACATAGAGGCAGCCGCGGAGTTCATAGTCGATGAGCGCCGAGTGGCCCAGGATGCAGGTGTTGACGGTGATCGTGTCGATCTGGGTGCCCCGGTAGCGCACTTCGGGGTGGAGGCGCACCAGGCGATCGAAGTGATGCCCGCTCGCCTCGCCCGGGCCGGCGACGGCGAGCACCTGGCTCATCCAGGCGGTGGCGGGCTTGGTGATGCTGACGGCGACCGGATCCGAGCGCCGCGTATTGCCGGCATGGTCCTCGGCCTCGGCGGCGATCTCGTGGCTGGCGCCGTCGGCCCAGTAGAGCAGCGCCAGGGCGGGTTGTTCGAAGGGGGCCCCGCGGTCGACGCCGACCAGCTCGTCACCCAGGAAGAAGCGCACGGCGGCTACGCCGCCGGCATCGGTCGCGCTCGCGGTGATCGACTCGGTCGCGCTGAGCGCGCTGCCCGGCGGCGTGGTGATGGCCACGTCGGGTGCCTGCTCGTCGGCGAGCAGCATGACGTGCACCGTGTCCGCCGCGGTGTTGCCGGCCAGATCCTGGGCGACCGCTGTGAGCTCAAACGCCTGACCTGTGGCCAGACCGCTCGTGTCCCACAGCTGCTCGTAGGGCGACTCGATGTCGGTGCCCAAGAGCGCCCCGTCCGCGTAGAACGAGACCGAGGCGATCCCGGCGCCCTCCACCCCCGTGTCGGTCGCGGTGGCGGTGATCGTCGGATGGCCGATGAGCTGGGCGCCGTCGAGAGGCGCGGTGATCGCGACGATCGGCGGCACGGTGTCCGGGGGCTCAGGCGAGGGCAGATACACAGAGATGGTGTCGGACGCGGCGTTGCCGGCGTGATCGACGGCCGTGACGTGCAGTAGATGGAAGTCGTCGTCCGCCAGGTCGCTCCAGACCCAGGCCTGCGCGAAGGGGGCCACCATGTCGGTGTCCAAGAGCGTGGTGTCGGCGTAGAAGTCGACGCGCGCCACACCCCGGTTGTCCGTCGCGGTCACCTCGATCAGGGCCGGGGCGGCGCTCAGCGTGTCGCCGTCGTGCGGCGCGGTGATCGTGACCTGCGGTGGCTGCGTATCGGGCTTCTCGGGGTTGTCCTTGGAACACGACAGCGGCAGGATGAGCCCCGCGGCCGTCAGAACCCCGACCAGGGAAACGGCCCGCCAGAAGGCACACATGATGCTGGGCTGCCGTGGGTCTCTTCTAGGGCATGGAGTCCACTGCCGGGCTTTCATCCGCTCGTCCTCTTGTCCTGTGCTTGCGCGCTGGCGTGTCATGCAGGAAGGATAGTCGGGCCCGCCGTACCTTTCAACCCGGCAGGGCGGGGATTGGATCCCATTCGATGGCTTGAGGATACGGGTGATGAGCCGCGTTGACACTCCGCCGCCTTCCCCCCTAGAATCCCCCCCTGGATCATCCGGGGTTGAGGCCTGGCGGGGAACCGCGTCCGGGGTCGCTCGGTCTCTGTGGGGGGTTGAGGATCCCGAGGGGCGACCGGTGGGCGCGCGCGGGCCGGAGGGCGGCGTGGAGCGAAAACCGTTCGAGGTGCTGATCGTCTGCACGGGCAACGCTTGCCGCAGCCCCATGGCCGAGGGCCTGCTGAGGCAGCTCCTGGCCGAGCGGGCCGCGGCGGGGGATCGCCGGGCCGCCGGCATCCGCGTCTCGTCCGCGGGCACCCACGCCCCGGTGGGATCGCCGGCCACGACGGAGGCCGTTGCGGCCTGCGCCGCGCTGGGCATCGACATCGCGGCGCACCGGGCGCAGCAGGCGACCGAAGCCCTCCTGGCCGCGGCGGACCTGATCCTGGTCATGGAGCCCTTTCACCTGAGCGGGGTGTACTCCCACGGGGGGGAGGCGGCCCGCAAGGCGGTCCTGCTGACCGAGTTCGCGGGGGAGGCGGACGCCGAAGGCATCCCCGATCCGATCGGGTCCCCAGCGGCGGTCTACCGCGAGACCTGCGCCCGGCTGGAGTCGCACTTGCGGGCTGCGCTGCCCAGATTGCTCGAGCTGGCCGCGCCAGCCCGCCAGACCTAGGAGGGACCACGCGTGCGCGTCCATATCGGCAACGACCATCGTGGCTACGAGCTCAAGCAGCGCGCTCGCGCCTGGCTGGAGGAGCACGGGCATGAGGTCGTCGATCACGGCAGCCCGAGTGCCGAGGCGTGCGACTACCCCGACTTCGCCTTTGCGGTGGCCCGGGCCGTCGCCGCGCGCCCGGGCGACCTGGGCGTCGTGATCTGTTCGAACGGCATCGGTGTCAGCATGGCGGCCAACAAGGTTCCGGGGGTTCGGGCGGCGCTGTGCGTCACGCCCGCCATGGCCTCGCAGTCACGCCGCCACAACGACGCCAACGTGCTCGCGCTGGGCGCACAGAACGTATCGGAGCCAGAGAACCTGGGCATCTTGGAAGCCTGGCTGGCGGCGTCGTTCGAGGGCGGCCGCCACGCGCGCCGGGTGGCGAAGCTCACGCGAGGAGGCACGATGAAGACCGATCCCACGTGCATCTTCTGCAAGATCGTCGCCGGGGAGATCCCCGCCGAGAAGATCCACGAAGACGATGCCGTTCTGGGCTTCCGCGACATCCATCCGGCGGCGCCCTTCCACGCCCTGCTGATTCCCAAGGAACACATCCCGACCCTCAATCACCTCGAAGAGGAGCACGATGTGCTGATGGGCCGACTCGTGCGGGCGGCCCGCGCGGTGGCCGCGGCGCAGGGGCTGACGGCGGGCTATCGCCTGGTGGGCAACTGCGAGCGCGCGGCCGGCCAGGAGGTGTTCCACATCCACTTCCACCTGCTGGGTGGGCGCGGCTTCGGTTGGCCGCCCGGCTAGATCCTTGCAGTTCTTGACATTCTGCGGCGGAACTCACGCGGGGTCTCGGGCGTTACTTTTCTGCGTTGGCGGTGATGTTGGCAATGGAGGAGAAGGGGAGGATGAGCATGGAGCAACATCCCACCGATTTTGCCCAGGCTGTGGAAGCTTCGCGTGCGCAGGTCGAGCAGGCCGCGCCCCCCATGCGCGCGGTGCTCGACGAAGTGAACGGGGTCGTCGTCGGGCGCGAGGATCTGATCCGCCGGCTACTCGTGGGCCTGCTGGCTGACGGGCATGTGCTCTTAGAGGGCGTGCCGGGACTGGCCAAGACGCTGGCGGTCCGCTCGCTGGCCGGGTCGCTGCGCGCCAGGTTCGCCCGCATCCAGTTCACGCCCGACCTCCTGCCGGCCGACCTGACCGGCACGATGATCTACGACCCCTCGAGCGGCCGCTTCACGCCGCGCAAAGGGCCCCTGTTCGCCAATATCATCCTGGCCGACGAGATCAACCGCGCCCCGGCCAAGGTGCAGAGCGCGCTGCTGGAAGCGATGCAGGAGCGGCAGATCACGATCGGCGATGCCACCCACCGGCTCGAGGAGCCGTTCATGGTGCTGGCCACCCAGAACCCGATCGAGCAGGAGGGCACCTACCCGCTGCCCGAAGCGCAGGTGGATCGCTTCATGCTGAAGGTGAAGCTCGGGTACCCCGAGCGGCTCGATGATCACCGCGGCATGGAGATGCGCATCCTCGAGCGCATGGCGGGCGCGGATCTGCCCGAGGTCAAGCCCGTGCTCGACTGCGCGCACATCCTGAAGGCGCGGCAGGTCGTGCGGCGCATTCCGATGGCGCAGTCGGTCAAGGACTACATTGTCGAGCTGGTGCTGGCCACGCGCGTTCCCGGTCGCGTGAGCCCGCAGCTCGAGAACCTCGCCCCGCTGATCGCCTACGGCGCCTCGCCGCGCGCCACGCTGGCCCTGGCGCTGGCCGGCAAGGCGATGGCCTTCCTGGCGGGGCGCGGCTCGGTCTATGGGGAAGACGTTAAGGAGGTCGCGCTCGACGTGCTCCGGCACCGGGTCCTGGTGACCTATGAGGCCGAGGCGCGTGAGGTGACCTCGGAGCAGATCGTTCAGCAGATTCTCGACCATGTGCGCGTTCCTTAGGCCCTTCGCTTGGACCCGCGGGCGGCCCGCCGCGTCACCGATCGGGCCGCGCGCCGCGGGCCAGCGCCGCGCCGATGAGCGGCTACGGCAGGGCGAGCTTCTGCCCGCCGAGATGCTCGAGCGCGTCCGGCGCATCGAGATCCGCACCAAGGCGCTCGTCACCGAGCAATTCGGCGGCGAATACCACTCGGTCTTCAAGGGCCAGGGCATGGAGTTCGCCGAGGTGCGCGAGTACGTCCCGGGCGACGACATCCGCACGATCGACTGGAACGTCACGGCGCGCTTCGGGCAGCCTTTCATCAAGAAGTACACCGAGGAGCGGGAGCTCACGGTCTTCTTCCTGGTCGATGCCAGCGGCTCGCAGCAGTTCGGCTCCGCCGGACGCAGCAAGATGGAGCTCGCGGCCGAGACCTGTGCGGTGCTGGCCTTCTCGGCGATCCGCAACAACGACAAGGTCGGCCTGCTCATCTTCTCGGATCGCGACGAGCTTCTGATCCCGCCCCGCAAGGGGCGCGCGCACGGCCTGCGCCTGGTTCGCGACATCCTCTACTTCCGGCCCCAGGGCCGCGCGACCAACCTGGCCGCCGCCTGCGAGACCGCCATTCACGCTCTGCGGCGCCGCAGCACGGTGTTCCTGATGAGCGATTTTCTGATCGATCCGGCGTCGGTCGATCGCCCGCTGGGCGCGCTGGCACGCAAGCACGACTTGATCGCGGTCCCGCTCCGGGACCCCATCGAACAGAACTGGCCCAAGGCGGGGCTGATCGAGGGGGAGGACCTGGAAACCGGCGCGCCCGTGCTCATCGACACCGGGGACGAGCGGATCCGCCGGGGGCTCGCGTACCAGTTCCAGCGCCGGCAGGAGCAGGTCACCGCGACCCTGCGGCGCCACAAGGTCGACCAGATTCCGCTGGTGGTGGGGAGCGATCCGGTCGAGCCGCTCATGGCGTTCTTCCGGTTGCGCGAACGACGCAAGGCAAGGGGATGAGACGGTCGGGACACCAGAGGTGCCTGCCACGGGCCGCGGCGCTGGCGGTTCTGCTCGCCGCGCTGGTCACCGCCGGCGTCGCCGGTTGTCGCCGGCCGCCAGAGCACGGCCTGCTCTGGCGCGCGACGTGCGCCGCCGACACCGCCGGCGTGGGCGATCCGGTGGCGGTGCGCCTCGAGGGTCGCTGGCCCGACTCGCTGCGGCTCGTCCACCTCGCCTGGGGACTGCCGCGTGACACGCTGCTGGTGGGTCGCGCGGATTCGGTGGCCGTTCGGGCGGGCGAGGGCTGGACCGCGCGGCGCTATGAGATCCTGCTCGTGGTGCCGCGGGCTGGGCATCTCACGATTCCCCCGGCGGCCCTGGTGGCGGCCGGGGGCGAGACGCTCGCCCTGACCGAGGCGCATCCGCTGGCGGTGGGGGGCCGCGTCGATCCCCAGGCCCAGGTGTCGTTGAGACCGCTGGCGCCGCTCGTCGCGATGAGGAGGTTCCCCTGGGTGCCGGCCGCGCTGGTCCTGCTCCTGATCGCCGCGGCCTGGCTGGCCTGGCGCTTCCTGCGCCGCCGCGCTCTCGCCGAGGTCGCCCGGCCGGTCGTCCCGCTGCCGCCGCCCGCCACCGAGTTTGGCACATCGCTCGAGACGCTGCTCGCGGCCGGGTACACGGAGCGCGGGCAGATGCGCGAGTTCGTCCAGGAGCTCTCCTGGATCCTGCGGCGCTATCTCGGCCGCCGCTGGGGGCAGCCGGCGCTCGAGGCCACGCGCCCGGAGATCCTCAGCTGGCTGCCGAACGCCGAGCTGAGCGTCTCCGAGCAGCAGCAGCTCGCGGCGTGGCTGGCGGAGACCGACGCGATCAAGTTCGCGGGCCACGTGCCGTTGTTGGCCGCCGCGCAGGGGTTGGTCGAGCGGGCCAAGGGACTGGTGCGTCGCGGGGAGGAGATCGCCGAGGAGCGGGCGCGGCGTGAGGCGCAAGCGGGCGCGGCGGCACAGGAATGCGCGACGGAAGCGACCGCGGCGGCGGGGGAGGCGCGGCGATGAGTCTGGCGCACCCGTGGACCTTGCTGCTGCTGCTCGTCATCCCGGCGGTGCTCGCCCTGCGCTTCTGGTTGCGCTGGCGCCTCGAGGGTGGCGTGGGCCTCGCGGTGCCGCCCGGCATGCGGCCCCCGCGCACGCTGCGCGGCACCCTGCAGCGCTGGCTGCCGCTGCTGCGCGGGCTGGCCCTGGCCATTCTGGTGCTGGCGCTGGCCGGGCCGCGCCTGGGGCGCACCAAGGTCAAGAGCTACTCGGAGGGCGTCGACATCGTGCTTGCCCTGGACATCTCGGGCAGCATGCGCGCGCTCGACTTCCCGCCGGGCGATCGGCTGGCCGCGGCCAAGCAAGTCGCGCGCGAGTTCATCGAGGGTCGCACCGGCGACCGCATCGGCCTGGTGGTCTTCGCCTCGAACTCCTACACCCAGTGCCCGCTCACCACGGATTACCAGGTGCTCCTCAATCTGCTGGACGAGATCAAGATCGGCGACATCGCCGACGGCACCGCCGTGGGCATGGCGATCGGCAACGCCCTCAATCGGCTGCGCGACGTGCCCGGCAAGAGCCGGGTGATCGTGTTGCTGACCGACGGCATGAACAACGCGGGCGTGCTCGATCCGCTCACCGCCGCGAACCTCGCGCGCACGATGGGCGTGCGCATCTACACGATCGGGGCCGGGACGAAGGGTCAGGCGCCCTTCCCGGTCGAGGACCCCATCTTCGGCCCGCGGGTGCAATACGTCGAGGTCGACATCGATGAAGAGACGCTGGTCCAGATCGCCAGCACGACCGGCGGCCTCTACTTCCGGGCGACCGATATCGAGTCGCTCAAACGGATCTACGAGCGCATCGATGAGCTCGAGAAGGTCAAGGTCGAGACGGAGGAGTATGTCGAGTACCGGGACCTGGGGGCGTTGCTGCTGTGGCCGGCCCTTCTGCTCGTGCTGCTCGAGGTGACCTTGAGCGCGACCTGGCTGCGGAGGCTGCCATGAGAAACGCCCCACGACGGCCGGCGAGGTGATGTCATGCGCTTTGCGCATCCATGGGTGCTCTGGTTGCTGCTGCTGCTGCCCGTCCTCGGGCTGCTGGCCTGGTCCCACCTGCGGCGGGGAGCGCGGGCGCTCGCGGCCGCGCTCAGCCCGGTGATGGCCGAGCGGCTGACCGGCCACCTGCGCCCGGGCCGGCGCGGTGTCGGGCTGGTGCTGATGCTCATGGCGGCGTTCTTCCTCGTGCTGGGGGCCGCGCGGCCGCAGCGGGGCACGCAGTACGTCGCGGCCACGCGCCGCGGCATCGACCTCATCATCGCGCTGGACGTCTCGGAGAGCATGCTGGCCGAGGACCTGAAGCCCAACCGGCTCGTGCGGGCGCGGCACGAGATCGGCGCCATTCTCGATCGGCTGAAAGGGGATCGGGTCGGGCTGGTGGCCTTCGCGGGCGCCGCCTTCGTCCAGTGTCCGCTGACCCTGGATTACTCGGCGGCGCGCATGTTCCTCGACTTCATGGGACCGGACCTGATCCCGGAGCCGGGGACCAACCTGGGCGAGGCGCTGCGGATCGCCACGCGCGCCTTTCAGTCCGAGGAGGCCGGTTTCCGGGCGCTTATCTTGATCAGCGACGGCGAGGACCACATGGGCGGCCTCGAGGACGCCATCGCTGAGGCGCGCAAGGCGGGCGTGCGGACCTTCAGCGTAGGGATCGGTAGCGAGAGCGGCGAGCCCATTCCGATTCGGGATGCGCAGGGACAGGTCTCGGGCTACAAGAAGGACAGCGCCGGCAAGGTCGTCATGACACGGCTGAACGAAGATCCGCTCCGGCAGATCGCTGAGGCGAGCGGCGGCCTGTATGTGCCGGCGGCGGGGAGCCTGGGACTCGATCGGGTGCTTGCGGAAATCGATGCGATGGAGAAGAAGGAGCTCAAGGGCGGCATCCACATGCTCTACGAGGAGCGTTACAGCTACTTCGTGTGGCCGGCCATCGTGCTGCTGCTCATCCAATGGTGGATTCCCCTGCGCCAGCGCGCGCGGCTGCCGCTGGGCGCCACGCTGGCGCTGGTGCGCAAGGGGGTGCGGGGCGCCGGGCTCATCCTGGGGCTCCTGGCCACCCTTACCCTGGCGCCGTCGGCGAGCGGTCCCGGCGGGATGCCCGCTGGAACCGGATTGCCGCCGGTGGAGCCTGGAGACGTGCCCGCCGAAGAGCGGCTCGCGGCGTTGCTGGAGGAGCATCAGGTGCTGCGAGCGCGCCACCCGGGTGACCCGCGACCGCTGTACAACCTGGGGACCCTGCTGCATATGAAGAACGATCTTGAGCAGGCGCAGGAATACCTCGGTGTGGCTGCGAACTGGGCGGACGGGCGATTAGGCTCGCGCGTCGCGCACAACCTGGGCGACACGCTGTACAAGCTCGGACGCGTGGCGGAGGCCCGCGATGCCTTCGCGCGGGCGGTTGCCCTTGACCCCGACAACGAGGACGCCAAGATCAACCTCGAGGTGACGCAGCGCTTGCTCGATGCGCTGCAGCAGCACCCCGATTCGACCGCGCAAGAGAATCAACAGAATCAGCAAGACCAGCAAGACGGGCAAGACCAAGAAGGCCGGCAGGAGCAGCAGCAGCAGGGCGAGCAGGAGCAGCAGCAGGGCGAGCAGGAGCAGCAGCAGCAGCAGGAGCAGGGCAGCGACCAGCAGGGCGAGCAGGATCAGCAGGAGCAGCGGGGCGAGCAGGATCAGCAGCAGCGGGAGCAGAGCGAGCAGCAGGAAGGGCAGCACGCGCAGCCGAACGAGGCGGCGGCCGATCGACCTGACAGCACGGTTTCGGCCGAGCAGATGCACGCGCTCCAGATTCTGCGCGGCCTGGAGGCATCCGAGCGCGATTTGCTCAACCGGCGCTTCCAGGCGCGGTCGCGCAATGTGCGGGTGGAAAAGGACTGGTGAGCCGGATGCGTCGCGTCGCGGCGGCAAGGGGTGGGAGCCAATGAGCAGAGGCGGGGCACCTTCCAGGGCGCGGGCCGGGCTGCTCGTGGTGCTGGCGCTGGGTGCGGCGGGTTGGGCCTCTGGCCCGGCGGGGGCGGACGAGCCATCGCTGCAGGTTCAGGTCGACCGCCAGGAGGTCCCCGAAGGCGGCTCGATCTCGCTGACCGTGACGCTCGAGGGCTTCTCGCGCCAGGCGGGCGATCCCGAGGTCCCGCGCGTCGACGGCTTCGAGATCTACGGTCGGGGCAGCAGCACCAACATCACGCTGATCAACGGCAAGCTCTCCTCGTCGACCTCGCAGAGCTATCAGCTCGTGGCCCAGCGGGCGGGCACCTATGTGCTCCCGCCGGTGAAGGTCCAGGACAAGGGCCGCGTCTATCAGAGCGAGCCGATCACGCTGAGGGTTCTGCCGGCCGCATCCGGGCAACCCGGCCGATCCGCAGCGCCGGCCCCGGGTGCCGGGCGCGCACCGGGCGCTGCGCCCAGCGCGCAGCGGAGCGACGGCCGGAGCCTGTACGCCGAGCTCGAGGCGAGCAAGACCGAGGTCTACCTCGATGAGCAGATCGTCTTGCGCTTCTTCCTCTATCAGCGGGCCGATGTGACCGTCTACGAGCTGTCCGATTTCAGCCCGCCGGCGACCGAAGGGTTCTGGCGCGAGGATCTGGGTCAACAGGCCGAACAGCGCGTGCGCCTGGGGGGCGACCTCTACATCGTGCGTGAAGTGGCCTGGGTGCTGTTCCCCACCAAGACGGGCGACCTGGTGATCGGACCGGGCAGCGTGGTGGCCCATGTGCCCGATCGCACGCGCCGGGGCTTCTTCACGAGCATGTTCGACCGGCGGCTGGTCGAGGTCGCGACCAAGAGCCTGCGCGTGCGCGTCAAGCCCCTACCCGCCGCCGGCCGTCCGCCCGATTTCACCGGAACCGTGGGCCAGTACGAGATCTCCGCGGCGTTCGACCCCCCGCAAGCCCGGCAGGGCGAGGCGCTCGCCCTGACCTTGAGGGTGCGTGGCTCAGGTCACATCCAGACGATCGGTGCCCCGTTGTGGCCCGCGTGGGAAGGCCTGCGCGTGTTCGACTCGGGCGAGGCGGTCTCGGTCAACAAGGCGGCGGGTCGGGTGGAGGGTGAAAAGACCTTCACCCAGGTGCTCGTCCCGACGCGATCGGGGCCCCTGACCCTGGAGCCCATCCGCTTCAGTTACTTCGACCCGGCGCGCGAGCGCTATGTCAGCCTGTCTACGCCGCCGCTCACCCTCGACGTACAGCCGGCGGCCTCGGGAGCGCCGGGATCCGCGGGCTCAAGCTATGTCGTGCCGGTGGGCGAGGACATCTTCTATATCCGCCAGGATCTGGCCGGCGGTCTGCGCCGGCTGAGCGGACAGGGGCTGCGCGGCGTGTGGTTCGTTCATCTCATCCCGCTCATCGCCGCCGCGGGGGCGCTCTGGTGGCACGGGCGGCGGTCGGCGCTGGCCCGCGACCCTGCGCTGGCGCGGCGCGCCCAGGGCCTGAAGCGTGCCCAGGAGAAGCTCAAGGCGCTCGATCCCGCGGCGCCGGCGGCGCAGGTGGCATCTGCAGTGGCCGAGGCCCTGGAGGGCTTCTTGAGCGATTGGCTGGATGCGGAAGTGCGCGGCATGCGGCGCGCGGACCTCGAGGCCGAACTGCGTGCGGCCCATGCACCCGGCGATCTGGTGGACGAGGTGCTGGGCCAGCTGGCGTGGGCCGACGATGTGCGGTTCGGTGCGGGCGGGCGCGGTGATGTGGCCGCCCGCTTGGCGGGCGCCACGCGTCTGGTGGGAGAGCTCGACGCGGCGCTGCGCAAGGTGACAACGGGGGTGGCCCCATGAGGACAGCGCGACGCGCAGCACCCAGGGGCCTGCGGACGTTCCTGGCGGCGGCCCTCGTGTCAGCCCAGGCGGGGGGCCTGCTCCTCGGCGCCGTCGGGCCGGCCGAGGCCGCGCCCCAGCCGCCGCAGGGCGTGGTGGAGGCGGTTCGCCAGGCCGAGGAAGCGTATGCGGCTGGGCGACCCGAACAGGCGGCCGAGATCTACCGCGGCGTCCTGGCGGCGGGCTGGGGCTCGGCCGACCTCTACTACAACCTGGGGTGTGCCAGCTTCAAGGCCGGGCAGATCGGGTGGGCCGCCGGCTTCTTCGAAGAGGCCCGTCGCCTGGCGCCGCGGGATGCCGACATCCGCCACAACCTGCGCATCGTGCTTGCCCAGAAGCGCGATCGGGTCCAGGAGGAAGGGCCCTCGTGGCTGCTCGGCCTGCTGACCGGTCTCCTCGACAGCTACGCCCCGGTCGACGTTGTCCACTGGCTGGTTGCCCTCGTGTGGGTCGTGTGTCTGGTGGCCGGGGTCCACTGGGGGATAGGGGGCCGGGCCCGCGCGGTGACGCGGCGCGTGCTGCCGGTCCTCGCGGTGCTGGGCGTCCTGGCCGTCGCCGCCCTCGGCCTGAAGGCCTACCAGGTTGCCTCCGCGCCGTCGGGGGTGATCGTTGCCGCTGAGGCGCAGGTGCTCACCGGACCTCGCGTGGGCGAGACGGTGCAGTTCGTTCTCCACGAGGGCACGTTCGTTCATCTGGGCCGCACGGCTGGGGCCTGGCGCGAGGTCTGGCTGTCGGAGCAGATGCGCGGCTGGGTTCCCGGGGAGAGCCTGATGGTGCTGCACCCTGCACGCTGGCTGCCCTGAAGTCTGCCCGATTCCGCAGTTGAGTTGCCGGTCCGGATCGGATTATCCTCGGGCTGTTTCTGCCGCGCGACGCGGCCGGGGCGCGGTTCTCCGCGGGGCGGTCAGAAGGAGACAGCATGACGGCGGATGAGTTCCTTGCCTATTTCAGCGAGGAGCGTTTCATCAAGAATCTGAGCGCCCGCTCCAAGGACGGTGTGCTCTCGGAGATGTCGAAGATACTGGCGAGTGATGCGGACGTCCGCGACCCGGGCCTGTTGCTCGAGATGATCCGCCGGCGCGAGAGTCTGGGCAGCACCGGATTGGGCCACGGGGTGGCGGTTCCGCACGGGCGTAGCACGGCGGCGACCAAGACGAAGGTGGTGTTCGCGCGATCGAAGCGCGGTGTCGAGTACAGCTCGCCGGATGGAGTCCCCTGTTCGCTCTTCTTCCTGATTGTTGCACCGTATGAGGACCAGAAGCAGGAGTACCTGCCGCTGCTCGGCAAGATCGTCGAGACGGTCAGCAATCCCACCACCCGTGAGCGCCTGCTGGAGGTCTCCAGTCACGAGGAGTTTCGGACGGTGATCCGGGAGGCACTGGGTGAGTAGCGATCGCATCATCAAGCTCGTCCAATTGCAGGATCTCGAACTGATGATCCGCGAGGCCCAAGACCCCGCGCGCAAGGGCAACGAGGAGGCGCTGGGGTTCATGATGGGCAACATCGGGAAGCTGGAGGCCGAGTTGCAGGATCTGCGCGGCCAGATCGACAAGCAGGACCTGCGGGCCTACGACCGGATTCACCGGCGCTACAACCGGGTGATCGTGCCGGCCATCGGCCGCATCTGCACCGGTTGCTTTCAAGAACTGCCCACCTCGGTGAAGCACGCGCTGGCCGAGGGGGCCCCGTTGCCAACCTGTGAGAGCTGTGGGCGCATTCTGTACTGGGCCTAGGCCCCAAGGTGAGCGCCCGCCGACGCCACAAGCCAATGCCATGGTGACCGATTTTGCGGTGCGCGGAGCCATCTTGCAGGATTTCCACGGCCGGGCGCCGGAGGTTTGCGATCTTGCCTTCTTGAGCGGGCGCCTGTCGCGCATCACGCCTCAACCGACCTGCGCCGGGCCGCGTGTCTATGTGACGCCCGGGTTCAGCGACGCGCACCATCATCTGCTTCATCTCGGGCTCACCGCGGCGCGCTGTGACTTCAGCGCCTGCGACTCCCTGGCGGCCACCCTCGATCGGCTGGCCGACCACCTCCGCGAGTTGCCCGGGGAAAGCGGCATCGTCTGGGGCGAGCGCTGGGATGAGAGCCGCTGGCCGGAGAGACGGGGGCCGTCGCGGGCCGAATTGGATGCGCTGGCGCCCGCCCGGCCGCTCGCGCTGCGCCGCATCTGCGGCCACCGCGTGGCGCTCAACAGCGTCGCCGCTCGAGAGGTCGAAGCGCGTCTGGGGCCGCTGGGTCCCGGCGGCGAGCCCACCGAGGGGCAGGCGCTCGTTCTGGGCACCGTCTGGCCGCCCTCGGGCCCCGAGCTGGAGCAGGCGCTCACGGAGGCCCAGGAGCAGGCGATCGCGATGGGCATCACCCGGGTGGGCGAAATGGGCGGCTACGGGGCGCTGGACACCTACGTGGCGCTCGCGCGCCGCGGGGCCCTGAAGATCGCCATCGACCTCTTCGTTCCCCCGACCGAGCTCGACCGGGCTCTGGAGCTGCGCGCGCAGGGCGCCTTCGACTCCCCGCAGTTGCACCTGGCGGGCGTGAAGCTCTTTGCCGACGGCTCGATCGGCGCCCGCACCGCGGCGCTGCGCCGCCCCTACGCTGACCGCGAGACGATGGGGGAGTTGCTCCTGACGGACGAGCAACTCCTGGCCCACCTGCGGCGCTGTCTGGCTGCCGGGCTCCCCGCGGCCATTCACGCCATCGGCGATGCCGCCATCCTGCAGGTGCTGGCCCAGGTCGCGCGCCTGGGGGCCGAGAGCGGGCACCTCCTGCCCGGCAGGGTGCGGCTCGAGCACGCCGAGATGATCGACGAGGAGATGCTCGCGCGCGCAGCGGCGTTGGGCGTCGATATCTCCATGCAGCCCAACTTCGTGGCCCAGTGGGCCGGACCCGGCGGGCTCTACGAGACGGCGCTGGGCCGCGAGCGCACCCTGGCCATGAATCCCTTCCGATCGGTGTGGGCGCAGCCGGTCGCGTTCGTCTTCGGGTCCGACGGCATGCCCATGAATCCGGCCCTCGGCATGCAGGGCGCGGTCGAGCATCCCCAGGAGCAGCAACGCCTGACGCCCGGGCAGGCCTTGGGCGTCTATCTGGGGGCCCGGGCGGTCGGTGGCGCCCTGTGGCGCCAGGAAGACTGGTGGCAGCTCGGGTGCACCGGTGCCGTGCTGTACGGTGCTGATCCGCTCGAGCTGGCGGGCGGCGATGTGAAGCGCGTGCCTGTGCTGGGGGTGCTGTGGGATGGCGCCTGGTTGCTGGAGCCCACGGCCGAGTCGTACCGCACTGGGGTGGTCCATGGCCTCTGACGCGTTTCCGCCCGTCGGCGATCGCTTCCTGATCGAGTCCGCGGCCCGGCTCAATCAGGTGCTGGAGCGCCAGCGGATCTATGAAGCGATCCGCGACCTGGTCACCCAGGCCACCCAGGCACAGGCCTGCTCCCTGCTCCTTCTCAATGGCGCCCTCGGTCGCTGGGAATTCCAGATCGCCTACAGCCGCCTGGTCAAGCCCGGCGAGGTCCCGCCGCTGGAGGCGGGGCAAGGGCTGGCGGGCTGGGTGGCGGAACACGAGACCTCGGCCGTGGTCCCGGAAGCCGCTGCCGACCCACGGCTGCGGCATCTGGTCGATCGACAGCTCGGCTTCGAGGTGCGCTCGGTGATGGCGGTGCCGCTCGTGCGCGCTTCGCGCGTCTTCGGGGTGATCGAGGCGCTCAACAGCCGGCGCCGGGAGGGTTTCACCAGCGCGGATCTAGAGCTGCTCGAGGCGCTCGCCAATCAGATCGCCGTGGCCCTGGCCAACGCGCGCCTCTATGACCTCGTCCGGCGCGAGAAGCGCGCCAATGAACTCCTCTACCGCGTGGGCCTGGCCCTGTCGCGCACGCTGCGCTTGGAGGAGCTGCTGCCCCTGGTGACGCAGCTGCTGCGCGAGCTGATCGACTTCGACGCCGTGGGGATCTACCTCTACGATCCGGAAGCGCGGACGCTCGAGTGGTTTCACGGCCATGGCTACAACGAGGGATCCGAAGATCAGGTGCGCCTGAAGATCGGGCAGGGTGCGGTCGGCTGGGTGGCCGAGCACCGCGAGGCGCTCATCATCCCCGATGTGCACGCCGACCCGCGCTATCTCAACGCCCGCTTGGAGACGCGGTCGGAGATGGGGGTGCCGCTCGTGGCCGAGGGTGAACTGGTGGGGGTCTTCAACATCGAGAGCGACACGCTCAACGCTTTCGATGAACGTGACCTGCGCCTGCTGTCGGCGTTCGGCAACCAGACGGCGATCGCGATCCAGCGCGCACGCCTGCACGACCAGGCGATCGAGAAGCGGCGCCTGGAGGAGGAAATCCGGATCGCCCGGCGCATCCAGCGGCGCCTGCTGCCCAGCGCCGACCCGGTCTTCGCCGGGCTGGACATCGCGGCCTTCAACCACCCGTCGCTGGAGGTCAGCGGCGATGTCTACGACTTCATCGAGATCACGTCCGATCAGCTGGGGATTCTGATCGGGGACGTGGCCGGCAAGGGGATCCCCGCGGGCCTGCTCATGGCGACCTTCCAGGCGAGCATGCGCGCCGAGATCCGCAACAACTACGCGATCTCGGTGATTCTCTGCAAGGTCAACCGCCTGATGCGCGAGAGCATCGAGGAGACCGCCTTCGTGACGGCGGTCTACGGCGTCTTCGACCGCCGCCGCCGGCGCCTGACCTACTCGAATGCGGGCCACAATCCGCCGCTGTTGTTGCGCGCCACGGGCGCGGTCGAGTGGCTGCGCGAGGGGGGGACGCTCCTGGGCGCCTTCGCAGACGCGGAGTACACCGAGTCGATCGTCGATCTGGAACGCGGCGACCTGCTGGTCTTCTACACCGACGGGATCAGCGAGGCCATGTCCGCGACCGGGGAGATGTTCGGCAGCGAGCGGCTGCTCGAGACCTTGCGGGCCTGCTCGCGGGACGACTCAGCGCGCTCCGTTTGCCGGCGTATCCTGGAAGCTGTTCACAAGCACTGCGGCCACACGCAGATGGACGATGACCTGACCGCGATCGTCCTGCGTCCCACGGCGGCCGAAGCTCAAGATCAGTCCTCGATCGGCTGATACGATACGTGGAGGAACTGCTCGCGCGGGGCGGGGTTTGCCCGGGCAGGGGCGGTTTGGGCGCGAGTGCCAGAAACGGATTGAACCCTGTGGAACAGGGTGCGAGGATCACGACATGTTTGGCAAACAAAGCAAAGAGCGGGTCGAGGTTCGGCCAGCGCCCGAGCGCAACACCACGATCATCGGCAATGGCGCCAGTTTCAACGGCGTCGTGCGCGTGAACGGTTCGCTGCGCATCGATGGTGAAGTGGAAGGCCAGCTGCAGGTGACCGAAGCGCTCACGGTCGGTCCCACCGGCGTGGTCAAGGCGGAGATCTCCGCCAACTCCGCCATCATCGGGGGGCGGATCAAGGGGCGCATCTGGGCCAAGGAGAAAGTGGTCCTGCAGCGCGGTTCGCGGCTGGAGGGTGATGTTCACGCGTCGCTCTTCAAGATCGAGGATGGCGCGTTCTTCCAGGGCAACTGCGCCATGGGCGAGGCCGGCAAGAGCGGCGCGCCCGACGCGCCGCGGGATGCCGCCGGGCAGGGCCGTAACCTCCAGGTGGTTGGCTAGGTCCCGCGCTCGGGGCGGCGCCAGGAAGGCGCCTTATGTTCTCGCGCCGGCAAGGATGAGGGGGCGGGAAGCGTGAATGTCTATGGCCGCGGTGGGGCAGGGATGGGGCTAGGCCTCGGGCTGACCGAGGGCGTCAAGATTCTGCTGATCTGGAACGGTATCATCTTTCTGCTGCAACAGATCCTCCGGGGCGGCATCGGTTTTCTGTCCCACGAGACCCTGGTGCGCGTATCAACCCCGCTGGGACCTGAGATGCTGCGCTACCCCGTCGTGCGGCTGGAACAGCTCCTCGGCATGGTCCCGGTGCTGATCTGGCAGAAGGGTTACCTCTGGCAGCTCGTGACCTACCTGTTCCTCCACGGCGGCTTCTTCCACGTGTTCTTCAATATGTTCGCGTTGTGGATGTTCGGCAGCGACATCGAGCGGCTGTGGGGCACGCGGCGGTTCCTGACGTACTACTTCTTCACCGGCATCGGCGCCGGGCTGTTCACGCTGGTGCTCACGCCCAATGGCGTGATCCCGACGATCGGCGCCTCGGGTGCGGTCTACGGGCTCTTGCTCGCCTTCGCCTGGTTCTTCCCCGAACGGCGGATTCTGCTCTATTTCGTCTTCCCGATCCCGGCGCGGGTGTTTGTGCTCATCTTCGGCGTGATCGAGCTGCTGGCGTCGATCACCCAGCAGGGCGGCGCGATCGCCCACCTGGCCCACCTCGGCGGGCTGGTTTTTGGCTACGTCTACCTGCGGGGGTTCGGGCGGGGGCTGGGGCAGTGGCTGAGCCGCCGGCGGCGCCGGAGCAAGCTGCGGGTGGTCGACTTCACGCGCGACGATTGGAATCGTTGAACCCCGCTCCCCGCCATGCCTTCTCCTGATGTGACCGCGGCCGCCGGCCCGGTGGGGACGGCGGCCGCCTGCTACGGGTGGGGACCCGCCGCGACCTATCGCAGCACGACCATCTGCTTCGACTCGCTGCGACCGTCGACCGTCACGCGGTAGAAATATGTGCCGGCACCGACGGGCGTTCCGAGGTCGCTCAATCCGTCCCAGGGGGCGACGAAGGGACCAGCCGGGAGGGGTGCGCCTCGCAGCAGCGTGCGCACCAGGGCGCCGGCGACGTCGAAGACCTCCACGTCGACAGCGCGCGCGTCCGCGTCCAAGCGAAACGCGATCCGGGTGCCGCTGCCGAAGGGATTGGGCTGGTTCTGCGCCACCCGGACGCGTGCAGGTCGCGCCGGCTGCTCGGCGACGCCCGTGCCGATGGCATTGTTCCAGATCAGCTCGATGTCCGCATCCGCGCGCGGCACCAGGTGGTATTCCCCAAACTCGTAGAGCAGAATGCCCGCGACGACCGCGGTGTCGCCGACGGTCGGCCGGTAGTGAACAAACTCGCCCCCCGCGTTGGACTCGCTAATCAGGTCGACGGCCGCCGTGTCGGGCTCGACCAGCAACCACCACTCGCCGTAGAGGGCCGCGTCGCCGTCCACGCTGTCGAGATAGGCCGGCTGGTTCAGGCGCAGGAGCGCATCTTCCCACGGCTCGGGCGCGTTGTCATTCGGGCCTACCTGCAGGCCTCCGCCCTCATCGTCGGCGTTGTAGATGATCTCGGCGGCGGTGACGTCGGTCACGACCACCGGCTGGGTGGCATCGCCGAGGTTCTCGTAGAGCACGATGCCCGGCTGGAAGCTCATTTGGGTCGCACCGTAGTACTCGCGGATGGCGCCGGCCACGCGCACGCTGTCGCCCACCGCGAGGGCGCCGTCCTGGGCGACGCGGACGTAGAGGTGCTGGAAGGGGCCGGCGTCACCCTCCTGGATGAAGTAGTAGTTGCCGGCGACCTGGGCCACGCGGCCGGCGGTGGTGACGACGATGTCGCGATAGTCGGAGTCGTCCTGCAGCAGGTCGTCCACGTACTGGAGGTTGTAGATGGGCGTCACGCCCTGGGCGAACGTGTACTCGCCGTCGTCCATCATGGTGAGCTCGCCGTCGGAGAGGACGCCGCTCACGTAGGCGATGTCGACCGCGCCGGGGAACTGTGCCTCCGTCGTCAGGTGCACGAGCCGGTGGTCCTGGGCATCGCGCTGCGCGGCGAGCACCGCGAGGCCGGAGTCGAAGTCGTAGTGGTTGGTCTGCTGCGAGCTCGTCAGGTCGACGCCCACCGCGAACAGCACATCGACGCGTTGGTTATCGTAGGCCCACACGCCGCGCAGGTTGGGCTTGCAGGGCATGCCCAGATCGTCCGGGCAATTGCGCGGTGCGATCTTGAAGTTGCTGTAGTTGTAGACCAGGATCCCGGCGATGAAGTCGAGCTGGGTGCCCTCGGGCGGGATCTCGTAGTCGAAATCCCCGCCGGGATCGGCCGAGTAGGAATCGACCAGCAGGCAATCGCCCAAGCCAACGCCGTCCTCGCAGATGTACCACTCGTCGAACGCGTCAGGGGGGCCCGCGAACAGCTTGGGGTGCACCGGATCGTCGTCCACCACCTTGATCAGCACCGACTCGTACGCCTCCGCATAGGGGCCGGCGGTGTTAACGTCGGCGGCGTGGACCACGACCGGGTCGGGCACGGGCGCGGTCGTGACGACATTGTAGGCGCAGTACACGCCCTGGCCGCAGGGGGGTGAGTGATAGACATCGATCTCCGAGAAGTCGAAATACTCCTCGTAAGCGCCGGTCACATTGACGACGTCGCCGCGGGCAACGTTCCCGAGATGGGTGCCATTGGTGAAGACCCAGATGCCGGAGTTCATGCGTCCCCAGGTGGGATGGGGGGGCTGCTCCTGGACGAAGAAGCCGAAACGACCGGTGGCCGTCACGACCACCTCCGAGATCGAAACCTCGCTGCCCGTGGGATGGGCGCCCATCTGGATATCGTAGATCGACGTCTGGATCGCGTGCGCGGCGGAGAGGACGGATCCTAGAACCAGCAGTAGCATGGTGATACCGCTTGCATGCTTCATGGCCGGGTTCCTTCCGTTGGTGGGTCCCTGACGGGCGGGCAGGTGTCCGCCCGACGCTGACGCTGCTCTCTACTCACGAAGCATTGTAACGGCGTTGAGGGGCGCCGTCAACCGCACCGCCCGGGGCCGCCGGTCAGAGCCCGAAGACGCGGCGCACCAGCTCGGCGATCGCCTCCTCAGCGCTCTCGCCGGCGCTCGGATCCTCGAAGCGTGTGAGCAGGGTGGAGAACAGGGCGCAGCGACCCGCGCCCCAGGAGGCGAGGGCGCCCGCGTAGACGACCTCGGCGGAATCGGGCTCGGGGCGCAGGCTCTCGGACAACCGCCGGTGGTCGATCCACAACAGCGGTTCGACCCAGGGCGTGATGCGGAAGAAGTCGGTGCCCGAGACCGCCGTGCGCACGCCGAGCGAGTCGACCGCGAAGTAGCTGCCGCAGCCGACCGGCGCGTCCTTGGGCAGCGTGCAGTCGGTGACATACTGGTCGCCCGATGGGCGCACGAAGATCGAACCGAGTCCGTACGTCTCCTGCACGAAGCGGGTGCGCAACCCGCCCTGGGTCCCGATGGCATCCCGACTGGTGATCAAGAGGTTGCCGCCGGCGGCGACGTAGTCGTGGATCGCCTGCTCGGCCAACGCCAGGCCGGCCACCATCTGCGCATCGGAGTCCACCGTCACGGGGCTGGCCACGCCGCCGTACCAAACGACCCCCTTGAACAGCTGGAAGGTCGGGAGCACCTCCTGGGCGCTGCGGAAGACGCCATCTTCCCACACATCGTAGAGATGGTAATTGCCGGGCACCGCGCGCTCCATGACGCCCTCGCCGGGACTGCGCCAGAAGTTGTCCTGGTTGCGGGCGATCGACTGGCCGCTGGCGCCGCGGGCGCCGGCATTGTCGATGAGCAGGTACTCGCCCAGCGGTGGGGTGACGCTCCAGGTCCACGAGATGACGTTCGATCCTGTCGCTGCCCGGTCGAAGGCTTGGGCGCGCACGGTACGCGGGCCGTAGCGCCCGTGGAAATGCTCCTCGAAAAAGGCACCCACGGTGTCGCGCCCGGCCACGCGGATCGCCGCGGCGGCCGAGTCCTCCCCGGCCGCGACGTCCAGCCAGAGCAGCACGTAGTCGATCGTCGCGCGCCCGTCGAAATCCTCCGGCTTCCACGCGAACGAGATCGCCGGCAGACTGGGCCGCGCTAGGGTGGGATGGCCCGTCGTGTCGGTCCACGCGATGATGGGCACCCGGTTGCGCAGGGAAAAGTCCTGCTGGGCCGGCTCCGGATCGGCGGCCAGATCGTTGTCGATCGCCCGCACACAGAAGGTCCGCAGCGCCTGCGCGCCCCCGATGGGAACGTCGAAGGTGTCGCGCGTGGCGGTCGTGAAGGCCCAACCGGCGTCCTCCCACCACAGGCTGTCGCCGGGGGCGGGTCGCCACGGCTCGCTCCACCGGTAGGCGTAACCGATCACCGTGCCATCTCGGTCGGTGCCCCACCAGCTGAGGATGATGCGGTAGTCGGTCGTCGCCAAGCTGTCGCCAGTGGGGGCGAGGTACGTGGTCGGCGGCCGGTTGGTCGGGTAGGGCTTCTCCTCGCGGTCGCAGCGGGCGGCCGCCAGGATCGCGATCGCCGCCATGGCGAGCAGGGCGGCAGCGCGAGCGCCTTGCGCCCGACGTTGGCCTGAGCGCGGCGCGCGGCTGTCGGGGCGTGTGCGTCCGATCTCCATGCCTCCATCTCCCCGCCGATTCGGCTCACTTCAGGATCATGAACTTGCCGCGCTCGACCGCCCGCGATTCCAGATCCTCGACGCTGAAGAGGTAGAGGCCCGCGGCGATCGCCTGATCCTTGCGCGTGGTCAGGTCCCACGCCGCCATGTAACCCGACAACACGGGGATGTCCCCGGTCGGATTGCGCACGTCGGTGGGATCGTAGATCCCGCGCACGTCGGTGGCGCCGTAGGTGTCGCCATCGAAATTCAACGTCCGGACATGATCGCCGGCCAGGGTGTAGATGCGGATCGTGCAGCGCTTGGGCAGGCCGACGAACCACAGGTAGCGGTCGCGCAGGAGCGCCTCGTCCCAGGCCGCGTCTCCGTGGTAGGGATTGGGGAAGACGATGACCCGGCGCCTGGGGGTCTCATCCCGCCGGGCTCCCGGAATCACGAGCGCGCGATTCTGGGGAATTCCCGACTCGAGGGGGCCGACGTCCTGGGTACCGGTGTCGAAGCTGGTGACCGCGACCCAGTACTTGAAACCGTCGCGCACTTCGTCGATGTCGAGGCAAAACGGGTACGCGAGCGTGTCGCCGTCCGCGGTTGCGCGCCGCAGGGGTTCGGGAGCCAGAATCGCCTCCAGGCCGGTGTCGAAGCTCAAGGAGTCACGCAGGTCGAATTCGCCCAGCAGCGCGAAGCCCTCCGTCTTGGTGCGATCACTGATGTGGATGCGAAACCCTTCGAAGTCCTGCTCGCGGCTCTTGGGGTCGATGAACCCGAGGGGCAGGTCGTCCCACCAGAGCCGCAGCCGGTTGTGAAAGGCCTCGATGTGGAGGCTGGGTGAGGGTGGCGGCACGGGGATGCTGTAGTTCAGGTCGAACGCGGTCTGGGCCCAGACCGCGTTGAAGGTGATGTCCTGCTCCGCCGAGCGGCCATAGGCGGGCGAGGGCATGCCACCCACGAAGGCGAACGCGACCGTGACCGCGTCGCCCGGCTCCAGAAACCAGTGCACTTGCCCGGTGCTGTCGGTGAACGTCGCCGTGCCCAGGGGACCCACCGACAGCAAGGTGACCGGATCATTATTGGGCGCCTCAACGCCGCGCGTGGGATCGGTCGATCCATTGCTCAGCGCCACGTAGCGCTCCCAGTCGAGGTCGGGGGTCTCGGGGCGGGCGCCGGAGGGGTCCCAGTTCCACCAGTTGAAGGAGACCGTCTTCTCGTCGATGGGAATCGGACGGGTGCCCAGAAGCTGGCAGCCGATCCAGGACGTGCAATTGCCGCCGTCGAGCAGATAGTGATGTTCGGTCACGAGCCGCAGGCTGTCGACGTAGCCGATGTCCTTCTTGGAGAACCAACCGCTGGGCGGCCACGCGTCGTGCCCATCCTTCCACCCGGAGGCGAATTCCGTATAGAGGCCCGCGTAGACGTCAAAGAGCAGGTTGGTGGGGTGGACGTTCGCGATCTGGAAGTTGAGGATCGTGATCGCGTCGAAGGGTTCGAAGCTGAACTGGAGGATCTCCTGCGTGACGGTCACCGTGAGCGGCCGGTGGAGCTCGGTGCCGTGATTGTGCCGGTCGAGGTAGGCACAGATGAGGTCCTGCTCCGACTTGGCGTTGACGGGGTCATAGTAACGGCTGTTGGGCAGGATCGAGCGCTCGAGGATCTCCGACGCGGCAGGAAAGAACTCGCTCTCGGTCTCGCGGCCCGAAGCGCCGAAGTACCCATCCACGGTCGCGGTTGTGACGAGGGTGTCGGCGTCGGCCAGCTCGCCGGTGGGGGTTGCCAGGCCGCCGACCCAGAGCCCGGCGCGCACGAGGTGCTCCTCGGCGCTGCCCAGGGGGTACTCGAGCGATGGGTCGCGCGAGGCCATGTTATTGCCGAAGAAACCGTTGTTGAAGATCGTCAAGCCCATCGCGTTGGCGCTGGTCGTACGGGTGGTGATCAGCGTGTCCTCGGTGGCGCCCAGCATCACCGGAGCGGCCGGCGGGCGCGCCGCGGCCGGAGCGGGTGGGTGGTGATCGGCGCCGGCGGCATCCGCGGGGCCGAGCGCGCGACCGAGCAGCCCCGCGAGCGCCACGCCGAGCAGCGTGGCCCAGAAGCGGGGCACCCGACCCCCGGACAGGATAGCGAACTGCATCGTTGCGGCCTTCTCCATGCGCGCCTACGGCGGCGTGAGCTGAAACAGCGCCAATCGATTCGTCACCGGATCGGCGACGTAGACCAGTGAATCCCGGGCGCACAGGTGCCGCACCTGCGTGAGGGGCGGCTCGAGTGCGATCTTGCTCGGCGAATAGACGGTGTCGGCGAAAGCGCCGTCGAGCTGGAACTTGAGCACACGGCCGTGCCCGGTGTCGGCCACGTAGATGTGCTCGCCGCTGGGATCGACGGCGACGCCCGCGGGCCCCAGCAGCAAGCCCTCTTCGAGGCCGATCGGTTCGAGGCCGATCGCCACATTCGAGGTGTCGGGACGCAGGCATTGGACCCAGTGCTTGCCGGTGTCGGCGACCACCAGCACCTCCCCGCTGGAAGCCAGTCCGTGGGGGGCGATGACATACCCGCTGCCCGTGCCGCGGTCGGTAACCGTGTGCAAGCGGCGGCCCCAGCGGTCGTAGGCCAGGACCACGTCGCGCGCGGCGTCAGCCACGTAGATGTGCAGATCAGTATCGACCGCCAGACCGGAGAAGGACTGCCACAGCGAATCGCCGAAGCTATAGAGCGGCTCGCCACCCAGCCAATAGAAGATCTTCAGGCGCATGTCTGCGCTGTCGGCTACCACCAGGAAGGTGGAGTCGCGCTTGACGACCGCGAGATGTACCGGCGCGCCCAGGTCCGCGAACTCGGAGGCGAGGGTGGGCCGCGCGGGATAGCTGCGCGTGCTGTAGTAGATCCCCACCCGCTGGCTGCTCTCGATCACGAAGAGGTAGAGCCCCGCCACGGCCACGGCGCTGGGGGCGGGCAGCTCCCAGACCGCCTTGAGGTTGTAGGTCCCCGGTTCGGGCGTGACGAAGACCGCGGCGGGTTGCTCGGGCAAATCCAGGCGCTGGCCACAGCCGGTGGCCACCAGGCCGCCGGCCAGGAGCAGGGCCGCCAGCGGGGTGGCGCGGCGAGCTTTCGGCCGGGCCATCACCACACCACCCCCAGGGTCCAGCGATGGATGTCGCCGTAGTAATCGCCGGCGGCATAGGCGTAGTCGGCCTGGACCACGCGCGCCCCCATGCGCACGCGGGCGCCCAGACCGGCGTGAAACTTGAGCACATCGGCCGTGAAGTCGTAGCCCGAGCGCAGGAACAGGACCTGGCGGAATCCCAGCTCGGCAGCCATCCGGACCACCTCCCGGTTGTCGGCTGGGTGGCCGATCTCGAGGATGGTCACGCCCACCCATCGTTCGGTGTGGATCGGATCGATGGTCAGACTGAAGCGGAAGAAGGTCGGCGGGCTGAAGCTGTCGTAGCGCACGCGCGCGCCGTTGCGCCGGCTGACGAACGAGCCGCTCGGCGTGAGATCGGGGCCGAAATTCGAGAGGGCCAGCCCGATCCGCGCGTCCCGATAGCCCACGAAGTAGATGGCGCCTGCGTCCATGAGCCAGCTCGTGAGCTGCGGCCCCCCCACCTCGGGACCCAATTCCTCGCGAAAGAGCTTGGCGCTCACGCCGAAGCTGAGCTTGTCGGTCAGGGCCCGCGACCCGCCCAGAATCAGGGTCATCGCCGTGTAGGAGAACTCCCGTCCCGTGCCCAGGGGGTGGAATTCATCCGTTTCATCCATCGTCACGCCGAGGGCGGACACGCCGACGCCCAGCCACCCGTGCAGGGGAGCGCAGGGCAGCGCGACGGCCGCTCCGCCCGCCGGGATGTCCGCCGGCAGGCGTGCAGCGGTGAAGCTCGCGCCCCGCTCGCGGCTGATGCCCAGGCCGGCGGGGTTGCTGAAGAGCGCGACCGGTCCGCTGACGTAGCTGCTGGTCGCGCCGGCCATGGCACTCGCGCGCGCATCGACCGGAATCTTCAGGAACGTGCCCGCGGAGGTGCCGACCCGCTGGCCGCCCAGGTCGCTCTGCGCGGCCACGCCCGGGGCCAGCGCCAGCACGAGCGCGAACACCAGCGTGGCCTCGCTGCGACCGCTACCACTCATACGTGATCCCCACCCGGAAGGTGCGCGGGGTGTCGTAGTAGGCCGGGTTGCGCAGCGCAAACCCCGCCGCCTGGAACTGGTAAGCCACCGCGGCTTCAATCGCCTCCGCTTCGGGACTCAATTCCTGGTAAGCGCCGATCAGTTCCCAGTTGTCCGGCAGCCGGCCGTGTTCGGCATAGAAATCCTCGCGCAGGGCGTCCACCGGGTGTTCGGGGTTGGCCCGGCTGTACGCGGCCAGCAGCTCATCATCGTAATTATCAGGATTGGCATAGCCGTACGTGAGGCTCCCTTGCCCCGGCTTGTAAGGCTTGCCCGTGACCGCGTCGAAGTAGACCGGCGTGCGGTGATCGAAGAGGTTGTAGACGTTGAAGGACAGCTCAAAGCGCCGGTTGGTGAGCCGGAAGCCCTTGCGCACGGAGATGTCGCAGGTGGTGTCATAGGGACCGTTGCGCGAGTAGGGGGCCCCGACCTCCTGCCCCGCGACGTTGAGGGGCGTGTAGGCCCGGCCCGAGCGGATCAGGAAGTGCACGCCGATCGAGAAGTCCCGTGGCCAGCGGAATCCGAACCAGCTCGGTGGATCCTCCTTCTCCCGGATGCGCAGGTCGGCTCGCGTGGTGAATTTGTGAGGCCGGTTCCACCAGAGGTATTCCTCCCCCAGCAGAGTCTCGCGCGAGTCGCCGCCCGTTTCCTGGATGAGCTTGGTCTTGTTCGGGTCCGATGCCTTGCCTTTGCCGGTCGTGTAGGTGTAGGAGACACTCCCGGCCAGGAAGTTCTGCAGCGAGCGTTCAAGCGACAGCTCGATGCCCCGTGAGCGCGCGTAGTCGGCGTTCCAGTACATGAAGAAGTTGCTGCGCGAGGTGCGTCGCTCCTGCATCACCAGGCGAATGCTGGTCGGGTAGTCGTACATGTCCTTCCAGAAGAGCGTCGCCTTGGCGGCGGTCGCCTTGGTGAATTCGTAGCCGGTGCCGATCTCATAGGAGACGGAGATCTTGGGGTTGAGGGTCGGGTTGCCGATGCGCGGGTACTCCTCGCCCGACTGCGAGCTCGACTTGGCATAGACATAGTAGTAGGGGGGGCGCTGGCTGTTATGGCTGTAGTTGAAGAACAGGTGTGCCTGCTGGCCAATCGGGAAGGAGATGCCGACGCGCGGGCTCAGATGGCTCTTGTACCGGTAGCCGAAGAGCTCGTGCGTCTCGCGCCGGAACTTGGCCTCGAGCGCAGGCGTCATGTGGGGCAGCGCCTGGGCCGCCATCGCCTTCTCCACCTGACGGCCCGGGAACCACCAGTCGTAGATCAGCCCCACATTCACCGCCAGCCCCTCGTGCTCGAAGCTATCCTGGAGGTAGCAGTTGCCGACGTTGGGCGTCACGTGGAAGAGGTCGAACTCGTCACCCAGCGGGCGGCTGTTGTTGGGGTTGGTCGGATCGATGTAGACAGCCAGGGCGTTGAGCTGCATGTACTGGACTTCCTGGTATTCCCCGGACAGCCCGGCTTGGAAGCTGTGACCTCGCCACCGGTGGGACCAGTCGTTCTTGATGCCCCAGACGAGCGCGTAGCGATCGCGCCAGTCGGGCGCGTCGCCGATATCGATGAAGTAGGGCGTGTCGTAGAAGTTCGGGTCCTCGAGCAGGTCGGCGTCGCGCAGGTGGTTGTAGATGCTGTAGTGCTTGCCTAGCACATCCTTGTGCTGGCCGGTGTACTCGCGCCAGACCTGTACGCTCGTTTGCGTGTTGAGCCCCAACGTACGGTTCCATCCCGCGGTGATCAGGCTGAAATCGCGGCTGACCGTGTAATGGCCGTCCAGGTGATTGGCCCAGGCCCAGGGGAAGTTCGAGGCGTTGCGATCGATGTCCCCGATGTCTGGTTCGCCCCAATCATGGCCGAAGCCGAGGTTCTTCGTCCAGGTCAGGCTGAACTTGTCATTGGCGCTGGCCTTCCAGCTCGATTTGAGCACCGCCCGCCATTTGTTCGAGGCAAAGGGGTAGAAGAAGCTGCCGTAGCGATACCCCTGACCGAACACCGCGTCGTGCAGCGAGGAGCACAGGGTGTTCCCGGCGGCCGGGTCGTAGATGTAGCCCTTGTAGCTGTTGGAGAGCTCGCAGCCGACATTGGCATAGAACGTCACGTTCGGGCGCTCGGTGCCGAACAGGTGCAGCAAGTTCTGCACCGGCGTGTTGGGCCCCTCCAACTCCAGGTGCACCAGATGGTGACCGCGCGGGTCGATGAGCGCGTCGGTGTCGTAGGAGAGCGATCCGTGCCAGCGCTGGCCCCCTTCCTTGATCTGGGCGTCGATGACCCCTGACATCGCTTGGCCGTAACGGGCGCTCATGCCCCCGGTCACCACGTTCACGCGGCTGGCCGACTTGGCCGAGAGCTGCGAGCCGTCGGAGTCCCCGGAGAGCAGATCGCGGACGCCGATGCCGTCGATCATGAAGAGGCTTTCATCGGCCCGCCCGCCGCGGAAATGCAGGCGGCCCTCTTCGCGCGTGACCCCGGGCTGCTGGGCCACGACCTCATCGAGCGTCGGGCTGCGGGCGATGAGGGCCTCGAGTTCATGGGCGAGCATGGTGTGAGCCGAGGAGGTGCTTTGTACGTCGATCACCGGCCGCTCGCCGCGCACCTCGATCGCCTCCAACGTGGCCGCCACGGTGGGGGTGAGACGCAGGGTCAGCGGCGAGCTGGTTTGGCCCGGAAGGACCTCAATGCGCTCGGCGAGGGCCTCGTAGCCGACGTAGGTGATCGCCAGGGTGTAGGTGCCCGCGGTCAGCCAGTCGATGACAAAGGCCCCCCGCTCGTCCGTGATCGTCCCGGTGCGGGTGCCCGAAATGACGACGTTGGCGTATCTCAGGGGCCGGCCGGTACGCCCGTCCAGGATGCGACCCTCGATGACGCCGGTTGAGTCGGAGGGGGCTGCGGCGGCGCGCTGCTCCTGCGCCAGCGCGGGTGCGCCCGCGACTGCCGCGATGAACCCGCCCAGCGCGACGGCCGCTAACCAGGCCAGTCGGCGCCGGTGCAGGGCGATGGCAGCGCGCCGGTGGGGCGCGCCGCTGCGAAGAACCCCCGCGGGGGGCATGCCGGGAGTGGTGCTCGTGATCATCGACCCATGCGCCCCTCGTGGATCGCTCGCCGCGCGGCGCTGCTTCGGCCGGCTGGATCGGTCGCGACTCTAGCAGCGCCCGGAAATGATGGTCAAGGTGTACCCTGCCCGCGGATGCGCCGGGCTTCATCCGGGCGCCCCAGCGCCTCGTACAGTTCTGCCAAAATACGGTGTAGATCCACGTCGCCCGGGGAAAGCCTGGCCTCGGCCTCATAGGACCGGATGGCATCCTCCGGCCGCCCAAGGCGGCGGTAGAGGTGGCCCAACTCACGCTGCAGGCCGCGCTCTTCCGGCAAACGGCGGGCGCCTTCCTCGAGCACTTGGCGGGCCTCCTCGTCGCGATCGAGGGCCACGAGGGCCCGGGCCAGGTTCGCATGCGCGAGCGGCTGGGTTGGATTGCGGCGCAACACCTCGCGAAACTCGCGGACGGCGTCCTCCATGCGTTCGGCGCGCGCGAAGAAGACCCCCAGCTCCGCCCGGGCACGGATCGCCATCTGCGCCATGCCCGCCCGTTCGTAGATGGCCAGGGCGCGCTGGGTGAGCTCGATCGCCTCCGCCTGGTCGCCCTGCTGCGAGCGGGCGACCGCCAGGCCGATCAGCGAGGCCGGATGCTGGGGGTCGGCCTCCAGCGCCCGCCGATACCAGGCCACCGCCGTGGCGCGATCGCCTTGACGGTCAGCTGAGTTGCCCAGCCACCACAGACCGATGGCTGCGCGCGGCAGCGCCACGAGCTCGACCGAATCGGGCGAGGTCAACCCCAGGTGGCGCAGATCACCAGCGCTCCAAGCCTGCACGGGTGCGTCCGTCGTCCAGGGACCGGGCAGGTTCACGGGGGGCAGGAGCCCGCTGTGCACCAGCGCCGAGCAGGCTAGGGCCGCGACCTGCTGGTGACCGCGGACATTGGGGTGGCAGTAGTCCCAAAAGAGCTCGCTGCCCAGGAGGCCGTGGGGGGCCAGGGCGCTCAAGGCCTGCCAGGCGTCGGCGAAGAGCGGCTGGCCGTGCGCGGCGATCGCGCGCAGATCGACGCGCTGGCGGGTCTGAATGCGAATGGGCACCTCGTCGCGATCGAGCGCATCTTCGTACGCCGCGCGGGCCTCGGCGTGGCGGCCCAGGCGCTCGAGGCATTGTCCCAGCCGGTAGTGCAGCTCGGCGTAGCGGGCATCGACCGCCAGCGCTCGCTCGTAGCAGTCGACTGCCGCCGCCAGGCTGTCCTCCCGCTGGAGCTGCATGCCGCGCGCGTAGGCGGCCGACCAGGCGGCCATCGCCGTCTCGGACAGCCCGGGCGCCACCAGCGAGTGTTCCGGACGCCAGTCGGCGAGGTTCGGCGCGGGCACGAGCAGCAGCAGGGGCACGTGCTCGTCGGCCAGACGCTGCGCGATGGCGTTGATGTTCTGCGCATACTTGGCAAGCACGATCTGGCGCTCTTCCACGGTCCAACCGAGGTTCTCGCGCCGGGTCACGTGCAGCCCGAACTCGTCGAAGGTCTGGGCCGCGCCGCGACCGGCCGCGGGGAGAAGCACGCGCTTGAGCAGGTTGTACAGGTGGAACCGTGACAGCCAGCCGCGCAGTCCGACCAGACGGCTGGCCCGCGACTGGATGTAGAAATCCTTCTCGATGAACTCATTGTGGCCCGAGTAGATGACGATCAGGTCGGGATCGTAGTCCAAGATCTCCGCGATGAGCGCCCTGATGCGGTAGCTGCCGTAGGACATGCCGGCGGCATTGATCACCTCGAAGCGGCGGTCGGGCCACAGCCGGCGGCAGCCCTCCGCCACCCAACGTGAAAAGGCGACCGGAGCGCCGAAGGGATAGCCGTACGCGGCGGATCCCCCCAGGCAGAAGATCCGAAACGTGCCGGCGGGCTTGTGCGCGGCGAAGGTCTGCACGTTGAAGGAGCGCGCGCGGTCGTTGTCGATCGTGTACACGCCGCGGCCCGCCTCGAGTTGAAAGACGCGGTGGCTTTCCAGCAGGCCGATGAACGGGTCGGGCGCATCGTCGGGATCGTAGAGATCCGCGAGACGCAGCGTGAGCTCGATCGCCCCGAAGAAGAACAGCGGGAAGAGGACCAACAGGGCGAGGGCGAGCGCCCTGACGCCTCGCCGCGAACCCGCGGTCATCGGATGCCTCCTTCGTGGTGTGGGCCGTGACCTGCTGTCCTCGCGGCCGCCAGGCTGTCAGGCCGGCTCGCCGCAGGTGATGACCGATTCTAGGGGCTGCGGGTGAAGACGACAACCGGGCCGGCAGGCCGTCGGGCGCTTCGCCCGCCGGCCGGGGCGGTGCCCAAGCCGCCGGTCGAAGGCACCACGGCGCTGGACGACCCGGCGAGTGGCAGGCATACTCGGGGCAACGGTCGCGGGCCGCTGGACCCCACGGGTTTGGGAGGGGGGGTATCTCGATGATCATGGATCGACCGCGTCGCCTGCCGGGCCGCCGGCTCATCGGCTGCGGGGGCGCGCTGGCCGCGGTGCTCTGGATCGTGCTCGGCTGCGGCGGCAGCCGGCAGCGCCCCAACGTCCTCCTGATCACGTTCGATACGACGCGCGCGGACCATGTCGGCTGCTATGGGGCCGAGCCCAGCCCAACGCCCAATCTCGACCAGCTCGCCCGCGAGGGCATCGTCCTGACCCAGGCGATGTCGCCCGTGCCGCTGACACTGCCCGCCCACACGACGATGATGACCGGCCAGACGCCGACCCGGCACGGCGTGCGCAATAACGGTGCCTACATCGTCCCGCCGTCCGCAGCGACGCTGGCCGAATCCTTCCGGCAGGCGGGCTACCAGACCGGGGCCTTCGTCTCGGCCTTCGTGCTCAACCGCCAGTTCGGTCTCGCGCAGGGCTTCGACGCTTACGACGACGATTTCGTCGACGAGCGGAGCGGCCCGCAGACGGCTGCCCGCGCGCTACGTTGGCTCGAGCGGCTGGATGGGGAGCGCCCGTTCTTTGCCTGGGCGCACTTCTTCGATCCCCACACACCCTGGACGCCGCCGCGGCCCTATCGCGACCTGCCGTTGCCCAGCGGCTACGACCAGGAGATCGCCGCGGCCGATGGCGCCCTGGGCGCAATCCTGGCGTGGCTGGATCGCTCGCCGCTGTCAAAGCGCACGATCGTGGTCGTGGTGGGTGATCACGGCGAGGGGCTGGGCGATCACGGTGAGATCGAGCACGGGCTGTTTCTCTATCAGGAAAGCGTGCACGTGCCGTGGGTGATGCGCCTGCCCGAGGGGGGCCGCGCAGGCACGCGCAGCACCGCGCTTGCCAGTCTGATCGACCTGGCTCCGACGCTGCTCGACCTGGCCGGCCTGGCGCCCCTGCCACAAGCCAGTGGCATCAGCCTCCGCGCGGCGCTGGGCGGCGGGGGTGCGCCGGATCGCGCGGGCGTCCTGCTGGAGACGGTCTACCCGCAGGAGAGCTTCGGCTGGGCGCCGCTGCGCGGCCTGCGGACCCCGGAGTGGTCGTGGATCCAGGCGCCGCAGCCGGAGCTTTACAACCTCGCCGACGATCCGCGCGAGCGTGTGAATCGCGCGCAGACCGATCCGCAGACGGCGACCTCGCTGAATCTCTGGACGCTGGAGCAGTTCGCCCAGGAAGAGGAACAGGCCGGCGCGCCCGCGCAGCCGGGGCAAGTGTCGCCCGAGGTGGCCGAACGGCTCAGCTCGCTCGGTTACGTCTCGGCTGGGCCGACCGCCACGCACACTGGAACGGACACGCTGGCGGATCCCAAGGCGATGCTGGCCGTCTTCGCAGATTTCGAGGCGGGCAAGTTGGCCATGGACCAGCAGCGCTATCGCGACGCCGTCGCCCCGCTCCGGCGCGTCGTGGAGCGCGATCCACGCAGCACCACCGCGCTGTTGGGCCTCGGGATTGCCCTCGGGCAGACGGGTGCCCTGGGCGAGGCCGAGGCGGTGCTGCGCCGGGCGGTGGCGCTCTCCCCGCGCAACGCGACCCTCCAGTCGACGCTGGCGGATGCGCTCTTCGGGCAATGGCGCTACACCGAGGCGCTTGATCTCTACCGCCAGGCCGCGTCCGATCCGCGCGAGTGGCGCAAGGCGCAGAGCCGCAGCGCGGCCTGTCTGCTCGCGCTCGGGCGCATCGATGAGGCTGAGCGCCTCTTGGCGGATGCCGCGCGGGCCGAGGCGGCCACAGCGGGTTACTTCCAGAACTGGCTGCAACGCCTGGCCGCCTACCGCCAGGCGCGCGCGCGCGGGGCGAGCACGGACAGCCTGCGCCTGGCGCTCGTGCGGGCCGCGGCGGGCGTCGATCTGGTGGCCGAGGTGGACCGGCTGCTCGAGCGTCCGGGCACGACGCAGAAGGGGGAGCTGCAGCGCCTCGAGCTGCGGCTGCTGCATCTGACCGAGGCCGGCCGACCGGGCGAGGCGCTCGAAACGCTGCGCCGGCTCAAGCGGCTGCGCGGCAATGCGCCGCAGTTACGCCTGCACGAAGTGCGCCTGCTGCTCGATCTGGATCGTCCCGCCGAGGCGCTCGCCAGCGCGGATGCGTTGCTAAGCGACGCGGCCCTGTCGGCGGAATCCAGGCGGGCCGGCGCGTACCAGCGCGCGGTGGCGCTGGTGCGTCTGGATCGCCTCGAGGCCGCGGTGGAGGCCCTGCGTGAGGCGCGCCGGCTCGGCTGGCAGGATGGGGAGCAGCTCCTCACCGATCCCGAGCTCTTTCCGCTGCGCGGGGTGACCGCCTTCCGTGACCTGGTCGACGAGATGACGGGCGCCGCGGGCGCGTGAGGAGCCCGCGGGGGAAGAATCACCGGATGCCACCTGTCACGATCGGCCGGGACCTGACCCGCGGGCCCCTGGCGGGCAACCTCTTCGCCGTCGCCTGGCCGGGCATGGTCTCCTCGCTGCTGCAGACGCTGTACAACCTCGCCGATGCCTTCTGGCTGGGCAAGTTGGGCAAGGCCGCTCTCGTCGCGCCCACGGTCACGATGCACGTCTCCTTCGTGGCCTTCTCGGTGGCGATGGGCCTGGGCGTTGGCGGCACGACGTTGGTCTCGCAGTACAAGGGTGCGGGCCGCTCGGCCGAGGTGGGGCGGGCCGCCGGGCAGACGCTGGTCTTGCTCCTCGGGGCGGGGGTCGTGATCGGGGCCCTCGGTCTGATCATGGCCGCGCCACTTTTGCGGCTGCTCCAGACGCCCCCCGATGCCTTCGCCGGCACGCTCCTGTTCCTGCGCTGGGTCCTGGTGGGTGTGCCCTTCACCTTCGTCTTCTTCGTCTACTCGGGCGTCTCCACCGGTCTGGGTGACACGCTCGCCCCGCTGCGCGTCAATCTGATCACGGTCGTCCTCAACGCGATCCTCGACCCGATCTTGATCTTCGGCCTGGGGCCGGCACCGCGCCTGGGCGTGGGCGGCGCCGCCGCGGCCACGTGCATCGCGCAGATGCTCTCCGCGATACTGGGTCTGCAACGACTGATGCGCAGCGAACAGGGCCTGCGTCTGCAGACGGCCGATCTGCGCTGGCATCGGCCCACGGTCCTGCGCATTCTGAAGGTGGGCATCCCGATGTCGCTCGGGCAGACGGGCACCGCGCTCGGGTTCACGGTCCTGATCGGGGTCGTGAACACCTTTGGATCGGCGGTGACCGCGGCGTTCGGGGTCGGCAACCGGATCATCAACATGGCGATGGCGCCCGCGATGGGGCTCTCGCAGGCCTGCGCGGCGGCGGTGGGGCAGAACCTGGGGGCGCAGCGTCCCGATCGGGCGGCCCACGCGGTCTGGACCAGCGCGCGCATGTTGACGGCGATCCTGCTGCCGCTGACCGTCTTCACCTTCTTCTGCGGGGACGCGATCTCGCGGCTGTTCATCGCGGATCCCGAGGTCGTCAAGTACGGGCGGGACCTGTTCCAGGTGACGTCCTTCTCGGTCTTCGCCTTCGGGTTCGTGCTGGTGCTCCTGGGCGCGTTCCGCGGATCAGGGCACACCGTCCCGGTGATGGTCCTCAACATCATTCGGTTATGGGGGCTGCGCGTGCCCGGCGCCTGGCTGCTCGCCAAGACGCTGCAGATGGGGCCGACCGGGCTCTGGTGGGCGATGTTCGCCTCGAACATGGCCACCGCGATCGGCGCCGCGATCTGGTTCGCGACCGGGACGTGGAAGCGCGCGGTGATCGAGCCCGAGCGTGAGGCCGGCGTGCTGGAACCGGCGCCGCTGGCGGTGGACGACTAGCTCGGCAGCGCGACGAGCCGCACGCCCGCGCTCGTGCCGATGCGCGTGGCCCCCGCCGCGATCATGCGCCGCGCCGTCTCCCGATCGCGGATCCCGCCGGCCGCCTTGACGCCGACGCGCTCACCCACGGCTGCGCGCATGAGCCGCACGTCCGCCTCGGTTGCCCCGCCGGTCGAAAACCCGGTCGATGTCTTGACGAAGGCTGCCCCGGCCGCGGCGGCGATGGTGCAGGCGCGGCGCTTCTCATCGTCGGTCAAGAGACAGCATTCGATGATGACCTTGACCAGGGCCCTCCCACCGCAGGCGTCGACGACAGCCGCGATGTGGCGGTGCACCTCCTGGTCATCGCTCTCCTTCAAGGCGCCCACGGGAATGACCATGTCGATTTCAGCGGCACCCTCGGCGACCGCCTGCCGGGCTTCGAACGCCTTGACCGGGGCGGGCGCACCGCCGTGGGGGAATCCCACGACCGCGCAGATCGCCGGTGGTCCCGGGACGCGCAAGCCGGCCGCGGCCCCGGCGTGGTCGGTCGGCCCCAGGCGTGCCAGGGCCCGTCCGGCGGCCGGCACCCAGATCGAATGCACACAGACGGCGGCGAAGCGGTAGGCGATCGCCTCGGCGCACAGCCGTTCGATGTCGCTCGCGACCGCCTCAGGTCGCAGCAGCGTGTGATCGATCAGAGCGGCCAACGCAAGGTCATAGGGCTGCCCCTGCGGATCGCGGGCGCAGGGACTCATGGCTGCGGATCCTCCCGCGCAGCAGGTGGGGGGGCCACCGGCTGGAAGCCGAGGAAGGCGGCCGGCATGAGGAACTCCAGGTCCAGCCGGCGTGGCGGGTCATCGCCGCGCTGCATCAGGACCTGGGCGCCGGGAGCCAGCTCGCGGAGAATCTGCAAGCACGACCCGCACGGATGGTGCCCGGCGGGGGCCGGGACCCACAGGGCCAAGCGCACGACCGGCGCGGAGGTGGCCGCGCGCGCCGACCAGACAGCGATCCGCTCGGCGCAGGCGCACGGGCCGGCCCCGTCGGCCGCCACGAGAGTGGCGCCGGGGAACCGCCCGCCGTCAGCGGTGGCGGCGATCGCGCCACAGCGCCCCGCGGGCGGGGCCGCGGCGCGACGGGCGGCGGCCCGCGCGGCGCGCAGGAGCTCCTCTTCCTCGGGGGCAAACGCTGAAGCGGTCATGAACGGTTCCTCTTCTGCGGCGCAAGCTCCTTGAGCCGCACTCGCCAGGCGGCCAGAGTATCCTCCACGGCGCTGATCTCGTCGAGGCCCATGAGGGCGGTCCGCAGGAGCGCGGTCCCGGGCAAGCCCTTGAAGAAACCCCGGTACTGCTTGCGCGTCTCGATCACCGCCCGACGTTCGCCCTTCTCGACCGCCGCGGCGCGCAGGTACTCGAGCAGCACCGCGCTGCGCTCCTCGAAGGAGGGGGGCGCCAGGTGCTGGCCGGTCTCGAGGTAGTGACGCACTTCCCGGAAGATCCAGGGATTGCCCATCGCTGCCCGGCCGATCATCACGCCATCGCAGCCTGTCTCGGCGAACATCCGCGCGGCATCTGCGGGGCTCTGCACGTTGCCGTTGCCAACCACGGCGATCCCCACGGCCTGCTTCACGCGGGCGATCCATGACCAGTCGGGGGCAGCGCCGTAGCCCTGACTGCGGGTGCGCGCGTGGACCGTCACCGCGACGACGCCCGCCTGCTCCAGGCGCCGGCAGACATCGAGCACGTTGATGCTCTGCGCATCCCAACCCAGCCGCACCTTGGCGGTGACCGGGAGGGCGACCGCGCGCACGACCGCCCGGGCCATCGCCTCGAGTTTGTCGGGCTCGCGCAGCAGACCCGCGCCGCCGCCCTTGCCGGCCACCTTGCGGGCCGGGCAGCCGAAATTGAGATCGAGCAGGTCGGGCCCGGCTGCCTGCGCGAGCTGCGATGCCGCGACCACCGCGGCGATCCGGCTGCCGAAGATCTGGATGGCGACCGGCCGCTCCTCGGGCGCGATGACCATCTTCAGGAAGCTCTGGCGCACCTCGTGCACCAGTCCCTCGGCCGAGACGAATTCGGTGTAGACGAGGTCGGCGCCGTAGCGCCTGGCGAGGCGTCGCGCCGGCGCGTCGGTGATGGCATCCATGGGGGCCAGGGCGAGCGGACGCTCTCGGTCGACGCCGGGGATCTTCACCGCCGTCCTCCGCGACCCCGGGAAGGTTTTTTGGCGGGCACCGGCGGCTCGCGCCACACCGCCGGCGGGCGCGCGATCGAGCGGCGCAGCACCGGCTCGCCGGCCCGCAACCCTTCGGTGAAGACGTGCGGCTCGAGGGGGGAGAAGGGGTCGCGCACCGTCTCGCGCTCGGTCACCAGGGCCTCGAGCAGTCGAACGCAACCGCTGAGATCGCGGGTGTCGATCACCTCGGCGGCGAGTCCGCGGGGGCCCATGTTGTGATAGTTGCCCAACGGCAGCGCCAGGCCACCCGCCCGGTAGCCGTAGGCGGCAAAGGCGGAAGCCTCACACAGCCCGCCGTCCATCAATCGGCGCTGGAACGTGAAGCACGGGTCGTGCCGCTCGAGCTCCGTCGCCCGGCGCATGATCCAGCGGGCGAGCCCGGGATCGTAGACGCTCAGGCGGTCGCCAACCCGCAGCACCGGGCCGTGGCCGCGCAGCGCGCCCGGCAGCTCCTTGCTCGTCTCGATCACCACGATCGGATCGCCCGCGCGCAGCAGGCCGCTGCGCGCCAGGGCCGCGGCGCCCACCAGCCCCGCTTCCTCGGCGCGCGTGTAAACCACGTCCACCTGGGCGTCCGGCTTCCGGGTGGCTAGACTTTCCAAGAGGGCGGCGAGGACCGCGCAGCCGGCGAGATCGTCGGCGGCACGCAGGTGCAGGTGCGAGCCGCGGCGGCGGAAGGCGGGGAAGTCCCAGGAGCCGACCTGGCCCGGCTGGACGGGTGCGGCGGTGGCGACGCGAATCCAGCGCACGCGCGCCAGCGGCCCGGCGACGCGGGTCTGGGTCACGCGCGCGCGCACGGGCCCCGCGGGGGTGTGAACCACCGCGCGGGCGCCGGCAAAAAAGCGGCGCTCGACGCGGCCGAACCAGCGGCACAGGGCGCTGCGCCCGCGCGCGGCGACGACCACGAAGCCCGGGTGGTCCATGTGCGCGGTGAGCACCCAGCGGACCTTCCGGCGTCCCCGGTTGTAGCGCACGTGCAGGTTGCCCCAGCGGTCCTGGGCCGAAGGCAATCCGTGGGCGGCAGCCAACCGGGAAAGGAGGTCACGCAGCGCATGCTCGTGGTAGCTGGTCGTGGGGCACGAAACGATTTCGCGCACCAAAGCAAGCAACCTGCGGGACTCGATCATCGTCCTCCCTCGCTGGCGTGGATTGACCCCTGCGGTGCGCGGCACCGGGCCCCGTAGGCGCCACCGGTGCCTGCAATCCGCGCCGCGTGTAGACGAAAAGGATAGAATGAGCTGCGGGCGCGAGCCAGGGCCAGAAGAAAATCGTGTTTGGAGCTTCTGAGGGCCTCTGCTACGATCGCCATGAGGTTTATGCCGCGTGTGCGCAAGGTGGTGGATGGCACCGCACGCGGCCGAGGGTGAGATGGGATACGGCATGAACGATTCGTTGGGACAGATCGCGGGGCGGGGTGCGGAGATGAGTCGGGGCCGCCGGCGCAGGAACGCCGATCGGGAGCTGCGGGCCCTCATTTCCCTGCTGTCGGATGACGATCAGAAGATCGTCTCGATGGTCTGGGACAACCTGCTGCGACTCGGCGTGGATTCGCTGCCCTATCTCGAGGAGGTGGCCGAGCACCCGGATCCCCGGCTGCGCCTGCGGGCCCGGCACGTGGCGGCTCAGATCCGCGCCGAGGTGCTCGAGACGCAATTCCTGGCCCTGGCGGCGCAGGAGGAGGACGCCTTCGACCTCGAAGAGGCGCTCTGTGTGGTTGCCCGCATCGAGTACCCCAACCTCGAGACGGCCCAGGTCCGCCGCCAGCTCGATGAGCTGGCCAATGAGCTGCGCCCGCAGATGCCGCGCCAGGCTCCGCCGCGCGAGCGCATCGAGATCTTGAACCAGTTCCTCTTCCGCGAGAAGGGGTTCCACGGCAACACCAACGACTACTACGATCCGAACAACAGCTTCATCCACAAGGTGCTGGAACGTCGCACCGGCATCCCGATCACCTTGGCGGCGGTCATGATCCTCGTGGGCCGCCGGCTCCACCTGCCGCTCTACGGTGTCGGGTTGCCCAAGCACTTCGTCGTCAAGTACGAGGACGCGGCCACCGAGCTCTTCGTCGATCCCTTCAACGGCGGCCGGATCTTCACCCGCAAGGAATGCATCCAGATGCTGACCAGCGACGGGTACTACCTGCGCGAGTCGTTCGCCTCGGAGTACCTGGCGATGAATAGCCCGCGCGACATCGTCATCCGCATGCTCCGCAACCTCGTCCTGATCTACCGCAAGCTCAAGGACAACACGCACGCCAAGGCGCTGACGCACTACCTCGAGATTCTGCGCATGCGCGCCAAGGCGCGGTAGCGCCTGGCCGCCCGGCTAGCCGTCCGACGTCGCCAGGACGACGCCAGCATCTCCCCAACCGGATCTTGAGCCCCACCCCGCGCGCGTCGTATCCTGGCGGACCGCGTGGGCCCGCCGGAAGTCCCCCGGCTCGGGTCGCGCGCTGGGGGGGGCGAGCCATGAAGACCATCATCGAGCCTTTCAAGATCAAGTCGGTCGAGCCGATCCGCATGACCACGCGGGCTGAGCGCGAGCGCATCCTGGCCGAGGCGGGCTACAACCTCTTCCTGGTGCGGGCCGAGGATGTGCTGATCGATTACCTCACCGACAGCGGCACCTCCAGCATGAGCTCCGAGCAATGGGCGGCGATCATGCGCGGGGACGAGTCCTACGCCGGCTCGCGCTCCTTCTTCCGGTTCGAGGAGGAGGTCCGGCGGGTGACGGGCTTCAAGCACATCATCCCCACCCACCAGGGCCGCGCCGCGGAGAAGATCCTCTTCAACGTGCTCCAGAAGGGCGAGGACGTCTACTTGGGCAACACCCACTTCGACACGACCCGTGCCAACATCGAGTACCTGGGCGGGACCGCGATCGACCTGGTGATTCCCGAGGGCTTGGTGCCCGCGCAAATCCATCCGTTCAAAGGCAACATCGACCTCGTCCGCCTGGAGGATCACCTCCAGCAGCACCGCGGCCAGGTGCGGGCCGTCATCCTGACCGTCACCAACAACTCCGGTGGTGGCCAGCCGGTCAGCATGGCGAACATCCGCGCCGCCGCCCGCCTGGCGAAGCAGCACGGCGTCCTCTTCGTGCTCGATTCGTGCCGCTTCGCCGAGAACGCCTGGTTCATCAAGCAGCGCGAGGAGGGCTACCGCGAGAAGAGCGTGCTCGAGATCAGCCAAGAGATGTTCAGCTACGCCGATGCGACCACCATGAGCGCGAAAAAAGATGGCCTGGCGAACATCGGCGGTTTCCTGGCTTGCCGCGACGATCAGATGGCCCGGCAGGCGCGCAACCTGCTGATTCTCACCGAGGGGTTCCCAACCTACGGCGGCCTGGCCGGCCGCGATCTCGAGGCGATCGCCCAGGGGCTGCGCGAGGTGGTCGAGGAGGACTACCTGCGCTATCGCATCCGCTCGACCGCCTATTTTGCCGAGAAGATCAGCGCGGCCGGTGTGCCGATCATCCAGCCCCCGGGCGGGCATGCGGTCTACATCGACGCGGGCGCGATGCTGCCGCACATCCCGGCCGAGCAGTATCCCGGCCAGGCGCTCTCGAACGAGCTCTACCTGCACGGTGGTATCCGCAGCGTCGAGATCGGCAGCGTGATGTTCGGCCGCAACGATCCGGCGACAGGGGCGTTCCAGCCTGCGCGGCTCGAGCTCGTGCGGCTCGCGATTCCCCGCCGCGTCTACACGCAGAGCCATGTCGACTACTCCGCCGAGGTCGTGAACGAGGTCTACGCGCGCCGCCGTGAGCTCAAGGGCCTGCGCATCGCCTACCAGGCGCCTTTCCTGCGCCATTTCACCGCGCGGTTCGAGCCGCTCTGACGGAGGGGGCATGGCAGAGGGTCGCCCGGACGGGCGTGCCAGGCGTGCGCTGGTGGTGGCGGCGCTCATTCTGGCGAGCGGCTGGGCCGCGACAGCCTTCCTGGTGCTGCCGCTGCGCAGCGAGCTGCGCGCGCGGGCGGAGCGCAGCTTTCACGACGACCTGATCGGCGGCGCGCGCGGCGTGGGTTCCCTGGTCGCGGGGATGCGCGACGTGGCGGCCGAGGTGGCGCGAGCGGTGCAGAGTCGTGATCTGCTCGCAGCGCACGTTCGGGGTGAAGGATCGCTCGCCAGCGTTGCGGCGGCCGCGCGTCCGGAGCTCGAGGCGGCGCTGCGGCGGTTTCCGGGGCTCCTGGGCATCAGCCGGCACGGACCCCACGGCGCCGTCGTGACGCAGGTCGGCCGGCCCATTCCCACCAGCCCGTGGCCGGTGCCGGCGCGACTGCTGGACCGCGCCCCCCAGGCCACGATCGTGCAGCTGGGCAACCGCTCCTTCCTCGCGGTGAGCACGCCCATCCAGAGCGCCGCGGGCGAACGCCTGGGCACGGATGTGCTCCTGTATGACACCGACCCCCTTGAGAATCTGCTCGCCCGGGTGCCCGAGTACGCCGCCGGCGATCGCTTCATCCTGGGCGCTCGCGAGCGGGAGCGCTGGTGGGACCTGCTCCTGCCGGCGAGCGGCGATGGCAGCAACGCGATCGCGGAGGGCTCCGCGCTGGGCACGGCGATGGAAGCGGCCGCCAAGGGCAGCAGCGGCTTGCTGCGGCCTGCCGACGGAGAGGCGCGCGCAAGCCTGCTTGCCTATGGACGCGTGCCGGGACAGCCGTGGGTGCTGGTTCTCGCCGCGGATCGCGGTCAGCTCTATCGCGACGCCAGCCAGGGCGTGGCACGCGCCAGCGCTCCGGGACTCCTGGTCAGCGTGCTGCTCGCGGTGGTCGGCTGGGGTCTGGCGAGCGGACGCTTGGCCACGGTGTTCAGTCGGCGCGCGTGGTCGCGCGCGCATCGCCGCGCGGCCTGAAGGGGCCCCTGATCAAGCGGCGGCCTTGCGGCCGTGCTCGTCCGCGGCGAGCATGCGGATCATCAGGCGGAACATCTCCGCATCGAAATCGCGGCCGCGCAGCTCCTGCATCAGTCGGATCGCGGGATAGGAGAGGTAGCCGCGCCGGTAGGGCTGGTGAGAGGTGAGAGAGTCGAAGGTGTTCACCAGCGCCGCAACCTTGGCAAAGGGATGGATCGCTTCCGCGGCCAGCCCCCGCGGGTAGCCCTTGCCGCTGCAGCGCTCGTGATGTTGGAGCACGACGGCCAGCGACGCGGCATCGATGCGCCCATCTTCGCCCAACACTTCGGCGCCCAGCAGCGGGTGCTGGCGCACCACCTGCTCCTCGTCCGGGCTGAGCGGGTCGGGCTTCGCGAGCAGCTCGGGATCGATCCGCGTCTTGCCGATGTCGTGCAGCAGCAACCCGGCACCGAGGCCGGTGAGCTCGGGGCGATCGAACCCCAGGCGATGGCCGAGGGCCAGCCCCAGGACGCACACGTTGACCGAATGCGTGTAGAGCTGATAGTCGGCCGCCATGAGATCCATCATGGTTGCCAATGAACCCGGTCCGCGCAGGAGGTTGGCCAGCGTGGCGCGCACGACCCCCTGGGCCCGCTCGATGGCCTGATCCGGCTCGGGCGCCTGGAAGATCTCCTGGACAGTTTGCATGGCGACGCCGTAGACCAGCTCGGAGGACTCCCCAATGCTCATCCGGCCCGCCGCGACGATCTGCTCGAGGTTGCCCTCCAGATAGCGCAGGTAGGACCCGCGATCGCGGCTCGTGATGAACAGGCGGCTGACCGCATTGCGCAGCAGCGCGGTGCGGTGCTGCTCCGTGAAGGGCAGATCGCCGTGCCGATAGAGCCGATAGCTCCCGCGAGCGGCGTTGAACTGATAGAGGTCGAAGCCGGTCGTCGTGTCGATCTGCAGAGTGCGTAGCGGGATGGGGAGGTACGCGGCGCCGTCGCTGGCGTCGAACATGGAATCGCCGACGAGGATCGTCAGCAGAGGAGCGCTGCTCCTCCTGGGTTTCCACATGTTCACCGCGCGGCTCCCCCCTCTTGGCTCAATTCGACGGCCTGCGCTAGGCCGCCGAGCCGGACATGTCGATGCGGTCCTCGGTGACGTTGTAACGGAAGATCACTCCGCGGATGTCGGTGGGCACCTTGAGCTTCTCGACCGGGAACTCGATGATTGCATCCGCACGCGCGATGCTGGTGACCTTCACCGTAACGTCGCTGGCGGGCATGACGAGCATGCGCAGGTAGTCGATGTACTCCTGCGTCGCCTCGATCTCGCCCAGGAGATCGATGCGTTGCTCGAGCGTCTTCTCGATCTCGGCCCGTCTGGCGGGCGGCAGGATCTTGTAGGTGGCCGTTCCCGGGCCGGTGCGTTTCTGGATCTCATCCACGTGCTTGAGCCGGGCCTGCAAGTCCTCGAGCGTCTCGCCCAGCTCGGCCAGGCGTTCCTCGGCGACATAGTCACGACCCACCGAGATCCGGGCCTTGGTGCCCAGTTCCACGCCGACGTTGCGAACCTCGACGCCCAGCTTAGCCGCCACCCAGCCGCTGACGAGGTGGCCCCGGCGCTGGTTCATGGTCAGCTTCCCGCTGCACCAGAGCGTGCTGGTGGCGAAGTTGTCGCGGATCGTGCAGTCACCCCAGACCTTGACCATGGCATTCTCGATGAAGGCCACGTCGAGATTGCCTTCGATCTCGATCTGGGTGTCCTCGGAACCGATAATCCCGTTGGTGACCCAGAGGTTGCCCTCGCCATAGACGTTCGATCCGATGATGGAGCCGCGGACGGTCATATCCTTGGCGCAGTGCACGGTGACGCCAGCCTCGACGTCCCCCAGGATCAGGATCTTGCCGACGAAGTCGATGTCGCCGATGGCGGGGGAGAGGCCTCGCCCAGCTTGAGCTCCTCATCGACCGCCACGAAGCCGGGTTCGATCACCAGGCGGCCGTCGACCGCGGCGAACAGGTCGTTGTCCTCGACGCGGACGTTGCGCCCGGGCTTGGGCGTATCATCGCGGCCATGGCGGACGGGAATGGGCTGATCGCGCACGTTGATGCCGGCCTGACCCTCCTCGGCGGGATGATGGAGGGCGATCCGATCGCCGACGCGAACATTGACGATCCGGCGGTAGCAGAAGAGGTGCGGATCACGCGGGTCGTTCTCCTCGCGGGGGTAGGTGTCCAGGATCGGGTACTCATTGAATGCGTCTTTGCCCGGTAGCGGCAGCAGGGCTCGGGCGATGATTCGGCGCACGATGGGCTGCCCGGATTGCTGCACCTCCTCGATCGCCTTCTTGATCTCCTCGGCTTGGATGCCGAAGGTGGTTTTGAAGTCGAGGAGCATCTGGTTGACGTCTTCGGGAAAGAACGTCCGGCCCGATCCGTTGGGGTAGAGTGAGAGCGCCGTTTGCAGGGCAGCGTCGTCGATTTCGAGCACGATGCGCCCCGCCCGGACCTCTTCCTCGTAACGCTCGGCTGACTGGAAGACCGCCGGGAAGGCCAGGATGTCGCCGGCGCCGGCGCGACCTCCTGATGTTGGCTCACCCATGACGCCCTTGCCCTCGCAGCTCGTGACGATGCCTGGTGGAACCTATCGGCAGTTCTGCGCCGTTACTCCAAGGGGTGATTCCCGCTGGGTGAGACCGCGGTGGCATTTGCACCAAGTATACCAGTGTAACTCCGCGGCCGACGAACGGGGTTGACCTCCGGGGCGCTGGAGAGCACATGATCCGGGGCGAAGAGGCGGTGCCTTCGCCGAGGTTCGCGGACCGGGCTGACGCGGCAAAACGTTGGGAGACAAGAGGTTGGACAACAAGACTTCACGTTGTTCAGACGGCGGCCAGCGGGAGCGAGCGGGGGAGCGCCTCGACCGCAGGGCCGACCCTTCCGGGCGCGAGGCATCGCCGGCCGGAGCGGCCTTGCTTGATCTTCTGCGGGCGGAGGCGGACCGCCTGGGCCTCGATGGTCTGGCGGTGGCCGATCCAGCCGACCGGCCCGACCCCGCGCTGCTGGACGACTGGCTGGCCGCCGGCATGCACGCCTCGATGAGCTACCTCGAGCGCCATCGCGATCTGCGCCTGGACCCCGACCGTCTGTTGCCGGGCGTGCGCAGCATCGTGTGCGTGGCGCTGAGCTACGACCCCGGGCCCGCGACGGCACCCGCGCGGCATGCCCCGGGTGAGGTGCCGGCCCGCGTGGCGCGCTATGCCCTGGGCCGTGACTATCACCAGGTGCTGCGGGCGAAGCTGAAGGCGCTCGTGCGCGCCGCGCGCACCCAAGTGCCGGAGCTGCGCGCCCGCGTGGCCGTCGACACCGCCCCGGTGCTGGAACGCTACTGGGCGGTGCGCTCGGGCCTGGGGTGGTGGGGAAAGCACGGGTGCGTGATCATCGCGGGGCTGGGTTCGTGGGTATTTCTGGGGGAGATCCTGCTCGATGTGTGGCTGCCCCGGGGGACGCCTCAGGCGTCGCGCTGCGGTGAGTGCGAGCGCTGCCTGCGCGCCTGCCCCACGGGCGCCCTGGTCGCACCCGGACGACTCGACGCGCGCCGATGCACCGCCTACTGGACGATCGAGCACCGCGGGGATTTCCCGCCCGGCGTCCCGCCTCTGGCGCCGTGGGTCTTCGGCTGCGATGCGTGTCAGGAGGCGTGCCCGTGGAACCGCGGCGTCCGGCCGAGCCGCGAGGCGGCCTTCGCCCCAGCCTGGCCGGCGCTGCCGGCGCAGGTCGAGGAGTGGCTCGCGCTCGAGCCGCAACACTTCGAGCGCTACCTGAAGTGCACGCCGATGGAGCGGGCGGGGCTGGAAGGACTGAGGCGCAATGCACGGCGGCTCGCTGAGGAGGCGCGGGGTGGGGGGCGTCTCCCCGGGATGCCCGATGATCTGACCGGTTCGACGGAACCTTGACCACCCGGGCCGGGTGGTTGTAGCTTTCACGCCTTGACCTCTGGCGGGGTCGAGGATTTGTCTGACCGGAACAGCCTAACCTGGAACAGCATGACGCGCGCCGGCCTGGGGGCCGGGGCAGGTGTCTTGTGGCGAGAGGAACGCAGATGGACAAGGTGGCAGTCGAAAACGTGATCGCCCGGCAAATCCGCCCGGGTATTCAGTCCCACGGCGGCGGCATCGACTTGATCGACGTCAAAGAGAACAAGGTGTTCGTACGGTTGACGGGTGCCTGCGGCGGCTGCCCGATGGCCGCGTTGACGATGAAGGAAGGTGTGGAGCGGGCCCTGAAGGCGGCGTTTCCAGAGCTCGAGGCGGTGATCAACGTCTGACGCTCAGCCCGGTTGAGGCCGATGGCCCGCGGCGCGATGCGCGAGGGCAGCGGAAGGGTGTGATGGCAGCAGCAGGTGGATCGGCGGGCCTCGAGGCCGGTGCCGATGGGCCGCATCCGGTTGCGCCGCACGCGCGAGCCAGGCAAGACCGCCGCGTCCTGGGCGACGCTTGGCAGGATTGGGAGAGCGGACAGGCGCCGCCGCCAGCCCGGACCGACGCGGGTCCGGGCCTTTTCTTTGCCGTCCATCTGGGTCTCGTGCTCATGGCCGCGGCCATCTGGACAGCGGGCGTCTGGCTGGCCGAGCCGCGCCTGCTCGCCGTCGGGGCCGGCGGGCACCTGGTCGAGCTGTTGCGCTGGCTGGGCTACGCTCTGCTGGCGCTGCCGCCCTTGCTTCTGGGGGGCGTGTGGGCGCACGCGCGACTGCCGCGCTCCATCGCCCGCCTGCTCGAGGGCTGGCTCGTGGCGCTGTGGGGGCCATGCGAGACGCTGGCGCTGCGCCTGGGTGTAAGTCGTGACCGGTTAGGCCATTCCTACGTACACTTCACAAACCGTCTCAGCCTGCTCGGGCGCCGGGCCGGACCCGGCGACGGGCTCATCGTGCTGGCTCCGCGGTGTCTGAACCCAGTACTCATGCGCGGGCTGCGCGCCCTGGCCGACGAGGGGGGCGCCGCCTTCGTGGTCGCCACCGGCGGCGAGGAGGCGCGGGCTGCCATGCGCGGGCAGGGCTCATCCGCGGTGCTGGCGGTGGCGTGCGAACGCGACCTGGTCGCGGGCCTGCGCGAGGTGCTGCGGCATCACACGGTGCTCGCCCTCGCCAATCGGCGGCCCGAGGGGCCCTGCCGCAACTCCGAGATCGACCTGCCGGAGGCTCACCGCTGCCTTGATGAGCTGCGGCGATTGGTCAACCGCGAGCGCGCGTAACGGTCTGCTGGCGGCCGTGCGGGCAGTGATCGAGGAGCGCGCACTCATGGCAGCGGGGCTTGCGGGCGTGGCACACCTGGCGCCCGTGCCAGATCAGCCGGTGCGACAAATCCGTCCAGGCCGCGCGCGGTGTGATGGCCATCAGCTCGAACTCGATCTTGATCGGATCGTTCTGGGGCGTGAGACCCAAGCGCTGCGACAGGCGGCGCACGTGGGTGTCGACCGTGATGCCGGGAACGTGAAACGCATTCCCGAGAATCACGTTGGCGGTCTTGCGCCCCACACCCGGCAGCGTCAGCAGCGCCTCCATGGTCTGCGGCAGCTCGCCGCCGAAGGCCGCGGTGATCCGCTGAGCCGCGGTGTGGATGCTTTTGGCCTTGTTGCGAAAGAAACCGGTGGGGCGGATCAGCTCCTCGATCGCCTCGCGCTCGGCCGCCGCCATGGTCCGCGCATCGGGGAAGCGCGCGAACAAGAGCGGCGTCACCTGATTGACACGCACGTCGGTGCACTGCGCGGAGAGCACGGTCGCCACATAGAGCTGAAACGGGGTGCCGAAGTCGAGGCTGATGCGCGCGTCGGGATAAAGACGCGCCAGGATCCTCAGGATCGCCCGCATCCGCGACCGCGAGGTACGTTTCTCCGTCATGCTGGGCCCCTCCCCGTGCTCGAGCGCCGCGATCATGGCCGCCGGCGGGGCCGGCTGGCAAGCTTCAAGCCGCCCGCGCGGCCGGCGGGGGGACCTTGGGCTCGGGGGCCGGGGCTGCTATGGTCCCGGACGCACCGGATCGCAACCACGAGGAGAACGCACGCATGACGCCGCAAGGTTCGTCGCGGGGAACGCCACCAGGCCCACCGCCGGGGCCCTGGCAGGAAGAAGCTCGCGGACGCCATCGTCACTTCCTGGTGCCCGCGGAAGAGATCCACGAGCGCATTGACCGGCTCCGGGAAGCGATGGCGGGCGCGGATGCGGCCTTATCCTGGATCGATCATCTCAGCGATCGCTGCTACTACGCCGGGACGGGTCAGGATGGCGTGCTGCTGCTCCCGCGCGCGGATGAGCCTGTGTTCCAGGCGCGACTGAGCTATGAGCGCGCGACGGCCGAGTCACCCCTCGCGGTTGCACGGTTTCCCGGGCGCCGGGCGTTGCTGGAGGCGGTGCGCGCGCGCCTCGGCGCGGACGGCCGCCTGGGCCTCGCCCTCGAGGTGACGCCCGCCTCCACCTACGTGGCGCTGGCCCAGGTGCTCGGCGCCGAGCGCCTGGTCGACATCGGCCCGCTCATTCGCCGGCAACGGGCGGTCAAGAGCCGGTGGGAGATTGCCCAAGTGCGTCGCGCCGCCGAGCAGGTGACGGCGCTTTTCGGCGAGGTCGGTCACCACCTGCGGCCGGGGCTCACCGAGCTCGAGGTGAGCGCGGCGCTCGAACACCGGCTGCGCCTGCTCGGGCACAGCGGCACGGTGCGCGTGCGGCGGCCCGGGGCGGACCTCGGCCTGATGTACGTGGTCGCGGGCGACAGCGCGCTCTATCCGACCTGCTTCGACGGCCCCGTGGGCGCGGAGGGCCTCTACCCGTACGGTGCCCCCGGGGCCGGAACGCGGCGGATCGAAGCCGGTCAGACGGTCATGCTCGACATCGTCTCCGCCGCGAACGGCTACCACGCCGATCACACGCGCACCTTCTGGACCGGGAAGACGGTGCTGCCCGAGGCGGTGCGCGCGCACGCGCTGTGCGTCGAGGCGCTGGCACGCATCGAGGCGCTGCTGCGGCCCGGCATGGCGTGCGCCGATCTGTACGCGCAGGTCGAGACCTGGGTGCGCGCGCGTGGGGAGCCGCCGGGCTTCATGGGTCACGGCGACAATCGGGTGAAGTTCTTCGGGCACGGCGTGGGTCTCGAGCTCGACGAGTGGCCCGTGCTGGCCGCGCGCTTCGACCTCGAGTTGGCCGAGGGCATGGTGGTGGCGGTGGAACCCAAAGCATTTCTCCCCGGTGTCGGACCGGTGGGGGTGGAGAACACCTACGTGGTGACAGCGGACGGCTGCGAGCCCTTGTGCGCGTTTTCGCGCGAGATCATGTGCGTGGGGTGAGGCGACCTCGCGGCGGCGGGAGAAGAACCAGTGGAGAAGGTCGCGATTGGCGTCTTCTGGTACGCGGTGTTCGTCTTCTCGGTGACGGTGCACGAGGCCGCGCACGCGTGGGCGGCCTTGCGCGGAGGCGACCCGACCGCCTACCACGGGGGCCAAGTGAGCCTGGATCCCACGGCGCACATCCGCCGCTCGCCCTTCGGGATGGTGATCCTGCCGATCCTCTCGCTGGTCATGGTGGGCTGGCCTTTCGGATTCGCCTCGGCGCCCTACGACCCTGTCTGGGCGAAACGCCACCCGCGCCGCAGCGCCGCCATGGCCCTGACCGGACCGCTGGCGAACTTGCTGCTCGTCATCCTGGCCGGCGTGGCGATCCGCATCGGGATCGGCGCCGGGTACTTCGAGGCCCCGGAGCAGGTGCGCACGACGCAGATCACCGTGGCAACGGGCGCGGCCGCCAGCGCGCACGGTCTGGCGACCTTGGTCAGCATGCTGCTGTCGCTCAACCTGATCCTGTTTCTCTTGAATCTGCTGCCGCTGCCGCCGCTCGACGGTTGGGCCGCGCTGCCGCTCGTGCTCAGTCGTGAGCAAGCCGTGCGGCTGCAAGCGGTCCAGCGCCATCCGGGCATTAGCTGGCTGGGCATCCTGGTGGCCTGGCAGCTCTTCCCCTTTCTGTTTCAGCCGCTCCTGGGCCTGGTGCTCGGGGTGCTCTATCCGGGTGTGCGCTACGGTTGAGGGCGCCGCCGGCGAGCCTGGCGGCGCGGTGGCGCAAGCGCGTCCGCAGCGGGCCGCGCCTGCCCTGGCGGGCATCGGCGAACTGAGTGCTTTGCAGGTGTGCGCGACTGCCGCTAGGATCGCGCCCTGATTCGATCGGCGAGAATGACTCCTCAAGCGGAGGCTGCCATGGCGCATCAATACATCTTCACGATGAAGGGCGTGGGCAAGGTGCACCCGCCCGACAAGGTCGTCCTGCGCGACATCTGGCTCTCGTTCTACCCCGGCGCGAAGATCGGCGTCCTGGGCGCGAACGGCTCGGGGAAGTCCAGCCTGCTCAAGATCATGGCGGGCGAGGACCAGGCGCACTTGGGCGAGGCCTTCCCGGCGCCCGACATCCGCATCGGTTACCTGCCGCAAGAGCCGGTGCTCGATCCGACCAAGGACGTCAAGGGCAACATCGAGGAGGCCTTGAGCCACATCCGCGACCTGCTGGTGCGCTTCGAAGAGATCAGCGCCCGTTTTGCCGAGCCGATGGACGGCGATGAGATGGAGAAGCTCCTGGAGGAGCAGGGGCGCGTGCAGGAGCTGATCGAGCACCACGACGGCTGGGAGCTCGATCGCAAGCTCGAGATCGCCATGGACGCGCTGCGCTGTCCGCCGGGCGATGCCGATGTGACGACGCTGTCGGGCGGCGAGCGCCGGCGGGTGGCCCTGTGCCGCGTGCTCTTGTCGGAGCCCGACCTGCTCTTGCTCGATGAGCCCACCAACCACCTGGACGCTGAATCGGTCGCCTGGCTCGAGCGACACCTGAAGGAGTTCCCCGGGACGATCGTCGCCGTCACCCACGACCGCTACTTCCTGGACAACGTCGCGGGCTGGATCCTCGAGCTCGATCGCGGCCACGGGATCCCGTGGGAGGGCAACTACTCCTCGTGGCTCGAGCAGAAGGCCGAGCGTCTGCGCCTGGAGGAGAAATCGGCCGAGAAGCGCCAGCGCACGCTGGCGCGCGAGCTCGAGTGGGTGCGGATGAGCCCCAAGGCGCGGCAGGCCAAGGGCAAGGCGCGCCTGGCGCGCTACGAGGAGCTCCTCGCGCAGGATGTCGAGAAGCGGCAGGAAGCGGCCGAGATCGTGATTCCCCCGGGGCCGCGCCTGGGCGAGGTGGTCGTCGAGGCCGACGACCTGATGAAGGGCTACGGGGACCGGCTGCTCTTCGAAGGGCTCACGTTCAAACTGCCGCGGGGCGGCATCGTCGGCGTGATCGGTCCGAACGGCGCCGGCAAGACGACGCTCTTCAGGCTCATGGTTGGCCAGGAGCAGCCCGACGGCGGGAGCTTGAGGATCGGCGAGACGGTGCAGATCGCCTATGTCGATCAGACCCGCGACGCGCTCACGGGCGAGAACACAATCTGGGAGGAGATTACCGGCGGCGCTGAGGCGATCAAGATCGGCAACCGCGAGGTCAATTCTCGGCGCTACGTGGCAGGCTTCGGCTTCAAAGGCGCTGACCAGCAGAAGCGCGTCGGCACGCTCTCGGGCGGCGAGCGCAACCGGGTGCACCTCGCCAAGCTCCTGCGCTCGGGTGGCAATCTGCTGCTGCTGGACGAGCCCACCAACGACCTCGACGTCGACACGCTGCGCGCGCTCGAGGAGGCCCTGACCGAGTTCGCCGGCTGCGCGGTCGTCATTAGCCACGACCGCTGGTTCCTCGACCGCGTCGCGACCCATATCCTGGCTTTTGAGAACGAGAGCCAGGTGCACTGGTTCGAGGGCAACTTCCAGGACTACGAGACCTGGCGGCGGCGCGAGCTGGGTGCGGCGGCGGACCAACCGCATCGGATCCGGTACAAGCGGCTGGTACGGGGGTAGCGTTCGGCGCGGGTGGCGCTCAGCAAAGGGCCAGCGCCCGGCAGGCGCGCTCGGCAGGGGAGATCTCGGCGATGGAGATCCGCACGCACCAACTGGAGCTGTCGACCCGCGGTTTCACGGACATCCGCGACCTGACCGATGCGGTCCGCGATCTGATCGGCCGGGAAGGTCTGCAGGAGGGATCCGTGCTGCTCTTTGTCCCCGGCTCCACGGCGGGCCTTGCGACCATCGAATTCGAATCGGGCGCCGTGGAGGACTTGCGCGCCGCGATCGAGCGCCTGGCGCCGCAAGGAATCCGCTATGCCCACGACGACCGTTGGGGCGACGGCAACGGCTTCTCGCACGTGCGCGCCGCGCTGCTGCAACCCGATCTGGAGGTCCCCGTGGCCCGGGGAGAACTGCTGCTGGGGACGTGGCAGCAGATCATCCTGCTCGATTTCGACAACCATCCGCGCCGGCGCACCATCGTCTGCCAGCTACGGGGGAACTTCACAGCCGATGCACAGCGATGAGCCAGCTCATCCTCTCGCTCCCACGGACGGGCCCGAGGACCCGCCTGGGGATGAGCCCGCGGCGGGGCCTCTCGGCGCTGCGCCCCGCAGCCGCCTCTGGCCGCGCCTACCCCTGGGAATCCTGCTGGCACTGGCCGTCTTCGCGCTCGCCGGACCGCTGTCGCAGGCGCTGGGCCGTGTGATTCTGCCCGCGGAATCCGCCCAGGATGAGTGGCTCTCGACCAGCCTCTTCCAGGTCCTCATGGCACTCCTTGCCATGGGTTTCATGTTGATCCTGGGCCGGGGATCACTCTCGGGCTTCGGGTTTCGGTCGCCTGGCCGGATCTCGTGGCCGCGCTTGGCGCTCGCTGTATTCGTTGCCGAGGTCGCGGTCAGCGTCGCCTTCCTGCCTGCGCCGCAGGATGGCTCCGGCCACTTTGCAGAGGACTTCAGCCTCGTGCAGATCGTGATCGGGGTGCTGGTGATCGCCAGCCTCTGCGAGGAGATCCTCGCGCGCGGCCTGTTAATGGGCATACTGGCGCCGCTGGCAGATCGCGGCCTGGGCAGTGCGCGCCTCCGCCTGAGTCTGCCGGTCATCGTGGCGGCGTTCTACTTCGCGGCAATGCACGTGCCGCTCTTGATCATGGGCATCGATACTTGGCTGGGGATTCAGATCCTGCTTTCCACGTTTCTTCTGGGGCTCATCGCCGGGTACTATCGCGAGCGCAGTGGGAGCCTCTTGCCCGCCTATGTGGCGCACATGCTGGCCAACGTCTTCGGGATGGGGATCGGGTGGATCCTGGAACGGATCGCCTGAGCAAAGACATGCGACCCGCGGTGCATGCCGGGGCCGAAGACCACAGGCATGGGCCTGAGCGCGGCCAGGGTTCCGGCAAAGGACACGCCTAGATCAGCCCCACCGCCTTGACAGCCCGTTCCATCTGCGCAACGCGATCCTCCAGACTGCCGGTGTAGCCGACAGCGATGCGCAGCAGGCCCGCGGAGAGACCCATCTTCGACTGATCTTCCACCGGGATCTCCGATGAGGTCGAAGATCCGGAGCAAGACATCAGGGTGTCGAAGTAGCCGAGGCTGACGGCGATGTAGCCGAAGCTCTCATGGTTCTGCAGGTGGCTCATGAGCGCGTTGGCCTTCTCCACGGTCCGGCAGTCCAGGGTCAGCATGCCGCCAAAGCCGTAGTCTTGGTTCATCTGGGTCTTGAAGCGCTCGTGGTGTGGGTGGCTCGGCAGGCCCGGGTACTGCACCGGGGCCCTGAGCTCCTCCAGACGCTGGGCGAGGGCCAGGGCCCGGCGGCTGTGCTCGCGCATCCGCAGGGGCAGGTGGGGCAAGCGCTGGATGAGGTCAAAGGCGGACCGTGGATCCATGGTGGGCCCCAGCAACATGACCCGGCCCGTGTGCAGATCCATGAGCTGGTTGACGAAATCGCGGCGGGCACAGATGGCCCCGGCGATGACATCGCTGGCCCCGTTGATGAACTTGGTCATCGAGTGGACGACAATGTCGGCGCCCAAGGTGGCGGGGGACATGATCAGGGGCGTGAAGGTGTTGTCGACCACCAGGATCAAGCCGTGCGCCTTGGCCAGCTTCGATAGGGCCTGGATGTCAGCGACCTTGAGGGTGGGATTGGCCAGAACCTCGGTGTAGAGGACTTTCGTATTCGGCCGGATGGCCTTCTCAAAGGCCGCCGTGTCGGCCGGATCCACGAAGGTGCACTCGACACCCATCTGTGGCAGGCTTTCGGCAAAGAGCGCATGGGTACCACCATAGACCGTATCCGAGGACACAACGTGGGAACCCTGCTGGCAGAGCTGGAGGATTGTGCACGCAATGGCCGCCATGCCGCTGGCGGTGCAGCAGGCGAACTCGGTACCCTCCATGGCCGCGAGATAGCGCGCCAGCACGTCCACGGTCGGATTGAAGTGACGGCTATACAGGAAGCAGCCACCCTTGTCCGGTCCCCGCAAACCGGCGAAGATCTCCGGCATCGTGTCGGGTTCCAAGACCGTGAAGGTTGAGGAGCGTGAAATCGAAGGGCACACACCGCCGTGCTCGCCGAATTCCCGGCGGGCCCGGGTCATCGCCCGTTCTGGATTGAATGCCTGCATGACCTGCCTCCGTAAGGTAGATGCCAACCCTTACTTGTAGCAGATCGCGCGGCGGGCCGCAAAGGGTGGCGGGAGCTTCTGGACGAGCCGGCGGTGCTCCTGGCGTTCCTCGGTCTTGACGGGCTACGGCACCAGGATGAGCTTCTCCGCGACACGCGCCTGCCCCGGACCGTCCCCGACCACGAAGTAGACGCCACGGGGGAGCGCCGCCGCATCGATGTGCCAGATCCGCTCGCCTTGAGCCGATTCCCGGGCCTGGCCGCTCCGAGCGATCCTTCCGCCGGCATCGATCAGCCGCAAGGTCGCGGCCCCCGTCTGGGGCGTCCGGTAGAGCACCTCTACCGCTGCCCGCGCCGGATTTGGCCACACCTGCAAGGACGATCGGACCGGCCCCGAGCCGGCCTCCGCAATGGTGGCGGTGTTCTCATCCAGATCCACGCGGAAGGCACTGGCCGTCTCGTTGCTGACCGGTAGCCAGTTCTCGCCCTCACGCCGCAGGGTGTGGGGACAGGTGAGCGCCGGATCGAGGTTGAGACACCAGCCGCACCACGTCGTAGGACCGCCGGCGGCCCACAGCCAGTACGACTCGCCCTCGGTGATGAGCGTGGCGCCATTGCCGGTCAGATGCTGGGGTGGGTTCCATTGCGACCAGGACCCGAACTGCGTGATCGTCCATTCCTCGAGAATGTCTCCCGGCACCGGCGGCTGACCGGACGGGTTGCGCACCAGGTAGAGGGTCACGACATCGGCCTGCGGATCGAGCGGGACGTACCACATGGCGACCCAGATGTCGCTCAAGGTCCCGGAAGCCGTGGCGGTGAAGGCCATGGCCTGCTCGACGCCATACTGCGAGGAGACATTCTCGCCCGCGACGGTCCAGCCCATGCCCCAGTTGTAGTCCCAACCGTCATGGCCGGGCCCGAAGTTGTTGTAGATCGTGATCTCGGCCTGAGCGGGCCTGAGGGCGAGGAGCGTGAAGGTGAGAAGGGCACACAGGAGAGCAGCGGCTAGCTTCATCGGGCGCCTCCTTGCAGGGGGTCAAGGGTTGGAGGACCACACGCTTACGATAGCACAGGAGAGCGCTCCCTAACAACGCGGTCGCGGACGCCGCGGCGGCTGCCACGAGCCGGGCAGCGGGGGAGGCGATGCGTCCCGCCGGACGCCGCCGGGCCGATCAGCCCGAGCGAACGCAGAGGTTTTCTCTCAGCATGGCAACCGTTTGGCCGCGAAGTCTAAGCCTTCTCCAGAGGCTCCAGCGACACGTAGACTTCGGTGACGAGGTCCTCGGGCGCAGTCTCTCCCGGGTGAAGGCCTCGTGCGACTCGTAGCCGGCCTCGAGGGCGATCGGCAGGATGCCCTCCTCGGCGTGCTGCAAGCGTCAGGGGCTCGCTGCAGACGCGTGCGCCGGATGTGCGCCTGCATGACTCGCCGACCATCTTTGGTTGCCCGGATCGGTTACGGGTTGCGCTTGACCCGCGCGAGGGCGCTCCAGTATACTCTTCAGGTCTTTTTCGGCCCGCCCCGGGAACCCGGCCGTGGTCGGCGGCGTTCGGGGGTGGGCCATTGTGTAGGCGGGCATAATGCTGCCGCGGCGCGCCGGCTGGGAGAACGCCGGCGGGAGAGCCGCCCTACGCCAGAGCGCACGAGAGAACGCGTCATGTTCACCGATCTGAGCCAAGTCCGTAACATCGGCATCAGCGCGCACATCGATTCAGGCAAGACCACCCTGACTGAGCGCATCCTATTCTATACGCGGCGCATCCACCGCATGGGCGAGGTCCACGGCCGCGACGGTGTGGGCGCCAAGATGGATTCGATGGATCTCGAGCGCGAGCGGGGGATCACGATCGCCTCGGCCGCCACCCACTGCGTCTGGGACGGCCGGCACATCAACATCATCGATACCCCCGGCCACGTCGACTTCACGATCGAGGTCGAGCGCGCCCTGCGGGTGCTCGACGGGGCGATCCTGGTGCTGTGCGCCGTGGGCGGCGTCCAGTCGCAGTCGATCACCGTCGACCGGCAGATGCGCCGCTACAGCGTGCCGCGCATCGCCTTCGTCAACAAGTGCGACCGCGTGGGCGCGAGCCCCGAGCGCGTGACCCAGCAGCTGCGCGAGAAGCTGGGGCTGAACGCGGTGCTGCTGCAGCTCCCGATCGGGCTGGAGGCTAGCTTCCAGGGGCTGGTGGATTTGATCGCGATGCGGGCGATCTACTTCGACGGGCAGTTTGGCGAGGAGTTGCGGATTGCAGCGATCCCGGACGACCTGCGCGAGGAGGCCGCGCGCAAGCGGGCGGAGCTGCTGGATGCCGCGGCGATGTTCTCCGATGAGCTTCTCGAGGCGGTCCTGGGCGGCGAGCCCACGCCGGAGCAGATCCGCGCGGGGATCCTGAACGGTGTGCTGGCACAGGGCTTGTGCCCGGTGCTGATCGGCTCGGCCTACAAAAACAAGGGCGTTCAGCCGCTCTTGGACGCGATCGTGGCCTATCTGCCCAATCCGCTCGAGGTCAAGAACGAGGCCCTGGACCTCTCGCGCGACGAAGCGCGCTTCGTGGTCGAGCCCCATCCGGACCGCCCGCTCATCGCCTACGCCTTCAAGCTCGAAGACGGGCCCTACGGGCAGCTCACCTACATCCGCACCTACCAGGGCACCCTGCGCAAGGGCGATGCGATCGTCAACAGCCGCACCGGGCGCAAGTCGAAGATCGGGCGACTGGTGCGCATGCACGCCGATGAGATGGAAGATATCGACGGCACGATGGCCGGCGACATCGTCGCGCTCTTCGGCATCGAGTGCGCGTCGGGCGACACTTTCACCGACGGCTCGCTCGAGGCTTCGATGTCGTCGATGTACGTCCCCCAACCGGTCGTCAAGCTGAGCCTGAAGGCCGCGGACAACAAGGCCAAGGACAACCTGGCCAAGGCCCTCCAGCGCTTCACCCGCGAGGACCCTACCTTCCGCAGCGAGGTCGACGATGAGACGGGTGAGACGATCATCGCGGGGATGGGGGAGTTGCACCTGGAGGTCTACGTCGAGCGGATGCGGCGCGAGTACGGCGTTACGCTCGAGGTCGGCGTGCCGCAGGTCGCCTACCGCGAGGCGGTGACGCAGCGCGCAGCGTACGACTACACGCACAAGAAGCAGACCGGCGGCTCGGGCCAGTACGCCAAGATCCAGGGCTTCATCGAGCCGTCCGAATCAGGTGAGTTCGAGTTCGAGAACCGCGTCGTCGGGGGCCGCGTGCCGACCGAGTACATCCCGGCGGTCGAGAAGGGTTTTCGAGCCATGGTGGCGCGGGGCGAGCTGGTGGGCTTTCCCGTCATCGGCCTGCGGGTCGCGCTCGAGGACGGCAACGCGCACAGCGTCGACTCCTCCGAGCTCGCTTTTCAGGCCGCGGCGCGCGGCGCTTTCCGCGAGGCCTACCGCAAGGCGGCGCCCAAGGTGCTCGAGCCGGTCATGAAGGTCTCGGTCGAGGCGCCAACCGAGTACCACGGCGATGTGATCGGCACGCTCATGCAACGCCGCGGGATCATCATCGGGACGAACGAGCACCAGGGCTTCGTCCAGGTCGAGGCGCATGTGCCCCTCGCGGAGATGTTCGCCTACGCCACCGTGCTGCGCTCAGCGACGCAGGGCAAGGCCGACTTCACGATGGAGTTTTCGCACTACAGCCCAGCGCCGACGGCGATTGCGGAGGAGCAAATCCGGGCGTATCAAGAGCAGCGGCGGGGCGACCAGCGCTGATCGCGGGCGGCGAGCGGGGGCGACCGGGCGGCGGCGCAGGCCGGCCGCGGGGCACGCGCGCCAGGGAGCACGGAGTCGAGGAGAGGATCGGTGATCTACCGCAAGGACTGGAATGAGCGCAGCCCCCTGAGGGTCTTCGAGAAGTCGATCCGCGGGGGGCTCGGGAAGGGGAACCTGGGCGTCGTCATGTCGCGGCCCGGGGTCGGCAAGACCGCCTTCCTGATCGGCGTCGCCCTGGACGACCTTCTGCGGGGTCGCAAGGTGCTGCACGTTTCACTGGAGGACTCGGTGGAGCGGCTGCGCCAGTTCTACGAGGCGATCTTTCTCGAGCTGCGCCGCAGCATCCGCCTGAGCGATCCGGTCGCGGCACATCTGAACATGGAGCGCCACCGGATGATCCACAGCTACCGCAGCGGCGAGCTCTCGGTGCCCAAGCTGCGCGCGAACGCCGCCTTCCTGGGTGATCACTGCAACTTTGCGCCGGACGTGGTGATCCTGGACGGCGTGAACTTCCTCAACACCAGCAATCAGGAGCTGGCGGACTTGAAGGCCCTCGCCGGCGAGCTGAACGTGGAGCTGTGGCTCTCGGCCATCGCGCACCCAGGTCGCCCGCTGCGCGACCCGCGCGGCGTGGCCGACGAGGTCGTGCGCTTCGAGGATTACATCGATGTGATGGTCCTGCTCCATCCCGAGGAAGAAGGCTCGGTCACGATCGAGCTGCTCAAGGACCACGACAATCCGGACCTGGCCGACCTGAAGATGAAGCTCGATCCCACCACGCTGCTGGTGCTGCTCGCCGATTGAAGCCGGCGCGACCGGGCGGTTGAGGTCGCCGGTCACTCCAGCCGCCGCATGCGGAAGTAGCGAGCGAGATCATCCGCCGTGCGCGTGTTGAGCACCTGCGCGGGCGTCAGCCACCCCTTGCGCGCGGTGGCGATGTGGTCGGCGACGACGCCCAGACCCCCCGCCGAGTGGGCATCCGGGTTGATGCAGATCGGGATCGCGCGCCGGGTAGCCTCCCGCAGCAGCCGCCAATCGAGATCGAGCCGCTCGGGCCGCGCGTTGAATTCGATCGCGACGTGGGCCTCGGCCGCGGCGTCGAACAGCGCGTCCCAATCGAGCGGATAGGCCTCGCGCTCGAGCAGCAGGCGCCCGGTCGGGTGGGCGAGGAGCGTGGTGGCCGGTTGCCGCAGGGCGCTGACGATGCGCCGCGTCATGCCCGCGCGATCTTCCCCGGCCGGCGCATGGATCGAGGTGATCACGTAGTCCAGGGCGGCCAAGTCCTCGGACGGCAGATCGAGGCGTCCGCCGGGCAGGATGTCGCATTCGATGCCGTGGAAAATGCGCAGATCCTGAAACTCCGCCTGGACCTGCCGCACCGCGACGGCCTGGGCGCGCAGCCGCTCGGGATCGAGGCCGTGAGCGTAGAAGGCGGAGCGGGAATGGTCGGCGATGCCGACATAGGACCAGCCCTGTTCCCGGGCGGCCGCGGCGACCTCGCGGATCGAGCTGCGCCCGTCGCTCCAGTCGGTGTGGACATGCAGGACGCCTCGCAGGTCCGCGGCGGTGACGAGGCGGGGCAGGGTTCCGTCGCGGGCGGCCGCGATCTCGCCGCGCCCCTCGCGCAGCTCGGGCGGCACGCAGGCGAGGCCCGCACGGGCATAGATCTCCTCTTCGGTCGCGGGCAGCCACGGCGTATCGCCGAGGCGGGCCAGCACGCTGCGCACATGACCCGCCGAGCCGGTCTCGAGAAAGCGCCGGCCGACGAAGCGCGCTTCACCGGTCACGATCAGGCGCTCGCGCGGCGCGTCGCGGTGGAGAAACCCGAGCGTATCGGGTGCATCCGGGTCGGGATAGCTTGCGCCCGCCAGGGTGGCCAGACGCCCGAGCACCACCTCGGGATCGTCGGCCGCGATGACCCAGACGAGCTCATCGACAACTTCCCAGGCGCGGCGCAGCCTGCCCGCCCGTTCGATGGCGAGGAGGCCCTTGGTGCGCGCGAAGAGCGCCTCGCGCTCCTGGGCCCGCGCGAGCGCCGCGGGGCGCAACCAGTGACCGCGCCCGCGCCGGCGACGCCGGATTGCGGCGAGCAAGCGGGTCTCCAGGCCCGCAGTGCAGCCTGGCAGCCGGGAGAGGCGCCCGCGCAGGCAGGCCCGCTCGAGCTGACCGAGGGTGACGATACTGCCCGCGGTCCACAGCGTGCGCACGCACCGCGGTCCCAATCCGGTGATTGCCAACACGTCGAAGAGACCCGGTGGGATCTGCGTCATCAGCGCTTCGAGGTCGGGGGCCTCGCTGGTTCGCTCCAGCCGGCGCAGTCCCGCGGCGATCTCGCCCGGCAGAAGCGCGGCGAGCGGGCCGCGGCCGGCCCGCCAGGCTTCCCAGTCGGGCTCGGACGCGCGGGTGACCGCGCGGGCCGCATCGCGCCAGGCGGTCGCACGGCCGGGCTCGTCGCCCAGCAGCGTCAGCGCGAGCGCCATCCGGCGCAGGTAGCGAACCGCCGCGGCACGTTCCATGAGGATCAGGCCATCTTGGCCACGGCGTCGACCAGGTGCTCGATGCCGGGGGCGATCTGGGCCACGTTGGTGCCCAGCATGTAGGCGGGGGTCGAGACAATCCGGTGCGGGCGGTCGATGTGGACCTCGTCGACGCGCCGCATGATGTGAACGGCGCCGAAGTGCGCGATGTCCGCGGCGACGCCGACATCGTCGCCGACGGTCACCTCGACCGGGATGCCGCGGCTGCCGAACACCTTGGCCACGATCACCGGCGCGATGCAGATCGCGCCGATCGGCTTGCGCTGCGCATGCAGCGCATCGAGCAGATCGGCCACCTCGGCACGCACCGCCATCGCGCGGCCCTTGACGGCGTAGTCGCACAGGTTGGCCGCGGCGCCGAAGCCGCCGGGGATGATGAGACCGTGCAGATCGTCCGCCCGGACCTGGGCCAGCGGCTCGATCTGCCCGCGGGCGAGGCGGGCGGCCTCGGCGAGCATGTGACGCTCCTCGGGCACCTGGGCGCCCGTCAGATGGTGGATCACCCGCGCCTGGGGAGCATCGGGCGCCAGGCAGATGCGCTCGACCCCGCGCTGATCGAGGTAGAGGAGCGTGAGGACCGCTTCATGGATCTCGCTGCCGTCCTTGACGCCGCAGCCGCACAGGAGGACGCCGATTCGTTTCATCTTCACTTCCTCCTCCGGAAAGGCATACTTCCTGCCAAGGTCTACCCGCGGCCGCCCCGCGTGAGCGAGGCGGACAGACGACCCTACCTCAGCTGCGCGGGTCGCCTCAAGGAGTGCCGCATCTCGCGCGCGAGGGCGGCGCGGGAGGGCGAGGGGGCTCGAGAGGGAGGGTGCATGCCCAGAGTGACATTTCCGCCGCGCCTGCCCGCGCCGCGAGCCTTCGACGTGGTGGGCCTGGGCGCCAACGCCTGCGACCACCTGCTCACCCTTCCGCATCACCCCGCCCCGGGTGAGAAGGTCCGCTTTGCCGAGCTGCTGCGGCAAGGTGGGGGACAGACGGCGACCGCGCTGGTGACGGTCGCTCGCCTGGGCTACCGCGCGCGCTACCTCGGTGGGGTGGGCGACGACGAGGTGGGCGCGTACTCGCTGGCCGAACTGCGGGGCGAGGGGATCGAGGTCGAGGGGGTGCGCGTGCGGCCGGGCGGCCTATCGCAGCAGGCCTACATCCTGGTCGACGCGGCCTCGGGCGAGCGCACGATCGTCTGGGGTCGCAGCGAGGGGATGATCCTTGAGCCCGACGAGCTCGAGCGCGATCAGATCGTGGTGGGCCGGCTGCTGCACACCGACGCGCAGCAGCCGCTCTCGGCGGCGCGAGCGGCGCGCTGGGCCAGGGCGACCCAGATGCCGGTGCTCGCCGATCTCGAGCCCGTGCGCCCCGGGCTCGAAGCGTTCCTCCCGGAGGTGGACATCCTGATCGCAGCTGAGGATTTCCCAACGCGCGCGACGGGCGCCGCGGACCTGGGCGAGGCGCTCCGGCTGCTCGAGGAGCGCACGCGCGGCGGATGGGTCATGGTGACGCGGGGTGCCCAGGGCGTGGTCGCGCGAATCGACGGCACCCTGCGAACCTTTCCGGCCTACGCCATCGAGGCGCGCGACACGACCGGGGCGGGGGACGTCTTCCACGGGGCCTTCGCCGTCGCTTGCCTGCAAGGCTTGGCGTTGGAGGAGGCGATCGACTTCAGTCACGCGGTGGCGGCGATGAAGTGCCGCGCCTTGGGCGGACGGACGGGGATCCCACGCTCAGCGGAGGAGATCGAGCGCTTCCGGCGCGAGACACCGCACCGGCCGGCGCGACCGGCTTGATCGCCCGGCCGCGCCGGGAAGGTCGCGGGCGCATTGCATCGCGCCCGGTCGCGGGCAATTGGCGCGAAGCCCTTGACAGAGTTCTGGAACCAGAATAGCCTATGGGATTTATATGGAAGGCGTGTCCGCTGGACCCCTCGCTTCGCATGTGGCCGGACGAAGCGTGGGGCGACCGTGGCTTGCCCGAGGTGTGAACCCACGGAGGCAGGGTGGCCAAACGATTCGAGCATCACCTGGACCGTATCCACGGGCCTCGTGACCTGAGGCGGCTGTCCGGCGAACACCTGGGCGCGCTCTGCGCCGAGATTCGCGCGCTGATCATCGAGACCGCCCGGCACAACGGCGGTCACTTGGCGCCCAGCCTGGGCGTGGTCGAGTTGACGGTGGCCCTCCACCGCGTCTTCGACTCGCCGCGCGACAAGATCGTCTGGGACGTCGGCCATCAGTGCTACGCCCACAAGATCCTGACCGGACGACGCGCTAGATTCCCAAGCATGCGGACCCTGGGTGGACTGAGTGGCTTCTGCCGCCGCAGCGAGAGTCCCCACGACGCCTTCGGCGCCGGCCACGCGAGCACATCGATTTCAGGTGCCCTCGGCATCGCCGCCGCCCGGGACGCCAGGGGTGATCACTTCCACGTCGTGGCCGTGATCGGCGACGGGGGTTTGTCGGGTGGGCTGGCCTTCGAGGGTCTGGACTGCGCGGGCGAGGCCGAGCGCGACCTCATCGTGGTGCTCAACGACAACAACATGTCGATCTCACCCAGCGTGGGTGCGTTGTCGCGCCACCTCACGGGCATCATCACCCACCCGCTCTACGAGAAGATCAAGAAGGAGGTGTGGGACCTCACCCACAAGCTGCCGCGCGGGTCCCGGTCGGTGCAGCAGATCGTGCGGCGCATCGAGGAGAGCCTGAAAGGGCTGATCACTCCCGGGAGTTTCTTCGAGAACCTGGGATTCCGCTACCTGGGACCGATCGACGGCCACGACTTGCGCGAGCTCGTCACCGTATTCGAGAAGGTCAAGCGCATGCACGGCCCGGTTCTGGTGCACGTGCGCACCCAGAAGGGACGCGGCCTGGCCGATGCGGAGGACGACCCCCGCAAGTACCACGGGATCGCCCCGCTGGACTGCGAGAGCGGCAAGCTGGAACCGGCCCCGTGCGGCCCGAGCTACACGCAGGTCTTCGGCGCTTCCCTGGTCGCGCTGGCTGAGCGCCGGCCGGAAGTCGTGGCGGTCACGGCCGCAATGTGCGATGGCACGGGCCTCACCGAATTCGCGGCGCGCTTCCCGGAGCGCTTTCATGACGTGGGGATTGCCGAGGCGCACGCGACCACCTTTGCGGCCGGGTTGGCCACGCAGGGCATTCGACCGGTCGTCGCGATCTACTCGACCTTCCTGCAGCGCGCCTTCGATCAGATCGTGCACGATGTCGCCCTGCAGCGCCTACCGGTCATCTTCACGCTCGATCGGGCCGGGTTGGTGGGGGAGGATGGCGCCACCCACCACGGGGCGTTCGACCTCTCCTACCTGGGGGCCATCCCCGATCTGGTGGTGGCGGCGCCGAAGGATGGGAGCGAGTTGCGCGATCTGCTCGCGACGGCGCTGGCCTACCAGCATGGGCCCTTCGCGATTCGCTACCCGCGGGCGACCGTGCCCGACAGCGATGCCCTGAGCCATGGGCCCACGACGCTGCCCATCGGCGAGTGGGAGGTGCTGTCGCGCGGTCAGCACGGGGCCTTCCTGGCGGTGGGCACGATGGTAAAGGTCGCCCTGGCGGCGGCCGACGAGCTGGCCCGCGAGGGTTTGAAGTTCGGGGTCGTCAACGCCCGCTTCGTCAAGCCGCTCGATCGGGAGCTGCTGGCGCGCCTGGCCGCCCAAGGCCGGGTGCTGGTGACACTCGAGGAAAACGCCCTGGCCGGTGGGTTCGGAGCGGCGGTGGCCCGGGCGCTCGCCGAGCGCGAGTGGCCGGCCGAACCGACGCCCCGCCTCGTTTGCTTGGGGCTCCCCGACCGCTTCGTGGAACACGGGGCGCGCGAGCGACTGCTGGAGATGGTGGGCCTGACACCGAGCACCGTGGCGGCGCAAGTGCGCCGGGCGGCGGCGGACGTGGCCGGACGCCGGACGCGCGTGCGCCGGCCGGTGGTCGTCAGTTCGCATTAGGGAGGATCGGATGGAGAAGGTGGTGATCCTGGGTTCCGGGCCCGCGGGCCTGACGGCGGCCATCTACACGGCGCGGGCCAAGCTCAACCCCCTGGTGGTCGAGGGCGCGCAGCCGGGCGGGCAGCTCATGATCACGACCGAGGTGGAGAATTTCCCGGGCTTTCCGGAGGGTGTCCAGGGCCCCGAGCTGATGGACCGGCTGCACAAGCAGGCCGAGCGCTTCGCCACGCGCTTCGTGGACAGCAATGTGGTGGGCGCCGATCTGAGCGTCCGGCCACTCAAGCTCAGCCTGGAGAACGGCGAGACGATCGCCGCCGAGACGCTCATCATCGCCACCGGCGCGTCGGCCAAGTGGCTCGGCCTGGAATCCGAGACCAAGCTGCGCGGTGCGGGCGTGAGCGCTTGCGCAACCTGCGACGGCTTCTTCTTCACCGGCAAGGAGGTGGTCGTCATCGGCGGCGGGGACACGGCGATGGAGGAGGCCAACTACCTCACGCACCACGCCAGCAAGGTCACCGTCGTCCACCGGCGCGACGAGCTGCGGGCCTCCCTCTACATGCAGGAAGCGGCGCGCCGGAACCCGAAGGTCGCGTTCGTGTGGGACTCGGTCGTGACCGAGGTGCTCGACGTGGCGCAAAATCGCGTGACGGGCGTGCGCCTGCGCAATGTCAAGACCGGCCAGGAGTCGGTCTATCCGTGCGATGGCCTCTTCCTGGCGATCGGGCACAAGCCCAACACCGAGCCGTTCGTGGGGAAACTCGACCTGGACTCGGCCGGTTACATCATCACCGCGCCGCGCACCACCCAGACCAGCGTGCCGGGCGTGTTCGCGGCCGGGGACGTGGCCGACGCGCGCTACCGCCAGGGCGTGAGCGCGGCGGGCACCGGCTGTATGGCCGCCATCGACGCCGAGCGGTTCCTGTCGGGTGAGCCGCCGGATCTGCATCGGAAGGTGTAACAGCGAATGGGTCAGCCTCTAAGAAAAGCTGGACCGGACACGCCCCGGGAGGGCGCGGTGCCCGCCCCCGGGACCGATGAGGCCGTGGCGCCGGCTGCCGCGGCCGAGGGCGTCGCGACGGACACGCCGCCCGCGCGCCGCCGGGTTCTCATCTACGGGCACGAGACCCTCAGGCGCACCGCGGCGCCGGTGGCCGAGATCGACGGCGAGGTGCGCCAGCTCATCGAGGCCATGCTGGCGACCATGTACGGCGCTCCCGGCATCGGTCTGGCGGCGCCGCAGATCGGTGTGCTGCAGCGGGTCTTCGTGGTGGATCCGTCCAAGATGGATGCCTCCGGCGGGCGACTGGCCCTCATCAATCCCGAGATCCTCGCTTTCGCCGGCATGACCGAGTACGAGGAGGGCTGCCTGAGCGTTCCGGGCATCTACGCCGACGTGCGCCGGCCCGAGCGGATCCAGGTGCGCTTTCACGACCTCGACGGCCGCCAGCACGAGCGCGAGTACGGCGGGGTCATGGCCCGGGTGATCCAGCACGAGCACGATCACCTGGATGGCAAGCTCTTTGTCGACCACCTCAGCCGCATGCGCCGTGCGCTGCTCATGAAGAAGCTGCGCGAGCTCGAGGATCGTTCGCGCCGGGATTGACCGGCTGGGAAGCTCATCCGCGCCGACTCAGGGAAGGAAGGCGACGACGCATGATCGCCCCGGCGACAGGACGACCGCACTGGCTGATCGGCCTGGACGTGGGCTCGACCGCGGTCAAGGCGGTCGCCCTGCGCGCTGACGATCTGCGCATCGTTCACCGCGAGTATCTGCGTCACGGCACCCGCCAGGCGGATGGGACCCTGCGGCTGCTCCGGCGCCTCGAGGAGGTCCATCCCGGGCTGCTGGCTGAGGCGCAGGTCTTCTTCACCGGCAGCGGCGGCCGGGCGCTCGCCCGGCGGACCGGGTGTCGCGCCGCGCAGGAAGTGAATGCGGTCGCGCTGGCCGTCGAGCGCCTCCAACCCCAGACCGGTAGCGTGATCGATCTGGGCGGGCAGGACGCCAAGATCATCATCTGGGTGACGGATCCCGCGACCGGCCGGCGGCGCAAGCTATTCAGCATGAACGACAAGTGCGCCGGCGGCACCGGTTCGGTGATCGACCGTATTGGCGGCAAGCTGGGCATGTCGCCCGACGATCTGGCGAGCTTGCGCATCAACGGGCACCGCATCCACCCCGTGGCCGCGCGCTGCGGCGTCTTCGCCGAAACGGACATCAACGGGCTGCAGAAGCAAGGCGTGCCGCGCGATGAGCTGCTGGCCTCGCTCTTCCAGGCCATCGTCCAGCAGAACCTGAGCGTGCTGACGCGCGGGGCGACGCTCTTGCCACCGGCGCTGTTGGTCGGCGGGCCGCACGCCTTCCTGCCCGGGCTAGTCGACGCATGGCGCGGGGCGCTGGGGCCTTTGTGGCGCGAGCGCGGCATCGAATTGCCCACCGGGGCGACGATCGAGGAGCTCGTGCGGGTGCCCGCCGACGCCTGCTACTTCGCCGCGCTGGGCGCGGTCTACTTCGGACTGGCCGCCGGCGACGGGGCCGGCCAGGGGCCAGCGGGTCTCGCGGTCTTGCGCCAACTCGAGGAGAAACGGATCTCGCCGATCGATGCCGCGGCCGATGTGGGTCTGATCGCGTCGCCCGAGGAGCGCGACGAGGTGGCGCGCATCGCTCGCCAAGGTCGGGCGCTCGGATTCCCGGGCGGCAACGGTCACGGCCCGCGCGCCATGGACATCGTCATCGGGCTGGATGCGGGCTCAACATCGACGAAGGCGGTGCTCCTCGATCTCGACGGCTCGCTGCGCGCCAAGGCCTACCGGCTCTCGGGCGGCGATCCGCTCGAGGATGCGCGCGCCGTGCTGGGCGATCTGGCGGCGCAGGCGCGGGCCGCGAGTGTCACGCTGCGCGTGCGCGGCCTGGGGACGACCGGCTACGCCAAGGACATGCTCGGGGGGCTCTTGGCCGCTGACCTCGCGCTGGTCGAGACGGTGGCGCACACGCGCAGCGCGCTGGCGGCCCAGCCCGACGTCGAGGTCGTGGTCGACGTGGGTGGGCAGGACATCAAGGTGCTCATCCTGCGCGAGGGGCGCGTGCGCGACTTTCGCTTGAACAGCCAGTGCTCGGCCGGCAACGGGTACTTCCTCCAGAGCACCGCCTTGCGCTTTGGCATTCCGGTCGAGGCGTTCGCGGAGCACGCCTTCGAAGCCCACCGCTGCCCGCGCTTCAACGTCGGCTGCGGGGTGTTTCTGGAGGCCGACATCGTCAACTGCCAGCAGATAGGCTGGCAGCCCAGCGAGATCCTGGCGGGGCTCGCGCGCGTCCTGCCGCGCAATGTCTGGCTGCACGTCGTGGGCGAGCCCAACCTCGCCCGGCTCGGGCGCTCCTTCATCCTCCAGGGTGGCACGCAGCGCAACCAGGCGGCGGTCAAGGCCGAGATCGACTACATCCGCGCGCGCGTGCCCGACGCGCGCATCGCCGTCCACCCGCACGCGGGCGAATCGGGGGCGATCGGCGTCGCGCTGGAGCTCTTGCGCCGGGGGGTGGGGCCTGAGAGCCGCTTCATCGGATTCGAGGCGGTCGAGCGCCTCGTGGTCACCACGCGCCAGGATGAGTCGACCCGCTGCCATCGCTGTGCGAACCGGTGCGCGCGCACCTTCCTGGAGGCCCGCCTGCCCGGCGGGGCGTCGACCCGTTTCGTGATCGCCTCCTGCGATGCCGGCCGCGAGGTTGACGAGCCGGCGGGTGCACGCACTCCTGACCGCCCGGCAGGCCAGGCGGCGTCGCGGCCTGGAGGCGCTAAGTCGGCGGCCGACTTCTCGCGCCTGGCCGCGCGGGTGGCCTTCGCGACGGCGCCGCGCGTTGCGGTAGGGGCCGCCGCGCACCATGCGCTGCGCGAGTGCTGCCGGTGGCTGCCGGGTGCAGCGGCGCGGACGGCCGCGCGCCGGCGCCGGGCCGACGTGCGCATCGGCATCCCGCGGGCGCTGAATCTCTACCAGTCGGCGCCCTTCTTCATCGCCTACTTAGAGGCGCTCGGTGTGGCGCCCGAGCGGATCATCGTCTCGCGGCCGACGACCGAGACGCTCTTCCGCCGCGGCGTGTTGCGGGGCGCGGTCGACAACTGCTTCCCGGGCAAGGTGGCGCTGGCGCATGTCCACGACCTCGTGCACCGCCGGGCCTGCGACTGGATCTTCCTGCCCATTCTGGTCAACTTGCCGCAGGAGTTCGCCGACGCGATCGACGCGAGTGTCTGCCCGAGCTCCCAGGCGATGCCCGAGGTGATCAAGGCCGCCTTCACGCGCGAGGGCGATCAATTCGCGGCCCACGGTGTGCGCTATTTCGACCCGGTCTTCCACATGGCCGAGCCGGACCTCTTCGCGCGCGAGCTGCTCGAGCTGTGGGGCCCGCTGCTCGGCGTGACGCGGGGCGAGAACGAGCGCGCGATCGCGCTGGCCCAGCAAGCCCAGCGCCGGGCGTTGGAAGAGGAGCTGCGGCGCCCGGCGCTCGATGAGCTCGAGCGGCTGGCGGCCTCGGGCGGCGTGGGCATCGTCGTCCTGGGGCGGCCGTACCACGACGATCCGGGCTTGAACCATGGGATCTTCCAGGACCTCGCGCGCCGCGGCTATCCGATCTTCTCGATCCAGTCGCTGCCGCGCGACGAGCGGTTCCTGGCACCCCTGTTCCGCGAGGAGATTGCGCTCGGGCGCATTCCGGGGGCCTTGTCCGTGGGGGATGTGTGGCGTCACTCCTTCAGCGCCAACTCGAACGCCAAGCTCTGGGCGGCCAAGGTGATCGCGCGCCATCCGAATTTGGTCGCCCTGGATGTGAGCAGCTTCCGCTGTGGTCACGACGCCCCGATCTACGCTACAGTCGAGGCGATCCTGGAAGCGGCGCGGACGCCCTATTTCACGTTCCACGAGATCGACGAGAACCGGCCCACCGGGGCGATCCGCCTGCGGGTTGAGACGATCGACTACTTCCTGCAGGAGTTCCGGGAGCGTCTGGAGAGGGGCGCGGCGGAGCCCGATGGTCGGGCGGCGTTGGAAGCGCCGCTGCCCGCCCCGTGGGCCGGCGCCACTGAGGCGGCCGCGGCCAACGAAGCCGCCGGGGTCAGGAGGCCCACGCCAGAGCCCATGGTGCGGTAGAGGAGCGATGACGCTGCGCGGCGAAGATCCGAGCCCAACGGCCCAGGAGCCCGAGGCGGCCGTCGATATCGGTGCCCCGAACGAAAGCGACGGGGCCGCGGCCGAGGCGCACTATCGCCTGGCGTCGCCGCCGCCTTTGGGTCGCGAGTGCCAGCGCCAGGTGACGCTCCTCTTCGGCGGCCTCACGACGACGCACGAGCGCCTGATCGAGGGGGCCTGGGAAGGGGTCGGCTTCCGGGCCCGCGCGCTGCCGACGCCCGACAACGAGGCGCTGGCAATCGGCCGCGAGTACTGCAACAAGGGCATGTGCAACCCGGCCTACTACACGATCGGCAATCTTTTGAAGTTTCTCATTCGCCTGAAGAAGGCGGGCGTCCCGCGCATCGAGGAGCGGTTCGTGTTTCTCACCGCCGGCTCGTGCGGACCGTGCCGCTTCGGGACGTATGAGGCCGAGTACCGGCGCGCCCTGGCCCAGGCCGGATTCCCGCACTTCCGCGTGGTGCTCATCCAACAGGCCCGCGGCCTCGAGCAGACCGCCGAGGAGAGCGGTCTTGTCCTCGACCGCCCGTTTCTGCTCGCGCTCGTGCGGGCCCTCATGGTGGGCGATCTCTTGAACGAGCTGGGCTGCGCGCTGCGGCCCTACGAGGTCGAGCCGGGCGCGGTCGACGCGGTGCTCGATCAGGCCCGCCGCTGGCTCTACTGGGCGCTGCGCGATCGCGAGAGCCCCGTGCCGGCGCTCAGGCGCGTGCGCCGGGAGCTTGACCGCCTGAAGCTCGACTACACGCGGGTGAAACCCCGCGTCAAGATCACCGGCGAGTTCTGGGCCCAGACGACCGAGGGCGACGGCAACTACCAGCTCGTGCGCTGGCTCGAGGAGGAAGGCGCCGAGGTCGTGATCGAGCCGGTGGGCACCTGGGTCGAGTACCTGATCTGGAAGCGCCTGCAGTGGCTGGGCGACCGCCGGGGCCTGTTGCCCGAGAGCGAGCACGCCACGCTGGCCGAGCTGCGGTTGCGCATGGGGCAGATCGTCTTCGACTCGGTGTACAACACCTACCGGGCGGCGCTGGGATTCCGCAATGAACCGCTGGTGTCGATGGACACGTTGGGGCGGCTGGCGGATCAGTACTACAACACGCGCATCGGGGGTGGCGAGGGACACCTCGAGGTCGCCAAGACCGTCTTTGCGGTGCGCCGGCGGCGGGCGCACATGGTCGTCTCGGTCAAGCCCTTCGGCTGCATGCCCAGCACGCAGAGCGATGGCGTGCAGGTCAAGGTGATGGCCGATCACCCCGAGGCGCTGTTCGTGTCGGTGGAAACCTCCGGCGACGGCGAGGTGCACGTCAAGAGCCGCATCCAGATGGTGCTCTTCGAGGCCAAGGAGCGGGCGCGTGAGGAGTTCGCGGAAACGGCCCGCCGGCTCGGGCTCACCGAACGCCTCGCTCAGGCGGCGGCCGCCAGCGGCAGCGAGGCGTCGAGCGCTCCCGGGGCCGGTGCCGCAAGCCCCACCCGGGTCGATATGCCGGCCGCCACGGTGCCCCTGCCACGGCGCGAAGTCTGCACCGCGGCGAACTATCTCTGGTGGCTGCAGCGGCCGAGCGCGCTGCGCTCGCTGCCGATTCCGTCGGAGAAGCTAGGGGACCTCTTGCGCTGGCACCGGCGGGGGGAGTAGCCTACGCGCCGTTTACCTCCCGCGTCCGCGTCGCCGTCTCCGCGATCACCGCGCTCGCCATCAGGAGCACCCGCTGAATGATCTCGTCCTGCGGCCCGTCGACATAGGCTCCGGCGGCATAGAGGTGGCCGCCGCCCCCTAGGCGCTGCGAGATCCCGCCCACCGGAAAGCGCCCCTTGGAGCGCAAACTCACCTTGTAGCGGTTATCACCCCGCTCCTTGAACGTGATCGCGATCTCGACGCCCTCGATCTCCAGCAGGTGCGTGATCGCGTCGCGCAGATCGTCGGGCTTGGCGCGCGCGCGCTGGATCATCTCCTGGTCGATCAGGCCCCAGGCGAGCAACCCGCCCTCCTCGAGGTGGATGCGCTGCGCCAGCTCGCCCATGATGAGCACCTTGGCGAGTGGGTTGGAGGCGAAGGTGTTGCGGTAGATCTCATCGGTATCGGCCCCGAGGTCGACCAGGGCCGCGGCGATGCGCAGCGTCTCGGCCCGCCGGCGGATGTACTTGAACGAGTTCGTGTCGTACGCGATCGCGGTGTAAAGGCAGGTGGCGGTGTCCGCGTCGATCGGAACGCCCAGATGCGGGATCACATGCCAGCAGACCTCGCCGGCGGACGAGGCGGTCGGGTCGCCGTAGAGGTTGTCGCGCGGGGCGCCCGGATTGGGGTGGTGGTCGAGAAAGACCGCCGGCTTAGGGTCGTATTGCAGGATCTCGCCCAACGTGCCCAGCATCGCCCACGAGTGGGTATCGACGATGAAGACCAGGTCGTGGGCGTCGAGGAGCTCCTGCCGGCTGCGCTCCGACATGAGCTCCCAGTCGACGACCCGATTGGCATCGGGCAGGAACCGGTAGCGATTGGGGATCTCGCCGATCGTAAGCGCGGTCACCGGCCGGCCCGCGCCCATGAGCACGCGGCGCATCGCGAGCAGGCAGCCGATGCCATCGCCATCGGGAGCCTTGTGGGTGGTCAGCAGGATGCTGCGCGCGCCCAGCAAGTGTCCAACCAGGTGTTCAAGTCGCTCCACGGCGTCATTCCCCCAAGGCCGGTGGGGTCCAAAGAGAACCCACGAGCATAGGGGCCACCGCTGGCGCCGTCAACCGCCGGGACGCCGGCCGGGGGACAGGCGTGCCAGACGGACCGCAACCGGTGAGCCGACGGAGGAGGATCGGTGGCTTCAAGGCAACAGCAGAATCGATCGGCGCGCGCCCCAGCCGGGGCCGCGCACGGCCAAGACGTAGAGCCCCGCGGGCAAGGGACGGCCGGCGAAATCCCGCGCCGGCCAGAGGAGGGAGGCGCCGCGCTCGGGTCGGTCGATCGAGATTTCGGCGCCCACCCGGCGGCCGGCGAGGTCGTAGGCGGTCAGGTGCGCAGGGCCAGGGACGGTGCGCCCGAACGCCAGGCGCACGTCGCCGCGAGCGGGCGACCCGACGCGCAGCAGATCCTCCGCGCGGTCGCGCTGCTGGGCCGGCGGCAGATGGGCCAGACCCCAGACGCAGCCGTCAGCCTCGCTGAAGCCAGGCGGCTCGGCCGACCAGGCCAGAAGCTCGAAGAGCTCCGCCATCGTCCAGCGAAAGTTGAAGAAGCCCCCGTCGGGCGCGGCCTGGATGAGCAGCGCCGTGATGCCGGCCACGAGCGGCGCGGCTGCGGAGGTTCCTTGGAAGGTCTCCAGCCAGCTCGTCCGGACACCGTCGAGGCCGCAGAGCTCGGGTTTGAGTACGCCCGCTAAGGTAGGGCCGCGCGAGCTGAAGTCCTCGAGCACCGCCCGAGCGCCCTCGCGCCGATAGGCGCCGACCGAGAGCACGCGGGGCGAATCGGCGGGCAGAATGAGACTGCCCTGGGGGGTGCGGTGCTCGGCCAGGTTGTAGCCGCTGTCGTCGAGCTGGTGCAGGCGCAGCCAGGCGCCCTCGGTGCCCTTGGAGCGCCGGATCACGACCGTCACCGTGCCGGCCTTGGTCGTGCGCGCCGAGATGTCGCGGTGGGCATAGACCGAAGGATTGGACGCATCAGCGCTGGTCGCGATGCGCGTGCCGTCCAGGAAGATGTCCACCTCGAAGGACAGATCCGGGGAATAGGGCCAGCGATCCCAGGTGAGCAAGAAGCGCAGGGTGGTGTTGTTCTGGACCCCGAGGAAGGTGAGATCCTCGTCGCCGCCCGCGTCGAATTCGTGCACGCCGTTGGCGTTCTCATCGCGGAAAGGCCCGCCCCAGTAGCGCTGGCCCTGATTGCCGGCCGCATTGACCCACACGATGCCGTGATCGACCGCCTCTTCATGCACGATGTCCGCGATGTCGCCGGTGCCGTCGCCGGGACCCCAGAACCAGCCCACGGAGTGGGTGATGACGGAGACGCCCTCCTCGCGCAGCCAGCGGATCGCAGCCTCCATCTCGAGCAGGGTCGTGGCGTTGGCAAGCCGCAGGCCCGCGGCCGGCGCGACATCGTGAACGATTTGCGCGCACGCGGTGCCATGGTAGCGGGACGGGTCGCTCGGCGTGGCCGTGCAGTGCCCGAAGGTGCGCACCTTCGTGTCGGCCGGCAGCTCGGTGCCGATGTCGTGGGTGGCCCCCTCGAAGCAGATGTCAAGCACGCCGACTAAGAGCCCCTCGCCGCGATAGCCAGATGCGTGATAGACATCCGCGCCGCTCTCGGCCACGCCGGCGCTGACGATCGACCCCGCTGTGGGCCATGCTCCGCCGGTGCGGCCGAGGCCGTCGCCCCCGCCCCCGCCTGGCATGGGCAGGGCCACCCCGGTGGGCGGGCGCAGCGCGTAGAAGAGCCCGGGCAGCTGGGCGAGCGCGGGCAGTTGCGCGATGTCGATCACGACTTGCGCCAGATGTCCCGAGTCGTATTCCCACGCCAGCGAGGGCAGGGCGGATTCCCACACTGGGCGCAGCGCGCTGGCTAAGCCGCCCGCCGGCCCGGTGTCGAGTTGCACGCGCACGCGCCCCATCTCAAGCAGGGCCTCATCGACGTGCAGCAGGGCGGGTTGCGACTCGCTGGAAGGCAACCGTGGCCGCTCGTCCGGACCCGCCGCGGATGGAGCGGCGCCGGCGGTGCCCAGATGCACCAGCCACGGGTCCAGGCGCGCCGCGAGCGTCGTCGCCGCGGGCAGTTCGGCGGCCGCGGCGACCCTGAACGCCCCGCCGGCGGAGAGGAACAAGCCGAGCACCGCCAGCCCGACGACGGTCCTGCCCGCGGCCGGGGGCTTCCATCTGAAGCAGATCGAGAAGATCCCCACCCTCAGAAGGCCAGCCATGGTGGCTCCCACAACAAGCTGAATGCTGACCAGCCCCCGTCCATCGAGCTGGCCTGATGGCTGTTGCCTGGCGAGGCCTGGCGCTGTGCATCGCACCATACATACTCGAAAGACGCGCGCAGGTGACCCAAGCCGCCGGCGCGCAGCCTCACGCCGCCGATGCCTCCCAGCCCGAACCAGGACCCGCTGTCGGTTTGGCGCGCGGACACGCCGGCTTCCGGAACGTCGGCATCCCAGCGCTCGCGAAAATGGGCCCAGACCACTTCCGGGCCGCCCCAGACCTCCAGCACCGATCCCAAGCGCTGGTGGAAGCGTCCCTGGGCACGCACGGGCACCGCGTGCATGTCGGTGTGCGCCTGGGCGATGAAGCCCAAATGGGGCGGATCGTTCGCGCCCGTAAGGTACGAAGCCCGCAGGGTGAGGTCCCACCGTGAGCGTGAGAGGAGGTCACCTGCAACGGTCACGCCCAGTCGGGTCCCGTAGGCATCGGCCAGGGCTTCATCTCGAAAAGAGACCTGCTCGACGCCCACCGCCAGGCGACCGGCGGCCGAGACTGCTCCTGGCGCCAGGATGGCCACCAGCAGGGCCACGCTGGCGAGGGCGCCCATCAGGCCGCCGGGCCAGCGCGCCCGGGCGCGAGCCGCGGAGCTGTGTCCCATGGGTCTCACGAGTCGTGCCTCCTGTCTGACAAACCAGGCCGGCGTCCGCGACCGGCCTGGCGGCACGATACGGCAGGGGAGCGGGGGGCGCAACTGCGGGGCCTCTGCGTCTCTCCGCAGGGCCCGGCGCGGCTCGGGCGTTCAGGAATCCGAGGGGCGTCGCGGATTTCGGAGGGCCGCGCCGGGCTGCTCCGGGGAGGGAGTCTCGCGAGCCAGTGGCCGTAATCGACTGGAGCAAAGCGTATTATGCTGGAATGCCGGGTGCGTGGGGGAGGGCCAGGGTGGGAGGATCGTGCTGGCACGTCCGATGCACAGCACCCGCTGGGTTGTCTGCTCTCTCTCTCAGAACAACCATCACACCGCCAGGGGGGCGGTCGCAGTACGCGAAAGCCTGCTGGCGCAGCGGGTCACCGGGGTTCTCGGGGGACCGTTGTGCGGGTGAGGACGGACGGACCGAGGCCGTCCCCTCCCAGGCGGACTCTCTTGCCGACACGATCTCGCGGGTACGGCCCGCTGCGCGGGGCCGGGCTTCAGCCAGGCCGGCGATACAGCCCCGTTGTCCGGTCGCGGGTCGGCAGTTACCGCGTTGACAGAGGCGCGACCGAGAAGTATAGTCTCTATCTGTCTTTCCTTTGGGTGGCGTTGCCGTATCCGATAACACGGTCGGACTGCGCGGGCCACCCGTTGGGGAAACGCATCGACAGAGTGGCCACCGCGTGGATGGCCGTTTCAGAGAAGGGGGGCGATCCGTACATGCCCGGCATTCGGGTGAAGGATGGAGAATCCTTCGAAAGCGCGCTGCGTCGATTCAAGAAGAAGTGCGAGAAGGCAGGGATTCTGTCCGACTTTCGCAAGCACCAGCACTTCGAGAAGCCCAGTGAAAGGCGCAAGCGCAAGGAAAACGCCGCACGGCGTAAGGCCCTGGCCAAGCAACGGTCTCGCTGATCGCACGTAGGTCCGACCGGATTGCTTCCGCATTCCATCCGCTCCTGACACTTGCATCCGACGATGGGTCGGATGCGTGCTGGGCGGAGTCTGCTTTTTCGGCTGGGGAGGCGCCCAGTGAATACCCACGCCCTCCAGACTCTTGAATTCGACCGTCTCGGCGAGCTGCTGGCCCAGCGGGCGGCGTCTGAGCCTGGCCGCGACTTGGCGCGCAATCTGCATCCCTGCGCTGATCGCGAAGGTGCCGCAGATCTGCTGGCCATGCTGGGCGAAGGTCTGGCGCTGCGGCTCGCTGAACCGACCTGGCCGGACCTGCTCTTTCCTGATCTTGAGCGCTCGCTCGCCCGCGCGCGCACCGAAGGGGCGGTGCTCGAACCGCTCGAGCTCATCGATGTCGGCGTCGTTCTGCGCATCGCGGCGCGGGTGCGCGGCTTCTTTCGGACCGAGGAGCAGCGCCGGCGCTGCCCGCACCTGACCGAGCTGGCCAACCTCCTGGCCGACGAGCGCGAGTTTCCGCGCCGCCTCGAACGGACGTTCGAACCCTCAGGCGAAGTGCGTGACGAGGCTAGTGGGGCGCTCGGCTCCCTGCGCGGGCAGCTCCGGCGCCGGCGCCAGGAAGTGAGCGCGCGGCTCGAAGGCCTGGGGCGCGAGGTGAAGGGAGCCGGGGAGGAATCCTACGTCACGCTGCGGGGCGGACGCTACGTGCTCAGCCTGTCCAGCGCGGAGCGTCGCCGCGTGCAGGGCATCATTCACGACCGCTCATCCACGGGCAAGACGGTCTTCATCGAGCCGCTCGAGGTGGTCGAGCTCAACAACCAACTCGCTGAGATCGATGCCGAAGAGCGCGCGGAGGTGCACCGGATTCTCCGCGAGCTGACCGAGTGGGTGCGCCTCAACGCTGTGCGGCTGGAGGTTTCCCAGCAGGCGCTGGCGCAGCTCGACGAGCTCAACGCGCGCGCCCGCCTGGCCCTCGACCTGCAGGCCGTCGCGCCCAGCCTGGAGCCCGACGCGCGCAGCCTGAGAATCGTGCGGGGGCGCCATCCGTTCCTGCAGCTCGCGGTCGGCCGCGAGGTCGTGCCGCTCGACCTGTCGCTCGAGGGCGAAGCGCGCGGCCTGGTGATCAGCGGGCCGAACATGGGCGGCAAGACGGTCGTTCTAAAGACGGTCGGGCTGCTCACGCTGATGGCCATGGCCGGGCTCTACGTCCCGGCCGCCGACGGGACCAGGATCCCGTGGGTGGACGATGTCTTCGTCGACATCGGCGACGAGCAGTCGCTCGACTCGGATCTTTCGACCTACGGCGGGCACCTGCGCAACATGCAGGCGATTCTGACGCAGGCCACCGCGGACAGCCTGGTGCTGATCGACGAGCTGGGGGCCGGCACCGATCCGGACGAAGGGGCCGCCCTGGGCATCACGCTCCTCAGGGAGATCGGCCGGCGGGGCGCGCTGTGCGTGGCGACGACCCACCTGGGGGCGTTCAAGGTCTTCGCGGCGGAAACGGCGGGTTTCACCAACGCGGCGATGGAGCACGACCGCGCAACGCTCGCGCCCACCTACGAGCTCCGGATCGGCCTGCCCGGGCGGTCGCATGCCTTCGAACTGGCGCGCCGCGAGGGGTGGTCCGGCGCGCTGCTGGAAGAGGCGCGGGCGCTGATCTCACCCGATCAGGCCCGCACCGAGCTCCTGCTGGGCCAGGTGCAGGATCAGCTCCAGCGGGCGCGCGAGGAGTTCGAGCGCGCGCATCACGACCGCGAGCGGTTGGCCGAGGAGCACGCGGCCGCGGAGCGGCTGTCGCAGGAGCTCAAGGAGAAGATGCACGCCCTGCGGGTACAGAAGGTTTTGGAGGAAGACCGCCGCTTGCGCGAGCTCGAGCGCCTGCTGCGCGAGGTGAAGGGACGTTTGGAGGAGCTCGAGAGCGCCCGAACGCCGGCGCCGGCGACCGAGGTGCGCCGCTGGGTGCACGCGCGCGAGCGCGCGGCGGCCGACCTGCGCAAGACGCAGGAGCGCCCGGTGCGCCGGGAGCAGGGACCCCCGCGCGCCCGGCTGACCCCGGAGCAGCTGGCGCCGGGCCTGGTCGCCTACTCGCGGAGTCTGGGGACCGACGTCACCGTGCAGGCGCTCTCGGCCGACCGCGGCATCGTGTGGGTCGTCCACCGCGGCTTGCGCGTGCGGTTGGCCCCCGAGGACCTGTTCGCGACCGACGGGTCCCATCCGGCGGTCGGCCCGGCACGCGAGGTGGCGGCGGAAGTCACGCGGGCGGCGGTGGCCGAAACAGTCTCGGGCGAGCTCGACTTGCGGGGATTGGACCGCGAGGCGGGCCGCCGGCGTCTGGAGGCTCACCTGGATCGGGCGCTCCTGGCGGGCGTGACACGGGTCCGCATCATCCACGGCAAAGGCACGGGGGCGCTGCGCGACGAGGTGCGCCGGGTCCTCGCGGGCCATCCACAGGTCGAGGGCAGCCGCGACGGCGAAGCGGCTGAAGGCGGTTGGGGTGTGACGATCGCCTTCCTGCAAGGGCACGGTCGCCTGCCCCGCGCAGCCCGTGACGGGGCCCAGGGAGCCGACGACCGGGGAGGCCGTTAGTGGTGCGAAGCGAGGCGCGCGGCCCGCAGGACGCCAAGGGGCAGGGCGGCACCGGCGGCCTGCCCGGCGAGGACATCGTCGAGCAGGTCCGGCAGGCCACCGACATCGTCGATCTGATCGGCGCCTATGTCGATCTGCGCCCCGCCGGGCGCAGTCACAAGGCGCGCTGCCCCTTCCACCGCGAGAAGACGCCCTCATTCCACGTCAGCCACGAGCGCCAGCTCTTCCACTGCTTCGGCTGCGGCGCGGGCGGCGACGTGTTCACCTTCCTGATGAAGCACGAGGGGCTGAGCTTCCCCGAGGCGCTCGAGTTGCTGGCCCGCCGAGCGGGCATCTCGCTGCCCGAACGCGGTGGCGCGAGCGCCCCCGACCGGGGGCGCATCATCGCGGCGCTGCGTCTGGCCGTCCGGTACTACCGGGGCAAGCTCAAGGGCCGCGCGGGGACCGGCGCGCGGCAGTATCTCGAGGGCCGCGGTGTTCCGGTCGAGCTGCTGGACGCCTACTACGTGGGCTTCGCCCCGGCGGGCGGTCAGGCGTTTCTCGACTATGCTCGTAAGGAGTTCACCGCCGAGGTGCTTGTCCAGGCGGGGCTGCTCGGCCAGAGTGAAGGGCGCCTCTACGACCGCTTCCGCGACCGCATCGCCATCCCGATTCTCTCGGTGGCGGGCGAGCCGATCGGCTTTGGGGCGCGGGCGATGCGCCCGAATGTGGAGCCCAAGTACCTCAACTCGCCCGAAACGGTGGTCTACCGCAAGAGCCGGGTGCTCTTCGGACTGCCGCAAGCGCGCGAGGCGATTCGCGAGCAGGGTCGGGCGCTCGTCGTGGAGGGCTACTTCGACGTTCTGGGTCTGGCCCGGGCCGGCATCCGGTACGCGGTCGCCCCCTGCGGCACCGCCTGGACGCCGGAGCACGTGCGCCTGCTCTTGCGCTACACGCGCAGCCCGGTGTTCGTCTTCGACGGTGACGCGGCGGGCGAGCAGGCGGCCTGGCGGGCGTTGGAGGTGACCTTGCCGCTCCACCCGGATGTCGGCGTGGTGGCGCTCCCCGCGGGTCAGGACCCGGACGACCTGGTGCGCCAGGGGCAGACCGGACGTCTGGAGGAACTGCTGGCCGCGCCCCTGTCCCCGGTGGCCTTCGCCCACGAGTCGCTCGCGCGCGAGGGCCTCGACGGCCATCCGCGGGTCGCGCGGCTGGCCGAGCTTCTGGCCCGGGTGGAGAATGGGGTGGCCCGGGAGATGATGGTCGACGAAGCGTCGGGCCTGGCGCGCATCCCGGCGCGAATCCTGCGCCAGGAGGTGGAGCGGTTGAGCCGCGAGCGTCCGGCCGGCAGGCGGGGCGGGGAAAGTGGACCGGCGGCGAGCGGCCTGCCGATTCGCCTGATGCCGCTCGAGGAGGCGATCCTCAAATTGGTGCAGGCCGAGCCGGCAGCCGCGGGGGTGTTGCGCGAGGCGTCGCTGGGCGCCCCGGCGGTGCGGGCGGCGATCCGGGAGGTGCTTTTCTGGGTGGACGAGCGCACGCGCAGCGGCTTGCCGCCCCAGACGCCCGAGCTTCTGCGGCGCATCCAGGTGGAACTCGGGGAGGGTATCGACGTTGGATTCCTAGTGGATCAAGCCGGTCCGGTCCCGGATGAGGGGTTCCGGGACGACTTGCTGCGTCGGCTGCGCGATCAGGCGCTGGAGAACGAGATCGAAGCCGTGGGCAGAGAGATCCGGGCCCTGGAAGCCCAGGGGGGCGACGGCGACCGACTGGCCGGCCTCCTGCGGCGCAAACAGGATCTGGCCCGGGATCTGGCCCGGCTGAGGGGCCCCGGCAGGAGTGTAAGGACCTAGAAAACCCTGGACTTCGCGGGCGAACCCTATTAGACTCTTGCATTCGTGTCTGGAGGATATCCACGCATGGCTCAGCCCACCAAGCGGAACCCTTTGGCGGAGCTTCGCGCTCTGGCCTTGCGCCAGGGCTTTGTGACCGAAGACCAGATGCTGGAACAGGTCGGGGTGGTGCCCGATATCGCCGAGCAGGTCGACCTGATGGACGATGCCTTCGGGCTGATGCGCGAGCTCAACCTGGAGGTGTTCGAGTCCGAGGAGGAGGCCCGCCGGCGGGTCAAGCAGGTGCGCGCGGCCGAAGAGCAGCGCACCGCAGCCAAGACCCTGCCCGCGACCCAGGCGGTCCGCTACGACGACCCGGTCCGGATGTACCTGCGCGAGATGGGCAAGGTGCCGCTCCTCAACCGCGAGGGCGAGGTGCGGATCGCCAAGCGCATCGAGGCCGGGGAAGAGCGCATCCAGTCGACGATGTTCCTGCTGCCCTGGGCCGCGCGCGACCTGCAACTCACGGCCGAGAAGCTCAAGGAGGGCAAGGCCAAGCTGGAGGATCTGGTCCAGATCGACGCCGGCGCCTGGACCGCGGACTTCTCCTCGAAGAAGGAGCGTCGCCGCGCCATCCAGGGCGTGCGGCGGATCCTCAAGTGCCACAGCGATTGCCTGAAGGGCGAGCAGCAGCTCGGGCGCCGCATCTCGGAGCGCAAGCGCCAGGCGCTCGAGCGCCTGGGCACGCGCGCCGGGGCCAAGCTGGCCGAAGAGGTTCGCAAGCTCGGTGCCAGCCCCCGGCTGATCGAGCGCATTAGCCTTCGTCTGAAGCGCGAGGAGCGCCGGCTCATCGAGGCCGAGCGCGAGGTGAGCCAAATCGAGCAGGAGCTCGCCGAGATTCAGGACCGGATGCGCCGCGTGGCCGAGGCCACCGGTGGGAGCCGGGGTGCGCGCAAGGGGCGCGCGACGAAGAAGAGCGCGGCGGTTAAGGCCCTCGAGGGGCGGGCTGGTGCGGACCTGGCGGGCCATGAGGCCGAGCTCGGCAAGAACCTGCGCAACGCGCGGCGCAAGCTGCGGCGGATCGAGGCCGAGGCGGGGATCAAGGCCGAGCGCATCCACGAGCTCGTCCAGCGCATCCGCGATGCGGAGGCCGAGCGCGAGCAGGCCAAGAAGGAGATGATCGAAGCCAACGTGCGCCTGGTCATCTCGATCGCCAAGCGCTACACCAACCGCGGGCTCGAATTCCTGGATCTGATCCAGGAGGGCAACAGCGGACTGATGCGGGCGGTCGATAAGTTCGACTACCGCAAAGGCTACAAGTTCTCGACCTACGCGACCTGGTGGATCCGCCAGGCGATCACGCGGGCGATCGCCGATCAGGCGCGCACGATCCGTGTGCCGGTGCACATGATCGAGGCGATCAACAAGGTCGTGCGCACGTCGCGCAAGCTCGTCCAGGATCTGGGCCGGGAGCCGTCGCCCGAGGAGATCGCTTCGCGACTCGATCTGCCCGCCGATAAGGTGAAGAGCGTGCTGAAGGCGGCCCAGGAGCCCATCAGCCTCGATCGACCCATCGGCGAGGACGACGACTCGAATCTGGCTGACTTCATCGAGGACACCTCCGCGATCTCGCCCGCGCACTCGGCTACCTTCGCGATGCTGCGCGAAGAGGTCAACCAGGTGCTCGACACGCTGACGAAGCGCGAGGCGCGCGTCATTCGCCTGCGCTTCGGATTGACCGAAGACGGCTGTCCCCGCACCCTCGAAGAGGTGGGCGCCTTCTTCAACGTCACCCGCGAGCGCATCCGCCAGATCGAGGCCAAGGCGCTGCGCAAGCTGCGCCATCCGACCCGCCGGCGGCGGCTGCGGGCCTTCCTGGAGATGGTGTAACCCGCGGGCGGGCGACCTTGACCCGCCGCGGTGAGCTTTGATAAGGTGCACGCGCCCGTTGGGCGGTGGCGAGGGCCCATAGCTCAGCGGTCAGAGCCGCCGGCTCATAACCGGCTGGTCCTTGGTTCGAATCCAAGTGGGCCCAAGAGAACGGGGCCGCAGATCTTGAGGGCGGTTAGCTCAGCTGGCAGAGCATCGGCATCACAAGCCGGGGGTCACAGGTTCAAGTCCTGTACCGCCCACAGAGCCAGGCCTCGCCGGGCGGGTGCCGGGCGGCGGTGGGGTGAGGGGCGCGCGGCGAGCGCGCCCTTTTCGTTGTGACGCGGCTGGGCCGCGGCGGCGGGGAGAACGGGTCGCATGCGCGCACAGGTCGAGATCCTGCAGGAACTGCGCCAACTCGATGCCGGCATCGAGGCCCTGCGCGGCAGCCTGCGCGCCATCGAGGGGGACATCCAGCGCTCGGTGGCCGAGCAGGCCCTGCTGCAGGAGGCCCTGGATCGCGAGAAGGCCAAGCTCAGCGAAACCCAGCGGCGGCGCCGCGAGGCCGAGCAGGAGGCCCGCGTTTGGAGCGATCGCCGGTCCCAGTATCAGACCCAGATGAACGCCAGCCGCAAGAACGAGGAGTTCCAGGCCTTCCAGCGCCAGATCGCCGATGCCGGGGCGCGGATTCGCGACTGGGACGACATTGCCCTGGCGGCCATGGAAGAAGAGGAGGCGGCCCAGCAGAACATCGCCCGGATCGGCGCGGACCTGGCCGCGAAGGGCAGGGTCGCGGGCGAGGAGCGTCAGCGACTCGAGCGCGAGCGGGCCGCGGCCGAGGGGCGGATCGAGGTCCTGGTTGCGCGGCGGGCAGATCTGGTGGCGCGGCTCGATGCGCCGGTGCGCGGGCGCTACGAGCGTCTGAAGACCGCCCGGGGTGAAAACGTGATCGTGGCGGTGGTCAACGGCACGTGCGGCGGGTGTCATTACCGCCTGCCGCCCCAGGTCGCCAATCTCGTGCGCAAGGGCGAGGATCTGCTCTTTTGTGAGGCGTGCGGGCGGATGCTGGTCCACGCGGGGGACAACGACCTGGAACCATGATCGGCAACGATGATCTGGGACGATGCAGCGAGGCATGGGAATGCCGGAGTCGGTGAGGCAGCCGCGGGATGGCCTGATGTCATCTCGAGGAAAGTCCGAGCTCCATAGGGCAGGGTGCTGGGTAACTCCCAGGGGGAGCGATCCCACGGAAAGCGCAACAGAAAGCAGACCGCCGCGGGGCGACGCCGGTGGTGCGCGCGGGCAGCGCGCGCTCGGGCGGCGCCCCGCGGTAAGGGTGAAACGGTGAGGTAAGAGCTCACCAGCACCGGCGGCGACGCTGGTGGCTAGGCAAGCCCCACCCGGAGCAAGGCCAAATAGGGAAGGATGAGGTGGCCCGCCTCGCTCGACTTCCGGGTTGGCCGCTGGAGCCGTCCGGCAACGGCCGGCCAAGATAAATGGCTGCCACGGGCCCCCCGGGGTCCGGACAGAACTCGGCTTACGGCCGGCTCCGGCTTCCCAGTTTCGCGTCCCACTTCGGAGGCATGGGTGCTCGTGAGCCTTGGCCGGGAGAGTGCTGGGTTGCCGACCCGGCGGTGGACGCGCCTGGCCGGGCTGGCGGTGTTGACCATGGGGGCGCTGGGGCTCGCCAGCACCGCCGCCGCCCAGTACATCAGCTTCGGCAAGAACAAGGTCAGCTACCGCGCCTTCGACTGGCAGGTCCTGGCCAGCGACCATTTCGAGCTGTACTACTACCCCGAGGAGCAGGAGCTGGCGCAGCTGGCCCTGGCGGCGGCCGAGCGCAGCTATGAGCATCACCGGGCCGCCTTCGGCATCGACCCGCGGGAGCCCATCCCGGTCATCCTCTACAGCAGCCATCATGACTTCGAGCAGACCAACGTCACGCCGATCATCCTGCCCGAGGGGGTCACGGGCCTGACCGACTTGCTGCGCGGCCGTGTGCTGTTGCCCTTCGATGGATCCTTTCACAACTTCTACAACACGCTGCAACATGAGCTGGTCCACGCCTTCCAGCGGTCGATCTCTGGACGCCTGACGCAGGAACGCGATCGGCCCCGTGCGGCGTTGATCCCCCTCTGGTTCACCGAGGGCATCGCCGAGCATTGGTCGGCGCGCTGGGACGCGGATGGCGACATGATCCTGCGCGACCTGGTCATCTCGGGCAAGCTGCCGGCGGTGAACGAGTTCTGGCGTTACCAAGGCACATTCACGATGTACAAGCTCGGCCAGTCGGTGGTCGAATTCATCGAGAGCACCTACGGGGCCGATAAGTTGCAGCTCTTCTACACCGAGATCTGGCGGCGCCGGCGCTTCAGCGACCTCTTCCCCGTGGTCCTAGGGGTGACCGAGGAGGAGTTTTCCTCGCGCTGGATGCACTGGTTGCGCGAACGCTACTACCCGGACGTGATGGCCGGTGATCCCATCCTTCACACGGCCCGGCAGGTTTCTCGGCACGGCGCGGAGTTGAAGCCGACGCCGGTGCCGGCGGGCGTGCCGGGACTTCCCGATCACTACATCTTCATTTCCCAACGGGCTGGTTACACGAGCATCTACAGCGCTTCGCTCGAGGGGGAGGAGCGCGATCTGCGCCCGCTGATCAAGGGGCAGCGCAGCGCCCAGTTCCTTTCGTTCCACGGTCATCGGAGCCGGATGGACGTCTCTGACCGCGGATGGCTGGTCTTCTCATCGCATAGCGGCGAACGGGACGTGCTGGTGGTGCACGATGTCGTGCAGGGGCAGACGTTGCACACCTGGGGATTCGATGAGCTGGTGGGCATCACCTCGCCGCAATGGGACGCATCCGGGCGCCGGATTGTCTTCGCGGGGCTGGGCCGCAATGGGCAGAGCGACCTGTTCTTGTTCGACGGCGAAGCCGGCGAATTGCGGCGGCTGACAGATGATTGGTTCTACGACCTCGACCCGCAGCTGCATCCCGACGGGCAGCACGTCGTGTTCGTGTCCGATCGGGGCACGCACGGCCGCAAGGGAGCGCGCAACCTCTTCGAGCTCGATCTCGCCACGGGCGCGGTGCGGGCCCTGACCGACGGGCCGTGGTGGGATCTGGCCCCCGATTGGGACCCGGCCGGCGAGCGACTGATCTTCATCTCGACGCGCGCCGGGCTGCGGGACCTGTACGTGATCGATCGCGCCGGGCACGGTGGGCGCGTGACCCATGCGCTCGAAGCCCTGGGCGATCCGCGCTGGCTGCCCGCAGGCGACGAGGTGCTCGCCACCGTCTACCACGGTGGGCGCCTGCACGCGGCGGTGATTCCAGTGGGTGGGACGGCCCCGGGGGACTCGATCGCGCCGCCAGCGCAGCCGCTGGCCGTCTGGAGCTGGGATGCGCCGGCGGCGCCGCAGCGCGGACGGCCCGGGAGCTATGCGCCGCGCTTCGCCATCGACATCGCGCAGGGTGGGGTGGCAGTGGCGCCCGGGCTGGGGTCGAACGAAGGGGTTCAGCTCCTGCTGCGCGACTTGATGGGCAATCGCTTGGTCTTCTTCCAGCTCGGCAATGCGACGATCTCGACCGAGGACTTCCTGGACAACATCTCCGGGGGGGTGTCCTACGTGGACCTCTCCAGGCGCGTCAACCGGGGCTGGGGCGTCTACTACGACGCGGGCACCTACTACGACGCCCTCGGAGAACCGTTCTTCGAGCGGCGGGCGGGTGCCAACCTCATGCTCAGCTATCCGTTCTCCCGATTCGAGCGCGTTGAGACGGGCATGGGCTTGGCGTATTCGGAGAAGGACCACCCGTCGGCCGAGGTGACGCGCAAGGGCATGCTGGCCACGCACTCGGTGTCCTGGATCCACGACACGGCCCTGTGGCTGCCCACCGGTCCGATCGACGGGGCGCGGCGACACCTCACCCTGGGCCTGACGATGAATCTGCGGCGGCCGGGTGTCGAGACCGCCTACGCGCTGGCCGACGCGCGCCGCTACCTGCGGCTCGGGACCTACTCGGCGCTGGCGTTGCGCGCGCAAGGGCGCTTCTCCGGGGGGCCCGATCCGCAGGTGTTCCTGCTGGGCGGTTCGCACAGCCTGCGGGGCTACCCGCGCGCGGCGCTGCACGGGACGCGCGCCCTGCTGGGCAATGTCGAGCTGCGCTTTCCCTTGCTGCGCACCTTTGTGCTCGTGCCGGCCGCGGTGGGCGCGATCGCCTTCCCGGGCCTCCAGGGGGCGGCCTTCTTCGACGCGGCCCGGGCCTGGGAAGCGGATCACTGGCAGGGGTGGCGTGGCAGCTACGGTTTCGGGTTCCGTATGGGTCTGGGCGGTTTCCTGGTGCTGCGCTTGGATCTCGCCTGGCGCACCGATTTCGCGACGTGGCCGAATCGGCGCGTCACGGACTTCTTCATCGGCTGGGACTACTAGGAGAGCGCGATGCCGGTCTGGGCCAGGGGACGGGGGGCAGCGCTGGCGATCCTGATCGCCGCGATCGTGACGCCGGCGGCCGGCGCTGGGGAACCGGGCGCCGCGGCGAGGGGCGCCGGTGCCACCGCCGCGCCGCTCGTGGTCGAGATCTGGGGCGCGGACCTTGGGCGCGCCCTGGGGCAGACGATCGCGGTCGACAGCTGCTGCGCCTTTGCTGCCACCCTTGACGGGCGCATCGGCGCCGTGGCTCTGGCCGATGGCCGGCGCCTGTGGCGCATCCGACGCGACGGTGGTCTGCCGGGTGGCGTGGTGCTGGACGGCGAGCGCCTCCTGGCGGCCAGCGACGAGCCTGACGGATGGTTGTACTGTTTGCGCGCCGCGACCGGCGAGGTTCTCTGGCGGGCGGATGTGGGGCCGAGCCTGGGAGCCCCCCTGGTGCATGGCGGCCTGGTGCTGTGCGGCGCGCTGCCCGGCCGCGTGACCGCCTGCAGTCTCGAGGACGGCGAGATTGTCTGGCAGCGCCCGATCCCCGGCCTGATCCGCGCGCCGCTGGCCATGGCGCGGGATCTGGTCCTCGTCTCCACCGTGGCCGACACACTGGTGGCGCTGAAGGCGCTGACCGGCGACTTCGCCTGGGGCGGTTCGCCCGGCGGCGCGGTCTATGGCCGCCCGCTCATTGACGCGCAAGGCGTCTGGACCCTCAGCTACGAAGGCGTTCTCACCTGCTGGGAGCCCGCGCATGGCGCGGTCGTGCGCGGGACGCGCCTGGACGGACCCTTTCGCACCGGGCTCGTGCGCACAGGCGGGCTGCTCGTGGCGGTGTCGACGGGTGGACACCTCTGCGCGATCGACGCCGCAACGCTGGCGTGGCGCTGGGGGATCGATCTGGCGGGCGCCGCGCTCCTTGACCCGCTGCCGGACGGCGATCTGCTCTGGGTGGCGCTGGGCGATCGCAGTCTGCGCGCGGTGCGCTCCGGCGACGGTCGCGAAGTGGCTCGCTACGAACTGGCGCGCCCGCCCACCGCCGGTCCCGTTCGCGCTGGCGATCTGCTCCTCATAGGTCTGGTGTCCGGGGATCTGATCGGTGTGCGGGACGCGAAGACCGCACCCAGCGGCGAGGATGAGCGCGGGCCGCTCCGGGACCGATCCGACCGGTTGACGCTTTGGCAGCGCAGCGCCCTGCCCCTTGAGCCAGGTGGCGGATTCGCGAGCGCCGAGGCGCGCTACGCCGCCGGCGATGATCGCGGGCAGCTCTCGGCGCCGCCCCCGGGCAGCCCGATCTTCATCGACGGCAGCGGCGCCCGCGGGCCGCGGCTGGCAGGCTGGGGGCGGGTGTGGGCGGCCGGCTGGATCGCCGGCACGGGTGCGGCCCTGTGGCTCCAACACGAGGCCGAACAGGCGCACGAGCGCTACGAGGCGACCGGGGATCCGCGCGAGCGGCGGCGCCAGTTCGATCGCGCCGAGCGGTACGATCGCGCGGTTCTGGGCGTCTGGGTCATCTCCGAGGCGATGTTTCTGCTCATGCTCAGAAGCTGGCTCGGTGGGGCGCTGTGACCGGCGGGGGAGGAGGTGCCGTGCGATACGTCCCCAGGGTTCTACCGGCCGTGCTCGCGCTCATCCCCGGCCTGGCGGGCTGCGGCGGCCGCGAGCATACCAATCCCTTCGACCCCGCCAATCCTGAGACGTACGGAGAGCCGGGCGCCATCCGGGCGGTGGCCCACTGCGAGCGCGTCGACCTGACCTGGTCGGATCTGGGCCTCGCCGATCTCGAGGGATTTCGGCTCTGGCGCGAACCGCTCGTGCCCGAGTCGGCGGGGCCTACAGAGCTCACCGACGACCCCTTGCCCCCGGCGGCTCGCCATTACACCGATGTGGGCCTGTCCAACGGGGTGCCGTACGCCTACACCCTGGAGTTCCTCTTCACGCGCGGCTCCTCGGCTTGGGCCCGTGCGGTGGTGGCGCGGCCCGGCGCAGCGCTGCTCTGGATTGCTGACCCGTGCGGGTACGGGCTCGCGGCGCTCGCGCCGGACGGGCGCGCGTTGCGCCGCCGGATCAGCGCTGGCGAGGCGATCCTCGCCCTCGAGATCGACGAGCAGGCCCACCGGCTCTACGCGGCCCGGATCGAAGCCGGCGTCGTCCTCGTCGCCGGCACCGCCGATGGCGAGCCGCTGGGTGAGATTGCGGCACCCGGCGCAAGCTGCCTCGACTGGAACCCAGGGCTGGGCGTTCTGGCCGTCGGGGCCTTCTACGAGCAATCGCTGAGCTGGTTCTCGGCGGCCGGCGACCTGATCGCCTCGCTGGCGCTGGACGGGCACCCGGAAGACGTGGCGCTGCGCGACAGCGCCACGACGTGGGTGGCGCTCTACGAAGGCCAGGTGCTGCGGGCGAGTTGGCATGCGTCGGGCCAGGCGCACGTGGAGGTCGTCACCACGGCGCTCGAGCGCGCGGTCCGGGTGGCGGATGACTCCAGCGGCGGCGGCTGCTGGATCGCCGATCGGGTCGCCGGCCAGGTGGTCTATGTGGGCGAGGACGGCGCGCGGTTCCGGACCGCTGCCGGGGTAATCCGCGAGCCGCTCGATCTGGCGCCGGCGGCCCAGGGCGGCTGCTGGGTCGCCGATCGGGCGCGCGGGGCGGTGCTGCGCGTCGGACAAACGTGCGATGTGATCGAGCAGCACAGCGACCTGGGTCGCGTGACGAATGTGGCCGAGGATCCGCTCACCGGCGCGCTGTGGATCAGCGTTGCGGACGCGGGCGAGGTCTGGCGCCTCGATGGGGACGGTGAACGCGCGCACCTGGCGCTGGATGGATGTCCGCGCGCGATCGCCGGGGACTGGGCGGGCGGTTGTGCCCGCTGATGGGGTCGCCGCTCAGCGGGCCGGCCGCTGTCTTAAGCGGCCGCGGTCGCGCAGGTGTCCCACCCACAGCAGGAACAGCGCGGCCACCAGCAGCAGTTGGTCCTGGGCGATCAGCAGGAAGCTGACCGGGTGCGATGACTTGCCGAAGCAGCCGCAGCTGATATCGATGCCGCGCACGATGGCCTGGAAGAGTGCGAAGATGAAGAAGACGAGCATGCCGGCCAGTAGCAGCGCGCCGCCGCGCCACAGAAGGCCCGTCAGCACGGCCACCGAGGCGATGACCTCGATCGCCGGCAAGGCGATCCCGGTGACCGTCGCGAGTGCCGGCGGGACGAGACGGTAGGCGTAGGTGTTGGCGGCGAAGGCGTAGGGGTCGAAGAGCTTCGACCAGGCGGCGTAGATGAAGACGCCGGCGAGTCCCAGGCGGCAGAGCCACTCCAGCGCTCTTAGGACCTTGGGAGAGGCCGCCCCGGGCAGGCGCGCCAGCGACCCGTAGCCGAGGGCCACCCCGCAGGCGGTGATGGCGAGCAGGATCAGGATTGACCCCATCACCCGCGGGCCTCCTTGGGCTCCAGCAGGTGGCCGGCCGCCGGCAGCCCGCGCCCCGGTCGCGCCGCATCGCCCTGCTCACTCGCGTCGCCGGGGTCGTCCCAGGTGTCCCCGTCGTCCGCGTCGCCGGCTTCGTCCCAGGTGTCCCCGTCGTCCGCGTCGCCGGAATTACCCAAGATCCCGTCACTGCCGGTCTCCACGGGGAGTCCCCGCGCGACCCAGGCTTCGAGCCCCGGCACCAAGAGGACGACCTGCTGCTCTCCCGCGGCGATCAGTCGGCGCGCCAGATCATCCGCCGACACGAAGTCGTGTTCGCTGCCGTAGACCACGACCGGCTGCCCGGCGGTCCACAGGCGCAGCTCGGCTGCCAGCTCATCGAAGCGCGCCACGGGCACCGAGAGGGCGCCCTCGATGTGCCGCTCGACGTAGGCCGCTTCGGCGCGCGCGTCGACGAAGATGTGATCACCCGCTTCGAAGTGCTCGCGGGCCTGCATGGGGAAGACCACCTGCGCGCCGCTTTCCGGGAGCAGCAAGAATCCGGGCAGGTCCAGCGGCAGCGGATCGGCGCGACGCGCGTTGAGCGCGAAGCCGGCGGCCGCGCCCAGGGCGATCAGCACGAGCGTCTCGGGCACAGCTCGCCGCAAGAGACCCGCGAGGAAGGAGCGTGAGGCGGCGGCCACGGCGAACCTCAGGAGTGTTTGCGCCGGACATTGCCGAAGGCCCGCACGCGGATCTCCGGTTGGTCCGGATCGTCGGTCTCGACCAGCAGCGCAGCATCGATGCGCCCGGGTGGCGCACCCGCCGGGATGGTCACGCTGACCTCATAGCAGCGACCCTCCTCGATCGGCCGCAACGCGACCTGCAGCCGCGGGTCGCTCGTGCGGACGGCGAGCACGCGGTGGTGGCCCGCGCGCTGCGCGCTGACCTGGAAGGTGCGCGTGCGCTCCGAGCCCTCCAGAACCTGGCCGAGGGGCAAGCGGCCGGGATCGGCCAGGAAGAACCCATGGATCTGCGCATCCAGGCTGATGGGGAGGCTGGCCACGCTGCGGATGTTCGTACGCACGCGCGCGGTCGAGGAAAAGGTGCCGAGAGGCGCGTCGGGTCTGACCGTGACCGTGAGATGGTAGAAGGTGCTGTCAGTGGTCCCGTCCCGCTCGAGCGTGGTGGTGTAGATGTGGTCAGGGACGGCGACATCGAGGACCTTGAACGTGTCGGCCGCGGCGGCCCGGAGCGTGACTGTCTGACTGGGTGTGTCGCCCCGCACGACCCGACCGAAGTCAATGGCATCGGGCGTGACCGCCACGATCGCGCGGACGAAGGCGCTCAGGACGATCCGCGTCCTGGGCGAGCCCGGGTCGTTCGTGACCAGCGTCACCGTCTTGCGCACATCGCCCGAGAAGTGCCGGGTCGAGAAGGTGATCGAGAGGCTGACCTCCTCCCCGGGCGCCAGCGAGCTGTCGGCGATCTGGGCGACGGCGCAGCCGCAGTCGCTCGTGACCTGCTGGATTTGCAGCAGCTCGGAGCCCGCGTTGCGCACCTTGCAGGTCACGTGCTCGATGTGCTCCTGGGGCAGGTCCCCGAACTCGAAGCGCGGCGGCGAGACCTCGATCGCCGGTCCGCTCACCTTGATGCCGCCCGCCCACGCCGGTGAGGCAGCGAGCGCGGCGGCGATCAGCAGCCCGATCAGCGGCAGAGGTGTCGCGACGCCCGCGCAACGCCGTACCCGGCGGCGCTCGCCCGGGCAGCGGCACCGCAAAGGTCTGTGAATCATGGCAAACACCTCGCACGCGGCGTCGACCCTGGCCACCCCGCGAGACTCACACGGGGGCGTCTTTCTGTCTGTAAACCCCAGAAGGGCGCAAGGTTCCGCCATTAGTCGGCAACTTTTCCACTATAAGGGCGGCGGAACCGTCCGTCAACTCACCGACCCGCCGTTGCGCGGGCCGCGCCGCTCGCTCATGCTCTGTCCATGGTCGCCGAGGAGCAGCTGGGGACGGGCTGGCGAGACCTGGGAGGCATCGCGATCCGCGCGCTGATCGTCAGCCGCTTTCGTCTGGGGGTCCGCGTTCCGGACCGCTCGCCCGCGCCGGGGGCAGCGGTGCGTTCGAAGACCGATGCCAAGGGGCGGGTCGAGCTGGTGGTGCGCGCCCTGCTCGTGCGGGAGGGCGGGACGCTGACCCTGGTCGATGCGGGCCTGGGTGATGGTCTCGAGGCCCAGAGCGCCGCACGGCTGCGAATCGGCGATGTGCGGGGCACGCTCGCCCAAGCCCTGGCCGCGGCGGGCATCGCCCCGTCCGAGGTCACCCGGGTGATTCTGACGCACCTGCACCTGGATCACGCCGGGGGCCTCGGGTCCCTGTGTGACGGCCAGGTTGTGCCGACCTTGCCCCACGCGCGGGTGTACCTGCAGGCGCGGCAGTGGGAGGCCGCGCGCGCCGGGCTCGGCCAGGCACGCGCGTTTCGCCGCCGGGAGATCGATCTGCTCGAGCGCCTCGATCTGCGCCTGCTCGAGGGCGAGGGACGGGTGGCGCCGGGCATCCGGGTGAGTTCCACCGATGGACACACGCCGGGTCTCCAGGTAGTGACCCTGGACGGTGAGCGCCAGGCGGCGGTCTACGCCTCCGATCTCATTCCGACGCTGGCGCACCTGCGGTCGGCGGGCCGACCGGGCAGCGATGCCGATCCCGCGCGCATCGCCGCCGAGAAGGAGGCGCTCAGCGCGGCGACGGCCGAGCGCCAGGGTCTGCTGATCTTCGTGCACGACCCGCTGACGGCCGCCTGCCGGCTGCGGACATCGGCGCGCGGGATCGCCGCGTGCGAGCGCGTTCCCTTGTGATGGGGCCCGCTCTGGCGGGACCACGCGCCAACGCCGCCACAGCGCGGCATTATGGGGGGAGGTCATAGGGCGATGGGCAAGCGTACCGACTTCTACAAGCTCGACCAGGAGTTCACCGAGGAGGAACGCCGGTTGCGCGATACGGTCCGCTCCTTCGTGGAGAAGGAGTACCTGCCGGACATCGCCGGCCATTTCGAGGCCGGGACCTTTCCGCTGGCGATCGTGCCCCAGCTCGGGAAGCTGGGGCTGCTCGGTCTGAAGTATGAGGGCTACGGCTGCGCCGGGGGCAGCAATGTGGACTATGGGCTGGTGTGCCAGGAGCTGGAGTGGGGCGACAGCGGCCTGCGCAGCTTCATGAGCGTGCAGACCTCGCTCGTCATGCACCCGCTCATCACTTTCGGGAGCGAGGAGCAGAAGGAGAAGTATCTGCCCGAGCTGGCCACGGGCCGACTGATCGGCTGCTTCGGGCTGACCGAGCCCGATCACGGGTCCGACCCGAGCGGCATGACCACGCGGGCCGTGCGCGACGGCGACAGCTACGTGCTCCGGGGCGCCAAGATGTGGATCACGAACGGGTCGATTGCCGATCTGGCGATCGTGTGGGCCAAGCTCGACGGCGAGGTCGCCGGGTTCATCGTCGAGAAGGGGCGGCCCGGATTCTCGGCGCCCGAGACGAAGCGGAAGCTCTCGCTGCGCGCCTCGGTGACGAGCGAGCTCGTCTTCGACGACGTGCGCGTGCCCGCGGCCCAGCGGCTCCCGGACGCCAACGGGCTGGCCGCTCCGCTGAGCTGTCTCAACGAGGCGCGCTATGGCATCGCCTGGGGCGCCATCGGTGCGGCGATGGCCTGCTATGAGTCGGCGCTCGACTATGCGCGCGAGCGCACGCAGTTCGGCCGCCCCATCGCCGGCTTCCAGCTCAGCCAGGAGAAGCTCGTCTGGATGCTCTCCGAGATCACCAAGGCGCAGCTCCTCGCGCTGCGCCTGGGTCGCCTGAAGGATGCGGGCGATGCCCGGCACTGGCACGTTTCGCTGGCGAAGCTCAACAACGTAGGCGCGGCGCTCGAGATCGCGCGCCTGGCGCGCTCGCTCCACGGCGCCAGCGGCATCACGCTCGAGTATCCGCCCCTGCGGCATGCCGCCAATCTCGAGAGCGTCGCCACCTATGAGGGGACGCACGAGATTCACACGCTGATCGTGGGGCGGGAGATCACCGGCCTGAGCGCCTTCCGTTAGGCGCGGCGGGCCGCGCGGGAATGGTGAGGAGAGCAGCCGTGGGACGATGGCACCCGATGGGGGCCGCGCGGCCGCGCGCCGGGCGCCGGGCTTGGCGCGCCCTGTGTCTGTTGCTGGGCGCGGTCGCGGCGGCGGCGGCGGGGGCTCAAGATGGCGGACAGGTCCACTGGATTGTGCTCGCGCCGCGCCCGACCATGGCGGGCGCGCCGGCGCCCGCGCTGAGCCGGCGGGCTGAGGAGCGCTTGGGCCGCGCCGGCATCTCGCCCGACGAGACCGACCGGCCCGTGCACGAGCCATGGGTGCGCGAGATCGCCGCCCTGGGCATCACGCCGCGCGTGCGCTCGCGCTGGCTGCACGCGGTGAGCGCCAGGCTCAGCGGCCGGGAGCGGGCGGCGGTGCTCGCCCTGCCGTTCGTCGAGCGCGTCGTGGCGCTGCCGGCCCTGCGCCGCCAGCGGCGCGATCCGGCGCCGGCCACGAGCTCGCCGCTGGGCGCGCGCAGCGGCGGCGGTCTGGCTCTCAGCACGCGATCGGGGGCGCCATGCGGTGGGGCGGACAGCCTGGTGGCCGGCACGCCGACGTTCTACGGTCCGAGCTTTCACCAGCTCGCCATGCTCGGCATCCCCGAGCTGCACGCGCGGGGGTTGAGCGGGCGGGGGATTCTGATCGCGAGCCTGGACTCGGGATTCCACTACGACCACCCGGTCTTCCCCGTGCTCGCCCTCGCTGCCCAGCGCGATTTCGTCAACGATGACGACGAGGTCCAGGACGACGACGAGGGTGACCGTCACGGCACCCTCACCCTCTCGGTTCTGGCGGGCCGCATGCCGGGCGAGCTCGTTGGGCCCGCGTTCGGGGCCTCCGTGGGCCTGGCCCGGACGGAGGTGATGGCCACCGAGACGCTGGTCGAGATCGACTACTTCGTGGCGGCGCTGGAGTGGGCCGACTCGTTGGGCGCCGACCTGGTGACCGCGAGCCTGGGCTACCTCGACTTTCCCGACGAGCATCCACCCTACGGGTTTCCCCCCGATTCACTCGACGGCGGCTCGACCTGGATCAGCCGCAGCGTCAACCGCATGGCCGCCCGGGGTATGCTGGTCGTGATCTCGGCCGGCAACAGCGGGCCGTGGCCGTCGACCCTGTTGCTGCCCGCCGACAGCGATTCAGGCCTGACGGTGGGATCGGTCTACCCGTGGGGCGAGGTCGCCGTTTCAAGTTCGCGCGGCCCGACGTGGAACTGGGATGGCGAGCGCGTCAAACCCGATCTCTGCGCCCAGGGCGACGGCGCCCGGTGTGCGACCTGGTATGCCGCCAGCGGACCGGAACTCACGGTCTCGAGCGGGACTTCCTTGGCAACCCCGCTCGTGGCGGGATTGGCGGCGCTGGTGCTGGAGGCGCGCCCTGAGCTGCGGGGCCGGCCCCTTGAGCTGCTCGAGGTCCTGCACGCCGCGGGCGACCAGGCGGCGGCGCCGGACAACGACCGTGGGCACGGCGTGCCGTGGGGGCCGCTGGCGGTGGATCCAGTCGCCGGCAGCGTGGTGGTCGACTCACTGCGCTGGCTCGGCGCGCCGCACATCGGCACGTGGAGCGCGTTCGAGCTGCGCCTGGTGAACCGCGGAGGCACCAGCCTGCCCGCGGGCACGGTGGGCGTGACGGCGGCCCTGAGCGAGGCGGTATGCGACAGCGGCTTTGTTACCCTGCCGGTCCTTTTGCCCGGGGAACGGGTCTGGGTGGGGCCCTGGGAGGCGGTGTTTCACACGGCGGTCAGTCGCGGCGGACGGCTATGGGTGCCGTGGGTGGGCGAGGTGCGTCAAGCTGGATCGAGCTTGTGGCGGTCGTTGTGGGCTGAGGTCCTGCCAGCCGATCCGGCTGCTGACCGCCAGGCCGTGCGGATCACCGCTCTAAGCCCCCAGCCGTGGCACGCGGGCGCGTCGCTCGAGCTCACCTACGCCCACCGCTGGGGCGGCCTCGGTGACGTGGAGCTCTACGACGCTGAGGGGCGTCTCGCTGCGCATCTGGCCCGCGGGGTCGTGCTGCGAGCGGGCGTGGGGCGGATCGCCTTGAGCCCCGGCGCGGTCGGCCCGCTGGCGAGCGGACGCTACGTCGTGGTGTTGCGCGGCGCCGTGGGGAGCGATGGGCGGACCGTGGTGCGGGTTCGCTAAGCTAAACTCCTGCAGTAAGTTCGAGCGTGGTCCGGGAACGGCCCGCGGACTGCGCGCCGCCACAGGCCACGATCCCCGCCCCCCCGGACCCGGGCTCGTGCCAGCTTTCCCTCAACGAACCGCTGGCTCTGACGATCGTTACGGCGGGGGGAGTGGGTCGGATCATCCGGCCGCAACCCTTGGATTGGATCATTCGAACCACTTCGGAGGCTGGCGTCGCGGGTGGCGACCAGCTGAAGGCATGCGTGCAGCCGACAGGAAGGCGGTCGTGCAGAGGCTCGCCTCGAGTTACGCGCAACACGCTCTGCGGACGAGGTTACTCCTCGCCGTCGGCGGGTGCCTGGCTTTCGGCGCGCTGGCAGCCGGCCTGGCCATCTACCTGGCCTGGGGGCCGCCCACAGCAGGCAGCGAGGTCGCGAGCCAGGGCGCGGCGCCAGCCCGGGCGCATCCCGCCTTCACCTCGTCGATCACCTGGTCGATTCTCGCGGCGCTCGCGGCCGCGTTCGCGAGCGCCCTGGGTGCCGGTGTCATGGTCCGGCGCCTGTTCGCCGCGCTCGAGAGGATGCGGCTGGCGGCCAATCGCGTGGCCGCCGGCCAACGCGACCTGTCACTGGCCCCCGAAGGCAGCGACGAGGTCGGCACGCTGGCGCGGGCCCTCAACGAGATGGCCGCCTCCACCGCGGCTTCCTATCAGGAGGTGGAGGAGCAAAACCGCAACCTCGAGCGGATCGTGCGACTGAGCACGGAGGAACTGCGCCACAAGAACCTGGCGCTCGCATTTCAGAACGAGAAGGTGAGCGAGGCCAACAAGCTCAAGAGCGCCTTTCTCGCCTCCGTGTCGCACGAGCTGCGCACGCCGCTCAATGCGATTCTGGCGCTCTCGGAGATGCTGCGCGATCAGATCTCGGGCCCGCTGAGTGATGAGCAAGTCAAACAGGCGGCGATGATCTACCGCAGCGGTGAGAACCTGCTGCACCTGATCAACCAGGTGCTCGATCTCTCGAAGATCGAATCCGGCCGCATGGAGGTTCATCGCGAGCCGACCCGGATCGTCGACGTGCTAATCGAAGCGGCGCAGGGGCTGCGCGCGCTGGCCGAGGAGAAGGGCCTGGCCTTCGAGATCGTGTCCGAAGGCCTGGGGATCGAGGCGCTCGTGGATCGTGAGAAACTCCGCCAGGTCTTCGTGAACCTGCTAGGCAACGCCATCAAATTCACACCGCGCGGGTCGGTACGGTCCCGCATTCGCCTGCTGCCCGAGGAGAACCTGCTCTTTGTGGAGGTGCAGGACACCGGGCCTGGGATCGCGGTCGAGCATCAGCATCTGATCTTCCAGGAGTTCCATCAGGTGGAGCGCTCGAGCGAGCCCAACAAGGGCACCGGCCTCGGACTGGCGATCAGCCGCCGGCTGGTCAACCTGCTCGGCGGAGACATCTGGGTCGACAGCGACCGCGGCCAGGGCGCTCGTTTCGCCTTCGTGGTGCCGCTCACGACCGCCGACCACGGCGATCTGGGGGAAGGCCGCAGCAAGCTGGACGGGCGGCCGAGCGTCCGGGGGGGCCAGCACCGCGTCCTGGTGGTCGACGACGACGTGGTTGAGGCGGGGGTGTTGGCGCGCTATCTGCGCCAGCAGGGGCTGGAAGTCCTGACCGCCCTGGACGGCCTCGAGGCGCTGCACACCTTGCGCCGCGAACCGGTGGACTTGGTGATCCTGGACCTGCTGAGTCCTGGCGAGGACGCCTTCCAACTCGTGCGGCGCATGCGTGAGCATCCCCGGCTCAAACCGGTGCCGGTGGTCGTCAACAGCTCCAGGCAGCTGTCGGAGGATGAAGTCACTTTTTTGAAGCCCTACGTGCAGTCGATCTTCTTCAAGGGTACGCGCGGCGTGGGAGATCTGATTGCCGAAGTAGCCGAAGCCCTGCACCCCGGTCCCCAGTCGCCGAGCATGGATGTCCGTCCGGCGGGTGTGGGCGGCCTGGAGGATGCAGCTTGACCCGCTGCGTCACGAGCTTGTGGCAGGAGGAGCGTGGACATGACCAAGCCGGAGAACCCGAAGGCGTACGTGCTGCTGGCCGAGGATGAGCCCACGAACCAGTACGTCTTCAAGGCGATCTTGGAGAGCGGTGGTTACGCGGTGACGATCGTTTCCAATGGGCAGGTCGCGCTCGAGGCGGCCCGCCGCCGTAAGCCCGACATCATCCTGCTCGACATGATGATGCCGGTCATGGACGGCTACAAGACCGCCGCGCAGATGATCCGCGACTCGGCCTACGACGGGGTTCCGATCCTGGCGCTGACTGCCCAGGCGATGAAGGGCGATGCCGAGAAGACTCTCGAGGCGGGGTGTGACGACTACATGTCGAAGCCGATTCGGCGGGCCGAGCTGCTCGAGCAGGTCGACGCCTGGCTCCAGCGCGATCCCGCGACCTGGATGCCCGAGCGCATCCGCAAGCGGGCCGAGCCCATGGGCCGCGCCGCGTGACGGCGTGATGACCGCGGCAGTCCCGATCCTCCGGACCTTTTCCGGCGCGGGTCGTTGTCGGCGACCCGCGCCGTGCGCTAATCTCCCCAGATGCTACGTGTCACCCAGCTCAGCAAGAGCTTCGGCGGCCAGCTGATCTTTCGCGGCGTCGACTGGTTCGTGCGGCCGCGCGACCGCGTGGCGCTGGTCGGCGCCAACGGCAGCGGCAAGTCGACGCTGCTGAAGGTGGTCGCCGGGCTGGAGTCCCCGGACGCGGGCGCCCTGGAGCGCCCCAAGGATCTACGCGTCGGCTACCTCGCGCAGACCGGCTTCACCCTCTCCGAGGCGACCGTGCGGGCCGAGGCGCGCCGCGGGTTCGACGAGATCCTGGCGCTGCAACACGAGCTGACTGAGGTCGAGCGCGGCCTCAGCGCCGCGAGCACCCCGGTCGAACGGCTGACGCGCTTGAGCGTGCGCCAGGCTGAGATCCTCGACCGGCTGGCGATCCTGGGGGCCCACGACGTTGATCGCCAGATCCAGGCGGTGCTGTCCGGCCTGGGTTTCCGGGAGGCGGACCTCGATCGTCCGCTCGCGACCCTGTCGGGCGGCTGGCAGATGCGAGCGGCCCTGGCGCGCATCCTGCTCATGCGCCCGGAGGTGCTCCTGCTCGATGAGCCCACTAACCACCTCGACATCGAGGCGCGCGAATGGCTCGAGGGCTACCTGCAGGACTACCCCTATGCCCTGGTGCTCGTCTCGCACGATCGCTACTTCCTCGACGTGACCGTGGGACGGGTGACGGAGATCGCCGGCTTCCGGCTCGAGGAGTACGCGGGCAACTACTCGGCCTTCGAGCGCGAGCGCGAAAAGCGGCTCGCGCTGCGCCGGGCGGCCTACGAACGGCAGCAGGACGAGATCCGCCGCGTGCAGCGCTTCATCGACCGCTTCCGGGCCAAGAACACCAAGGCGGTGCAGGTGCAGAGCCGGATTCGCATGCTGGCCAAGATGGAGCGCCTGGCCCCGCCCGAGGCGACGCGGCGCGCGATCGTCGTGCCGCAACCGCCCTGCCCGCGCTCCGGCAAGATCGCGCTCGAGCTGCGCCAGGTCTGCAAGGCCTATGGCGATGTGCCGGTGTTCGACCGGGTCGACCTGCGCATCCTGCGCGGGAGCCGCGTGGCGCTGGTGGGACCGAATGGGGCGGGCAAGTCGACCCTGATGCGGCTGCTCGCAGGCAGCGAGGATCCGGACCGGGGCGAGCGCGTGGTGGGCCACAACCTGCACGCCGCCTTCTTCGCGCAGGATCACGGCGAGCGATTGGACCCGCGCCGCACGGTGCTGGCGGCGGTCGAGAGCGCTGCGCCGACCGACTTCGTCCCCCAGGTGCGGGGGCTGTTGGGCGCGTTCCTCTTCAGCGGCGAGGAGGTCGAGAAGCTGGTCGGCGTGCTGAGCGGCGGGGAGCGCAACCGGCTGGCGCTGGCCCGTCTGCTCGTGCGGCCGTCGAACCTGCTCTTGCTCGATGAGCCCACGAATCACCTCGACATCGCCTCGAAGGACGTGCTGCTCGAGGCGCTGCGCAAGTACGAGGGCACGGTCGTCTTCGTGTCGCACGACCGCCACTTCGTCGCCGCGCTGGCGGATCACGTCGTGGAAGTGGGCGGCGGGCGCCTGCGGGAATTCCCCGGTGGCTATGAGGACTTTCTCTGGAAGCGCGAGCAGGAGCGGCTTGCATCCGCCGGCGGAGCACCGCCCGGATGCGCCGGTGTCGCGCCGGGGCCAGCCGGAGACGACGTCGCGGGCGATGACCGGGCGCCGGGAGGGGCCGCCGCCGGGGGTGCCAGCGGGCCCCCGGCCGCCGCGGATGGGGCTGGGCGCCGCGCGCAGGAACTCGAAGGCCGGCGGCGCTCGCGGCGTCTGGGAGCGCTCGAGGACCAGATCGCCGAACTGGAGGACCGCAAGCGGCGCTTCAGCGAGGTGATGGGCAGTCCCGACTTCTTCGCCAATCCGGGTAAGGCGGAGGTCTACCTGCGGCAGTATCGGGATCTCGAGGTTGAACTGAGCGAGCACTACCGCGAGTGGGAAAACCTGGCGGGAGAGGAGTGAGCGCACCCGCACGGTGCGGGCCGATTCGTCTGGCGCGCGCGGCGACCGGTCGAATCGCACAGCCGCTACGGCTGTAAACATCTCCTGGCCGTCTGCCACGCTGCGTTCTGGGTCGCCCCTTGCTTGTCTGCGTGCATGCACCATGCTAGCTTATGAATGTCATTCGGGCTCGGGCAGTGCCCCACGATAGGTCGCCGCAGCGATGGAGCATGTGAGCTTATGTTGGGCGCAGTCCCAGACATTCCGGCCGGTTCCCCGGGGTGCGCCGCTGAGCGGTTGCCCCGGCGGCAGCGCCCTCGAACGCAGGTTCCTTGACGAGGAGGATTCCCATGCAGCGTCTATTGCTCTGGATCATTGTCGCCGCGCCGTTGGCCCTGCTGGCGCCGGCCGCGGGCATCGCGATCTCGAACATCCAGATGGATCCCGCCCCAGCGGCGGCGATCCAGTGGAACCAGAACGTCGACATCACCTTCGATTACACGGTGGACCTACCCGAAGGCGCGCGGATCTTCATGCGCCCCTTCACCCACGGGTCGCTGACCCCGCAGTACGGGGCCTCGGGTTCCCCGTTGTACCCGGCCGGCAGCGGCAGCGGCAGCGGGTATTTCCACATCACCTCGGGAGAGACGGTGATCGACGAGGTGCGCTTCCAGGTCTGGAACGCGGACCAGACAGCCCTGCTGCTCGAGTTCTTCGTGCCGGTCTTCTATCACGTCGGCGCGCACGCGATCTACCACACGATGACCACGCCGACCTCGCCCTCGTGCGTGATGTACGATCAACAGCGCGTCGACATCAGCTTCGACTACCGCACGGATTACGCCGGCGACGTTCTCATCTTTGCCCGGCCCGTGACGAACGGGATGCTCACGCCCGGCTACGCGGCGAGCGGCTCGCCTCACCTTCCGCCCGGCACCGGCTCGGGCACGCAGTGGTTCACGATCCAATCCGGGCCGGAGGTGACCGTCGACCACATCCACTACACGATGAAGGATGCGGCGCAGACGACGATCCTGCTCGAGTTCGAGGTGCCGTGTCACTTCGAGTTCAAGGCGGGTTCGGTCTACAACCTCACCTTCGATCCGCCCTGGCCCTGCGCGCGGCTGCACAACGAGCGCGTCTACACCTATTTCGACTACCAGACGAACGAGTCCGGGGGCGTGCGCATCTTCATCTTGCCCTACACGAACGGGGTCCCCACGCCCCAGTGGGGTGTCTCGGGATCGCCGCTCTATCCGGCCGGGAGTGGATCGGGCAACGCCTACTTCATGATCATGTCGGGCGAGCAGACGGTCGATCACGTGCGCTACTGGATGACCAACGCCGACCAGACGCAGACCCTCTTCGAGTACTTCGTGCCGGTGAACGTCCACTATGCCGCGCACGCGGTCCGCGGGATCCAGCTCGAGCACCCCTCGCCCGCCTATTTCACCATCAACCACCATGCGGACATGGAGCTGCCCTACACGACGACCGAGCCGACCGGCGTGCGCATCTGGCCCATGCCCTACAGCGGGGGCAGCTACACTCCGGGGGGCGCCAACTCAGGTTCGCCGATTTGGCCGGTGGGCTCGGGTGTGGCCAACGGGTTTGTCACCGTGACGGGGGGCTCGGCTAAGGTTGACCAGCTCTATCTGCTGATGCGGGACGCCGCCCAGACCCAGACGCTCATGGAGTGGTTCGTCGACGCACAGCTTTTCTTCGGCAACCAGGCGACCGCAGACGTTGGGGCGCCGGGGGAGCTTGCCACCGCGACCGGGCTTTTCACGGCGGTGGGCAGCCCCTTGGGCGACGGGAGCACCTTGCGCTACGAGCTGCCGGGGGAGGCGCAGGTCAGCCTGCGACTCTTTGACGTGCAGGGCCGCCGGGTGAGTCAGCTCCTGCACGAACGTCAGGCCGCGGGGAGCCACGCGATCGGCTTCGACGGGGCCCAACTGGCGCACGGGGTCTACCTGCTGCGGCTCGACGCGCGGCTGGACGGCAGCGGCGCCACGCTTCGCGACCAGCGCAAGGTCGTCGTCACGCGCTAGCCGGCTTGGACGGACTTCCGGCGGCTACAGGAACGACCGCAGCCGCCGGTAGGTCCCGGGGAAGTACTCCTCGAACAGCCGGTCCATCTCGTCGATCGCGCCGCGCAGGAGCGTCACCTTGTCCTTGTAGGGCAGGAAGGCGCTCTTGAAGCCGTTGATCAGGATGCCGCGCAGATCGTAGATGCTGAGCTGGAAGGTACGGCAGGCCAGGTCGAGCTCGTTGGTCACGGTCGTGTCCGAGACGAGCCGGTTGTCGGTGTTGATCGTCACGCGGATGCCCGCGTTGAAGTAGATCCGAAACGGGTGGCTGAGCATGTCACGCGAGGCCCCGGTCTGCACATTGCTCGTCAGGCACATCTCGAGCGGAATGCGGTGGTCGTTGACGTAGTTCATCAGCTCGCGGTCCTGCCACAAGAGCGTGCCGTGGCCGATGCGGTGCGCCCCGCAATAGTGAAGGGCCTGGTGGATCGACGGCGGGCCGAAACCCTCGCCGGCGTGGACGGTGCCGCTGACGTTGTTGTTGCGCGCGATGTAGAAGGCTTCCCGGTGGTCCTTGGCGGGATAGTGGGCTTCCTCGCCGGCCAGATCGAAGCCGACCACACCGTTGTGCTTGAAGGCGACGGTCAGCTCCGCCAGCCGCCGGCTCATCTCCGGGGTCATGGTGCGAATGCCCGTGAGGATGACGCCGGTGCGCAGCACATAGCGATCCTCGCCGTCGCGCAGTCCGTCGAGCACCGCCTGTACGGCGCGCTCCCAGGTCATGCCGTTGCGCTCGTGCAAGGGTGGGGCGAAGCGCACCTCCATGTAGCGCACGTTCTCCCGCGCGCTGTCCTCCGCGAGCTCGAAGGCGACCCGGCGCAGGGCTTCGGGGGTCTGCAGCACGCCGACCGTGTGATCGAAGGCGGTCAGGTAGTTCTTCAGATCGGTGGTGGCGGTGGTGCGCATGTAAGCGCTCACCTCTTCGGGCGTGCTGAAGGGCAGGGCCACGCCCTGCTGAGCCGCCAGCTCGAGCAGCGTGGCGGGCCGCAGGGATCCGTCGAGATGCACGTGTAGATCGGTCTTCGGTAGCCGGTGCACCAGCTCGCGCGGTATGTCCATGAAGCGACTCCTTGCCTCTAGGCCATCATCGCCCACCCGTACCCCGTCGCGCAGCAGAAACTCCCGCCGCTGGGCCCCGGATCGGGGCCGGCTCGTGCCCCATGTATCGGCCGGCGGGGGGGCGATGTGGCACAAATCGATGGAGTTGTGGGACTTTCGGTCTTGACACCCAGGTGGGTCACTGGATACTTCTTGGCCCAAGTTGTCGGCCGCGGCAACTTATGCAGACCGCGGTCGGGGCAGTCAGCGGAGGTCCGATGCGCGTCCTGTTGACGGAAGAGCAAATCCATCAGCGCGTGCGGGGATTGGCGCGGGAGATCGGCCGGGACTTCCTGGGCAAGACGCCGGTCTTGATCGGGATCCTCAAGGGCTCGATCTACTTCCTGGCGGACCTCATGCGCGAGCTCGACGTCGATCACGAGGTCGACTTCATCTCGATCTCGAGCTACGCCTCGGGCATCTCGTCGTCGGGCACGGTCCGGATGCTCAAGGATCTGGACCACGACATCACCGGCCGCGACGTCTTGGTGGTGGAGGACATCATCGACAGCGGGCTGTCGCTGTCCTATCTGCGCAAGAACCTCTTGTCGCGCAATCCGCGCAGCCTGGCGGTGGTGACGCTGCTGGCCAAGGAGGTCCCGCGCGAGCGGCAGATCTACGTCGATTACTGTGGCTTCGAGATCGACGATCACTTCGTGATCGGCTACGGCCTGGACTATGCCGAGCACTTCCGCGAGCTGCCCTATGTGGCCGTGATGGAGGAAGAGGACCGCCGCCGCGTGGACGACCGGCGACTGGCGCTCGGGCGCCCGTGAGGCACCGCGACCTGGTGCGGGCGGGGCGAGGGGAACAGGTGATGAGCGACGGGCGCCCGCCAGGGGCCTTCTTCGTGGCGTTGTGCGGGAACATCGGGGTCGGCAAGTCGCTCTTCGCCGAGAGCATCGGGGCGCGGATGGGGCTGGACGTCTATTACGAGCCGGTGTCCCAGAATCCCTACCTCGAGGCCTTCTACCGGGACATGCGGCGCTGGGCCTTCCACCTGCAGATCTACTTTCTGGCCGAACGCTTCAAGGCCCAGAAGGCGATGAATCTCCAGGGGCGCCCCTTCATTCAGGACCGAACGATCTATGAGGACGGCGAGATCTTTGCGCGGGTCCTGCACGAGCGCGGGGAGATGGAGCGTCAGGACTATGAGAGCTACCTGGCGCTGTTCCGCGAGATGGTCGATCTGCTCGCGCCGCCGGCGTTGCTGATCTACTTGAAAGCGCCCCGGCCGACGCTGCAGGCGCGCATCGCCGAGCGGGGGCGGGCCTGCGAGGCGCAGATCGAGGCCCGCTACCTGGATCAGCTCGAGGCGGCCTATCACGGCTGGGTGCCGCGGATCGGGCGCACCTGCCCGGTGCTGGAGATCGACACCGAGTCGCTGCGTTACCCGCCCGGGCCGCCAGTGCTCGATCCGATTCTGGCGCGGATCCGCGCGGAGGCACAGCGCCGGCACGTGGATCTGGCGCCCCGGCCGGGTGGAGAGCGCGCGAGGGCCGGATCGCCGCCGGGAGGTCTGCCGTGACCCCAGGTCAACCCCAACGCGCCGGCCGCGCGGGCCAGGCGCCAGCCTCCGGGCCGCGCCGGAGTGCTCCGGGGCGTCGCGCGGCGGCCGGCAGGCGTGGCGGCGGCGACCAGCGACGCGTCCTGCTGGGGATCGCCGGCGGGTCGGCCTCGGGCAAGACGCTCGTGGCGGACCGCGTGTGTGAAGAGCTGGGTTCGAGCAAGATTGCGATCATCAAGCAGGATTCGTACTACAAGGATCTGAGCCACTTGCCCTTCGAAGAACGTACGCGGCAGAACTTCGATCATCCCGACGCCTTCGACCGTGAGCTGCTCTACAACCACGTGCGCCTGCTGTTGGAGGGCTCGCGCATCGAGGTGCCGGTCTACGATTTCAAGAAGCACCTGCGCGTGACCGAGACGGTGCCGATTTCCGGCTGCCGGATCATCATCCTGGAGGGGATCCTTTTGCTGGACGATCCGCTCCTGCGCACCCTGATGGACATCAAGGTCTACATCGACACCGATCCCGACATCCGGCTCCTGCGCCGCATCCAGCGCGACGTTACCGAACGCGGGCGGACCCTGGACGCGGTGCTCGAGCAGTACGTCAGCAGCGTGCGCCCCATGCATCTGCAGTTTGTCGAGCCCTCGAAGCGCTACGCCGACATCATCGTGCCCGAAGGGGGGCACAACGAGGTGGCGATCGACCTGTTGGTCACGAAGATCCGCTCCGTCCTCGAGAGCCGGGCGAGGCGCGCATGACGTTCGGGACCCCGCAGGGCACCGGCTGGATCGAAGTGATCTGCGGCTGCATGTTCAGCGGCAAGACCGAGGAGCTCATCCGCCGGTTGCGCCGGGCGCAGATTGCGCGCAAGCGGGTGGCGATCTTCAAGCCTGTCGTGGACGACCGCTACGGGGCGGATCAAATCGTGACCCACGACCGCATCAGCATCCCCTCGATCGCCGTGCGCCATCCGCGTGACATTCTCGATCAGGGGCGCGACGCCGATGTGCTGGGCATTGATGAGGTGCAGTTCTTCGACCGCACCGTGGTCGACGTCTGCCAGCAGCTCGCCGCCCGGGGCACGCGGGTGATCGTGGCCGGCCTCGACACCGACTACCGGGGGCTGCCCTTCGATCCGGTGCCCGAGCTGATGGCGGTGGCCGAGTACGTCACCAAGGCGCAGGCGATCTGCGTGGTGTGCGGCAACCCGGCCACGCGCACCCAGCGCGTGGTCGCCGGCGGCGGGCGGATTCTCGTCGCCGGCGGCGACGCCTATGAAGCGCGCTGCCGCCGGTGCTTCCGGCCGCCCGAGGAGGTCTCGGGCGAGCTGTTTCCCCCGGGCGGCGCGGGCGTGGGAGGGCACGAAGCATGACCGCTGGGAGACAAGCGCAGAGCAGCCAGCGGCGGCCGGCGGGCGCTGACCGCCGGGGCCGCGCGCTGTGGGCGCTCGTGGCCGGCGGATTGCTGGCCGGGCTGATCCTGGCGGCCGTCGGCTGCGGGGGCGACGGCGGCCAGAGGACCCGGCGCGATTTCCACGTGGGGCTGGTCTTCGACGTGGGCGGGCTGGGCGACAAGTCCTTCAACGATCTCGCCTACGCCGGTCTGCTGCGCGCGCGCGAGGAGCTCGGGGTTAGCTTCGAGTACTTCGAACCCACCCAGGGTTCCGAGCGTGAGTCGGCCCTGCGGCTCTTCGCCCAGGGCGATGCGGACCTGATCATCGGCGTGGGCTTCCTCTTCACCGACGATATCCGGGCCGTGGCCGCCGACTTCCCGGCCAAGAAGCTCGTCTGCATCGACTACACCTGGACCCCGGGCGACAGCGTGCCGGCCAATCTGGTGGGGCTGAAGTTCCGTGAGGAGGAGGGCGCCTTTCTGGTGGGCGCGCTGGCGGCGATGGTGAGCGAGACGGGAACGATCGGTTTTGTCGGCGGCATGGACATCCCGCTGATCCACAAGTTCGAGTCCGGGTATCGCGCCGGGGCGCTGCATGTCAACCCGAGCCAGCGGGTCATCGTCAACTACGCCGGCGTCACGGGCGAGGCGTTCAAGAACCCGTCGAAGGGCAAGGAGCTCGCCCTGGCGCAGTACGATCAAGGGGCCGATATCATCTTCCACGCCTCGGGCTCGACCGGTTTGGGGGTTTTCGAGGCGGCTCGCCAGAAGCAGAAGCTGGCGATCGGCGTCGACGCCGACCAGGCCGCCGAGGCCCCCGGGCTGGTCTTGACCAGTATGACCAAGAATGTGGATGTGGTTGTATTTCAAGAGATTGCGGCTGCGATTTCAGGTCGTTTCCAAGGGGGCGTGCGCGTGCTGGGACTCGCGGAGGGGGCGGTCAGCTACGTGCGCAACGAGTCCAACAGCCGGTGGCTGACGCCGGAGCGCAGCGCGCGGCTGGATGCCATCCGCGCCCAGATCATCTCCGGCGCGCTGCGCGTTCCCACGGAGTAGCCCACCATGGCGCTCGCCACGCGGGGAGGTGCGCGCGCGCCCGAAGTGCGGCTCGAGCGCATCACCAAACGCTTCGGGGCGACGCTGGCCAACGACGAGGCGAGCGTGCGCCTGGAGCCCGGCACGATCCACGCGCTGGTGGGCGAGAACGGTGCCGGGAAGTCCACCCTGATGCGCATCCTGTATGGATTGCTCCACGCCGATTGTGGCCGCATCCTCATCGACGGCGTGGAAACCCCGATCCTGTCGCCGGCGCAGGCCCTGGCGCGTGGCATCGGGATGATCCACCAGCACTTCATGCTCGTTCCGGTCATGACGGTGCTCGAGAACATCGCCCTGGGCGCGGAGGGGCTGCGGGGCCTGCGGGCGCTCCCGCGCGCCAGGCTGGCGCGCGAGCTGGCCGAGCTCTTCGGGCACTACGGGTTCGACATCGATCCGCAGGCGCACGTCGCCGACCTGGGCGTGGGCGAACGCCAGCGGGTCGAGATTGGCCGGCTGCTCTTCCGCGGGGCGCGGCTCCTGATCTGCGATGAGCCCACGGCGGTGCTGGCGCCGCCCGAGGTGCGCGCCTTCCTGACGATCCTGCGCCGTTTCCGCGACGAGGGCCGCACGGTCGTCCTCATCACGCACAAGCTGGGGGAAGTGCTCGAGGTCGCCGATCGCGTCACGGTGCTGCGCGGCGGGCGCGTGGTGGGTGAGATGGAGGGTGCCGAGCTCGACCGCGATGCCCTCGTGCGCCTGATCATGGGCGACGCAGGAGCGGCACCGTCCCGGACGGCCGCGGCGGTGCCGATCGGGGCCGCGCCATCCCGGCAAGTGCAGCGGGCTGCGAATCGCGGCGAGCAGCCGATGCTCGCCGCGCGCGAGCTCACCGTGCGCGGCGCCGGGGGGCGCGTGCTGCTCGAGCGCGTTTCGTGCGCGGTGCACGCGGGCGAGATTCTGGGCGTCGCGGGCGTCAGCGGCAATGGGCAGGGCGAGCTGTCAGCGGTGCTGGCCGGGCGCCTGCGCTTCGACGAGGGAACGCTGCAGTTGGGCGGATGCCACTACAGCGCGGGGCAACTGCCGGATGCCTGGCAGCGTCCGGCGCTCATTCCCGAGGATCGCAGCAGCGAGGGGTTGATCGGGCCGTTGCGGCTGTGGGAGAACCTGCTCCTCGGGCGAACGCAGGAGGCCCCGTTCCTGCGCCGCGGCTGGTACACCCATCGGGCGGCGCGGGCCTGGGCGCGGCCGCAGATCGACCGCTTCAGCGTGACACCGTGTGACGAGACCCTGACCGCCGATGCCCTGAGCGGCGGCAACCAGCAGAAGCTGCTGTGCGCGCGCGAGCTCTTGCGCGGCCGCCGGCTGCTCATCGCCAACCAGCCCACGCGCGGCATCGACATCACCAGCACCGCCTTCGTCCACACGGTGCTGCGCGATTTCCGGGCCACCGGCGGCAGCGTGATCCTGATCTCGGCCGATTTGGATGAGATCCTCGCGCTGGCCGACCAGGTGGCGGTGCTCTACCGGGGTCGCTTGGGTGCGGCGGCCCCGCGCGCCGATCTCGATGTGGAGGCGCTGGGGCGCGCGATGGTGGGGCTGGTTGCCGCCCGCCGATCGAGCGGGTAGGTTCGCGGTCTGGCGCAGCTGGGGGACCCGATCTTGGCGCGGATCCGTTGGCTTGGTCTGCAACTTCTGCCCGTGGGCAGCGCCCTGGCCGTGGCCGTGGTGCTGGCCGCGTTGATCGCCGTGCTCTTGGGCGTCTCGCCCGCCGCGTTGGTGGCGACCCTGGGGGCGCGCTTCGGACCGTACGCCTGGGGCCAGGTGCTCTTTCGCGCCACCTTTCTTACCTTCACCGGGCTGGCGGTGGCGCTGGCGTTTCAAGCGGGGCTCTTCAACATCGGTGCCGAGGGGCAGGCGGTGGTCGGGTCGCTCGCCTGCGCGGTGGTCGGCGCGGGCTTGGCGCCGCTGCCCGGCGTGATCCTCCTGCCCGCGGCGGTGGCCGCGGCGTTGGCGGGGGGCGCCGCCTGGGGTCTGTTGCCCGGGTGGCTGAAGGCGCGCTTCGGGACCCACGAGGTGATCAACACGATCATGCTCAACTTCATCGCGCTGGCCGGGTCGAACTTCCTGATGACCCGCTATCTGGCCCTGCCGGAGACGGTGCGCACGGCTGACGTCGGGGCATCGCTGCCGCGCCTGGACAACCTCGTGCCCGGGCTGCACGGCTCAGCGGTCAACGCCAGCCTCTGGCTCGCGCTCGCGGCGGTGCTTCTGGCGCACGCGTTTCTGCACCACACGGCGGCCGGCTTCAAGCTGCGCGCGGTCGGCCGCGGCCTAATCCAGGCCCGGACAGCGGGGATCGAGCCCGGGCGGCGCATCATGCTCGCCTTCGCCCTCGCGGGCGGCGCCGCGGGCCTGGTCGGCACCAACTTCGTCCTGGGCTACAAGCACTACTACGAGGATGGCTTCACCGGGGGCATCGGGTTCCTCGGCATTGCGGTCGCGCTGGTGGCGCGCAACGAGCCGTTGGGCATTTTTCCGGCGGCGCTCCTGTTCGGCTTCCTGGCGGAGGCGGGGTTGGTCGTGAACACGCTCTTGCCGCGTGAGATGGTCGACGTGCTCACGGGGGCGATTCTCCTCGCCTTCATCGTGGCCGAGCGGCTGCGCCGGCGCGGGGGGCGCGATCTGCTAGGCGGCCGGCGCCCGAATCGCGCCGGGGGACCCGAGCCGCCGGGTGCGGGAGCGGGGCCGGTCTTGCGGGGGGCGGCGCCATGAGCCTCGTGGCGGTGGCTGTCTCGGTGATCGCGCAGACGCTGCGCATCAGCGTGCCCTATGCCCTGGCCGCGTGCGGCGGGGTTCTGTCGGAGCGCAGCGGCGTGGTCAACATCGCGCTCGAGGGCATCCTCCTCAACGGCGCCTTCTGTACGGTGGTGGGCACGATCGCGACCGGATCGCCGCTGGCCGGCATCGCCTGCGCGGTGGTGGGCGGCCTGCTGACCGCGGCGCTCCACGCGGTGGTGACAATCCACGGCCGGGCCGATCAGATCGTCTCCGGGCTCGCGATCAACATCATGGCCTACGGGCTGACGCGCGGGGGGCTGCGCGTGCTCTTCCGCAGCGCAAGCAACTCGCCGCGCATCGAGTCTCCGGACAAGCTCTGGGGAGCAGGCGCCACGGATCCCGCGGGGCCGCTGCTGGCCGTGCTCGGCGACCCGCTCTTTCTGCTGGCGGTCGCTCTCATCCTCGCGGCGCTCTGGTTCCTGGGGCGTTCGGGGACCGGGCTGGCCCTGCGTACGGCGGGCGAGCATCCCGAGGCGGCCCATTCGGCCGGCTTCTCGGTGGCGCGGTTGCGCTGGATCGGGGTCCTGGCGAGCGGCTTGCTGGCCGGTCTGGGAGGCGCCTGGCTGGCGTTTGAGCAGCATTCCTTCACCGACCAGATGTCCGGTGGGCGGGGTTACATCGCCCTGGCCGCGATGATTGTGGGCAAGTGGCACCCCTTGGGCGCGGCGGCCGCCTGCCTGCTCTTCGGCGCGGCGGAGACGGCTCAGATCCGCCTCCAGGCCGGTCAGGCGCCCACCCAGCTCTTGCAGATGCTCCCCTTTGCCCTGACGATCCTGGTGCTGGTGTTCTGGGTGGGGCGCTCTGTGGCGCCCGCCGCGGTGGGCAAGCCCTACGACCCTGAGCACGCCGAGTAGGCCAGCGCAACATGGAGAGACGCATGACCGATCGGCCGGAAGGCGCACTGGCGGCCCTGCGCCGGGTCGCGGGCGACGAGCCGCTTGCCGGAGCGGTGGTGCTGGGCTCGGGCCTGGGCGGCGTGCTCGACGCCTGGCCGTGCGAAGCCTCGTTCCTGCCCGCCGAGCTGCCGGGCTACCCGAGCTCGACGGTGCCCGGCCACAGCGGTCGGGTTGTGATCGTGCGCTGGGGGCTGCACCGTGGCCTGGTGCTGCAAGGGCGGGTGCACTTCTACGAAGGCCACGCGCGCCCCGCAATCACCTTCGGGGTGCGCTTGGCGGCGGCGATGGGCTGCCGGTGGATCCTGCTCAGCAACGCCGCGGGGGCAACCGACCCGCGCCTGACGCCGGGCACCGTGATGGTGATCGAGGACCACGTTCGTCTGGCGATCGGTGGGCGGGCGGTCGCCGGGGCGGTCGCGGGCCGGTGCCTCCGCGGGACGCCCTACAACGCCCGGCGCACCGAGCAGCTCTTTCGCGAGCTGGGGGCGCAGGGGTTGCGCGTCGTGCGCGGTGTGCTCTTCGGCGGCCTGGGGCCGAACTACGAGACCGCGGCCGAAGTCGAGATGATCCGCCGGATGGGGGCCCAGGCGGCGTGCATGTCCACGGTGATCGAGGCCGAGGAGGCCGCCCGGTTGGGGCTGGAGGTGGCGGCCGTCTCGCTCATCACCAACCTGGCCACCGGCCTGGGCACCCAGCCGTTGGACCACGCCGAGGTCGTCGCCATGGCGGCCCAGGTCGGTCCCGAGCTCGCATCTGGCGTGGCCCGGGTGATCGCCACCTGGTGCCCGTGAGAAGCCGACCGTGACCAGCGGGCGGCCACGCGCGCGTCGTCGCCGGCGGACTGGGGGCGGCTACTTGGCCGACGAGCGGATGATCAGGCGATCTTCCTGAACATCGACGACGATGCTGCGCGCCCCGATGTGCTCGAGCAGGTACTTCGAGAGCGGTGTGAAGAGCTTCTCTTCCAGGGCCCGGTTCAGGTAGCGGGCGCCCGCCTTCTTGACCTCGTTTTCCTTGATAAAGGTGTCGTAGACGCGATCGGAGATGATCACACCGCGGTTCTGCTGCTTCAAGCGGGCGAGCACGGCGTTGACCTTGTAGCGCGCGATCAGGCGCACATCCTCGGTGGTGAGACTGCTGAAGAAGAGCACCGCATTGAACGCGTTCACCAGGTCGGGGGAGAACTGCTCCTCGAGGATCTTGCGCTGGCGTTCCTCCCGGGGGATCGAAGAACGGGTGAAGCCGATCTGCTCGACCAGCTCCACGTCATCGGCCTCCATGCGGGTGGTGGCGAAGATGATCGTCTGGCTGAAGGACACCTCGCCCTGGGCGTCCACGATGGTGCCGCGCTCGAGAATGTGCAGCAGGAGCCGCCGCACCGTTTCGTGGGCGCGCTCGATGCCGCGGAAGAGGATCACCGAGCGCGGGTTCCGGCGGACGGGGGTCGTCAGCGCGCCCTCCACGAGGACTCCTTCCGCGCCGGGATAGGCGGTCACCAGCAGATCCTCGACGTCCTCCTCTTCGGTGTAGTCGGCCATGTCCAGGTTGATCACCATGCTGTCGGTGCCCATGAGCACCTCGGCCACCGCGTTGGCGAATTCGGTCTTGCCGACCCCGGGTGGGCCGATGATCAGGAACGAGCCATCCGGGCGATGCGGCTTGAAGTCGAGGTTCGTGCGCCGAATGCGGATGACATTGGCCACGCGCGCGATCGCCTCGTCCTTGCCCACGATGCGCTGCTGGAGCAGGTCCTCGAGGTGGAGCAGGGTGGTGCTTTCATCGCGCACCAGGCGCCGCCGAGCCGCCTTGGGCTTCCCCGTGGACGCGCGCCGCGGCGCCTTGGGGCGCGCGGCTGCATCCCGGCAAACCGGGGACCGGCCGGCGGCGGCGCGCTCACGGGCCTCGCCGGAGCGGGTAGGGGGCTTGCGCGCAGAGGACTTCCCCGGACGGGCGGGTGCGCTGCGCTCGGCGGCCGATTTCCTGGGCTGCTTCTTGCGGGACTGCGCTAACTTACGCGCGCCTCGCGAGTTGGCCGCCGCATCCGCGGTCTGCCGGCGCACCGGCCGAGTCCTGGCCTTCTTCTTCATTGGCTGCCCGCCCTCCGTCCTGGTTGCATCCTCTTGCACAGCCTAGGTCCCTTGCGGGTCCATGATCTTCAGTTCGGCATTCTGCACGCCGACGTTGATTCTGTCGAGAGCGATGCCTGGCAACCCGCTGGCTGATCGGGTAGATTGGTCGGACCGCCATGCCGTGGGCGACGCCAATTCCTGCTCTTGCAGAAGATTGGCTGACCTGCGCCACGGTGGGCCAGGAGGGTTGCTCGCCGGCGATGACCCAAGGAGGGGGCGATGGCCAAAGTGACGCGGCTGGGAGTGCTAACGGGCGGGGGGGACTGTCCCGGGCTCAACGCGGTCCTGCGGGGGCTGGTCAAGGCGTCGGCCTTCGACCACGATATGCAGGTCGTCGGCTTCGTCGACGGCTATGCGGGGCTCATCAAGGACCATACGCGCCGGCTCGACTCCGACGCCGTCTCGGGGATTCTGGCGCGCGGGGGCACGATCCTGGGAAGCTCCAACAAGGACAATCCCTTCCGCGTGCCCACCAAGGTCAACGGAGAGACGAAGTTCGAGGATCGCTCCGACGAGGCGCTGCGCAACTTCGACCGCTACGGTCTGGACCTACTAGTCGTGATCGGCGGCGACGGCAGCCTGACGATCGCCAACCAGCTCGCCGAAAAGGGCATGCCGGTCATCGGCATTCCCAAGACGATCGACAATGACCTGGGGGCCACGGATGTGACGTTTGGCTTCGACACCGCCCTCTCCACCGCCTGCGCGGCCCTCGACAAGCTGCACACCACGGCCGAGTCGCACCACCGTATCATGGTGCTCGAGGTGATGGGGCGCTACGCGGGCTGGATCGCTCTCGAGGCGGGCCTGTCGGGCGGCGGCGACATCATCCTGATCCCAGAGATTCCCTTCCGCGTCGAGAGTGCTGTTGCGGCGATCAAGAACCGCCGATTTCAGGGCCGCTACTACACGCTGATCGTCATCGCCGAGGGCGCCAAGGATCAGAGCGGCGATATGCACGTGGCCAAGGTCGTGGAGGATTCCCCCGATGCCCTGCGGTTGGGTGGGATCGGGGCGTGGCTGGCCTCCGAGCTCGAGAAGCAGCTTGAAACCGAAGTGCGCGTGACCGTGTTGGGACACTTGCAGCGCGGTGGCACGCCCAGCGCCTTCGATCGCATCCTGGGTACCCGCTACGGCGTGCACGCGGCGCACTGCGCGGCGCAGGGCATGCGCAATGTCATGGTTTCGCTGCGCGGCACCAGCATCACCGAGGTGCCGCTGGCCGAGGCGGTGCAGAGCCTGCGGCGCGTGGATCCGAACTCGGAGATCGTGCGCGTCGCCCGCAGCGTGGGCACGCGCTTCGGTGATGAATAGGATGGGGGAGCATGTCGCCCGCTCGGCCCGCCAAGGCATCGGAGAGCTGCGCGCGTGAGCGCCGGCCGGCCCGGGCCGCGGGGTGGACCGGCCTGGCCGCCCTCTGGCTAGTGAGCCTGCTTGGCGGGCCAGGGCCGGCTGGGGCGGGTGGACCGTGCGACGACCGCGCCACGACCCACGGGCGGCACCTCACCCGGCCACGATTCACGGCCGAGGTGACCGCCCTGGTCGAGGCCGACAGCTCCTACGCTCTGCTACACATCGAGGTGCCCTACCGCGAGCTCGGCTTCCGCAAGGCCGGCGAGGGACTGGAGGCTTCGTTCGACCTCATCGTGCACGTCTTCCGCGGCGATCGCCAGGTCGCCGGTGACGTGTGGTCGGAGCGCGTGGCGGTGGCCGGGCGCAGCGGCTTGACGGGCCGCGACGCCCGCTACGTCAAGGACATCCCCTTCGCTCTGCAGCCCGGGATCTACCACTTCGACGTGCGCCTCTCGGAGTCGCGAGCGGGGCAGGAAGGGCGGTTGTGCCTGCAGCTGGAGGTGCCGCTGCGGGCGCCCGGCCAGCTGCTGCTGTCGTCGGTGCTGGTGGGGGAGTGCGGGCTGGCCGGATCGATCCGCGAGCTACGGCGCGACCCGCGCATCTCGGGCGACATCAACGAACGGCAAGCCTCGGTCTGCGCCTACGTCGAGGCCTATCACGGCGGGGGCGAAACGGACTCGCTCAGCGTGGCCTGGGCCCTGCGGGCATCGACGGGCGAGACGGTCCGCGAAGGGCGCCAGGTCCGCGCGCCCACCGACCGCGCGACCCGCCTGGCGTGGGAGATCGAGCTGGGGGACCTGTGGCTCGACATCTATCGGCTCGAGGTCGTGGTGGGCCAGGCCGGCCAGCAGGCGAAGGGCTCGGCCTCCCTCACGCTGCAATCGGAATCGGACCCGGCGCTGGCAACCTTCTTCCGCGATGCCCTCGGCGTGCTGGCCTACATCGCCAAGGAGGAGGAGTACGTTCAGCTACGCATGGCGGCGCCCGAGGATCGCCAGCGACTCTGGGATGCGTTCTGGGCGCAGCGCGATCCGACCCCCGGCGACGGACAGAATGAATTCAAGGAGGAGTTCTTCCGGCGCATGCACTTCGCCAATCGGGAATTCACCGTCCTGCGGCCAGGCTGGAAGACCGACCGCGGGCGCACCTACATCCTCTACGGGCCACCTGACGATGTACGCCGCGAGCCCTACTACGCCGGCGGCCAGTCCCTCGAGGTGTGGTACTACGACCGCCTGGGCCGGCGCTTCGTCTTCGTCGACCGCACCGGATACGGCGACTACGAGCTGCGCTGGAGCGAGTGAAGCAGCTCCTCGACCTGTGCGATCCGTCCCTCCCAGGCGTGGGCCTCGGCCAACCGCCGCCGCTGGCGCGCCAGCTCGGGGTCGTTCGACGCCCGGGCCCGATCGATCGCCCCCAGGAATTCGTCCAGCGTCCGATAGGTAAAGACCCACGGCTCGCGGGCCTGCTCCGCCAGGCTCGGGAGGTTCGGGGCCACGACCGGGCGCCCGCAGGCCAGGTACTCGAAGAACTTCATCGGGAAGCTGTGGCGCGTGACCTCATTGTCGGCGAACGGTATGAGGCCCACGTCGCAGTGATGCAGATAGCCGGCCAACGCGGAGGGGGGCCGCTCACCCAGAAGGTGCACATTGCCCAGGGCCGCCAAGTCCCCCACGGGGGTGTTCGCCTCCCCGCGCCCGACCCCACCGACGAAGACCCACTGGAGATCCGGTCGCGTGCGGGCCGCCCGCGCGAGCAGGGCCAGGTCGCACTTGTAGGCGGCGAGGTTCCCGAGATAGAGAGCCCGGGGCCGAGCGATCGAGCCGAGATCGAGCGGCTCGGGCGGGGGAGCGTCGGGCGGCGGCAGCGCGCTCACATCGGCCACATTGGTCATCAAGACGACGTGGGCATGGCTGGGCGCAAGGCGGCGGCGCAGCGGCTCGGAGGACGCCACCACCAGCGCAGCGCGCGCGAGCAGGGCCTGCTCCAGCGAGCGAATGAGCGGCGCGTCCACGCCGGGGTTTGCGTCATAGGCGTCCACGCAATGGTAGACCACCGGGCCGACATCCAGATGCGCCAGGGCCGGGGCGGCCGCCGGCAGGAAGGTCCAGGCCACCGGGCGCGTCAGCCCCAGGTGCCGCAGGGCGCCGCGCACCTGGAGCGCCAGCAGCCGGCCACCGACGGCAGCCGGCAGCGCGGACCGCGCGGGCGGCAGATTGATCGGGGAGAGCACGTGCAGCGGTCGGTCCGGATCCGGCCGGGCCGCGCCCCGCGCCAGGGCCCGCAGCCGGCGAGCGATCTTGCGCAGATCGCGCGCGTCGGCTCGTGGCGCGCGCAGGCCCAGGCTGTTGACGTAGAGCACGCGATGGCGCTCGGCCAGCCGCCACATCAGGTGCTGGGCGTTGACCCAGTTGGGTTCTTCGAAATCGGCCGAGCCGAAGCACAGGATGTCGGGTGGGGCTGGGATGGTGGACATGCCTATCACGCCTCTGAGCGCAGGCTAGGAGCGCGCGCCCGCCGGGTCCAGGTGAATCGCCGCCCCGCGTTCCGCGAGCACCTCGCCGTAGACCGCCAGCACCTGCTCGGCCACGACCGCGGCGCTCCAGCAGCGTTCGGCAGTGGCGCGCGCCGCGCTGCCCATCCGCCGGCGCAGCGCCTCGTCGTCGAGCAGCCGGTCCAGGTGGTGAGCCAGCTGCTCCGGATCGGGCGGCACATCCAGCAGCAGGCAGTCCTCACCGGCGTGCATCCACTCGGCCGCGCCGGCCACGCGCGTCGTCACCACCGGCAGGCCGCTGGCCATCGCCTCGGCGATCACGAGACCAAAAGCCTCGTAGAGGGTCGGGAAGGCGAAGACATCCGCGGCCGCGTAGTAGTCGGGGACGTCGGCGACGGGGCCGGTGAAGATCACGCGCGGGCCAAGGCGATGGCGGGCAAGCTCGCGACGGGCGTGGGGCGTGGGTGGTTTGCCGATCACCACCAGGCGCGCCTCGCGGTGGTGCATGCGCGCCAGTGCCGCCAGCAGAAAGCGCAGCCCCTTGCGGACGTATTCGTAGCCGACGAAGAGCACGATGGGAGCGTCACCGACGCCCAGGCGCCGGCGGATGGCCGGGCGATCGAGGGCCCGTCGGTCGGGGTGAAAGGCGGCCAGATCGACGCCGTTGGGCACGACCCGGATCCGCTCGGGTGCGACGCGATAGCTCGCCACGATCTCGTCTTTCACGCGCCCGGAGACAGCGATGATTCGCCGTGAACCGCCCGGCGAGAAGTTGTGCCGCTCCAACGCGTAGACGGCCGGGTGCACCGGATTGAGGGTCTTCTTGATGCGCTCCCATGCGCCTCCGGTGCGCTTCATCAGATCCATGCCATACCGGTGGCAGGAGTGGGCCGTGACGACATCGGCACCGCGGCAGTCCGTCACCTGGCCGTGCACGATGTCGAAGGGACCGGCCGCGCTGGCGGCGGCGCTGGCCCGCAGCGCGAAGAGCGGCACCCGCGCCGCGTACGGGCGTTTGGGCACACGCACCGCGACGAAATCAAGCCGCGCACGATTGTCCGCCGACGCCTGGGCGGGCATCGTCGTCGGCGCGTCGGCGCAGAAGAAGGTCACGCGATGGCCACGATCCAGCAGGGACTCGGTGAGATCCGTGGCCACCCGCGCGATTCCCGCCGTCCGGCCGTAGCCGCGACTGAGCATCGCCACATGCATCATGCGCCTCCCGCGGGCCGCAGGCCCCGCAACGCCGATCGGAGCTGGGCCCAGGCGAGCGTCCACGCGCTCCAGAAGAGAGCCGCCCAGCCCGCTTGCGCCAGCGCCTGCACCCAGCCGGCGCCGGCCCGCGGCGCGAGCAGCAGCGCCGCGGCGCCGTAAAGCGGCACCCCGAGCAGCAGCAGGCCCAGGCGCACCCGGGTTCCCCGTCCAGGCAGCCCCAGGTGGCGCAGATAGTAGCCCAGCGAGGCCAGCGCGCCCAGCGACGGCCCCAGTCCGAGCGCGAGAATCCCCAGTTGCCGGTAGGTGAGCAGCACGAAGGCCACGTTGACCGCCACCGCCAGGCCTTCCCCGGCCAGGACCGTTCCATTGCGGGCCCGCGCGTGCAGCACGCTGCGCAGGAAGTAGGAGCCACCGAGCGCCCAGAGGCCCGCACTCAGTCCCAACAGCGCCTGGTGCGTGGCGAGGCGCGCAAGGGGATCGAAGGCGCCGCGCTCATAGAGGACCTGGACCACGGACTTACCCGCCACGACCAGGAAGGCCGACACGGGCACGAGCAGGATCGTGATGAGGGTGAGGACCCGATCGGCGGTTTCCCGCAAGCGTTGCTCGGGCAACTCGGCGAAGCGTGCCAGGCTCACCAGCCCGAGCGGCATCAGAAGCAGCGCGTGCGTGGTCTCAGTGATGTAGCGCGCGTAGTCCAACGCGGCCACGGTGCCCCCGCCGACGAGCGAGGCCAGGAACCGTTCGACGAGGATGCCGGCCTGGACCAGAACCGACAAGAGGAGCAGCGGCCGCAGCGGCCGCCAGAAGGCGCTGGCCATCGGACCCAGGTCGCGGCGTCCGAGCTGCCAGGCCGTCGGAAGGCGGCCCCGGGCGCGCAGCAGCCAGGTGCCGGCCACGGCCATCACCACGTACGTCAGCGTGAAGCCATAGGCGGCCAGCACCGGCCGTCCCAGGACGACGGCCACGACGATCATGACCAGCAGCCCCAGATTGTGCAGCCCCGGGCGGTAGATCGGCAGCGTGTAGTCGCGCTGCCCGGCGCCGAGCGAGGCGAGCAGCGTGTAGTAGATGTACGCGGGAACGCCCAGGGCCATGATTCGCAGCATGGCCGCGGTGAGCGCCTGGCGTGCGGGGTCGAAACCGGGCAGCAGCGCCCTGGCCAGGACGCCGGCGCCGGCGAGCAGGCCCACGCCGAGCAGCAACCCGGCGCCCATGAACAGGGCCAGCAATCCCTGGAAGAGCGCGGTGGCGCGCCGTGGGTCCTCAGCGCGCCAGCGGGTGTAGAGCGGAATGAAGCAGGTCTGAATCGTGTGGGTGGTGAGCAGGTGGGCCGGGGAAAGCGCCAGGGTCAGGGCCGAACGGTAGGCATCCGCCACCGGCCCGGTGCCGAAGAAGCGGGCCAGCAGCACCTCGCGCACCAGGCCCAACCCCTTGCTGGCGAGCGCGCCGATACTCATGCCCAGCGTGCTGCGCCGGGCCCAATCGCCGTCGGGCGGGTTGGACGCCGAAAGCGGGGAAGTTCGCATGCCGTCCCGCCCGTCCTAAGACAGGGCCCGCGTCCGGATCTCCTCCTGCACCTTGGCCAGAAATGCATCCACGGGCGAGGGTCCGTGCACCTGATTGTCGCGGGTGCGGACGTTGACCGCCCCCGCTTCGACTTCCTGCTCGCCGACCACCAGGATGTAGTTCACTTGGTCGAGCTGCGCCTGGCGCACCCGCTTGCCCAGCGACTCGTTGCGGGCGTCGATCTCGACGCGCACGCCCCCGGCCGCCAGCCGGTCGCGCACGCTCTGGGCGTACGTCGCGTGGGCCTCGCCGACCGGCACCACGCGCGCCTGCACCGGGGAGATCCACAGCGGCAGCTTGCCGATGGTGTGCTCGATCAGCACGCCGATGAAACGCTCGATGCTGCCGAAGATCGCGCGGTGAAGCATCACCGGGCGGTGCGACCGGCCGTCGGGCCCTTCGTACTCGAGGTCGAAACGCTCGGGCATGGAGAAATCAACCTGCACGGTGCCGCACTGCCAGCGGCGCTTGAGGCTATCGCGGATGTCGAAGTCGATCTTCGGCCCGTAGAAGGCGCCCTCGCCTTCGGCCACGACGTAGGTGAGGCCGAGATGGTCCAGGCCCTCGCGGAGCGCGCTGGTAGCCAGGTCCCAGATCTCCTGCTCGCCGATGTGGCTGGCGGGCTGAGTGGAGAGCTTGATCTCCGGGTCGGGGAAGCCGAAGGTCCGGTAGACGTCGATACAGAACTCGATCAGCTTGACCACCTCGTCGGTAAGCTGTTCGCGGGTGCAGAAGACGTGGGCGTCGTCTTGGGTGAAGGCCCGCACGCGGAAGAGGCCGTGCAGGACCCCCGAGAGCTCGTTGCGGTGCACCAGGCCGAGCTCCGCCTGGCGGATCGGGAGATCGCGGTAGGAATGCAGCCGGCTCTTGTAGACCAGCAACCCACCCGGGCAGTTCATCGGTTTGACCGCGTGGGGCTTCTCGTCGATGTCGACGAAGTACATCGACTCGGCGTAGTGGTCCCAGTGACCGCTGCGCAGCCACAGTTCCTGATTGAGGATCATCGGCGTGCGCACCTCGACGTAGCCCCGGCGACGGCACTCGCTGCGGATGTAATCGGACAGGGTGTTGTAGATCACCGTGCCCTTGTCGTGCCAGAAGGGGAAGCCCTGCCCCTCGTCGTGGAAGGAGAAGAGATCCAGATTGCGGCCGATCACGCGATGGTCGCGCTTCTTGGCCTCCGCCAGCATGGCCAGGTGCGCTTTGAGCTCCTTGGGGTCGGCGAAGCTGATGCCGTAGATGCGCTGCAGCATCGCCTTGCTGGCGTCGGCGCGCCAGTAGGCCCCGGCGAGCTTCAGGAGTTTGAAGGCCTTGACATGGCTCAGGTTGGGCACATGCGGGCCGCGGCACAGGTCGATGAAGCCCTGGCCCTGGCGGTAGGCGCTGATCGTCTCACCCGGCGGCATCTCCGAGATCATCTCGACCTTGTAAGGGTTGTCCTTGAAGATTTGCAGTGCTTCTGCGCGCGAGAGCTCGAGGCGCTCGACCGGGCGGCTCTCGGCTACGATCTGTGCCATGCGCCGCTCGATGCGCGCAAGGTCTTCCTCGGTGAACGGAGCGTGATCGAAGTCGTAGTAGAAGCCCTCCTCGACCACGGGACCGATGGTGGGCTTGGCGGCGGGGAACAGGTCGACGACCGCCTCGGCCATCAGGTGCGCGGAGCTGTGGCGCAGGACGTCCAGACCCTCGGGGTCGGCCGGCGTGAGGAACCGCACGCGACAGTCACCGGTGAGCGGCCAGGACAGGTCCCGCGCTTGACCGTCCACCAGCGCGGCGACAGCTTGCTTGGCCAGGCGAGGCGACAGGCGGGCGGCTAGCTCAGCGAGTCGTGCGCCGGGCTCGACCTCCAAACGACTGCCATCGGGCAACTCGACGTGCAGCATAACCCCATCCTCTCTCCAGGGCGCATCGTCCGCAGACGATCCGCCGCGTGAGATAGCGAATCGGTCCGGGAAGGCAGCACACCTCTTTGGCGCAGCGCACCGCCCAGCGGACCGATACGGTTCGGATCATCATCCGCGCGCGAGGGGGTCGATCAGCGGGCGCCCTCGATCCCCGGGGCCGCTGTGCGGAATCCGATGTTGTTGTCACTGCTGTCCGGGAAGGCGGCCTGCCTCCAGAAGGACTGACAGGCGATGGCGGTCGAGCGCCACCCGCCGCCCTTGACCACCTTCATGCCCTGATTGGCCCCCCCGCGATAGGGCAGATAGGTGTCGGCGCACCACTCGGCCGCATTGCCGGCCAGATCGTACACGCCGTACGGGCTGGAACCGTCGCGCGTGCTGTACCCCAGGTGGCTCGTGCCGTCGTAGAATCCCGCCTCGGTCGTGCCCACGCCCACCCGCGCATCATACGGATCGCCGCTGCCGTTGTAGTTGAAGCGGCGGGGGTCGGAGTCCAGACCCCACGGATAGGGCGTGCCGACGCCGACCGTTACGTTGTCCTCACCCACGAGCTCCGTGACCGTCCCATGAGTACTTAGCGTGCCGCGAGCGGCTTTTTCCCACTGCGCCTCGGTCGGGAGGGCGCGGCCCATGTAGGCGGCAAAGCCCAGTGCCCCATGCCAGGTGACCTCGATCACCGGATGGTTCTCGCGGCCGGACCGGGGCGCGAAGGTTCCGCGTGCGCCCAGGTTGGGATCATAGGTGATCCCGGCGTGTTCATCACCTTGGGGGTAGGTCTTGGCGAGCAGGTGCCGCTGTTGGATGGGCAGATTGTCATAGACGAGGCCATCCTCGACGATAATGAACAGCTCGTCGCGCTGCTTCTGCAGGTACTGGGCGAAGAGCTGATTCGAGACCTCGTACTTGTCGAGATTAAACGCGTCGACCCAGACCACCCGGCTGGACGGGCAGTAGTTGATCGGATCGTCCTCGAAGAACAACCCGCAGTCGCCCCGCACGGCATAGCCCTCCGGAATACTGATGTGCTCGATCAGCATGCCGAAGCTGTAGATGGGCGAGAGGGTCGTGGCACCCTGGTCGTCGGACGCGACCACCCGCCAGTAGTAGAAGCGCGTGTACTCGGGGGGCTCGGGCAGCGTGCTTTGCCCACTCGTTTCGGCGGTGGCGATGGGCTTCTTCTCGAGGTCGGCCCGGGAATCGCTGTAGTAGACATTGCAGTAGACGGTCTCGCCGTCGGGATCGGTGGCAGTCCAGGCCAGGTGGTCGACGCTCGTCAGATTCAAGGCTCCGTCGGCGGGGGCAACGGTAGCGGGTCCTTGGGCAAATGCCGGGGTCCGATTCGAGACGGCCATGCCCGAGGCGGTCGTGCTCTGCTCTCCCCGCCGGCCGATCGTATCCACCGAGCGAAGGTGGTAGTAGTAGCGCTCAGCCGCGACAACCCCGCGGTCGGCATAGCGCGTCCGTCCCATGGTGACCGTGTCGATGGCGGCAAAGCCATCGCTGGGGCGCGTCGAGCGGTACACCTCATACCGGACAGCCTGACCGCTCGTCGTGGTCCAGTTGAGGGCGATCGAGTCGGGCGTTGTCTGGGAAACGTGCACCCAGGAGGGAGGTGCCGGGCCTTCTTCTAGCGGCGTGACGCCAGGATCATCGTCGTTGCAGGCCCCGGCCAGGAAGACGACGGCCAGCAGGGCTGCTAGCCAACCTGTACGCACCATGGCTCAACCTCCAGTCCCGGCTATCAGGCTCCTACTGCCCCGAGTCCCGCATACAATCCATCTTGGTCATCTGATCGAGCTTCTGTTCTTCATTCATCAGGACTACATCGTAACTCATGCGGGGACGGAGATCGACGCGCGGCAGACAGGCGCTCCACAGGTCCTGCTCCTTGGACCTCAGGCTCTCGCGCAGGACGACGATCTCCGGGATCAGGTTCGGATCCTGCGGCACATACCAGACCATGACGGTCCAGTCGATGTCCGGCACGTAGTTGACCTCCAGACTATAGGTGCCGTCGGCCGCTGTGGTGGTCTCAGCCCGGAGAAAACCCTCCTCGAAGAGCTTGACGGCGACATCCGCGCAGGCGGCACCGCTGGCGTTGGTAGCCTTGCCGCTCAACGTGCCGGCGGTCCGCTCCAGCGCCGGGGTTGCGGGTACACCCTCCTGGGCCTTCACCCCCATGCTTGCCAAGACCGACAGAAGCGTCGGCAGTAGTATAGCCATCATCCCGAAGCGCAAATGTCTCACTTCGATACACCTCCTGAGAGATGACCGGCGCGGCCCCTGCGCGGCAACCGGCGGGCCCCGCAGCAAAACTCGCCGGAGACGGTAGCAACCGACCCCATGACGGTCAAGACCAAAGAACCCTTGGACTTCTGAGTGAAAAGCTTGCGCCGTTTTGGGGCTTTTGTTACCGTGCCCGGGTCCGTCAGGCATGACTGGGCGAAGCCTATCTCGCCGGTCGGCTGAAGCTTAGGCCATTCCCCTGCCACTGGACAGGGATCGTCCGGGGAGCCAGAGCCCATGTTCCTCTCCAAGCTCATCGGGTACATGTCAAACGACGTGGCGATCGACCTCGGGACCGCCAACACCCTCGTCTATGTGAAAGGCCGGGGCATCGTCCTCAACGAGCCCTCGGTCGTTGCGGTCGAGAAGGCCAGCCGCAAGGTTCTGGCCGTCGGGGCGGAAGCCAAGGAGATGCTGGGCAAGACGCCCCAGGCGATCGAGGCCGTGCGCCCCATGAAAGACGGCGTGATCGCCGATTTTGAGATGACTGAAGAGCTGCTGCGTAAGCTCATCTCCAACCTCCAGAAGCACCGCTTCTTGGTTCACCCGCGCATCATCGTCAGTGTTCCCTCGGGGATTACCGAGGTCGAGAAGCGCGCGGTGCGGGACTCGGCCGAGCGGGCCGGGGCTCGCGAGGTCTTCCTGGTGGCCGAGCCCATCGCGGCGGCGATCGGCGTGGGGCTCCCGGTGGAGAAGCCGCTGGGCAACATGGTGATCGACATCGGCGGAGGGACGACGGAAATCGCGGTGATGACCCTGAACGGCATCGTGCATGACACGAGCCTGCGGGTGGCCGGCGACAAGATGGACGAAGCGATTCAGCAGTATGTCAAACGGGCGTACAACCTGTTGATCGGCGATCGGACGGCCGAGCGGATCAAGATGGAGATCGGGTCGGCGTTTCCGCTGGAGGAAGAGCTCGAACTGGAGATCAAGGGCCGCGACCTGATCGGGGGGATCCCCAAGACGATCAAGGTCACCTCGGTGGAGATTCGGGAGGCGCTGCAGGAGCCGATCAGCGCGATTGTCGAGGGGCTCAAGCAGTCTCTCGAGCAGACGCCGCCCGAGCTGGCGTCGGACATCGTCGATCGCGGGATCGTGATGACCGGCGGGGGGTCGCTCCTGCGCGGCCTCGACATGCTCTTGCGCGAGGCCACGAATCTGCCGATCACGGTCGCGGAGGATGCCCTGCTGTGCGTGGTCATCGGCTGCGGGAAGATCCTCGACAACCTCGAGGCCTACGAACAGGTGCTGATGAGGAGCAACGCCTAGACGGCGGCTTGGAGTTCTGCAATGGTTCGCAAGGGCGCCCCCCATCCGCGGGTCGGCGACTGGGTGGCGTTGGCGGTGGTCGCGCTGCTATCACTCATGCTCCAGGTTTCCGGCGCCTCCTTTCGCTACCGCGTGGCTGGGTTCTTGCGTCACACGGTCTTCCTGCCCGCGCGCCTCGTCACGGCCTACGCGGTCGGTCCCGCTGACCCGGCGCGAGAGCTGACTCGGCTGCGGAGCGAGCTGACGCAGGCCCGACTCGACACTGCCGCGCTGGTGGAGGCTCGTCTGGAGAACGACCGCTTGCGCGAGCAGCTCGCGTTCCTCAGCCTGCAGGTGGACAAGCTCGTGCCGTGCCAGGTCATCGGCAAGGGCGCGGATCGTTTTGGCGAAGTGCTGACGCTGAGCCGGGGCTGGGCGGATGGAGCCTTTGAGGGCCAATCGGTGGTCGGCCCGGGTGGATTGGTGGGCGTCGTCACGGGGACCGAGGCGCACGAATGCTGGGCCAAGACACTGCGCCACGGTGGCGTGCCGGTCAGCGGCTTGCTGTCAGAGTCACGCTACGTCGGCATGTTGCGCTGGAGCCCGCGTCATCAGCTCTTGCGCTTCGCGGGCATCCCAATCCACAGCGACGCGACGGACGGCATGGCGGTGGTGACCTCCGGGCACGGTCGGATCTTCCCGAAGGGCATTCCGATCGGGGCGGTCGTGCGCGTCGCCGATGACAGCACCGGCCTGGTGAAAGAGATCTATGTGCGCCCGGGGGCTGATTTCGATCGGCTGGAGGAGGTGTTCCTCCTGGCTCCAGGCAGCCGGCTGGTGGTGCCACCGCCACCGGAGCCGGTTCCCGCGCGGGTGCCGGCGGCCGCGGAGAGCTCTGCCATCGAGAGACAGGGGTAGAGCATGTTCTACTGGCGTTATCTACTGCTTTCGTTCCTGGCCCTCCTGTTGGATGCCACGGTGGCGCGGCGGCTGGCCATCGGTTCCATTCGCCCCGATTTCGGGCTCGCCATCGTCGTGTATGCGGGCTTGTTGGGGGGTTGCCGCGCCGGGATCGCCTTCGGGCTTCTGATCGGCCTGATTCGCGGGTGCCTGGAACCCGACTGGCTCGGCCTTACGCCGCTGCTGCTGGGCCTGGTCGGGTTTGCGGCCGCCTGCACCTCGGCGATGGTCAACCGCAAGCACCCGCTCACCCAGGGGGGGCTGATCGCCATGCTGTTGTTGGGCCACGACCTGCTGCGGGCTGTCGTGGTCTCATCCGGTGACATCGTCGAGGCCCTGACGCTGTGGTTCCGGGCCGCGCCCGCGAGCGCGCTGCTGACGGCCGTGCTCGTGCCGGCGGCCGCGACGTTCTTGCCTGCGATCCTGCTCGGAGACTCACGCCGTGCGTTCTCCTGAGAACCTGGGGGATCGCCGCCTGCGGGCCTGGCTCTTCGGTGGGCTGATGGCCGCGATCCTGGTGGCGCTCGGGGTGCGGCTGGCCTATCTCCAGATCGCCAGGGGTGACTATTACGCCGAGCAAGCGCGGGACAACATGGTGCGCACGGAGCGCCTGCCGGCGGTGCGCGGTGCGATCTTCGATCGCGACGGTGAGCTGCTGGCCAGCAATCGCATCAGCATCAGCCTGGGCCTGGACACGGGGCACTCCGCGCTCAAGAACCCCGAGACCCTGCGCCAGGTCCTGGCCGAGGCCGCTAGCATCCTGGACCGTCCCGAAGGAAGCTTTGAACAGCGCGCCCGCCGGATGACCGGCATGTACGAGCCGATGATGCTGGCGCGCGACGTGGACATGATCACCCTGGCGCCGTTCGTCGAGCGCCTGCAGCCGATTCCCGGTCTGACGATCGATCAGATGTCGCTGCGCTGGCATCCGCGTGGAACCCTGGCGGCGCACGCGCTGGGTTACGTCGGCGAGGTCAGCGAGGAGGAGTTGCAGCAGGCTGCCGGCCAGGGCCTGCGGCGCGGGCAGCTGACGGGGCGTTCCGGGCTCGAACGCCAGTACGACGCCCTGCTCCGGGGAGAGGATGGCGAGACGTACGTCGAGGTCGATGCGCTCGGGCGCAAGATGGACTTGTTTCCCAACGTGCCGCCCAAGCCTTCGGCGCCGGGGGCCGACCTCTACCTCAGCCTGAAGCTGCGGATGCAGGCGGCGGCCGAATCGGCGCTGGCGGCGGCGCGGCCGCACGGGCGCCAGCCGGTGCCCGGTGAGCCGCTGGTGACGGTGTGCGGTGCGGTGGTGGCCCTCGATCCCTGGACGGGAGAGGTGTTGGCCTGCGCCAGCAGTCCCACCTTCGATCCGAACGCGTTCGCGCACGGTCTGTCCGCCAGTCAATGGAACGCCCTCAATGAAGCGTCGCAT